>OGOY01000635.1_pt1 | contig 43905 bp, 33 predicted proteins | sample 1552811 | NCBI WGS metagenome assembly OGOY01 (sample SAMEA2580132, study PRJEB22360) | human gut metagenome | biome: human gut; feature: human-associated habitat; material: faeces | place: Denmark | collected 2008/2010 | reverse complement strand
ATGCTTTGCAGCTCATGTTCACCGGTCATTTGGAGCAGTAGGTATTCTGCATGGGCTTCGCCGTAAATGCGGCAAGGTCTGTTCCCGATTTGCATTATCTGTGCAGTCACTGTAGCAGCCTCCTGACAAAATTTTGGTAAGCCCAGTATAGCAACTGAAAAATCATTTTGCAATTCGAAAGGCGTTCGCATTCGCAGCAAGCAGTGCAAGTTGGTACCAACTTGCGATTTTTGAATCGGATTTTTTAAAATCCAATTTCAAAATGCTTGTTGGGAAATCCCAAACCCTTTCAGATCTGCACCGTACCGATGCAGGCTGCGCGTTTTTACAAAACGCTTTTTGGTGCGCCGTAGAAGCGCGCAGCCATCACGGAAGCATGATAATTACAGGGTTTGAGGTTTCCCAATAAGTGCGCAGATGTATATACGTCTGCATTGCTTAAGAAAAAAGCCAAACCTCAAGCAGTACAGGATGTACGGTGAGATTTGGCTTTTTAACATCAGCTGGTTTTCTGATTTTCATTCATGATCCTTCTGGCTCGGCCGCACGTGGTGTCCTCAAAGGTTTCATCCTCGCTGAATCGCAGCCAATAGGGGGCTTCCATCAGGCAGGCATTGGTGCGCTTGACGATTTCCCAAGCGTTGTAGTCCGGCAGACCCAGCACCTGTGCAATCAGCGAGGCCATCACCTCAGAATACGGCTCATACCCAGCGGTTCCGGCCTCTGTAATGGAGTTGCCCCTGACCATGAAAAGCTGGTCGTCTACATGATGCCAACTGTATTATTAGCATATCCCATGCGCTGCAAGCGCCTCAGCTATACCATCATGGTCACGATCGGTAGTATGCCTGGGCAGATGCTTCTTCAGCAGCTCCGGTGCATTGCTCATCAGATAGCCGTGACCAACAAGCTCCAGCATTTCCACATCATTGTAGTTATCCCCAAAGGCAACAGCATCCTTCGGGGAGATATCCCGCAGGGCGCAGATCCTTTTCACGGCTTCTCCCTTGGTCGTTCCTCCGGGCATGATTTCCAGCAGAGCATTCGATGATTTGACAATTTCGTATTGCGGAAACTGAGCCTTCAATGTGGCTTCTATGGTGTCTGTCCAAGCGGGAGCACAGATGAACAACAGCTTATGCACTTCATCGGCGATCATATCCGCGATCACGCCCTGCTGGGCGGTCGCCTTAACGATTCGCTCTTCCCGTTCAATGCGCGGATCCGTACGGTCCGGTGTGACCCACTGGTCAAACGAGTATGCACCCCATGCCATATCAAAGTGCTGCTGCGCCGTAAAGTCAAGGATTTTTGCTGCTTCTGCTCGGCTCATCCCGCGGTGATAGATGATCTGTCGCTCCTCGTTCAGTATCAGGCTTCCACTATAGGAAACAATACTACACCGCAGGCCGTATTTCCTCACAATGGGTTCGATGCCAGAAGGACTGCGCGCCGAGATAATAACGAATGGGATCTCCTTTTTTTGCAGGAGCTTCAAGGCCCGAAGCGTCCTTGGCGTGATCTCCTGACGAGAATCAAGCAGCGTTCCATCTACATCACTAAATACGATTTTAAGGTCGTCCATGATCGTTCTTTCCTGCGAAAGCATTATTAAAAATATCCGTTGTGTCGTCCGGCTCCTTATCTTGTTTGTTAGCTCTTCGCCACGCCGGTCTCGCGGGCAGCCTTTGCCACGGCATTTGCCACAGCCTCGGCCACGCGGGGGTCGAACGCGCCGGGGATGATGTTCTCCTCGCTGCGGTCGGCATCGGTGATGAGGTCTGCAATGGCGTAGGCAGCAGCCAGCTTCATCTCATTGTTGATATCCCGGGCACGGACGCTGAGCGCACCCTTGAACAGGCCGGGGAAGCACAGCACGTTGTTGACCTGATTCGGGAAGTCGCTGCGGCCGGTGGCCATCACCCGCACGCCGCCTGCCTTGGCCTCGTCCGGCATGATCTCCGGGGTGGGGTTGGCCATGGCAAAGACGATGGCATCCTTGTTCATGGTCTTGCACAGCTCGGTGGTCAGGATGCCGGGGCGGGACACGCCGATGAATACGTCGGCTCCCTCGATGGCTTCCTTCAGGCCGCCCTTGATCTGGCGGGGGTTGGTCACCTCGCCCAGCCAGTTCTTGTGGGCCTCGGCGCTGTTGCAGCCCTTGTACAGGGTGCCAAACTGGTCCACGGCCACGATATCCTTTGCACCGGCGGTCATGAGCATCTTGATGATGGCAGTACCGGCAGCGCCGGGACCGTTCAGGACGATGTGCACGTCCTCCATCTTTTTGCCCACCACGCGCAGGGCGTTGATGAGGGCAGCGGTCACCACGATGGCGGTGCCGTGCTGGTCATCGTGGAACACGGGGATATCCAGCTCCCGCTCAAGCGTCTCTTCGATCTCGAAGCACTCGGGGCTCTTGATATCCTCCAGATTGATACCGCCAAAGGTGGGGGCAATGGCCTTGCAGGCTGCGATCACGCTGGCGGCATCGTGGGCATCGATGCAGATGGGGAAGGCATCCACGCCGCCGAACTCCTTGAACAGCACGGCTTTGCCCTCCATCACAGGCAGACCGGCCTCGGGGCCGATGTCACCCAGGCCCAGCACGGCGGTGCCGTTGGAGACAACGGCCACCATGTTGCCCTTGAAGGTGTACTTATAAACATCGTCGGGATTTTCCTTGATCTTGCGGCAGGGCTCGGCAACGCCGGGGGTGTAGGCGGTAGACAGGTCATCACGGGTCCTGACCTCCACCTTGCTGGTAATGCCCACCTTGCCGTGGTGGGTCTCGTGCATTTCAAGGGCGGCTTTGTTGTAATCCATGGGGTGTTCCTCCGTTTGTATCGGGCGCTTCTCACGGAAGGGAGCGGCCGGGGTTTCTCGTATCTCTTTTATTTTAACAGAATCGGGTGGGCATTTCCACCGGAAAAGCCGCTTTTTCGGCCGGTGCCCCGCAAAAGTCGGACAAACCAGGCGCTCTATTTGTGGAATTTCTGCAAAATTCTTTTCTTTTTCACTTTTGCCCTTTATAATAAGGTCTGTACTATGCGACCCGAATCTGAACCCGGCGGGATGCCGGTGTTCCAACAGGAGGAACTTTATTTTGAAAAAGATCATCACAAAGGCGGTCTGCCTGCTCTGCGCCGGTGCGCTGGTGCTGGGCGCAGCAGGCTGCTCCAAGTCCGCTGATTCTTCTTCTGCCGCTTCCAGCACAGCCGCCGCTGTTTACGGCAGCGCGGAAGATTACGATTACGAGAACTTCTCCTACAGCAGCGGTCTGGACGAGAACGGCTACTGGGAGGGCGTGAAGGCGCTTGACTATGTCACCCTGCCCGAGAACTTTGCAAGCCTTACCTTCAAGCGTTCTGAGATCGAGCCTACCGAGGAGGAGATCCAGAGCGAGATCGACAGCCTGCTCAGCGACCACGCCACCGAAAAGCAGGTGACGGACCGTGCCGCAGCAGACGGCGATACCGTCAACATCGACTATGCCGGTTCCGTGGATGGCGTTGCGTTCAGCGGCGGCACTTACAGCGGCTACAGCCTGACCCTGGGCAGCGGTTCTTTCGTCGATGGCTTTGAAGATCAGATCGTAGGCCACACCCCTGGCGAGACCTTTGATGTCACCGTGACCTTCCCGGAGGGATACAGCGATTCTACCGATTCCGAGGGCAACACCGTTGTCCTGAGCGGCAAAAAAGCCGTGTTCTCCGTTACCCTGAACTACATCAGCGAGAAGGTCCTGCCCGAGCTGACCGACGCGTGGGTGGCCGAGAACTACGGCGAGAGCGATGATGTTCACACCGTGGAGGAGCTGAAGGCGCTCTACCAGAAGATGCTCTACAACACCAACCTGCAGAACGCCATCATGGACGACCTGCTGGCAAACTCCACCTTCAAGGAGCTGCCCAAGGAGGTCACCGATTATCAGGTGAACCAGTGCCTGAACTACTACTACACCATGGCCAACTACTACGGCTACGATCTGGACAGCTTTGTGCAGACCGCCGCTGGCTATGAGAACGCCGATGACCTGCTGGAGGGGATGAGCGACAGCATCACCACCTACTCCAAGGAGGCGCTGCTCTATCAGGCAGTGGCCGAGACACTGGACATCGTGCCCACCCAGGAGCAGATCGATACCTATTCCTCCTACACCGGCACCTACGGTGAGAACTACTGCACCATGGTCGCCCTGATGGATGCCGTCACAGATGCGCTGACGGAAAGCGCAGTGGTGAGCTGAGTGTCCTGCCCCCATATCAAGAGAACTTGTGCCGCTTCGGGTCTGCCGGGGCGGCATTTTTGTCTTGTTTGCAAACAATTTGTGAATTGTTGCCGTACCATCGAAAACCCTATTGACAAAGTGGGGTGTTTGGAGTATAGTTTTAGCAGTCGAATAGATAGAGTGCTAAAAATGAAATGGCAATCGATCTGAAAGACTGCTGAAATAACACTTCCGGTACGAATGGAGGTCGATTCTATGAATACCAATCAATATACGCAGAAAACGCTGGAAGCTCTGCAGGCTGCCCAGCAGCTGGCTGTGGAGTACCAGCACAATGCTTTGGAGCCGGAACATCTGCTGCACGCCCTGGCTTCGCAGGAGCAGGGCCTGATCCCGCAGCTTCTGCAGAAGCTGAACGTGGACCCGGGCAGCTTTGCCGCTGCCGTGGCCGAAAAGCTGTCGGCCCTGCCCCGGGTGTCCGGCTCCGGCCGTGACCCGGACAAGGTCTATATCTCGCAGGCAACGGATAAAGTTCTGAGCGCCGCCGCCCGGGAAGCCAAGGCTATGAAGGACGAATACGTCAGTGTGGAGCATGTGTTCCTGGGCCTGCTGGATGAGCCGACCCAGAACACCACGGAGCTGTTCCGCGCCTTCAACATCAAGAAGGATGCGTTCCTGCAGCAGCTGACTGCCGTGCGCGGCAACCAGCGCGTGACCAACGACAACCCCGAGGATACCTACAACGCCCTGCAGAAGTACGGCCAGGATCTGGTCGATCTGGCCCGGAAGCAGAAGCTGGACCCCGTGATCGGCCGTGATCAGGAGATCCGCAACGTGATCCGTATCCTGTCCCGTAAGACCAAGAACAACCCCTGCTTGATCGGTGAGCCCGGCGTTGGCAAGACCGCCATCGCCGAGGGCCTGGCCCAGCGGATCGTGCGCGGCGATGTGCCCGAGAACCTGAAGAACCGCACCGTGTTCAGCCTGGACATGGGCGCGCTGGTGGCCGGTGCAAAGTACCGCGGCGAGTTTGAGGAGCGCCTGAAGAGCGTCCTGAATGAGGTCAAGAAGAGCGAGGGCAAGATCATCCTCTTCATTGATGAGCTGCACACCATCGTGGGTGCGGGCAAAACCGACGGTGCCATGGACGCGGGCAACCTGCTCAAGCCCATGCTGGCCCGGGGCGAGCTGCACTGCATCGGCGCGACCACGCTGGACGAATACCGCCAGTATATCGAAAAAGACCCCGCTCTGGAGCGCCGGTTCCAGCCGGTGCAGGTGGATGAGCCCACGGTGGAGGACACCATTTCCATCCTGCGTGGCCTGAAGGAGCGCTATGAGGTGTTCCACGGCGTGAAGATCAGCGATAATGCGCTGATCGCCGCCGCAACTCTCTCTGATCGCTATATCACCGACCGTTTCCTGCCGGATAAGGCCATCGACCTGGTGGATGAAGCCTGCGCCATGATCAAGACTGAGATGGACAGTATGCCCAGCGAGATGGATGATCTGGCCCACCGCATCACCCAGCTGCAGATCGAGCAGGTCAGCCTGAAAAAGGAGACCGATGCCCTGAGCCAGAGCCGCCTGCATGAGCTGGAAAAGGAACTGGCCGAGCTGCAGGATAAGTTCCGCAGCATGAAGGCAAAGTGGGAAAACGAGAAGAACGCCATTGGCAAGGTGCAGACCCTGCGTGAGCAGATCGAGCAGACCAATGCCGCCATTGAGAAAGCCCAGCGTGAGTATGACCTGAACAAGGCCGCTGAGCTGAAATACGGCAAGCTGCCTGAGCTGCAGAAACAGCTGGAAGCAGAGGAAAAGCTGGCCAACGAGAAGAAGGAGGACAGCCTCCTGCGTGACCGTGTGACCGACGAGGAAATCGCCCGCATCGTGGCCCGCTGGACCGGCATCCCGGTGGAGAAACTGGTGGAGGGCGAGCGCGAGAAGCTGCTGCATCTGGACGATGTGCTCCACAAGAGAGTCATTGGTCAGGACGAGGCCGTGACCAAGGTGAGCGAGGCCATCCTGCGCAGCCGCGCCGGGATCGCCAACCCCAACCGCCCCATCGGCAGCTTCCTCTTCCTCGGCCCCACCGGTGTGGGCAAGACCGAGCTGGCAAAGGCGCTGGCACAGGCTCTGTTTGACGATGAGCGCAACATGGTGCGTATCGATATGACGGAGTATATGGAGAAGTTCAGCGTCAGCCGCCTGATCGGCGCGCCTCCGGGATACGTGGGTTATGAGGAGGGTGGTCAGCTGACCGAGGCTGTCCGCCGCAAACCCTACAGCGTGGTGCTGTTCGATGAGGTGGAAAAGGCCCACCCCGATGTGTTCAACATCCTGCTGCAGGTGTTGGACGATGGCCGCATCACCGACAGTCAGGGCCGTACCGTGGACTTCAAGAACACGGTCATCATCCTGACCTCGAATCTGGGCAGCGACATCATCCTGAACGATCTGGAGCAGCGCCGGGCCAATGGCTCCAACGAGCTGAGCGAGGACGCAAAGCATCAGATCGACCTGCTGCTGAGGAGCAAGTTCCGCCCCGAGTTCCTGAACCGTCTGGACGAGATCGTCTACTACAAGAGCCTGACCAAGGACGAGATGCGCAAGATCGTGGATCTGCAGCTGGCAGACCTGCGCGGCCGCATGGACGAGGGCAAGCATCTGAATCTGGACGTGACCACCGCCGCCAAGGACTACATCATCGATTCTGCCTACGACAGCGTCTATGGTGCCCGCCCCATCAAACGGTTCATCCAGAGCCGGGTGGAGACCCTGATCGCCAAGGCGATCATTCAGGGCCGCTATGCCGAGGGCAGCACCCTGACTGTGGATTACGACGGAAATGCCCTTGTGCTGAAATGATTTTCCACAGTTTTGCCAGTTTTTTACCTCTGTGCCGGCTGTAATGCTTGCATGGGGGTGCGGAATATGATATTATAACAAGTAACATTGATGTGCTTTTCATCGCGGAACAGCCACGGTGGAAAGCACATTTTTGTATCCCTAGGAAAGAACTCCTTCCGTCATCGCTGCGCGATGCCACCTCCCTCGGTGAGGGAGGCTGACCGTGCGGCAAGGCTCCCTCTTTGAGGGAGCTGGCTGCGAAGCAAACTGAGGGAGTCCGTTCTTTAATAAAAAACAGAAAGTTGAGTGTGATTTTCCTTTATTATGGACGATGGCAGTATGACGCTCTGGGTGGCGTTGGTGATCCTGGTGGGATTCTCCGCCTTTTTCTCCGCTTCCGAGACCGCATTTTCCTCCCTGAATCAGATCCGCCTGAAAAGCCGCGCCGAGGACGGCGATTCCTCTGCCGCCCGGGTGCTGAACATGGCGGAGCAGTATGACAAGCTGCTTTCCACCATCCTCATCGGCAACAATATCGTGAACATCGCCGCCGCTTCCATTGGCACCATCCTGTTTACCCGGATGCTGGGTGCCGAGCGGGGCGCAACGGTGTCCACCATTGTGCTGACGATCATCGTGCTGATCTTTGGCGAGGTGACCCCCAAGAGCCTGGCCAAGGAGATGCCGGAAAAGGTGGCCACGGCAGTCTCGCCCTTCCTTGTGCTCCTGATGGCCCTGATGACCCCGCTGACCTGGCTGTTCACCCAGTGGAAAAAGCTGCTGGGCCACTTTGTCCACAGCGGCGAGGCCGATACCATCACAGAGGGTGAGCTGATGACCATGGTCAGCGAGGCTGAAAATGACGGCGAGCTGACCGACCGGGAAAGCGAGCTCATCCGCAGCGCCATCGAGTTCGATGACGTGGAGGTGGAAGAGATCCTGACCCCCCGTGTGGATGTGGTGGCTGTGGAGGATGATATCCCGCTGGAGGAGCTGGCCCAGACCTTTGCGGAGTCCGGTTACTCCCGTCTGCCTGTCTACCACGGCACCATTGATAACATCATTGGTGTGGTACATGAAAAGGATTTCTACATCGCCCGCCTGAAAAAGGCGACCAAGATCGATGATCTGGTGGTGCCCACCCTGTATACCACGGGCTCCACGCAGATCTCCCAGCTGCTGCGCACCCTCCGGGAGCAGCACCACCACCTGGCCGTTGTTGTGGACGAATACGGCGGCACCGAGGGTATCATCACGCTGGAGGATATTCTGGAAGAACTGGTGGGTGAGATCTGGGATGAGCACGACGAGGTCACTGAGGACTTCCGCAAGCAGTCGGACGGCAGCTGGCTGGTGTCCGGCTCTGCCAGCGTCGATGATCTGTATGAGGAGCTCGACCTGCCGGAGGAAGAGGACATCGATTCCAATACCGTCAACGGTCTGGTGCAGGAAAAGACCTGCCATCTGCCCAAGGTAGGCGACCGCTTTACCCTGGGCGAGTACGATGGTGTTGTTACCCGCACCGCCAAGCGCCGCGTGACGGAAGTGCGCCTGACTCCCGCCGCCCCGGCTGAGGATGCCGAGAAGGACGACGAAAAGGATAAGCGCTTCTCCCGCATTGCACAGCGCGGGGAGAGCCGCTGACAGGAAGCATAAGATAGAAACAGTGAAACGCCGCCGAGTGGAGCTTTTGGCTCTGCCCGGCGGCGTTTTCTTGATTCAAGTCCTTGCCCGCGGCCCTGCACTGTGCTAAACTGAATAAAATACAGAACGCAGGAGGACAAGGAACTTGAAACGGATGTCAAAGTTTGCGCGCCGGTGTGCGGCGCTGATGCTGGCGGTGGTGCTGCTCTGCATGGCAGTGCCTGCCGCCTTTGCAGCGGAAGGGGACGCCCTGCCCGCCGGTGCCACCACCATGGGCGGTGCCAACACTACTCTGATCCCGGACGAGGAGGAAAACTGCCTGAGCTGGCTCTTCGGCTCCGGCGATACCATCACCATGCCCTACCTGAACGTCAAGGGGCAGGGCCTGCGCCGGAACGTGACCCTGGATCTTGAGGACTGTCTGGTGGGCATCACCTACACCGAGCTGGGCTCCATCGGCAGCTATGTCAGTGACGCGGCGGCACAGCAGGCGTGGAAAGCGCAGGCGGTGGCCATCCACTCCTATCTGGAATACCACAAGAAATACGGCTCTTCGGCCAACGCGCTGGTGTACACCCCCGTGGATCAGATCCCTTCCTCTGCCCGCAGCGCCATCCGCAGGGCAGTCTCTGAGGTCAAAGACGAGGTGCTGACCTGCAACGGCAGCGTCATCGATGCAGTGTGGTCGGCCAGCGCGGGGTATAACACCCAGACCGGCGTGTACGGCACCTGCTCCGGTCTGGATGCCTGGGGCACCGATGTGCCCTATCTGCAGAGCGTGGAAAGCCCCTACGAGGAGCAGTATCACAACCTGATGCGCCGGGTCATCGGCAAGGATTACCGCTACACTGAGTACAACGACAGCAGGACCGGCCAGCCCTACGAGAGCGCCGACACCACCCATAAGGATCTGGGCGGCTTTGTCCAGTACAATACCTTTGTCTCGAACGGAAAGAGCTACCGCTACATCGGCCAGTTCGTTTCCTCCCGCTACTGCTTTGATTTCAGCGCGGACGAGAACGGAACCCCCTGCATGAACTACTATGGCTTCGGCCACGGTGTGGGCATGAGCCAGTGCGGCATGGTGGGCTATGCGCAGGAGCAGGGCATGGGCTACCGGGACATCCTGCGCCACTACTATACCGGCGTGTCCTTTGGCACGGTGGGCAGCGGCAGCTCGAACGGCGGCCTGTTCGGCTGGCTGTGGAGCCTGCTGGGGCTGTAATAAATTTTGCACCGGAAAGCGCAGGAAATGCGGAAAAGCGCTTCTCAAACGGGACGAAATCTGGTATACTATTATAGTTTGTAAAAATGCGTCTGGGCGGTGGAATGGCCCAGTGAAGTGGAGAAGTCGGAATGCAGTTGGAGAAAGCAAAGGAAACAAAGCAGGACATGGAGCGCTGCCGCCTGTTGGCACAGCGCATTGCGGAGGAGCTGGCCCCGGCAACAGCTGCGGTGCTGAACGCCGAGACCCCGGCACTGGAAAAGGCCCTGCACCGGGCGGGCGTGGATGCCAACCCCTTTACAGTGGCTGCCCGGCAGGCAGACCTGCTGGTGGTGGAGGACCCCGCCTGGGTGGAGATGCCCGCGCAGCTGCCCGGACAGGTGCTGCTGGTGTTTACCGGCAGCAACGTGGCTGAGGGCTGGGCCGAGGAACTGGCCCGCCGGGGCTACTACCGGGATTTCCGCTGGCGCAGCCGGGGCCGTGCCCAGCAGTCGGCTCTGTACTGCACGGTCCAGCCTGCCACCGCCGAGATGATCGCGGGCTATGAGAAGGAGTTGGATCTCCTGCGTGACCGGATGGTGCGTGCCGAGCGCACCTGCAACGAGGAAGCCGCCCTCATTGAGCGGCTCCGCAGCGATCTTTCCCTGAGCCGCAGCCATGCCAAGAACCTGGAAAAGACCCTGAATGAGGTGACCAGCTCTACCTTCTGGAAGCTGACCTGGCCCATGCGGTATGTTGTCAGCAAGAGCCGCCAGATCTGGCACACCTTCCCGCTTTTCGTCCTGCTGGGGGAGCTGCGCCGGGACGGCATCTCGGGAGTGCGGGAGCACGCCCGCGCCAGGCGGGAGTATGCCGCCCTCTTCCCGGGGAACCTCCTGCGGGCCGACCGCTTTGCCCCGGTGGAGCTGCTGGTCAGGCAGGCAAACGATCAGCCTGCCGGTCCCAAGATCAGCATCGTGGTGCCTCTGTACAACACCCCGCTGGATTTCCTGGACGAGATGCTGGATTCCGTGGTGAACCAGACCTACAAGAACTGGGAGCTCTGCTGCGTGGATGCCGGTAAGGACGAGGCCGTAGGCCAGCATGTGCAGGCCCGTGCGAAGGCCGATGCACGCATCCGGTATCAGAAGCTGGAAAAGAATGAGCTGATCCCTGGCAACACCAACAAGGGCTTTGAGATGGCCACCGGTGAGTATATCGCCCTGCTGGACCACGATGACCTGCTGCACCCCTGCGCCCTGTGGTACGCGGCCAGGGCCATTGCCGAGCAGAAGGCCGACTTTGTCTACACCGACGAGGCGACCTTTGAGGGGAAGCCGGAGCATGTGGTGCTCTACCACTTCAAGCCCGACTTCATGCTGGACAACCTCCGCTCCAACAACTACATCTGCCACCTGACCGTGTTCAGCCGCGCCCTGATGGAGCGGGCCGGCGGCGGCGAGCGGATGGAGTACAACGGCAGCCAGGATTACGAGCTGTTCCTCCGCCTGACAGAGCAGGCTGAGAAGATCGTTCACATTCCCCATGCCCTGTATTACTGGCGCTCCAGCCCCGGCAGCACGGCGGCAGATATCTCCGCCAAGACCTACTGCATCGACGCAGGCATTGCGGCCCTCAAGGCCCACTATGCCCGCTGCGGGATCGCTGTGGACGATGTTGCCCTCATCCCCGGCACCCCGGGCTATTACAAGACCGATTACACCATTGAGCACCCGGGCCGGGTGAGCATCCTCATCCCTACCTGCGACCACATCCGGGATCTGGAGCTCTGCGTGGATTCCATCTATGCCCGCACCACCTACCCGGATTTTGAGCTCATCCTCATTGAGAACAACAGCAAGCAGCCCGAGACTTTCCGCGCCTACGAGCGGATGCAGAAGGAACACCCGGACAACCTCAAGGTCGTGACCTGGGAGGGCAAGGGCTTCAATTACAGCGCCCTGAACAACTTTGGCGAGCAGTATGCCACCGGCGAATACCTGCTGCTGCTCAACAACGATACCGAGGTCATCACCCCCAACTGGCTGGAAGAGATGGTCATGTACGCCCAGCAGAAGCGGGTGGGCTGTGTAGGTGCAAAGCTGCTCTACCCCGATGACACCATCCAGCATGCCGGCATCGGCTTTGGCATCGGCGGTGTGGCGGGCCACCTGCACAAGTATTTCCCGGCAGCATCCGATGGCTACATGGGGCGGCTGAACTATGTGCAGGATGTTTACGGCGATACCGCCGCCTGCCTGCTCATCCGCAGAGAGATCTATGATGAGATGAACGGCCTGGACGAGAGCTATGCCGTGGCCTTCAACGATGTGGATTTCTGTGTCCGTGTGCGGGAGGCGGGCTACACCAACGTGTTTACCCCCTTTGCCCAGCTCTACCACTACGAGAGCAAGAGCCGCGGCACCGAGGACAACCCCGAAAAGCAGAAGCGCTTCCAGGGCGAGGTGCTCCGCTTCCAGGCCCGCTGGGGAGACCTGCTGGCCGCGGGCGATCCCTGTACCAACCCCAACTTTGATATCCAGCGTGAGGACTTCACGCTGAAGATCCTGCCTTTGGAGTGAATTGATGAAACTCTCTGCTTGTATTGTTGTTTACAACGGCTATGACGAGGCGCTGAAGGCGGCGCAGACGGTGCTGCACTGCACACGCCGCTACCCGGTGACCCTGTATCTGGTGGACAATGCCAGCCCGGACGGCAGCGGCAAAAAGCTGGAGCAGGCCGTGGCGGACGGCCTGCTGGCAGCAGGCCCGGGCCAGCAGGTGGTGGTGCACTGCCGCACCGAGAACGGCGGCTTTGGCACCGGCCACAATATGATCCTGCCCGAGCTGGACAGCGATTTCCACTTTATCCTCAACCCGGATATCCAGCTGACCGCTGATACCCTGAGTGATCTGGCCGACTGGATGGCTGCCCACCCGGATGCCGTGATGGCCCGGCCCTCGCTGGTGTTCCCGGACGGCAAGCCCCAGCAGCTGCCCCTGCGTCGGTGCGCCCTGCGGCCCATGCTCTACCGCCAGCTGCCCCGGCTCAGCTTCTGGAAAGGGCAGAACGACCACTACCTGATGCTGGATGAGGACCTGACCAGACCCATCGAGATCGAGTTCTGCACCGGCAGCTTTTCCGGTGTGCGCACCAGCACCTTCAAGGCGGTGGGCGGCTTTGACGAGAGCTACTTCATGTATGTGGAGGATGCGGACCTCACCCAGAAGATGCGCACCCGGGGCAAGGTGTATCTGGTGCCCCAGTATACCGCCATCCACGCCTGGCACCGCGCTGCCCACCGGGATCTCAAGCCCGCCCTCTGGCAGACGGGAAATCTGCTGAAGTATTTCCATAAGTGGGGCTTCAAGTGGTAAGAAACGCTCCACCATCGCGATGTGCTGCCGCCGTGGGCGGCTGAACGGTTCTGTTTGACGGCCTGTTCCGGAAAAAATTCTGGAACAGGCCGTTTTTTCTTGCTTTTTTTTCGATTTGAGAGTAGAATAAGGTGTAAAACTATCTGATGCCGCCCCGCGCGGCCGGAACTTTTACCCTGTAACTTTGTTGACAGCGGACGCAGCTCCGCTTTGAATATTACGAGGTGAGCGTTTCACCCCGTATAGCTGCACAACTTTTTCAATACAAATAAAGGAGTGCACAAATTATGAAAGGCATTATTCTGGCCGGCGGTGCCGGCACCCGGCTTTATCCGCTGACGATGGTCACCAGCAAGCAGCTGCTGCCTGTCTACGATAAGCCCATGATCTACTATCCTCTGTCCACTCTCATGCTGGCGGGCATTCAGGATATCCTGATCATCTCCACCCCCACTGATACGCCGCGCTTTGAGGCGCTGCTGGGCGATGGCAGCCAGTACGGCATCCATCTGCAATATAAGGTCCAGCCCTCTCCCGATGGTCTGGCACAGGCCTTTATTCTGGGCGAAGAGTTCATCGGCGACGACTGCTGCGCCATGATCCTGGGCGACAACATCTTCTACGGCAACGGCTTCTCCAAGATCCTCAAGACTGCCGCCGCCAATGCAGAGACCAAGGGCCGCTGCACTGTGTTCGGCTACTATGTGCAGGACCCCGAGCGTTTCGGCATCGTGGAATTTGACCAGAACGGCAAGGTGCTGAGCGTGGAAGAAAAGCCCGAGCACCCGAAGAGCAATTACGCCATTACCGGCCTGTACTTCTACAACAAGGAAGTGGTCCAGATGGCAAAGCAGGTCAAGCCCTCTGCCCGCGGTGAGCTGGAGATCACGACCCTGAACGATATGTACCTGAAGAAGGACGAGCTGGATGTCCAGCTGCTGGGCCGCGGTTTTGCATGGCTGGATACCGGCACGATGGAGAGCCTGGTGGATGCCGCCGACTTCGTCCGCATGGTCGAGAAGCGTCAGGGCATCAAGATCAGTGCCCCCGAAGAGATCGCCTTCAAGTATGGCTGGATCGACCGCGAGACCCTGCTGGAGAGCGCTTCCCGTTATGGTAAGAGCCCCTACGGCCAGCACCTCAAGAACGTGGCCGATGGAAAACTGAGATATTGATGCAGGAGGGGAATCACCCATGAAAATCATCGTCACCGGCTGCAAGGGCCAGCTTGGCACCGAGATCATCAAGCAGCTGCGGGAGGGCCGCAGCGAGATCGGCCCCATTCCCGAAAAGCTGATGAATGCCACCGTGATCCCGGTGGACCTGCCGGAGCTGGACATCTCCAACTATAAGATGGTGGATGACTTCATCCGCCGCCAGCGCCCGGATGTCATCATCAACTGCGCCGCCTACACCAACGTGGACGGCTGCGAGGTGAACCACGACGCAGCCTTCAAGGCAAATGCTCTGGGCCCCCGCAATCTGGCACAGGCCGCCGAAAAGACCGGTGCCCGCCTGGTGCATGTCTCCACGGACTATGTGTTCTCCGGCCGTGAGAACGGCGGCATTGCACAGGATGAGGCCACCATTCCCGGCCCCATCAGCGCCTACGGCTCCACCAAGCTCATGGGCGAAAAGTATGTGGAGCAGTTCTGCCACCGCCACTTCATCGTCCGCACGGCATGGCTGTACAGCTACTACGGCAAGAACTTCGTCAAGACCATCGTCAACGCCGGCCGGAAATTCGGCAAGCTGGAAGTGGTCAACGACCAGTGCGGCAACCCCACCAACGCGGTTGACCTGGCCCATGAGCTGCTGCAGCTCTGCGTGACCCATGAGTACGGCCTGTATCACTGCACCGGTGAGGGCATCTGCTCCTGGTACGATTTTGCTTCCGAGATCATCCGCCTGTCTGGTGTGGATGCCTCTGTGGCCCCCTGCACCAGCGAGGAGTACAAGACAAAGCATCCCGAAAGTGCTGACCGCCCCAAGTGGAGCGCACTGGACAACCGGATGCTCCGCTGCACCGTGGGCAACGATGTGCGGGACTGGAAAGAGGCCCTGGCCTGCTTCTTCGCCCACTGGGACGGCGAGAATGGGATGAAATAAGGGGAAAGCTTCCCCAAGAAGATAAAACCTGAAAATTGAGGTAGAATAAACCTATGAAAAAATATCTGATCACCGGCTGCGCCGGTTTTATCGGCTCCAACTTTGTCCACTATATGCTCAAGAAGTACCCCGAGATCCTGCTGGTCAACCTGGATAAGCTGACCTACGCGGGCAATCTGGAGAACCTGAAGGATGTGGAGGGCGACCCCCGCCATGTGTTCGTGCAGGGCGACATCTGCGACAAGGAGCTGGTGGAAAGCCTGTTTGCAAAGTACGATTTCGATTATGTCATCAACTTTGCCGCTGAGAGCCATGTGGACCGTTCCATCAAGAACCCCGAGATCTTTGTCCAGAGCAACGTCATGGGCACCGTGAACCTGCTGCAGCGTGCCAAGGAAGCCTGGTACGATGCCGATGCCAAGACCTGGAAGGAAGGCAAGAAGTACCTGCAGGTCTCCACCGATGAGGTCTACGGCGCTCTGGGTGCCGAGGGCTACTTCATGGAGACCACCCCGCTGTGCCCCCACAGCCCCTACTCCTCCTCCAAGGCCAGCGCTGATATGTTCGTTATGGCATTCCACGATACCTACGGTATGCCCATCAACATTACCCGCTGCTCCAACAACTACGGCCCCTATCAGTTCCCCGAGAAGCTGATCCCCCTGATGATCAACAACGTCAAGCACCACAAGCAGCTGCCTGTCTACGGTGACGGTATGCAGATCCGTGACTGGCTGTACGTTGAGGATCACTGCAAGGCCATCGATATGGTCTGCAACGGCGGCAAGATCGGCGAGGTCTACAATGTGGGCGGCCACAACGAGCGCCCCAACATCTTCATCGTAAAGACCATCATCGCGCAGCTGCACGACCGCCTGAAGGACGACGGCATCAGCGAGGATCTGATCAAGCACGTTGCCGACCGTCTGGGCCACGACCGCCGCTACGGCATCGACCCCACCAAGATCAAGAACGATCTGGGCTGGTACCCCGAGACCCCGTTCGAGAAGGGCATCGTCCTGACCATCGACTGGTATCTCGACCACGAGGAGTGGATGGAGCACATCACCAGCGGCAACTACCAGAAATACTACGAGGAAATGTACAAGAATAAGTAAGTTCTTGTTCGGTATATTGAAAAAGAGGGAACGTCCATCCGCAGACTGTTCGTAAAACAGTATTCAACAAATGACACGGCAACTGGATGTCAGGATTGGTTACTGTTACTGTTCACTCCGCTAGGTCTAAAAAGCAAAAAGTCCCATGCCCGCACCGCCAAAGTGCTGGGCATGGGACTTTTTGCGTCTGGGAACGGTACACCTCTATCGAGGTGTAACATACTAGACTTTGTACCAAAGTCGTGTGCCAAAGGAGATTGTGCTCCTTTGGAATTTCCGTCATCATAGAGGAAAGAAACAATCTATTAACTTTCCCATGCAGCAACAATGCTTCTTTTTGGGTTTTGAGGATCAATAGTCACCTTTATAGGTGTTCCCTTGCTCACGAGAGGATTGAACCAAAACCAATGGGACTGTCCATAATAAGTGTCTTTTCCAATCTTATATTGGTACCGGATCACCCAAGGATAAATTACATCTTCATCAGCAAGGTGATAGGTACTCATGTGGAATTTTATGTAGACCCTTTTTACTGCATTAACTTTTCCGGAAACAATCTTTCCGTTTTTCAGCAGGTCTGCTTTGCGGATGTCTGTAATCCATGCTACCCCGATAATTGCGATAGCAATAAGCCACGCAGCTATGAGTGCCCCGATTCCAACTTGCTTATAGGCGATAGAAATCAGAAAAGCAACAAAAATCCCAACAGCACCAAGAATATGGAGCAGATCTTTAGAAAAGAACTTATGGATTTTTTTCATGGAGAGACACTTCCTTTCACGAGGTTTTGTTACACTTGGAATACGGATAAACCGGGAAGAAGATTGCGGTCATGCCGGAAAGATTTCTCAGCCCAAGCTGATTCCCATGCGCTTTGCCACGGTGAGGAGCTCGCAGCCCTCGGGGATATTGCGGGTCTTACCGGCGATATCCTCCAGACGGTTGGAGATGACGTGGTTGTTCACGAGAGCCACCGTAACGCCGTACTGCTCGATCTCCACCAGCTTGGCGGCGTAGCTGCCGAACTGGGTGGCCAGCACGCGGTCGTAGGCGCTGGGGCTGCCGCCGCGCTGCATGTGGCCCGGAATGCAGACCCGGGTCTCCATGCCGGTCTTTTTCTGGACGGCGGCGGCAATGCGGTTGGTGGCGGTGGTGTAACCGGCCTCGGCGCGCTTGGCGGCCCACTCCTTGCGCTTCAGCTTGGCCTCGTCCACATTCATGGCACCCTCGGCCACAGCGATGATGGAGAAGTTGGAGCCGCGCTTTGCCCGGCGCTCCACGGCCTCGCAGACGCGGTCGATGTCGTAGGGCTGCTCGGGCAGCAGGATGATATCCGCGCCGCCTGCAATGCCGGAGTAGAGGGTCAGCCAACCGGCCTTGTTGCCCATGATCTCGATGCACATCACGCGGCTGTGGCTGCCGGCTGTGGTGTGGATGCGGTCGATGACCTCGGTGGCAATGTCCACAGCGGTGTGGAAGCCAAAAGTCACATCGGTGCCGTAGATATCGTTGTCGATGGTCTTGGGCAGGCCGATGATGTTCAGGCCCTCCTGCGAGAGCAGGTTGGCGGTTTTGTGGGTGCCGTTGCCGCCCAGGCAGAGCAGGCAGTCCAGCTTTGCGTCCTTGTAGGTCTTTTTCATGGCCGCGACTTTATCGATCTTGTCATCCTCGACCACGCGCATCAGCTTGAAGGGGGTGCGCTTGGTGCCCAGAATGGTGCCGCCCAGTGTCAGGATGCCGCGGAAGTCATCCTCGCACATCTCCCTGTACTCGCCGTTGATCAGGCCGTGGTAGCCGTTCAGGATGCCCACGATCTCCACATTATCACCCATCCGGGCATACAGTGCCTTTGCCACGCCGCGAATGGTTGCGTTCAGGCCCGGGCAGTCGCCGCCGGAGGTCAGGATGCCAACACGTTTTTTCATCTCACAAATCCCTCGTTTCCTCTTGATCTTTCCCGCCGCAGAGCAGGGGATAGCTGGTACTATAAGAGTATTCCCAAAGGGGAAATGTGTCAAGAAAAAATTTTGTAAAAAGAAAAAAGAGACACACCGAAGTATGTCTCTTTTTCGATCGGAGCAGCGGGATTTGAACCCACGGCCTCCTCGTCCCGAACGAGGCGCGCTACCAACTGCGCTATGCCCCGAAAATACCGCAGCCGGAAGGCGACTGCGGTTTTCTGGTTGGGGATGAGAGAATCGAACTCCCACAAGTAGAGTCAGAGTCTACCGCACTACCACTATGCAAATCCCCATCATTCTGTTGTCGTCAGCTTTGAACCTCGCCGCTGACAAGGGATATTATACTATACGGCCCGGGTCTTGTCAACACTTTTTTTGAGATTTTTCGCCTGAGCAGAAAATGCCAAAAACTTTCTCTTTCCGGCAAAGTATGTTAGAATAGAGCCACTAAGATTCAGGAGGATATTTTTATGCTGAAACGTCTGCGCGCAAAGCATCCCGTCGGCTTCTGCGTTTTATCCGAGGTGCTGTTTCTGGGCAGCCTGCTGCTGGCATCCTATCTCATTGTGTTTGCACTGGTGCTCTTTGGGGTGGATCTGGAACGGGTGGACTCCTACTTCCTCAGCGCCGTGCAGGAGGCGGTGGGCATGGTGGTGGCGCTGGTCATTCTGGGCCGCACCGGTAAGATGTACCTGCTCCGCCGCCGGGGCAGCGGCTTTTTCAATGGGCTGCTGGTGGGAATGTATCCGCTGGTGCTCATTGGTTACAGCCTGTATACCAAGCTGATGTTCGGGATGCCCGAGGATGGCCAGCTGCAGCCTGCGTTCAGCATCTTCAGCTTCTTTTTGAGCATGGCGCTGGTGGGTGTGGCGGAGGAGTTCATCTTCCGCGGGGTCATTGCCCAGAGCCTGCTGGAGCGCTTCGGCACCGGCAGGGCGGGGGTCTGGAAAGCCTGCCTGCTGTCGGGCCTGCTGTTTGGCGCGGCCCACCTGACCAATCTGCTGTCCAGCGCTCCCTTCGGTGTGCTGATGCAGTGTGTCTTTGCGGCATCGCTGGGTACGCTGTTCGCAGCCATCTATTTCCGCACCGGCAACCTGTGGGTCACGGTGTTCCTGCACGGGGCCATGGACATTGCCTCTATGCTGGTGGGCGGCCTGTACGGCACGGAGGACGTGGCCGAGAGCATTTCGGGCTATGATGCCAGCATGATGCTCTCGATCTTGATCTATCTTATCCCGACTCTCTTCCTGCTGCGCAAAAAGAAGATCGGCGAGGTGGCGCTCTACTTTGGCCGGGACTGCGCCCCGGCAGCTGCTCCGGCCCCGGAGGAAAACGGGGAACGGCTTCGGTAAGCCCTCTTGCCTTTTGAAACAAAAAGGATTACAATCAGTCAAGGCAAACCGAGAGACAAATACTTCGATTCGGAGGAGAAGATATTATGGCATGTACAACGCTTCTGGTTGGTAAAAACGCATCCTATGACGGCTCCACCATGATCGCCCGCAACGACGATTCCGGTTCCGGCCATTTCACGGCAAAGAAATTCGTGGTGGTCCAGCCCGAGGAGCATCCGGCGGTCTACCGCTCGGTGCTGTCCCATGTGGAGATCCCGCTGCCCGGTGACCCCATGCGGATGACCGCCATGCCCAACGCCGTGGAGGGCAAGGGGATCTGGGCCGCAGCCGGTGTCAATGCCGCCAATGTCGGCATGACCGCCACCGAGACCATCACCTCCAACCCCCGCGTGCTGGGCGCTGACCCGCTGGTGGTGTACCAGCCTGCCAGGGGGGAGCAGCCCGAGGTGCCCGGCGGCATCGGCGAGGAGGATATCGTCTATCTAGTGCTGCCCTACATCCACACCGCCCGCGAGGGCGTGGAGCGGCTGGGCAGGCTGCTGGAGACCTACGGTACTTACGAGATGAACGGCATTGCATTCCAGGATGTGAACGAGCTCTGGTGGCTGGAGACCATCGGCGGCCATCACTGGATGGCACGCCGTGTGCCCGATGACAGTTATGTGGTGATGCCGAACCAGCTGGGCATTGATGCCTTTGATCTGGACGATGCCTTTGGCGCGCAGGAAAACCATCTCTGCTCGGCTGACCTGAGGGAGTTTATTGCAAAGTATCACCTCGACCTGGCACAGGACGGCGTGTTTGACCCTCGTGCCGCCTTTGGCAGCCACACCGATTCCGACCACGTTTACAACACGCCCCGCGCCTGGTACATGCTGCGTACCCTGAACCCCACCACCTGGGTCTGGGATGGCCCCGATGCCGACTATACCCCCGCTTCCGACGACCTGCCCTGGTGCATGGTGCCTGAGAAGAAGATCACCCCCGAGGACGTGAAGTATGTGCTGTCCAGCCATTATCAGGGCACGCCGTACGATCCGTATGCAAGCTACGGTGCCAGAGAGAACCGGGGCGTTTACCGCTCCATCGGCATCAACCGCAACGACTTTGTGGCGCTGATTCAGCTGCGGCCTGATCTGCCCGCCGACCTGCAGGCAGTGGAGTGGGTGGCCTACGCCTCCAATGCCCTGAACGCCATGGTGCCTTTCTACGCCAATGTGGAGACGACCCCGGCCTATCTGGCCGGCACCACCGGTGAGGTGTCCACCGACAGCTTCTACTGGGTCAGCCGGATGATCGCTGCGATGGCGGATGCTTCCTATGGCAAGTCGGTGTTCCATGTCGAGCGCTATGAGCTGGGGGTGCTCTCCGCCTGCCGTGCCCTGCTGAATCAGTATGACGCAAAGCAGCTGGCCGAGACCGACCCCGCCCGCCGCGCCGCCCTGCGCCAGGAGGCCAACGAGGCCCTGGCCGCTGAGGTCAAGGCCCGCGCCGCCGACACGCTGGATAAGGTGCTGTTTGAGCTGAGCAGCAATATGAAGAACGCCTATTCTCGTTCGGATATGTGATATTTGAACGATATAATCCATCTGGCAGAAATAAGAATGCCCTGTACCATGCAAAACGGTACAGGGCATTGTTGTTTTGAAAGATAATTTAAGCGGCCAGAGCGGTCTTGATGGCGTTCATCACGGCATCGCTGTTCTCACAGCACACCATGACCACTTCGCCGGTGGGGACAGTGGCCACCTTGGCGGAGGCGGCGATCTGATACTGATCCTCGAGGTAGTGCTCCATCGTCTGCTGCTGGTTCTGGATATAGGCATCCATTGCGTCCACGACCTCCTGCGTCTTGCCCTCAGCAGGCTTGACGATGGCAACGCCATAGCTCTGCACCATCATGGCAGAGAGGGAGGCGGCAAGATCGGTGTAGCTGCCCTCGGGCAGGTCCAGCAGGGGGAGCAGCATGTTCTGGATCTCATCGTTCAGGTCATCCGCCGGATAGCTGGCGCTGTAACCGTACTGGGCGGTGAACTTGCCGTCCTCTGCCGGGGAGAAGATCATATAATAATCATTGTCCTCGGCTTCCCGGGCATCGTGGATGATCTGAGTGTAGTCTTTGGGGGTGGTATCTTTTTTGCTGCCGCAGCCGGTGAACACCAGCAGGGCACAGCCAAGAGCCAGCAGAGCGGCAAGAATGCGTTTTTTCATGGTCGTAGTTCCTTTCGTCTGACAAAGGCAGGGTGATCGTGATCAGTCTGCCCGCCTTTGGGGGCGTTTATGCAGCCGCTGAACGGCGGCCTTGTATCAGGAATACGGCCCGGAAGGCCGGAAGATTGCACGGCAGCTGTAACAGTTCTGTGAACGGCTTACAGCTGCAGCGCTTCCAGATCACCATGGTTGACCGGAGTAGAAAGGATGATCTGGGTGCTGGTGGTGCCCAGCTTCTGGAACTGCAGGATCAGGTGCTCCAGCTGGGGCATGCTGCCGCAGCTGACCTTGATGAGGAAGGTGTAGGCACCGGTGACGTGGTAGCACTGCAACACCTCCTTGCTGTTCTGCATCAGCTCCACCAGCTCGTCCCGGTGGCTGGGTGTGACGGACAGGCTGATGAGCGCGTCCACATAGACACGGTCTGCCGGGCGGTTCAGCACCACGGTGTAACCGCTGATGATGCCGTCGGTCTCCAGCTTGTGGATGCGGCTGGAAACAGCCGGGCTGGTCAGTGCCACCTGCTCGGCGATCTCTTTGACGGGCATCCGGGCATTTTTTGCGAGAAGGGAGAGGATCTTGCGGTCTAAATCGTCCATGAGAAAGGTCTCCTTTTATGTTTTTGTTGAATTGTACAAAAATTTTTAAAAGTAAAGTTTTACTGTTGTCGCAATCGCATAAACTGCGGAAAAACTCGCTTTTGTGTTTTCTGTGTTAATTATATAAAGTTTTGGTTGAAATGTAAAGTGCTAAATTAAAGCAAATGTCAAAAATTTTGTTTGACAAGAAAAGAAAAAAGCGTATAATACATATCGCAGGGCACGGTAAGCGCCAAAGACTGCGCAAAAACACGTTGTTTCTCAAGTGCCTGCATTTGAATTGCGATTCCCAACTTTATATACTTTCCCACCCCTCTATACACAAAAACCCGCTGCCAGGCGGGTTTTTGTGTTTGTTGGGGATTTTTTTATTTGTTCGAGACGATAGGACGGCGGGGAGTTTCCCAAAGCAAGTGTCCGGAGGGTGGGACCCGACTGCCGTCAGGCAGTTGGGCGGGGGATGGAATGCCCCGTATCACTTGCGTGGAAAAGCTCCACAACGGCCGATTCCCTTTATTAAACCAAGAATCCTTCAAAACAGTGCAGGTCCTCGGTTTTGACGATGCCCTCCAGATAAAGCCCGTCCTCCCGGTACTCCTCCACCTGCACGCTGCCCCGCTCCCGCATGGGGGCGGCCAGGCCCAGCTTATCATAGGGCAGCAGCACCCGGATGGTGTGCACCCGGTCACTGAGCAGCTCGTCCAGCTTTTTCAGCAGGGAATCCAGACCGTAGCCGGTCTTGGCACTGGTCAACAGGATGTCCGGGTCAAAGTTCAGGGCATTGGGCTTGTCACACTTGTTGTAAACGGTCAGGCGGGGGATGTCGGCACAGTCCAGCCCGTCCAGAACCTCATCGGTAACGGCCAGCTGTTCTTCCCGCTGGTCGTCGCCCGCGTCTGCCACCCGCACGATGACATCAGACCATGCGGCTTCCTCCAGCGTGGATTTGAAGGCCTCCACCAGATTGTGGGGCAGGCGGGAGACAAAGCCGACCGTGTCCACCAGCAGAACGGCCATGCCGCTGGGCAGAACCAGCTTCCGGCTGGTGGGGTCCAGGGTGGCAAACAGCATGTCGGCCTCGGCTACGCTGGGGCCGCACAGGGCATTCATCAGGCTGGATTTGCCCACATTGGTGTAACCCACAAGGCTGACCACCGGCATCCCGGTCTTGGCCCGGGCCTTGCGGCTCTCGCCCCGGCGCTTTTCCATCTCGGCCAGCTTTTCGGCCAGTGCGTCGATGCGGGCGTGGACGTGGCGGCGGTCCAGCTCCAGCTTGGTCTCACCGGCACCACGGCGGGCACCACCACCGCCGCCGCCACCGCCGCCCTGGCGGCTCAGCGCCTCGCCAAGGCCCTGCAGGCGCGGCATGCGGTATTTCAGGGTGGCCAGCTCAGTTTGCAGCTTGCCCTCGTTGGTGGTGGCGCGCGCACGGAAGATTTCCAAAATCAGCATCGTGCGGTCCAGCACTTCCACCTGCAAAGCCGCGCTCAGGTTGCGGATCTGGCTGCCGGTCAGCTCGCCGTCAAAGATGGCGGCCTCGGCATCGGTATTCAGGCATACCAGGCGCGCTTCCTCCACTTTGCCCTCCCCCAGAAGGGTGGCGGCTTCGGGGGTGCTGCGCTTCTGGCACACGGTAGCAACGGCCTGCATGCCGTTGGCTTCCGCCAGGGCGGCAAGCTCATCCAGGCTGCGCTGGGCGTCAAACTTGCCCTGGTCCAGCGCCAGCAGCACAACGCGCACCGGCGGGCGCTCGCTGTCCAGAGCCTTCTGCCCAACAGGGGCGTCCTCTGCCGGGGCCTGGGTAGCGGTAAAGTCCAGGGTGATGGGGTCCTTCATTTCGTCCATAGGGGTCCTTTCTGGCCGTATTCGGCCAGGTCAGCAAAAGTATGGGGCAGGGGAGTGAATGTCAGACGGTTGTCTCGGCATTCTCCGCTGGTTCCGTTGGTTCTGCCTGTACAGCGGGGGCAGCGGCTGCCGGTTCATCGGATTTCTGGCTGCCGGGGTTCAGCAGGTACCAGGCCAGGCAGGGCACCTCGGTGCCGTCAAAGCGGTGCAGAACGGTATCGTGGTCATAATGGAAGCCGGTCTTGGCCAACACGCGGCTGCTTGCCACATTCTGGCTGGCGTGGAACCCGGCCAGCCAGGGCGCACCTACCATGCCAAACCAGTAATCGCGCACGGCAGCGGCGGCTTCGGTGGCATAGCCCTGGTTCCACCACTTTTTGCCCAAGGTGTAACCGATCTCATACATGCCGCCCAGCAGCTCGGTTTTCACGTTTTTCCAGGCATAGGGCTTTTCACGCTCACAGGATTCGGCGGGGGCAATGCTGATGCTGCCCATCAGCACACCGGTCACTTTATCGCAGATGCCCCAATCATAAAAATCCGGGCGGTCATATTGTTTGACGATCTCGTTCAGATATGCCATCGCTACCACCCAGTCACGGTGGGGTTCCCAGCGCAGGTAGCGGGTCACTTCCGGGTCATTGGCCCAGTTGCCAAACATCATTTCGCAGTCGTCGGTTGTCATACGACGCAGGACCAGCCGCTCGGTGGTCAACTCTTGTGTGCCGCAATGCTTCATCTTGATATACAACCTTTCCTTTGCAGTAGTTATGCTTGGCTGTGCAGCAGATACCGCCGCACAAAGCCCATAAAGATCTGCCACAGCTTGTACAGCTGGGCACGGTAAATGTTACAGTAAATAAACAGGATTGCTGCAGTTAAAACAAACTTGATGATAAAATTGTGGGCGAACACCACGCCGGTCACGGCCACACCCACCGCCAGCAAAAAGCCGCAGATCGTCCGGCTGAAGCTGGGAATGGTGCGGTAGTAATACTGCCCGGTCACAGTGCGGTACAAAAACATCGTTGCATTGGCCGCTACCAGGCCGACCGCGGCACCCATTACGCCAAAACGCGGCACCAGCACGGCGCACACGGCAATGTTGGCCGCAACGCCCACGGCGGTTCCAATCGTATCCTGGAACGGCTTGCGGGCAATGGTGTTGCCGTACACCGTGCCTTCGCACAGGATGGAGAACACCACGGCCAGCATCATCAGCGGAAAGTAGGGCAGGCAGGCCGATTTGGCCGGGAAGATGATGAAGATGATATCCTCAAACATGACCAGCAGACAGAAAAAGCCGAAGATCAGCAGGTTCAGCAGATCATGGATGCGGCCAATGCGCTCCTGCTCGGTGCGGTAATGCGCGTAGACATAGGGGCCCCAGTAGGTGGAAAAACCGGCCTGAATGGTGGTGACAAGCTGAGCCAGGGTGTAGGCGAAATCAAACGAACCCTGCTCCGCCGCGGGGGCGTAATTGCCTAAAAAAGAAAGGCAGATGGCGCGGTACAGCGGGATCAGGATGGCCGCAGGTGCCAACACAATGCCGTAAGGCAGTGCCGCCCGGTAAATGTGGGCATAGGGGCGCAGACCGCGCACAGGGGCATCTTTCGTTTGACCTTTAGAAGCCCGCCGCCAATAGAACACTGCGACCCCCGCAAAGCTGCACACCGCACCCAGCACAAAAGCGCGGGCGTCCTGGGTAACAAAGCCGGGCAGCAGGTAGATCAGGTTCAGGCAGGCCTGCATCCACAGCGTTTCGGTGGTGTAGGCGCGCACATTGTTTTCCAGCCGGAGCAGCACGTTGAGGTAACGCACCAGCATGTACAGAGCAGCGTTCAGGAACAAAAACGGCACCAGCCCGGCACCGTTGGCCCCAAGGCCAAAGGCCGCAGCCAGCGGCTTGGCGAAAAAGATGCTGCCGATGCCGCCCACCAGCAGCATGACCAGCACCGAAAGCCGGGTACACGCGGCAAACATGCTGCGCCCGGTGGAACCGGCAGGCGGTTCGTGGTAAAAGCGCAGCAGGCTTTGGTCCAGCCCAAGCATGCCCACGTTCATCAGCGACATGGTGTATGCCATGAAGGAAGCAGGAACGGCGTAGCTTTCGGCGGGCAGGACGCCCTTGATGATAAGCGCTGCGCCGGAAATGCCAAAGCCAAGGTAGGTGGCAATGGAGTATTTCATCACATTTCCGGCAAAGCTTTCAGTTTTTTTCGGTTCAGACATGGCAGGCTCCCATTTGCAGCGGGCGCACCGCAGCGCGCCGGAAAAACAACTTTATTTTACATATGGCCGGATGCGCGCTTCCATGCGCTGGATCTCCTCCGGCGGGATATAGGCTTTGTCCACATAACCGTAAATGCGCTGGGCAAAGTTGGCCAGCGGCGGGCAGAAGGCAAACACCCGTTTGGGTTCCCACTTGTGGCGGTACAGCATGTGTACCCCCGCCAGTGCGCAGAACTTGAGCAGGTTGAAGTGCGGCGTAAAGCCGGGCCCCATCGGTTCATCCCGCGGGGGATTTTTGTACACTTCCTCCAGCAGGTCGGCCATCCGCTTGTAGGCCGGGGCAGAGGAGGGGTCAAAATAGCCCTCAATCACATCCCGTGCAATGGGGAACGGCGGGTTCGGCTGCGCCATGGCAGCGGCAAACTCCGGGTAGCTAGTCACATAGTGAGCATCCTTGTAGATGACGGGGTCATACTCGTGCTCGATGGGCACCGGGCGCAGGATATGGCAGCTTTTGCCCGCCATGTATACTTCGGCCACAGCGGTGCTCATCCAGATGGAGATGGAATCCGCCGCCACAATCCACTGCTTGACGGAATCCGCAAAAATCACATGGAAGTTGGGGCGTTTGGCGGCCAGCTCGTCCAGGGCTTTGCATTTCCATTCGCTGGGGTGGCGGCGGTATACCAGTTCCACCTCCGGGTGGTCACCTAGGTAGCGGTCAAACCAGGCCAGCGTTTTTTCCATCGAAACGCGGTTGGTGCGGGCAAAGCCGGAAAAATCCGTTCCCGCCATTTTGGAAAGCTCGGCCACTTCCTGGTCGGTCATGCTGGCATAGCCAAAGCTGGAAATGTACAGGTGCAGCTGTTTGGCGGGGTCAAGGCCGAATTCCTTGCACAGGGTTTCCTTATCCTTAAAGTAGCCCTTGAACTCCGGCCGCAGAAAGTCCATCATCACAGCGCCGGTCACGGGGGTGTTCTTGGCATCCATGCCATGGGCCTGTAACCGCTGGGCAGTGCGCTGGCCCCAGCAAGTCTGCACGCAGCGCTTGGCGTTGCCGTTCATGTTGAACCAATCGCCCTCCTCCTGCGTGTCGGAGAGCATCTGCTCCCAGTGCAGGTTGACGATCTTGTTGCATTTGCCAATGTTGTTGTACACATGGCTGTTGATGGCTTCGTTGTCATACATGCAGCTGGCAACCAGAACTTCCGGCTTGTCTTTGCCAAACAGGCGCAGATCTTTGGCATCCAGCAGCTGGCGGATGCGCACGGTGTAGCCGCGGCGCTCCAGCTCCAATTTGAGCAAAAGATCGCTCTCATATTCCCGAACGGTGTGTTCGTACAAAATCAAAAAGTCCAGTGCCACAGGGGACCTCCTTTTTGGGGTGGGGCAGCATCAGCGCTGCATATCATCAAACAGTTCGGCTGTCCAGTCCGGCAGGCCGTATTTTTCGTCCAGGTGGAACCCGTCAAAAAACTGGGTGTCATCATCGGTAATGCAGCTGGTGCCCCATTCGTAATTCAGCACGGTAAAATTCTGCTTTTCCAACAGCGGCAGAACTTCGTCCTGCATCACGGCGGTAATGCCAAAGGCATCGCATACCTCGGTGCGCACATTGGCGGCCATGGGGGGCAGCACAATGGTCAGCTCCACGCCGCGGTCTGCGCAGCGCTGGGCCATAGCCAAAAACTCCGCCAGCTCGGTTTCGTTCAGTGTCCAGTTCTGGCAGCGGGTGGTGATCAGCGCCGGGTACTCATACAGCTTTTTGTGCAGCGGAATCGTGTTCCCGGCATCATCCAGGTAATCCGCCGCGGTCCAGTCGCCGGATTCAATGGTGTCCGGCGTGCCCTTTACGGTGTCCATAAATACGGTCAGGGCGTTCACGTTGTATTCCAGGTTCAGACAGTAGGCCAGCGGGTTGCGCAGGGTAGCTTCCAGCGCCGAAAAACGGTCGGTGTTATAGCTGTTGTTTAAGGTGTAGAACGAAAGCTCAAACAGAATGCGGTCCACCTGGTTGCCGGAATCCAGCACATAGTTGGCAAGGTCCACACATTCCTTCAGGGAAGCACCGCCAAAGGCCAGGTTCTGCCAGCTTTGCCCGGTCAGGGAATCCACAAGGTCCATATCAAAGTGGGCCAGGCGGCTGTCCCCGATGATCAGGTTGGTGCCGGGGCTCTGCTCATAGGCGCGCACACGGGCCACCGGCTGGCTGGAAGAGGCTGTTTTTTTGATGCCAAAATAATTGTTTGGCTCAAACGCCACAAAAAAGGCAAACCACAGATAGACCGGCACGAACAGCAGCGCCAATTTTTTGATGATATGCTTCACGCCGGAAATCTCCTTTTTTCCATAAGATTAAAACCCTGCATAGGGGCCGAATGCGTTGGCGTTAAAGCCGCCGCTCTGCATGATGTACCCCACCAGGATAAAAACAATCAAAACAACATACAGCGCATTGCGGTGCTTGGCGCTTGCCAGGGCAACCTCAGCCGGTTTGTTTTTGCAGGCAAAATTGCGCCGGTGATCCAGCCAGATGCCAAGCGCCAGCGCCAGCGCAGCGAACGCCCAATAAGCCGCTACCATAATGGTATTGGCGTAAAAGCCGGTATACGCTGTGCTGTACAGCTCCCCGGCAAAGCGGGCGGGGGACCAGCTGTTCATCAGGCAGCGGCCCAGGTAGACGAAAGCATCGCCAACGCCCAGGTTTTCGGCCATGCCGGAAAGGTTGCCGGACCCCACGCGGAAGAACACCATGCTGATGGTCCACAAAACAAACACCACAACCCGCTTGCCCCACAGCACACGGGCCGGGGTGCCGCGCTTTTTGGGTTTACCAAAGCGGCGGTGCAGCAGCTCTTCGCCCACGCGGTAAACCGCCTGCAGCAGACCCCAGATGATGAATGGCGCGGTGCTGCCGTGCCAGAAGCCGGAAGCAAAGAACACGCAGAACACGCACAGCTCGGTGGGCAGGCGGCCAAAGCGGCCAAGATCTGCCCAGGCCAGCGGCATAAAGAGATAATCCTGCAGCCAGGAAGAAAACGAGATGTGCCAGCGGCTCCAGAAGCCGGAAAAGTTGGTGGCGTAAAACGGGGTCTCAAAGTTTTCCGGCAGGTCCAGCCCCAGCACAAGGCCGGTGGCACGGGAAATCTCGGAATAGCCGGAAAAGCTGAAATACAGATAAAAAGTGTACATCACCGCGGTCAAAATCAGCATGGGGGCGCTGTAATCCGCATAGTGGGGGAAAACCGTATCCACCACCATGTTCAGCACATCCGCCACGGCAATGTATTTGAACAGCCCCAGCGCATATAGCCGCAAAGCGCGCACCGTGCGGGCGGCATCAAAGCGGTGCTCGGCGCTCAACTGCGGCAGCAGCGCACCGGCGCGGCAGATGGGCCCCTGGGTGACGGTGGCAAAAAAGTTGAGGAACAGCGCCAGCCGGATAAAGCTGGTTTCCACCTCGCAGTCGCCGCGGGCGGCATCGATCAGGTAGGCGATTGCGGCAAAACTGGTAAAGCTGATGCCCAGCGGCATGGCCACCGCGCGCCAGCCGTGCAGCACCCCGCCCAACAGGCCGTTATACTTAAAAAAGGCCAGAATGCCCAGCATACCGATCACGCCAAGGCGCAAAAAAGCGGTTTTGTGTGCGCCGCCCCGCCAGGCAAGGCCGCGGCCGCACAGGTAGGTGAACACCGCCAGTGCAATGGTGACCGGCAGCATGGCCGGCATGGCCAGCGCATAAAACACCCACGAAGCCCCCAGCAGAAACACCGGCTGCATGCGCACCGGCAAATGCAGGTAAACGGCAGCCACAACCACCAAAAATGCACAGTATTGCAGGCTTTGCAGCCCCATGAGCGCAACCTCCAGACCTAATAGGAGCGGTACCGCACAACGCGCGGCGTGCCGCAAAAAATCCACAGGCAGCAAGGATAAAATAAGACCGCCTGCACCCGCAATATGGCAAAATGGCGCAATATCACAGATTAACTAAACTATTATACCTGTTTTGCCTACTAATGTAAAGTGGGCCGCCTGGCAGGGACAAAATACGCACGAAAAAACGTAAAGAATATTGTTTGCACAGCAGCAACAAAAGCAGCGTTAAAATGTGATAACAAAGAACAAAACGCGGAATAAAAAGCAGGCCTACTAGGTGTGATAAGTTTCCTGGAACGGTTGCACTGAATACGTGAAAATGATATACTTTAATATTATAGTGATTAATAAAATAGGGTAGGTGTGTACCAAACTGTCCGGCGGCGATGGGACGGACAGTTTTGCGGGACTGCAAGCAGGGTTCCGCTGCAGGCTTACGGGAGTGAAAAATATGAAAGTTGTAATTCTTGCCGGTGGCTATGGCACGCGCATTTCGGAAGAAAGTAAGTTCAAGCCGAAACCGATGATCGAAATCGGCGGTATGCCTATTTTGTGGCATATCATGAAAGAGTATTCTTACTATGGCTTTAATGATTTTGTGATCTGCGCCGGGTACAAGCAGCATATGATCAAGGAGTGGTTTGCGGATTATTTCCTGCATACCAGCGATGTGACCTTTGACTTCACCCAGGGCAACGAGATGATCGTGCATGACCAGCACGCCGAGCCGTGGCGCGTGACGGTGGTGGATACCGGCCTGAACACGATGACGGGCGGCCGCATCAAGCGGGTGCAGAAATATATCGGCAACGAAACCTTTATGATGACCTATGGTGATGGCGTCTGCGATGTGAACATTGCCGAACTGGTCAAGTTCCATAAGCAGCATGGCAAGCTGGCAACCCTGACCGCCGTGGTGCAGGAACAGCAGAAAGGCGTGCTGGATATCGGCCAGGATAACACTGTACAGGCCTTCCGCGAAAAGAGCGTCAACGATGGGGCTATCATCAACGCGGGCTATATGGTGCTGGAACCGGAAGTGTTTGATACCATCAGCGGTGATGATACCATTTTTGAGCAGACCCCGCTGCGCGAGCTGGCGGCCAAAGGCCAGCTGATGAGCTATGTGCACCGCGGATTCTGGCAGTGCATGGATACCGAGCGCGAAAAAAGTATGCTGGAAAAAATGTGGGCGTCTGGCTGTGCGCCCTGGGAAGTGTGGAACCAACAATGAACTTGGAATTTTACCGCGGCAAACGCGTGTTTGTAACCGGGCATACCGGTTTTAAGGGCAGCTGGCTCTGCCGCATGCTGGTGGGGGGCGGTGCGGTGGTAACGGGTTACAGCCTGGAACCGCCCACAACCCCCAACCTCTTCTCTCTGGCTGGGTTGGAAGGCAAAATGATCAGCGTGATCGGCGACATCCGCAATTTTGCCGCCCTGAAAGCGGCCTTTGATGCCGCTCGGCCGGAAATTGTGCTGCACCTGGCGGCTCAGCCCATTGTGCGGGACAGCTACAAGGACCCGCGCTATACCTATGAAACCAATGTGATGGGCACCGTGAACCTGTTGGAATGCGTGCGCACCGCCCAAACTCCGCCGCGCTCTGTGCTGAACGTAACAACGGATAAGGTGTACCAGAATAATGAATGGTGCTGGGGCTACCGCGAAAACGAACCGTTGGACGGCTTCGACCCCTACTCCAACAGCAAAAGCTGCTCGGAGCTGGTGACTCACAGCTATAAAAACAGCTTTTTTGCGGATGGCAGCGTGGCCATCTCCACTGCCCGCGCAGGTAATGTGATTGGCGGCGGCGATTTTGCTAATGACCGCATCATCCCGGACTGCGTGCGCGCAATGGCAAAAGGGGAGAGCATCGGTGTGCGCAACCCGTATTCCACCCGCCCATACCAGCATGTGCTGGAACCGCTGGCGGCGTACCTGCTGATCGCCCAGCGCCAGTATGAGGATAACCGGTACGCCGGCTATTATAACGTCGGCCCGGATGACTGCGACTGTGTGACGACCGGCACCCTGGTAGACCTGTTCTGCCAGGCGTGGGGCGATGGTGCTGCATGGGAAAACCGCGCTGAGGCAAACGCCCCGCATGAAGCAAACTTTTTGAAGCTGGATTGCAGCAAATTGAAATCCACCTTCGGCTGGAAACCGCGCTGGCATATGGCGGAATGTATGCAAAAGACCGTTGCGTTCAGCAAGGTATGGCTTTCCGGCGGGGATATCCCGGCGGAGATGGACAAAGAGATCAAGGAATTTTTGAGTGAGTAAGGGAGCAGACGATGGCAAATTGGAGCAATGAGGCCGAAGCCCGCGAGCAGATCAAGGCGCTGGTGGCAGAATATTACCATGACTTTAAGGAGAAAAAGGCGGATTTCAAGCCCGGCGACCGCGTTACTTATGCATCCCGCGTGTTTGATGAAAAAGAAATGTGCGCCCTGACCGATGCAACGCTGGATTTCTGGCTGACCACCGGCCGCTTTGCGGATGAATTTGAAAAAGAGTTTGCCAAGTGGATCGGCGTAAAGTTCGCCAACCTGGTCAACTCCGGCTCCTCCGCCAACCTGATTGCCTTTATGGCGCTCACCGCCCCGGAACTGGGCGACCGCCAGATCAAAAAGGGCGATGAGATCATCACCGTGGCATGCGGGTTCCCCACCACTGTCACCCCGGCGCTGCAGTATGGCGCTGTGCCGGTGTTTGTGGATGTGACCGTGCCGCAGTACAACATTGATGTGACCAAGCTGGAAGCCGCTCTTTCCCCCAAGACCAAGGCAGTCATGATCGCCCATACCCTGGGCAACCCGTTTGACCTGTCCGCCGTCAAAGCCTTCTGCGATGCCCATAACCTCTGGCTGGTGGAGGATAACTGCGATGCCCTGGGCACCCAGTACACCATCAACGGCGAAACCCGCTTTACCGGAACCTGGGGCGATATCGGCACCTCCAGCTTCTACCCGCCGCACCACATGACGATGGGCGAGGGCGGCTGCGTGTATACAAACAGCCCGCTGCTGAACCGCCTGATCAAGAGCTACCGCGACTGGGGCCGCGACTGCATCTGCCCGTCCGGCCATGATAACTTCTGCGGCCACCGCTTTGACGGTCAGTATGGCGAACTGCCCGCAGGCTATGACCACAAGTACGTTTACAGCCACTTTGGCTATAACCTGAAAGTGACCGATATGCAGGCCGCCATCGGCTGCGAACAGCTGAAAAAGTTCCCCAGCTTTATTGAGCGCCGCCGCCATAACTGGGACCGCCTGCGCGCAGCCCTGGAACCGGCCGCCGATAAGCTGATCCTGCCGGAACCGGCCGCCAACAGCCGCCCGTCCTGGTTCGGCTTCCTGATTTCGGTCAAGCCGGAATCCGGCCTGGAACGCAACGCCGTGACCCGCTATATTGAGGATCACAATGTCCAGACCCGCCTGTTGTTCAGCGGCAACCTGATCAAGCACCCTTGCTTTGACCAGATCCGCGGCACCGATGCCTACCGCGTGGCAGGGGAGCTGACCAACACTGACTTTATCATGAACAACACCTTCTGGGTCGGCGTGTACCCCGGCATGACCGATGAGATGATCGACTATATGGCAAAGATCATTATTGAAGCGGTGAACCAATAAAATGCGCTGATAAGATGAATCAATAAGAAAAAGCAAAGCCGGGCTGATAAGAAAAAATGGCTGCTGCACTGCGGTAAATTATCAATACAGGCTTTGCTTTTTGATTGCTTATAAAGAATAATAAAGGAACGGGATCCATGCAGAAAATGTTGGCACTGTTGGGAGCAAAAAGCAAAAAGGAATTTGTTGCGCTGCTTGCACAGTTTATCAAGTTTGGCCTTGTTGGCATAAGCAACACGGCGGTATCGATGGCGGTGTATTATATCTTTTTGTGGATCAGCCCAGACCTGTATATGGTAGGCAGCGTTCTGGGAACAATTCTGAGCATTGCCAATGCCTTTTTTTGGAACGATAAGTTTGTGTTTACCGGGAATGCAAACGATTGGCGCAGTAAACTGAAACGCCTTGGAAAAACATACGTCAGCTACGGCGGCACATCAATCCTTTCTAATGTTTTGCTTTGGATAGAGGTTACGTTCTTCAGCGTCAGCAAAACGATTGCGCCGATTGTAAATTTGCTGGTCACGATTCCGCTGAATTTTATCATCAACAAGTTGTGGACATTTAAGGAAAGATAAACGACAAAATGTTTCCCGTCAACGATGTGGAGCTTATCCGGCACGGAAAAGTGCGGTATCGGGATCCCTAACCATCATCCGACTCAACGAGGTTGGTTGGCGGTGCTTTATTGTTGAAAATAAGACTGCAAAATATATCGGTAAAAAATATGGAAAACCAGGGAATATCTGATACATAACCGGGAACAGAAATAGGGCAAGGCTGTGTATGGACAACATGACAACAAATAACGAGAATAAATCTGGTATCAGCATTGGATTAGATCAGCTGTTGCCGGAAGATAACAAATCGGTGCAGCTGGGACTGAATTATGGCCAGAATGAATGCAACAGCCAGCGCGTGCTGAAAGAGAATAACACGAAACGGGGAAAAGACCTTTTTGGTAAAAAAGGAAGAGGGAGCAATCCGTTCTGGAAAAAAACGGCCAAGCTGTACTGTGTACTCAGCGCAGTGTGTGCCATTGTGGTTATGGTAACGCTGTATGTTACCCATGGTGATTTTCTTTCGTACTTTTTATACCATGATACACTGGATGCCGGCATGGATTTTTTCCATAGCATTGAATATGTTCGTGGACGCCAGCCGTATGCGGTGTTTGACACACTGTATCCGCCCTTGGCAAATTTGTTCTTTTATGCCCTGTTTTTACTGGTGCCTGCTTCGGTATCTGATAACTGGACCTATGACTTTGAGGCGTCAGTTGCCATGCGCGGCACAGAAACTGATTTACGCACAACACAGTCGTGCTTTTTGCTATACGTCTTTTTTGTGGTGCTGGCGGTTCTTTTGCTGGCGGTTTTGCTCCGTGACGTGATGCAAAATGCCCAGTGGGCCAGGGCCAGTACGTTTTTTGCCTTGTTCAGCTTTGGTGTGCTTAATGCGGTAGACCGCGGCAATATTATTTTGCTGGCGGCGGGGCTTTCGCTTTTTTTCGTCATGTATCACCGTTCAAAGCGCGCATGGGTGCGGGAACTGGCATTGGTTGCACTGGCAGTAGCAGCCGGACTTAAAATTTATCCCGCATTCTTAGGTGTTATGCTTTTAAGAAACCGGGATTTCAAAGCAGCAATCCGCACGGTGTTTTATGGCATTGCAGCGTTGGTGCTCCCGGTGTTTGCCTTCCAGGAGGGCGTGTACGGCTTGCAGCTTTGGCTGAAGATTTTGTTCTCTTTTGGAAGTAAAAGTAAAACACCTTGGGCAGGCAATGGCATCAACAGCATGTTCGCACATGGGGCGCATCTGGTGGACCTGATTGCCGGAACCAGCAATGCAACGGTATCTTTTTTTGCAGCAGCCTTTGCTGTGGCGGCGGTACTGGTTGTGTGTGCTCTGCTCTGCCGCCAGGAATGGCAGGCGTTGCTGCTGATTACCGTGGCTATGATGTACCAAAGCCAGGGCAACTATATTTACTGCATGGCGCTGATTCCGCTGGCGTATTTTCTTGCACAGGAAAAGGTGATGACACGTCAAAATATATTGCCTTTTGCGGTTTTGATGGTATTTAATCTGCCGCTTCCAATCTTTGAAGAGCGTAACTCTTATATTCGCAACACCATTGTACAGTTGGCAATACTGACAGCTATCATCTGGGGCGTTGTACAGGCAGTAAATTGTGTGTTGGCAGCGCTGAAAACCAAAAAGCCTGAACAATCAAAACTAGATAAAAAAGCTGCACGCAGCACGCTGGTTACTTTCGGCGCTTCACTGGGGGCATTGGCAGTTTCCCTTGCCGTTTTCTATGGCGTGTGGGTGCTGTATAATGCGCCGTCTATTACCATGCAGCTGGGGGATGGCATTTATAACACAGAATATTATACTCCTGAAAACTCCAACAAAGAGCTGCCGTTTTACTGGTGCAAGAAAAGTGCGGAGATCAAACTGGTAAACCCGCAGCTGAATACGGAAAGGTACACCTTTACCTTTACAGTGGGGGATTATTTCTTTGATATTTCTGACCGCCCCAGCATTACCATTACCTTCGGTGACAGTAGCCAGACCTTTGTGGTCAGCCAGGAAAACATGAAAATCCGCTATACTGCGGATATTCCTTTTGGTGAAAGTACAATCGATATTAGCTACAGCGGCAAGCGGGTCGATGCCCCGCAGGATTCCAGAACTTTGTATTTTGTAATGGTTCAGCCGCAGCTTGAACGGATTAAATAAAAGGAGGACACCCCCAATGAAACAGCGTCTGGCCGATTATGTGGCCGATTTTCTTGCGGCGCACGGCGTTACGGATGTGTTCAGCGTGGTGGGCGGTGGCGCCATGCATCTGAATGATGCACTGGGCCACCACCCGGCGCTGCATGTTACCTATAATCATCACGAGCAGGCAAGTGCCATTGCGGCGGAAGCATACGCCCGCATTGATAACAAAATTGCCGCCCTGTGCGTTACCACCGGCCCCGGCGGCACCAACGCCCTGACCGGTGTGGTAGGCGGCTGGCTGGATTCCATCCCTATGTTTGTAATCTCCGGCCAGGTTCGGTACGATACCACGGCCCGCTATGCCGCGCAGTTTACCGATGGCCTGCCCCTGCGCGCGGTGGGCGACCAGGAATACGATATCACCAAATCCGTTGCCCACATGACTAAATACGCCACCATGCTGGAAGACCCGAACCAGATCCGCTATGTGCTGGAAAGAGCCTGGCACCTGGCAACCACCGGCCGCCCCGGCCCGGTGTGGATCGATATCCCGGTCAACTATCAGGGCGGCTACATTGAAACCGACAGCCTGCCCGGCTATGACCCGGCGCAGGACGATGCCCGGCTGCCGCCCCCGGTGGACGATGCCACCGTGCAGATGGTGCTGGAAAAGATCCGCAACGCCAAGCGCCCGGTGTTCCACGCTGGGTACGGCATCCGGCTTTCCGGCGGGTACGCAGCGTTCCGCGCCGTGGCGGAAAAGCTGAACATCCCCATTGTGACCTACTGGAACGCCGTGGACCTGATCGAGGACGAAAACCCGCTTTACTGCGGTCGTGCCGGCAATATGGGCGACCGCCCCGGCAACTGGGCCATCCAGAACGCAGACCTGATTCTGGCTGTGGGCACCCGCATTTCCATCCGCCAGGTGGGCTATAACTGGAAAACCTGGGCCCGCGCGGCGGAAGTCATCATGGTGGATATTGACCGCGCCGAGATGAAAAAGCACACCCTGCATGTGGAGCACCCCGTGTGGGCGGATGCCAAGGACTTTCTGCAAAAGCTGGATGCCGCCGCAGCGCCGCTGACCCCTGTCAGCCAGGCAGCGGACTGGCTGGCAACCTGCCAGCGATGGAAAAAAGATTACCCCGCCGTGCTGCCGCGCCAGTGGGAAGAAAACGGCACCACCGCCAATGTGTACGCCTTTGTGCGCTACCTCAGTTCCCGCCTGCCGGAAAACAGCCTGACCGCAGTTTCCAACGGCGCCTGCTGCGTGGTGGGCAATCAGGCGTATGTCATCCAAAAAGGCAGCCGCATGGCCAACAACAGCGCCATTGCCAGCATGGGTTACGGCCTGCCCGCCGCCATTGGCACTTGCATTGCAGGCGGCCGCCGTACCACCATCTGCCTGGAAGGCGATGGCTCTATCATGATGAACCTGCAGGAATTGCAGACCATCCTGACAAATAAGCTGCCGATCAAGATTTTCCTCATCAACAATAACGGCTACCACTCCATCCGCCTGACCCAGAACAACCTGTTCAAAGACCATTGCAAGATCGGCATTGGGCCAGAGAGCGGGGATCTGTCCTTCCCGGAGTTCCGCAAAATTGCCGAAGCGTTCGGCTACCCGTATTCCTGCGCACATTCCAACGCTGAGATGAAACAGGTGGTGGATGCCGCCCTTGCCGCAGAAGGCCCGACTTTCTACGAGATCTTTACCGATACCCAGCAGGTCTGGGAGCCGAAGAGCGCCACCAAGCGCCTGCCGGACGGCACACTGGTCAGCCCGCCGCTGGAGGACCTGGCACCATTCCTGCCGCGGGAAGAGCTGGAAAAGCAGATGTTTATCCCCCTGGTGCCGGAGCAGTGAATGATGATAGAACGTAACATTAAAACCGTAATCGTAACCGGCCCCACCGGGGCCGTGGGCACAGCATTGTGCAGCCGGCTGCTGCAGGCCGGGTGTACCGTGGTGGCGGTCTGCCGCCCCGGCAGCCCGCGGGCCGTAGCGCTGCCCAAGGATGCAAACCTGTATGTAGTTGCCTGCGATGCCGCCAACCTGGCGGATTTGCCGCAGTGCATGGCCGCAGCCGGGCTGCCCGTGCAGGCGGATGCCTTTTTCCACCTGGCGTGGGCGCACACCATTGGCGCGGGCCGCAATGATATGCCGGCTCAGATTGAGAATATCCGCTATACCATTGATGCCGTGCGCACCGCGGCGGCAATGGGCTGCCGTGTGTTTGTTGGTACCGGCAGCCAGGCAGAGTATGGCCGTGTGGACGGTGTTCTGCGGGCCGATACCCCCACAAACCCCGAAAACGGGTACGGCATGGCCAAGCTGTGTGCAGGCCAGATGAGCCGTACCGAGGCCGCCGCCCTGGGCATGGACCATGTGTGGGCGCGTATCCTTTCGGTTTACGGCCCGCATGACGGCCCCAACACGATGATCTCCGCCACCATCCAAAAACTGTTGTCCGGGCAGTGCCCGGACCTGACGGCAGGGGAGCAGAAGTGGGATTATCTTTACTCCGCCGATGCTGCGGATGCACTGTACCGCATGGCCTGCCATGGCCGCAGCGGTGCCGTGTACCCGGTGGGCAGCGGCACCGCCCGCCCCCTGCGGGAATATATTGAGACCCTGCGTGATGCCATCGACCTGGCCCTGCCGCTTGGCCTAGGCAAAATCCCTTACGGGCCGCAGCAGGTCATGTTTTTGCAGGCGGATATCACCCAGCTTGCGGCGGATACCGGCTTTGCGCCGCGCACCGCCTTTGCCGATGGCATCCGCGCCACCATTGCGTGGGCAAAAACGCAAAAGCAAACCAATTAAGCCAATAAGGAATAACCCCGTCCGTGCGGGCAGGACCCGCATGGACGAACAGGAGCCAGACAGTATTTATGCAGTTGACCTACCAAAAGTTAAAGCCGTTTGCCTTATCCTATCTCACCGCGCCGCTGGCGGTGTTTTTTGCGGGGTATCTCCGCGCGCCGTTTGCCGTTGCGGGCCTGGCCGTGCTGGCCTTTGCCTGGTGGTATGCCGTGTGCAAAACGCCACAGGTTAAGCAAGTGGGGCAAGAAGAGCAGGGCATTACGCTTTCGGTGCCAAAGCTGGTGCTGCTGTTTGCCCTGATGCTGTTGTGGGGCTACCTGGGCGGTCAGACGGGCTTTTTTTACCAGAACTCGGACTGGGGTTACCGCAACGCCATTTACCGGGATCTGATCACAAACAGCTGGCCGGTGTATTACCCGCAAAAGGATACGGCGCTGGTGTATTATATCGGGCACTGGCTGGTCCCGGCGGCGCTGACCAAACCGGTATACGCCCTGTTTGGGCTGGATGCCGCCTGGATGTTCGCCCGTATGGCCCTTTGGGGGTGGACGGCGCTGGGCACCTATCTGGCGGCGCTGAATTTGTTGGTCTACCTGCGTGCCGATACCGGCAAAAAGCAGGGGATCGGCCTGCTGTTTTTGATTTTCTTCAGCGGCATGGATATTCTGGGCGCGCTGTACAGCAGCCGACTGCCGGACCTGCTGGCCTATGACGCTATGCACCTGGAATGGTGGACGAATGATTTCCAGTTCAGCTCCCTGACGACCTGCCTGTTCTGGGTGTTCAACCAGACAGTGGGGGCATGGCTGGCAACCGTCTGCTTTTTGCAGGAGAAAGACTGCCGCAACTACCTGCTGCTGGGCACGGCCTGCCTGATGTGCGGCCCCTTCCCATTTGTGGGGCTGGTTATTTTTATGGTGGTGCGCGGCATTGTTCTGCTGGCACAGCGCCAAAAAGGCGTGCTGCAATCGGCGTTCTCCCCGGCCAATGTGCTGGTGCTGGTTGTGGTGCTCAGCATTACGGCCAGTTATTTTTTGGCCAATAACGCCTTTGGCTACAGCGTTCTGGGCGAAACTGTCGCCGGGAACCAGGCAGCGCAGCAGACTTTTGGCCAAAACGTTCTGACCAGCCTGCAAAAAGGCATGCTGGTATTTTACCTGCTGGATGCCGGCATCTATCTGCTGCTGCTCTGGCGGCAGAACCGCCGCAGCTGGCTGTTTTATACCTGCGCCGTGTCGCTCTTCATCATTCCGTTCTTTAAGGTGGGACAGGGGTGCGATTTCTGCATGCGGGTGTCCATCCCGGCTATCTTTATCCTGATGACCCTCTGTGCCCGGTACTTTATCGCCTTGGTGGGCACCAAATGGCGGGACGGTACGCTTGCACAGCATGCCGTGACCATTCTGCTGGCGGCAACGCTGCTGATCGGTGCCTGCACCCCGGCCATGGAAATTTACCGCGGCATCTGCCACATTGCCAAAGAGGGGACTTTCTGCCTGGAAAACGAGGAGCCCTACACCCTGGCGGACCGCCCTGTAAGCCTGAACTTTGAAACGCAAAACTGCGAAAATAAATTGTTCTTTACCTATTTTGCAAAATAGTGTATAGTGATAAGGGTCTGCCCGGCTATTGCGGCAGTGGGCCAAAGACTAAACTTAAAGGAATGAAATCTGCATGAGCGAGAAGAAAAAAGTCATCTCTGTTATGATCCCTACCTATAACGAGGAGGAGAACGCCCGCCCCATCTATGAGGCGGTGCGGGATGAGATTCGGAAGGACTGCCCGGATTATGACTATGAGATCCTTTTTATTGATAATAAAAGCCAGGATCGTACCCGCCGGATCATTACGGACATCTGCGCGCAGGACCCCAAGGTCAAAGCCATTTTTAACAGCAAGAACTTTGGTCAGTTCAACAGCCCCTATTACGGTATGATCCATACCACAGGGGACTGCACCATTACCATCTGCGCGGACTTCCAGGACCCGGTGGAGATGATTCCAAAGTTTGTGGCTGAATGGGAAAAAGGCTACAAAATTGTAATCGGCAAAAAGACCACCAGCCAGGAAAACCCTGTCATGTACTTTTTGCGGGACTGTTACTACAAAACCATCAAAAAGATGAGCAATGTGGAAATGATCGAGCAGTTTACCGGGTTTGGCCTGTACGATAAAAGCTTTATCCAGACCCTGCGTGATTTGCACGACCCCACCCCGTTTTTGCGCGGGATTGTGGCGGAGCTTGGCCCCGAGCGCAAGGAGATTGAATACACCCAGCCCAGGCGCCGGGCAGGCAAGACCCACAACAACTGGTACAGCCTGTTTGATGCCGCCATGCTCAGCTTTACCAGCTACACCAAGATTGGGATGCGGATGGCGGAGTTCTTCGGCTTTTTCTGCGCGGCGGTCAGCTTTATCCTGGGGCTTGTGTTCCTGGTGGCAAAGCTGATCCACTGGAATACCTTTGCTGCGGGTTATGCCCCAATGATCATTGCTGTGTTCTTTGTGGGCGGCGTGCAGCTGACCTTTCTGGGATTTTTGGGCGAGTACATCATGGCAATGAACGCCCGTATTATGGACCGCCCCCTGGTGGTGGAAGAAAAGCGGCTGAATTTTGAACCCGAAACGCCGGAAAGTGATACTACCCGCGCCCAGTAAGACCGAGTGGTTATAATAGATTGCGAGTTGACAGTAAAACAATGATTCCTTTTAATATTCCCCCGCAGGTTGGTACAGAGCTGGACTATATGCGCCAGGCCATGGCCAACAATAAGATCTGCGGTGATGGCCCTTTTACCCACCGCTGTGATGAATGGATGGAACAGCGGTTCCATGCGGGCAAGGTGCTGCTGACCACCAGCGGTACCACCGCGCTGGAAATGGCTGCCCTGCTGTGCGGCATCCAGCCCGGTGATGAGGTGATCCTGCCCAGCTACACATTTTCTTCCACGGCAACGGCCTTTGTTTTAGCTGGGGCCAAGCTGGTGTTTGTGGATATCCGCCCGGACACCATGAACATTGACGAAGCAAAAATTGAACCCGCCATTACCGAAAAAACCAAAGTCATCTGCGTGATGCACTATGCCGGTGTGGCCTGCGATATGGATACCATCATGCAGATTGCGCGCCGCCATAACCTGAAGGTGGTGGAAGATGCCGCCCAGGGCGTGATGGCCAGCTATAAGGGCAGGGCACTGGGCACCATCGGTGATTTTGGCTGCTACTCTTTCCATGAGACGAAGAACTTCTCAATGGGGGAGGGAGGCGCACTGGTCATCAATGACCCCGAGACCGTGACCAAGGCCGAAATCCTGCGGGAAAAGGGTACCAACCGTGCCAGTTTTCTGCGCGGCCAGGTAGATAAATATACCTGGGTTTCTTATGGCTCCAGCTACCTGCCCAGTGATCTGAATGCCGCTTACCTGTGGGCACAGCTGGAACAGGCCGATACCATCAATACAGACCGTACCCACAGCTGGGATTATTACGCACAGGAGCTGGCACCGCTGGCTGAAGCAGGCCTATTGGAGCTGCCTACCGTGCCGGAAGGCTGTGTGCATAACGGGCATTTGTTCTATGTCAAGCTGCGGGACCTGGAACAGCGCACCGAGTTCATTGCTTATTTGAAAGCCCACGGTGTGGCATCGTCTTTCCATTATGTTCCGCTGCACAGCGCCCCGGCGGGCATCCAATACGGCCGCTTTGCTGGTGTGGATGAATACACCACAAAGGAGAGCAACCGCCTGACCCGCCTGCCGCTGTACTATGGTCTGACCGAAGCCGACCGCGCAGCCGTGGTGCAGGTGGTCAAAGACTTTTTTGCACAGAAATAACATGCCCAGTGCATGAAATCAGCAATATAACAAAAATCCGTATCCCGAATGCCAAGCAGGGCAGGAGGATACGGATTTTTCTGTTTGTTCTTTTAAAATTAAGCGAAAGTTCTCTACGGAACAATGAGGTCAGGGCACGGGGGACGAAACGCTTGCCTGTTTGTATAAAAAACCAAGGGCAACACCGCATAATTCTAAGCGCCGATACGGCGAGCGAGGTGCGGCAGCTGCTAAGCCAAAAGCGCAGATAATACT
>OGOY01000634.1_pt1 | contig 43973 bp, 33 predicted proteins | sample 1552811 | NCBI WGS metagenome assembly OGOY01 (sample SAMEA2580132, study PRJEB22360) | human gut metagenome | biome: human gut; feature: human-associated habitat; material: faeces | place: Denmark | collected 2008/2010 | reverse complement strand
TAAACCTTGGATAAACCGGAATCCCACCGGCTTGACTACACACCCTTAGCTGGGCGCACAACTGGAAGTTGTCAATTTATTCTTATAGAGAAACTAATTGAGAACTCCAAATTTTCACCACAGTCGCCTTATTTAATTCATTATTTCTTCAAATAAAACCTGATATGATTTATCCAATGATACAAGCATCAACATATACCACATTTTGATTGAAAATGCGCCGTTTTCGATACACCAAATTTTGTAGTGTTGACTTCGGCTTTCCGTATAAGTATCAATTGGTAAACCATTCTGGCTATCTTGATATTTTGATTGATATATATCATTGCCATATTGATTCTTAGTAAAATCAATATGTGTAAATATGTTTTTTTCTGGGTAATACATTCCATGTAAGAATGTAGTCGTATACATACCATCATAATCATCTTTTGGATATGGAAGCGTTTCTATTTCAATATGCCAAAATGGCTCACTAATAATTTGATCAAAATCTTTTTTGATCACCATAAGAAGCTTTGCCATATTCTTTGGATTAATATGTACAATAATTGTTTTGGAATCCTTTAAGGTACTTCCGTCAAATTTAAACTGTGGTCCATAAAATTTTTCAAATTGCACCCCTGTATAATCCCGATATTCTGATTCTGGCATAGAAAGCCTTTCGTCCAATCTATATAAAATATCAAAGTCACCTTCTGCATCAGTAATGATTCTCGCAAATGCAGGCATACTATCCATTGCACTTAGTAAACTTTTATTTGTATATACATTGTAATAATACCCCTTGCCATCATAAATAAGACCATCTTTTCTAAAACTTGCTCCGTTTATATTTGAAAGACCATACTGGTTCACCTCATACGAAAACACTTCGTCATTAACAATTTCGCTAATATCAATTTTTCTTGAGGCTAAATTGTCAAATACATAGGAAACAACAATTAGCGCAAATGCATCCATATCAACAGAACAAACAAAAGGAGAAATTATCTGATATCGTGCTATTGCAGCATAATATTGATATGATGTAATATCGTTTTTCGGCTTGAATCTGGTTGTAAATGCAAATAATGCACAATTAGATTTATCAGTGGATATCATATATTTTGCCAATACGTCTATGTCAATTCCATATTCTTCTATTTTGCACTTAACATAATCCCTAAACGGAATCATAAAACTATCAATTTCCCCAGGAACAAGCTTCTGTGCATAGTAGATACCAATATACTCTCGAATCGCCAACCTCTTATAGTTTATTTTCCTGCATTCGTCAGAATCTGCCATCTCAAGTAAAAATTCTTCTATATCCATTCTTTATCATCACTACTTTCCCAAAAATTCTTTCACTATCTCATCTACCCAGTTTCAAATCCCGATTTATCGTGATACAAAATATTCAGCTTTTTTCACCCATTCTCTTTTTATTTCCCACATGGTTGCCTGGGTACTAAGATGTGGATGTACTTCACCTTCGAAAGAACAGTTGATATCAAAAATGTTTTCCCAGCTTTTCTGTTTTTCCTCTTCAGAATATACCGCTGAATCATCAATAGGGAAAATAATGTCGCCATCATTTAGGACGCAGTGCCAGTAATCAAAATCAGAAAGTAAAACCAGATTGTCCGGGACTTCAATAGTCAGTAAAACAATAGGTGTACCTTTTTCTCCCCAATTACGTCCATGCACACGCATATCCGGTCGTTTCCGCATGCCTTCCCACTGGTACCAGGCCCACACGGGGAATATAACACCTTCTGGTGGTTCACCTATACGCTTTTTCATTTGCTCTGCCATCCACAGATAAGAATCTTTAAACCAATCCGTCGCAATGAAATTTTTGTCTGCTCTGAGCACTCCGGTTTGTTCCATTTTTTCATATGCACATTGATGCTGTATGGACCACAAAAGCATAGTACACCTCACTGAAATCTTCGGAGTTATTTATTATTCTACCATAAAAAATAGAGCCAGTGTAAAAAATCACGCCACCCCTATCCGGACATTCATTCTTCAGTTTCAGGAAATCCAAATATCAGAGAAAATTCCACCTCATTACTGCCGGACCACCTGTTGACGCTGATATGATCCGCCGCAGCCAGAGCTATCCGCATTCGTTTCTGAGTGGCCGTGATATCGAAGCCGCACCGACCGGTAAAGGTTGCGGTAATATCGTGAAAGTGATCCTGACGGACGGTCAATTTGGCACCGGCCAATTCCGCAAAATCTTTCAGAATCGGCAGAAGAGCTGCATCAAACCATGCTCTGAAATCACGTACCGCATCATTGCCCCGTTTTCGCCTAACGCTTTCGATGGCCTCCATGGCGGCAGCAGCTTCCTCTTGTGAGAGATTCTCTGCCATGGCCGCTAAATTGCCGGCCTCATCCGCGCCCGTGTAATCGAATTCCAATACATCATCGTTTTCGTTCTGCGCTAAAGTTCCATTCTGTTCCATAAGTTATCCTTTCCAAAGGTTTATATGTTGTTCTTTAGAACAAATATAGCATATAAAGGATTGGAAAGAAACGCTTTTCGTTCGACGAGATTCGACAAAAAACGACAAAAAATGGAGGATCACAGGGAACCTCCTATTCGAGATAAGCCTTGAGGGCTTTCATCAATCTTTTCTGTTCATCCGGCGGAAGAGTACGGATTGCTTCCGGCAGGCCGTTTGCCAATCCATCAACGGAATGGGTAACGACATCGACCAAAAGTGAATCCGCGGAAACGTCCAGGGCATTCGCAATGGCAATAAATTTATCCAGCCGCACGGTTTTCATACCACGCTCAATGACGCTGATATGGGTCGGGCTGAGATCAACAAGAGCTGCTAAATTTTCCTGTGTGAGATTCTTGGCTTCCCGCGCCTGTTTGATACGCAGCCCTACTGCCTTTAAGTCCATTGCGTGCCTCCTTTAGAACGATGATTTGGTCTAAAGGTATTATATCCGTTGCCCAGGCCGTGATACAGAAGCTATAAAACCATATGTTGTTCTTTAGAACTATGCAGCGAATTTATTTTCTTTCATGGACAGCAAAAATGTTCTGAAAAATACAATGCCTGCGGAATACAAAATGGGAGAGCAGAGAGGAAGAAAGCGCAGACACGAGGTCTGCGCTTTGGATCAAGGTGACTATAAAATTAGGTTGTCAAAACAATTATGGAAAAAAGGTAAGGAAAATTTGCAAATGAAAAAACTGCTACGTATTTTGCTCTATGATGGTAATTCGGTATCATCAAAAGGAATTCCGAGTTGCTTCATATAGCGATTAAACTGGTTGACGATACGTTCCGCACCGGAATAGAAGGCTGTTTCCTCGGAAATTACATATGCGTTTCCCATTACGTTATGTTCAGCCAGCCAGGTAACCAGATTACTGATCATCAGATCGGATGAATCCACAGTATGCAGCCAGGCATACAGTTTCTGTGGAAAGTCCGGATCATCAAAGTAGAAATCATAGCCCCAGTCTCCATTGTTTAAACTCATTTTCATCTTTTTATTCCCCCCTATAAGTCTATAATAGCCGATATTTTGTAGAAAAGATAGCCGAAAAAACTACTGACTGCGTGAAAGGGCTTCTTATCAGCAGGAGATACAACCAATATTTACAGTTTCAGATCCATAATTCTCCTAGAAATGAAGTTGCCATTGTTTTTTTACGCAAATTTAGCTTGCAAATATCAAAACTATTTGTCGTTTCTGCAAACTCATTGTATAATGGATTTGATTAAAAAATGCATCTAAAGAACAAGAAAAATACATGAAAAGGGTGAAAACATGGCAATCAGTTACAATAAATTATGGAAATTACTCATCGACAAAAACATGAAGAAAATGGAACTGCGTCGTGCTGCTGGAATCTCTACAAATGCTCTGGCAAAGCTCGGAAAGAATGAAAACGTGAATACGGGAGTTCTTGAAAAAATATGCCATGTCCTTAATTGCCAGGTGGCAGACATTATGGAGATTACAGATGTGGAAGATAACTGCTTAAAGAGAGAAGAAAAATGATTAAGTATATATGTAAAAAATGTAATATCAATACAGAGACTTCCACTTGTCCCGTTTGCGGAGAGCGGGCGGAGGTGGAGAGTTCCACTATTTATTGGTGCGATGACTGCAACATCCCATTATATGATGAAATTTGCCCTATCTGTGGGAAAAAGGCCCATAGAATCGGTTCTGACTTAAGACCGGTGTTCCCTGAAGAACGGCTGCTTCTGGAAGTGATGCTTGGGGAACCTTTTAAATATAAGGATGCTGCGGTGTGGAATGCCTCCGGCAATTTTTATTATGCTGATGGAAAAAAGATTCCATTTTCCGTAAAACAGACAAAGCTGTTGGATGCAAAAAAAATCAGAGAACAGCTGGATGTGCTTTCGCCTCAGAATTCATATGATTTTTTCAATGAGAATATTCGTAAATTTCTTGTTGCAAACCGTCAGAGATACGATTACATCTCAAATGAAGCCATGGAGTACATCCGAACCATGGCAGATGGAGTCAGTCTGACAGAAATGTTTGTATCCTTCAGCGGAGGAAAAGACAGTACGGTTGTCTCAGACCTTGTCCTGAGGTCATTGGGTACTCAACAGGTGCTGCATCTGTACGGTGATACAACCTTGGAATTCCCGGAATCTGCCAAATACGTAAAACGGTTTAAGGCAGAGCATCCGAAAACCCTTGTCATCACGGCAAAAAATAAAGACAAAAATTTTGAAGAACTCTGTGAACAGTTGGGACCGCCGTCACGAGTGATGCGTTGGTGCTGTACGATTTTTAAGACCGGCGCCATCCAGAGAAAGATTCAGACGTTATTTAAGAACCAGAAACGAATCCTCACTTTTTACGGAATCCGTAGAAGCGAATCCAATTCCAGAAATAAATATGATAGAGAATCCGACAGCCCAAAGATTGCAGTACAGAGAACTGTGTCTCCGATTATTGACTGGATGGACTTTGATATATGGTTATATTTGTTGATGACCGGAACAGATTTTAATGATGCCTACCGTCTGGGATATACGAGGGTAGGATGCTGGTGCTGCCCGAACAACAGTGCATGGTCAGGATTTTTATCAGAAGTATATATGCCGGAGCAGTATGAAAGATGGCATAACTTCCTCATCGACTTCGCAAAACGGATTGGAAAACCGGATCCGGAAGTTTATGTGGATGACGGCTGGTGGAAAGCCAGACAGGGCGGAAATGGCCTGGATTACGCACAGACTTCCGTTCTGACTTTTGAACCATGCGCATTGCAGGAAAATACACTGAATTTCGAACTTCAAAGACCGATCAGCGAAGAATTATATGAGCTGTTCAAGCCGTTTGGGTATATTAATAAATCCCTTGGAAATGAGCGGCTTGGTGAAGTATATGTTGTGGGGAAGGACGGTACCTTGCAGCTGAAATTGCAGGGAAAAATCGGCCAGACTACATTGAAGGTCAGTGTTTTTAACAAAAATGCAGCCCACAGCAACAGCTTAAAATCTGTGGAAGACAAAATAAAGAACCAGATTACGAAGTATCAGATGTGCATGGGCTGCCTTGGCTGTGAAAGTGCCTGCCGCTTTGGTGCAATCGAGATTGTTACGGATCGTTCAGGTCTGGTTTCGTATAAAATAAACGATGATAAATGTGTCCGGTGTGGACATTGCATTACCCATTATGACGGTGGATGTTATATGAGAAAGGTCATGTGTATCAAACGCTAAGAGAGGGCAACAGGAATGATCAAACGTAAATATAGGTTAAAAGGACATGAATCCTTTATTTTAAGAGATGGATGGCTGACAAAAGGAATACAGGCAGTGGAAAAAGACAATGGAGTATTTTCCAAGAATTCCGGTGCAGATGCCCTTGGGGTAGGAACGAACATGGCAAAGGCAATCCGGTATTGGATGCGGACCGCCGGTGTAACCGTGGATGTTCCGCAGAAAGGCGTCCAACTTACGGAGTTGGGTAAGACGATTGCTAAGTACGATCCTTATATTGAGGATCTGTTTACGCTTTGGATTTTGCATTGCGGAATAGCCAGCAATTTTGAACAGGCAACGGCATGGAATGTATTCTTCAACAAAATGGACTTAACATCCGCTTTTACCCGCGATGATATGTTTAAGATGGAGCAGGAGCTGATCCTGGAGGAAACAGGAGAAGAGGAAGTTTCGGAACGCTCCCTTCGGGATGACTGTACGGCTATCTTATCCATGTATTCTGAAAAGGGAGATCAGGGAGATGATCCGGAAGATAAGAAGATCAGCCCGTTTGAAGAACTGGGATTAATTTCCAGGGTAGCCAAGGGAAAATTTGTGAAGACCAGACCGATCATGAATAAGTTGGATCCGTTGGTGATTTTGTTTTTAATCATGGAAGAACTGAACGCGAACGGCAGCATGCAGATCGATTATGCAACGGATGGTCACAACATGCCCGGAAAGCTCTTAAATCTGAACCGTATTATGGTGAATGATTTCCTAGATACCCTGCAGGCAAAAAAATTTATCATTGTGAACCGGACAGCCGGACTTGATATCATCTATCCAGACCAGAGTAAAGAATTGACGCTGGTGGATTTACTTACCATGCATTATGAAAGGGGTATTACCTCATGAGACTTGCGGATTTAGTAAAAATTGATCACCGATTTGAAAAATCAGTGAACCTGCTCCTCGATCTAAATGATGAGAGCAAGCTGAAATTATATATCCCGACCCGTTCTTCCATAAAATTACTGACAGAGTATCTGGAAGAAGTGGAGGCTTTTTCAGGAAAGAGGGCAAATATCCTTATCGGTCCTTATGGAAAAGGAAAAAGCCACTTACTTTTAGTTTTACTGGCTATCTTATCCGGAAATGATACGGATGAAATGAAACAGCTGATTGAACGGATCGGTAATCTTGATGGCAATGCCAAAGAAAAAATAGAAAAGGTATATAAAGCTAAGAAATTACTTCCTGTCATTATCAATACGAGCAGTGGAGACCTCTCCCAGGCATTTGTAAGGAGCTTAAATCAGGCTCTGAAACGTGAAAAGTTATCCGATGTCGTGCCGGACAACTATTTCTCCAAGGCATTATTTACCATTGCACAGTGGGAGAAACATTATCCGGATACCTATGATGCGTTCAAGAAAGCGTTCCAGAATGATCCGGAGACTGTTATGAATGGACTTGAAGCTTATGATTATGATTCACTGAACAGGTTCAAAGAAGTGTATCCTACACTGACTTCCGGAAGTGAATTTAATCCGGAAATTGAGGATGATGCACTGACCGTGTACCGTTCAGTGAATAAGCAACTTTGCAGCAGACACGGATATGATGGCATTTACATCATTTTCGATGAATTCAGTAAATACATTGAAGGACATACAGCGGAAGGATTCTCGGCAGATATGAAAACGCTTCAGGATCTGTGTGAACTCTGTAACTCATCAAAAGAAGAACAGCTTCATTTGACCTGTGTGGCTCATAAAGCAATCCGTTCATATGGTGATTCTTTATCCAAGGAAGTAAAAAATGCATTCCTTGGCGTGGAAGGCCGTCTGAATGAAATGCAGTTTATCGTATCTTCTCAGAATAACTACGAACTGATTGCCGACGCAATCCAGAAAAAAACAGAGTTCGATAAGTGGAGTGTGGAAACAGAATCATACCAGAGTATGCTGGACCATTCCTATCAGGTGCAGGAACTGCGTACGTTATTCGATAAGAAAGATTTTGATGAAATTGTTGGCCGTGGTGCATTTCCGTTGACGCCGCTGTCGGCCTGCCTGTTACTCCGGCTCAGCGAAAAAATAGCACAGAATGAACGTACGCTTTTTACCTTCTTGACAGGAAAAGACTTATACAGTCTGGCCACGTATGTGGAACGATGCAGTAACATTGAGTTTGCCGGAGCTCCACTGATTTATGATTATTTTTCACAGCTTTTGGAGGGAGAAAAGGATCAGACAGTTCACCGGGAATGGTTGAATGCGGAAAACGCAATCGCAAAAACGGAAGATGAAGATGCCAGAAACATTTTGAAGGCAATTGCTGTGATCCGGATGATGAACCAGCCGGGAGAATTTCCGGCCAATGCTGAGTTTTTATACCTCGCAACCGGACTGGAGAAGGAGCGCTGTGAAAATGCAATCGCTCTTTTATGTAAGGAAAAGATTGTCACTTTCAAAGAAAACGATAAATCGTATGATTTCCATGACAGTATCGGTGTGGATCTGCAGGAGATTATTTCTGACTGCGTAAAAAAACAGTTTGCGAATATAAATACGTCAGATGTATTGAACCGGATCAATAAACAGAAGTATATTCTGCCGAAGAAATATAACCAGGATCATTGCATGACCCGTTATTTCCAGGTACATATCATGAATTCTGATTCATTTATGGCGTTATCATCCATTACATATTTGCCAAAAGAGAATGATCCGGATGGATATCTGCTTCTGATTCTGAATAACCACAAGGAAAAACAGTCTGCTATTAAGCAGCATCTTGAAGAGTTAGGAGATCCATCTGTTATGGCAGCGCTTGTGGAGCCGATCCCACACGCTAAAGAAAAAGCACAGAAACTTCTTGGAGTACAGAAGCTGTTACTGGATCAGACCTTTATAAAAGAAAATGAGGCTGCGGCAGTAGAGCTGGAAGCCTGGAAAAAGAGCCTGATGGATGAACTGAACAGTGCGATTGCTGAAACCATGGAGCATATTACAACGCTCTATACCCAGAATGGAGCAGAAAAAATCGGAAATAAGCGTCTGAACCGCGCGGTCAGCGATGTGGCAGAGGCTGTATACAATAGAACTCCGATTATCAATCATGAATTGATCAACCGCCATAATATAACTGCGCAGACTTCCAAAGCGAGAAATATTATACTGGATGATATTTTTCATTCAAGACAGTTTGAACAGTACAGTACCGGCACGAGCGCGGAATCAACCATTTATCGTGCCTGCCTGGGTATCACGAAAGAGGATGAAAATCTGTCACTGGTCAGAAGTGAAATTACGGAATTTATCCATGAGAGTAAAGGAAAGAAGAACGTATTTGCTTCTCTAGTGAATAAATTGACCAAGGCTCCATATGGTATGCGGCGCGGCGTCCTTCCAGTCTACATTGCAGAACAGATCATGCAGCTTGAGGATATGCCGGTTATCTATCATGATAAAACAGAGATCGCGTTGAGCCCGAAATTAATCGTGGACGCAGTAGCAATGCCGGAGAATCACTATCTCTATGTGGAAATGGAGACTGCTGAAAAGCTGGAATACATTGAAGGTCTGGAAAAACTCTTCTCAGAGTATGGCAATTACTGTCGGGAGATTGAAAACATGAACCGCCTTGCAAGGCTGAAATGTTTTATGCAGGCATGGTACCGATCCTTACCACAGGCAGCCACCACATTCCAGATAGAGGATTATCCAAGACAGGATATGCGGAAGCTGAAGCTGTTCCGCAAAGCCCTGACTGGAGAACCCAATCCAAGAGAACTGATTTTTGAACAGATTCCACGGATTTTTGAAGCCGACAGTCTGCTGGAAGCCCTGAAAGAAGTAAAAGATGCTAAAAAGGATCTTGATGCACATACCAGGAAATTAAAAAAGAAAGCTGAACGAGTTGTTAGAACAACATTTGACCTGCCAAAGGATGATGACTTTTTACAGAGCTTAAAGGCATGGTATGAGAACGTACCAGTGAATGCCAAAAACAGCATCTTGCCAGCAACGTCACAGAGTCTTTTAAATTGCATTCGTGACATCACTGGAAACAACGAAGGGGATCTGATAGAGAAAATTGCAAAAACAGCGACAAATTTCTTTATTGAAGACTGGAATGATAAGATCATCCCTGAATTTGAAACCACATTAAAAGCACTGGTATCCGACCTGCAGCAAAGAGAAGAGGCGGCAAGCCCACAGAGTAAAAAAATCAGTATTTCGACTAATGACGGAATCAAAGAATGCTTTTATGACTTTGACCCGGACGAATTGTCCGCGTCTGGAGTTTTCTTCCAGAGTGCGCTTGATGACATGATGGATGAATATGGAGCATTGGATAACAGCGAGAAAATTGGTATTCTCATGAACCTTGTAAAGAAACTGATGGGGTAAGTATGATGATTTATCTTGATAATGCAGCGACATCATTTCCGCGCCCGGAGGCAGTGTGCGCAGAAATGGATCGCGTAAACAGAACACTTTCTGTAAATGCTGGACGTGGCGGATATAAGGCTGCCAGAGAAGCGTCTGAGATCATTTATGATACAAAGAAAAAACTTGCGGAACTCTTTCATTGTGATGGGAAAGCGGATGTGGTATTAACCCCATCCGTGACCCAGGCTTTTAATCAGGTTTTGAATGGCCTGGACATCTCGGAAAATACAGTGATATATATCACTGCATACGAACACAATGCAATCGCCCGCACGATGGAATCCATCCGCCAGCGGACCGGCTGTACTGTATGTCTGATCCCAATGGAAGAAAAAACACTGGAAATCGACTTAAAAAAGACAGAATATCTTTTCCATGAGAAGAATCCGGATATTGTTATTTCCACTGTGATCAGTAATGTCACCGGATATATGCTTCCGGTGAAGGACCTTTTTGAACTGGCAAAACAGCATCATGCGATTACGATCGCAGATGCCGCGCAGGCAGCCGGTCTGATTGACATCGACCTTGATGAAATCAAAGCGGACATCATAGGCTTTGCCGGCCACAAAACGTTATGTGGACCATTTGGAATAGGTGGATTTATTATCCGAAAAGATGTATCATTAAAGTGTATATTAACGGGCGGAACAGGCAGCGATTCATTAAATTTATCAATGCCCCAGTCTGCTCCCGGCAGATACGAGGCAGGAAGCGAAAATATTGTCGCGATTGCTGGACTGCACGCGGCACTGGAGTGGCTCAGTGCAAATCAGCATATGGAACATATCAAAGAACTGACGAATTATCTGATAGATGGTCTTTCAAAAAATCCGGACGTGACAGTTTTTGCGGTCAATCAGCAGCTCGGAATTGTATCATTTATTGTGGAAGGCTATGATTCGGGGGATGTAGGGCAGATACTGGATGATGAGTTTGACATCGCGGTACGCACAGGATATCATTGTGCGCCATATATCCACGAATATTTAAAAGACAACTCATATGGCGGGACAGTACGGGTCGGTATAGGCCCATTTAATACAAAGGAAGACTTAGATGCGTTGTTAGACGCCATCGAAAGTCTGTAAAGGGAGTGATTACATGCCAGAACCGAATACATCGAATTTAGTGGAAATCATTAACAAAATTGAAAAAAATCAGATTTTGCTTCCTGACTTCCAGAGGGAGTTTGTCTGGAAAGACGAAGATCAGCAGAAGCAGTTGGTTGCATCTGTTCTTTGCAAGATGCCGGTAGGAAGCATTCTGTTGTTGGAATCGGATCCAGATGATTATGCAGCTAAAGTCATTGGCTGCTCCAAAAAGCAGGTTGCAACGAACCAGATTACGGGAGAAGTATCTTTCCTTTTAGATGGGCAGCAGAGACTTACGGTGCTGACGAATGTTTTTTCCAATATCATTCATGATAACTGCCCGAAAGTCAGTGAACTGATTGCACCGATGGCTTTAAAACGGCGCTTCTTTTTGAAACTTCCAAAATGGAAGGACCGTCCGGATGTGGAGGAAGACTGGTTTGGTATCGGAAAACTGGAATTCCCGATTGAAAATCCAAACACGGACCTTCCACCATTTTTGACGTCCCAGATTTTAAAATATATTCATGTGGAATCATTTAATGCCAATGATAAGAAGCCATATAATCCGGCTGAAAAACTTACTCCAGCACTGGATCAATACTGCACATCTTATCGGGATGGTTATCTGATCCCCATGTTCTTGATGGCTACTCCGATCGGAAAAACAAAAAATTCTATCGTTCTTCGATTTGGAGAGATATTGCAAGGTGTTGCCCAGGAAATTGTGAAAGAAATTAGGGCAGTCTATGTAGCTTACACAACAGATACGGAGAGATACGAATTTACAAAATACATTTTTGGAAGTGAAACTGATGATATATGGAATCAACAAGATAAGGAACAGGCATTTAAAGATGCGTTAGAGGAGAGGGGAAAGATCTGGACAACACAGATGAAAGAGTACCTGTCATCCTGCATCAATTCCATTTTCCTGGATCAGATTGTAGTAAAATCATCCCAGAGAGCACGGGCAATTGACATTTATGAGAATCTGAACCGTGGCGGTGTATGCCTGAACACATTTGATCTGATCATGGCCAGGGTTGCAAAGGTAAACAAAGAGAATTTTTCCAGTCGTATGCATAAGCTGATGATGAGTCAGAAGAATTATCCGGAGAAAGTCCTTCCGGATAAAATGCGTGTCATTCTTGCAAGCAAAATTCAGAATCACACATATAATGCGACGGAAAATACAGGATGTTATAATGCTTCGAATAATGACTTAAATTCGAAATACGTGGATATTTTCCTGGATGTGCTCAGTATTTATTCCTATGTTCCGGATCTGAATCCGGATGCAATTAAGCTGGACCATATTAAGAAAGGCTTTATTCTCAACCTGAAGCCGGAAAAGATCGACCAGAATTGTGAGAAGACGATTAACGCGATTGACCGGGCGATGTTTTTCTTACAGAGCCGATGTGGTATCCGCACACTGCAGGAAGTAAACTATGCGCTTATGGTAGTTTTAATTGCAGTAGTGTTTATAACGGATGAATATTTTTACGATAAAGACGTTCATGACTTGCTGGAGGGCTGGTACTGGTCTGTTTTATTCTCAGGAGAATACGACAAAGATCAGAATACCACATTTATCAGCAACCTGAAAAACATGCTTAAAACAGTAAAAAAACAGTCTAAAGCAGATTGGATTGAATCCATTCGCAAGAATATGTTCTCCATGACAAACTTCTCGGAGAAGGCACTTCTTTTGATGGATAAAGTATCGGAGGACCGGTATCCCAAACGTGTCATGACGTCATTTGTATGCCAGTATATGCTGGCACAGACGTATCCGGATATGTTTGATGCCTCTAAGACGGTAAGCGTCTTTTATGAAAATGCCGCATCGCTGGAAGCGCACCACATCATCCCTCTCGGAACAGCGAAAAAGGTTGGAGAGGTAACTGCGGATATCCGAAAGGATCCGAAACATATCTGCAATTCGCCTTTAAATTTCGTCTTGATTACTAAAGAGGCTAATAAGGCAATTTCGGATGATGCATTGGATATCTATGCAAAGAAAATTACTCCGGAAGCAAAGTCTGCTTTATATATTACCAGCTATGTTTCTGAGGATGCAGCAAGTACCAGAGACAAGATTCATAGCATCCTGGACAACCGTTTTGAAATGTTAAACGGTAAGGTTCTGCATACGATCAATGACAAATTGATGAACTGGAGGTAAGAAAGGCGGTGCCTGTATGGGGTTTCGAAAATTACCGATTGCTTTAAGATATCGGTCTGACAGTAATGATTTCCCAAAAGATTTTCTGATTCCGGTACTCCGGGAAAGTCAGATGTATAAAAGAGCTGTCGGTTATTTTTCAACGTCAGCCTTAATCGAATTGTCTTATGGCCTGTTTGAATTTGCTCAGAAAGGTGGACGCATTCAGCTGATCTGTTCGCCCAAACTGGATGAGCAGGATATTGATGCGATCCGCCTTGGGTACAAAACACGTGAAGCGGCAATGATTGAAGCGCTGGACGTAAGCCTCACGGAACCGGTAGATGCATTTGAAGAAGAACGTCTGAATCTGGTCGCCACGTTAATCGCAAATGGGATATTGGAAATCAAACTTGCATTCATGGAAAATGATACATACAGAAACATCTATCATGAAAAGATTGCCATTTTTGTTGATGAATCAGGCAATCGGATTTCTTATACCGGGTCAGCCAATGCTTCGGCTAATGCGTACTGTGATAATTTTGAATCTTTGTATGTTTTCTGCGACTGGAAAGACGAGACCAACAAAGATTACGTTGATATCAGTGAAAGTGATTTTGACCGTATGTGGGAGAATGATACGGAAAAGATACGGGTTATCCCGTTTCCGAGTGTCGTTCTTCAAAAACTGGCAAAATTCAGAAAAGATTCTGTAGATTATCAGACCGATGAAAAGCAGTTCAGCTATGATGAATTTGTAAAGCCGGCGGAGCGCTTCCGAATCCCGGAAGATGTTGTATTGCGGGAAGTTCAGAAAGAGACGGTATCTAACTGGCTTGCTGCTGATCACCGCGGGATCTTCTCCATGTGCACGGGTGCCGGAAAATCTTATACAGCGCTTGCATGTATGGTTGCGCTTGCAAAGCAGACCCAGGAACATCTCGCTGTTTTTATCATATGCCCGCAAATCCACCTGGTGGGACAGTGGGAGGAAGATGAGATTCACTGGGGGCCACTGCCGATCATCGCACATTCGCAGTCCAGAAACCGGCACTGGAAAGAAGATCTGGTAAAGGCATATAAACGCTTCCGGAACTATGGTGAATCATTCGTGTGCATTACAACGAATGATACATTCTCAGGTGATACTATACAGCAGATTGTGACTCGGCTGAAGGAAGACCAGAATGTGCTGATCGTTATAGATGAAGCACATAATTTCGGCGCCAAGAGCCTGGCTGCGTGCCTGCCACTGAATATTCAGAACCGTATAGCCTTATCGGCAACCATTGAGCGTTACCGGGATAAAAAAGGTACAAAGCTGCTGTTCGATTATTTTGGAGAGAAATGTATTGAATACGATGTAAAGCAGGCAATCGATGACGGGGCATTAACTCGATACCGTTATTATCCTGTTCCAGTTTACTTGGAGCCGGATGAATTGTATGAATACCAGTCCCTGACAGAAAAACTGAAAAAGTTTGTAGTTGAGGAGAACGGGAAGCTCAAAATTTCAAAAGAGGGCGAACTTCTGCTATTCAAGCGTTCCCGTATGCTGGCCGGTGCCAGGAATAAGCCGGATCTTTTGATTTCATTGATGCAGAAGTATAAGGGCGAAGGACATATCCTTGTGTATTGCGGAGCCACTTCAATGGAAGATGAGGATACCGGGGCTATTGGCAGACAGATTGACGGAGTAACTGCGAAGATACGCCAGGAACTTCATATGACCGCTCAGCGTTTTACTGCAGAAGAAGATCTGCGGGAGCGTCAGGAGATAAAAAGCCTTTTTAATGATGGATTGCTCCAGGTAGTTACCGCAATCAAATGTTTGGATGAAGGCGTCAATATTCCATCCATTCGTACCGCGTTTATTATGGCAAGTACACGGAATCCAAGGGAATTCATCCAGAGACGAGGCCGCCTTCTCAGACGCAGCCCCAATAAGGATTATGCGGAGATCTATGACATGATTACGCTGCCACGGGAACTGTCTTGTGTCAGCCGTCTCGATTTTGAAAGGGACCGGAACATTATCATTGGAGAAATGGCCCGGATCAATGAATTTGGAAAATTGTCGGACAATCCAGCCCAGGCAGAGGGCATGATGAACCAGATTATGCAGGCTTATGATGTCTATCTGGATATCGAAGAGGAAATGCAGAAGATGGAGGATGAGTATGATGAGTGATTCAGTTGATTTGAAAAAAGTAGAGATCATGTATCAGACATTGCGAAAAGCAGAGTGGCAGAACGACCGTACAGGTGAGTTTGATGATAAAAAAATGGTGGAACGCATTGAACGATACCTGTTTAAAAAGGCCAAGGAAGAGGTGGAAGGAAATTGAAATTTAAAGAAATTACCCTTGTAAATTTCATGAGATACAAGGGGGAAAATACAATCCGTTTTTCAACGGATGACAAAATGAACGTTACGGCCATCCTCGGCAATAATACGGTCGGAAAAACAACGATTGCACAGGCGTTCCGCTGGGGACTGTACGGGGAGGTTATCACAACAAATTATACCACGAAAGAAAAGACAGTATTGCTAAATAAAGAAATCATTGCTGAAATGGGTGAGCGGGGAACAGGGGAAGTCCGTGTGGAAATTACCCTTTCTGATAAAGTGGATACAGGAGAGCGGGAATATAAGTTTGTCAGAAGACAGTCGTTTAAGCGTCCGCCGACAAATCCGCATAGCCATGATGTGGTTCCGGTAGCCGATGCAAAGCTTACGGTACTGATAAGCAACAATGGCGTTCCGCAGGATAAAGGTGCGATCGATGATAAAATCAATGATCACAGGGCAGGATACGTCCAGTCCCTGATCAACGAGTTTTTCCCTGAAAAGTTATCCAATTACTTTTTCTTCGATGGTGAGCGTTGGAATGATAATAACAATAAAACAGATGATATAAAACGATCCATCAATACGATTCTTGGGATTTCTTCTATCTTGAAATTGAAAGAGCATTTGAAAGATGGAAACAGCGCGTATAAAACAACCGTTTTACAGAAATTAAACAAGAAAATCAAACCGACATCCACAGAATCACAAGGCTATCAAAAACGGATTGAACAGTTGGAGCGTTCCATTCAAAATGAAGAAAAGACCATAGAACAGTGTGATCAGGATATTGCAGTTGCACAACGTGATATGGAGAAGTATGAGCAGATTCTTCAAAGCAATCGTTCAGCGGAAAAAGACCAGAAACACTTGAAAGAGTTGAATGCTAGGATTGAGAGCAATACCAGGCATAGAAACGGGTACTTTTCGGATTTTATTAAGGAATTCAGCTCTGTGGATAAGCTTTTAGCTTCGGAACTTCTGCCAAGCATAGAAAATGTGCTGAGCCAGGTGGATCTGGAGGGCAAGGATATTCCGGGTGTAACATCAGATACGATTGACTGGCTGTTAGAAAACGGTACATGCCTTTGTGGCGAAAAGCTGATCCCGGAACATCCTCATTACCAGGCACTTATCAAGTTGCGGGAGGAGGTGTATCCCAATAAGATTGGTGGTCCTGCAAAATCGTTGCGTTCACGTTTAACGGAATGGCAGCAGGACTCGGCAGATCTTATTTCTACACTTCGTTCAAAGGCGAAAGAATTTGAATCATACCAGATCGAAATCGATAATGATACTGATGAATATAAAGATCTGGAACGCAGAATCGATCAGAGCCGGAATCTGGAAGAGGTTCGGCAAAAATATCAGCGCGCAAAGAATAACCTTGCCAACGCCCAGTCAAAGAAGGGTGAAGCAAGTGGTAAAATTACTTCATACAATAGAGAAATTGAAAGCTGCCGTAATCAGCTGGCACTTTTAGAAAAACAGGATGCCCAGAACAAACCATATTACCTTGCCATTGAGTATGCCAAGGCAATTCATCTGAGGGCAGCACAGGATGTAGACAGAATGGAAAAACCAACGCTGGCTGAATTAAACCAGATTATTGCAGAAAACTTCGAAAAGATGTTTAACAGTAAGGAAAAATATGCTCAACTCGAAAAGGATTATAAAATTCACATGTATTATCGCTCTATGAGTGGTCTTGCTGATGTGGAGGAAAAAAATCTCTCTGTGGGCGAATTGATTGCCGTAAACTTTGTTTATATCGTCAGCATTTTGGAATTGGCTAATAGAAGACAAAAATCAGAACAGTCAAAGGTTAGCGAAGCAACTAGGCTGCCATTAGTTCTTGATGCACCGTTTTCAAACCTGAGTAATGAAAATATTGGATTGATTGCCAAAAAGCTCCCTGAATTTGCAGAACAGGTCATTATCTTTATGCTGGATAAAGACTGGGAAGCTTCTGGCCTGAAAGAATATGCGCTTCCGGATTATTGTTACAGAATTTCCAAAGAAGCGGAGGCTAACAATTCCACCATCACATCGAATGCGGGAGGTGAATTATAATGGCTGCAAAAAAAGGAAATTCAAGTGATAGAATTTACGATTATTTTAAAACGGAACCCATTGTATTAAATGGCCGTTTTGCAAGCTATGCAGATAAAATGTGGGTGCAGAATAAGATTGAGGATAAATCAAAATTTTCAAAACTTCTGGACTTATATGCAGTCGCAGCCATTATTGGTTTCCGGAAGGGAAGACGACTAGCAGATGATAAGCTGACATCTGAAAAAAGGACGATTCAGTTAGACCAGGTGGCAAGCAATTACACAAGATTTTATACGATCATGCAGATCATTCTTTTACTGGATGATAGCCGTGGCTTATCCCCAGAAGAAAAAGCCAAGATGGCTTTTGATACGAATCCTAAGTCGGAGAAGACCTATACTGAGAATATGGAACTGTTCCATTCTTATGCAAGGGGTGGTCTGGAGTATCTGTATGAAGCTCTCGTAACACGTCCGGTTGGAATGGATGACGAATTTGAAGATGCCAGGGTGGCAAATATCATGGAATTTGTTAAGAATCCGATTAATAATGAACTGATTTAATGGATCAAAAGAGCGCAGGTGTTATATCTGCGCTCGATTTTTTGAAATTATTGTAAATCCTGTATGTAACTCATGAGATCATCATACTGTGACGAGGACATTTCGCCATTATCATACAGTTCCTGAATGTGCTCCGCCAGAGCCTCGATGTCATAATCCTCTGTGTCTCCATTCACAATATCCACAATCTGATCTTTCAGATCCTTGTATTCCTTGCAGAATATATGGCTGTCGTACATTGTGTCGCCTCCTTCTTTTTATTCGATATACATACGCGGTTTATCGGAAAAGAGCATTTTAACAAATGCTTCCTGCGGATTTCCCACATAGTAGACCGGGTGAGCCTGACAGATATCCAGCATTTTCTTTATAATTGGGAAATTGAGCTTTGTGGGATCGCATCGGAAGTTTTTGTCTTGCATGATGACACGATATTCCAGCTCATATGCAAGCATAACCGTGAAGGGTGTAAACTTGCCGGGTTGGAAATTTTTCAGTGTCTCAAACCGTTCCTTCCGTTCCTCTTCATTGGCCACGCACATTCCGAGATAGCAGTGATCGAAGTATCTGCAGGTTTCACAGACAAGCTGGTCGATCTGCTGATCAATAAGCTGTTCGTCGGTAGGAACCTCATACGATTCAATCTTTTCAATATTGTCAGGATTCCGCAGCCCGTAATCAATCTGTTTACCGGCACTCTTGCGCATGTAACGGTAAATATCTGCTTCGAACCGGAGACAGTCGCCGGGCTGAAATAATTCAAAGCCGGTTCTGCCCATCCAGACATGATCTTCCTTGCCGACAAAACCGATACCGTCACCATATATGCCGTTTACCATGATACGTTTGAAAAGCACTTTGTTTTTCTGCTGATCGAACCGTAAAATCTGGCCTTTGAAATCAGCGTATGCACCTGAAACGTGATAGTAGCACAGCTCGAAAAATTGCCGGACCTTGTCGCAGGAACGTTCCTGCACCTCCAGATATTCGTCATAGGACTTGAAATCGCCATTCTCTACATCCTGCATGCTGTCCGGTGAGAAGTCTATCCGACCGTTCTGATATCTTTCGATGACATCCTTCCCATAGCATTCCTTTCGTAATTCATCCCATTTGTTCATAAATCATTCCTCCAAAATTGATAAGTGCTGCATGGCAGCCTGACATACCAATCTTTGGGTTAACCCCATTATAATACATTTTGTGCCCGTGATGAAGAGTTATAATGTTAATTACCCAATTACCCAAAATCAGTAATCCCAATATCGATTCCAATAGTGCTTTCGAGCACAGTCTTCCTGTATTTTCTCCCAGTCGCGTAACTCCTTGTCACTCAGAAAATTCAGCCCGCCATTCGGAGAATTTAAAAGTTTTTTCTGTTCTTCATTTTCATTATCATCTTGTGCGATTGATTTGTGAGTAAAAGTGAAGTTGATTTTCTGAACACTGCGATTGAACGATATCTCACCAAACTGAATTTGGAGGCTTGTATTCGAGGAGATGGCGGCAATGGCTGGCCGGAGTTTATCCTTTTTGAGCAGCTTATACGGATAATCCGGGTTTCCGGTCAACAGCATTGCCAGCCGTGATACGGAAACAATGACGGTGGTTTTATATTGTAAACAGAAAAGGTACAGCAGCACGGACGGAAGTGTATGAAGATGGAACAAATTTCCGATATTTACGAAATAAAACCTCTGCTCCAGGCAATCATTCCAATACTGAATGAACTTATGTGAAAACTGGACAGTACACAGGTTCTTGCGAATATCCGCATCGACGGAATCTATACAGACCATATCGTAATAACCGCCGAATGAGAGTGGCTGATCAGTAATCCGTTCCAAATGGGAAATAATGCGTCGGGCATGATGCGCGCGGTTATTGCTGCAGAGCGCATTGGAATCATGCCCGAACATGAAGCACAAATCTGAGAGAGGCACGGTTACTTTATCTTCACAATTTCCATCAAAGTAGTACATGAGAAACAGCAGGGCTTTCAGACTGATTGCTGGAAGCGGCTTATTATCCTTGAAGATTCCATCGGACAGGACACTTTCCGGAACTTCCAAACGTAAATTGGAATGCATAATTACCTCCTGTATATATGTGAGCGGTGATTCGTATGCAGCATGATGCGGAATAAGACGCAATATTGCAAGTTCCGGCGTCGCATTCTCGTGACTTCAGTCATGAGAGACGACTTCACACCCGCATCATTCCTATAATTCATCACGCGGTATATATTTCTGAGCAGCCATATCGTAAACGTATTGTGCTTTCCAGTCCGTATTATATATGTTACGAGCACGCCTACTGTACTGATTACCCAAGCAGTGCTTCAGTTCGTCTTCTGACGGAGCGGATGAAACAACGAATTTCAAGCTGCAAACTTTACGACCATCAAAATTTTCGTCCATGACCACCTTCAAATCAGTTAGCTGGTTAATTTCCCAAATGGCAGGTATGAGGCGATCACGTTTCAGGTATTTGTACTCGTAATCAGGAGTTCCGGTTAAAAGGTTGGTTAACTCTTCGATCCCGTAATTGAAAGTGTGCATATTTTGATAGCGGCAGAAGAAGGCATACAGCAGAACCGCGGAAGAGGTTGAAAGCCGATTCATGTACTTAAGCCGGACCACGGTAAAGTCCTTTGCCAGTGCCTGTCCGAAATATCTTGCGAGATCCGTGTTAAAGCGAACCTTGATAAGATCTTTGGAGTATGATATACCGACCGTCTGTATCCATACAAACGAGAGATACATGTCATATTTCTTATCGTGGATGGTCAGCTCCTGCGTCATCAGTCCTTTAATGGCAGCTCCGACCTTCCTTTTCATGTGGGAAAAATTGCAGTTTTTGTCTTTGGCGTATCCCAGTGCAAAACACAGCTCGGAAAGTGAAAGCTCTACACAGTCGATTTTCCCGGGAGTTTTCTGCAGGTTTTTCCATATCAGATACATTAAACTCTTGTATTGCAGGGGAGATAAGACTTTGCTTGTCATGGTCATAATGCCATACTTGGCAATATCGTTCATTTCAAACAGTTTAAAATCATGTGATGCTGATTGAATGTAATGATCCATTTGATTTCCTCCGTTTCACAGGCAGCATAGCTGCCTGATTGCTGGTCTAATTATGGAGACCAAACGGAGAATTTTGGTTTCGATAGAAATTCAGATACGTATTTTTACTCACCATACGATTTATCGGTGTCAATTTCCATTTTCAGTGTAAGAAAATCTTTGTGTTCATGGCAAATTCCTAATGCAGGATGGAGAATCACCAAAGAAAAATGTGGATGAGTCTATAAAGCCATTGCCAATGAAACATTTCCCATTTCCAATTCCACTTATCCATATGGTGATACGCAGCATATACGGATATCATTGCTGATAACTGTATTTGTTCCTTATACAAAAATCTGCATCATTGCTGAGAGGAATTTTGCGGTGTGCTGATGTCTTTCCCGAAAAGATCCATGACTTCTGCCAACGCAGTCATTGTTAACCAAAACATTCCCCGACACCAGTTCCGCCTCTCCATAAGATGGGAGGCAGCGTATGCGAATCAGTTACTGATAACCGGTACAGTTTCATATTCCAATACCTACATTGTTCCTATGGGAACATTTTGCGGTACATTGATCTTTCCCGGAATGGTACGTGACTTCTGCAATGAACTCATTGATAACCGACACATTCCCCGACACCAGTTTCCACCTCTCCACAAGATGGGAAGCAGCGTATGCCATTCGGTATCTGATAACCAGTCAATTTACGTATTCCAATACCCGGATCTGTACCCTGAGGAATATTTTTACGGTGTGCGTATGTTTTCTACGAAAGAATATACGCGATCTCTGCCGATACAGTTATTGCTAACCAATATATTTCCCAACACCAGTTACCACCTCTCCATAAGATGGGAGGCAGCGTATGCGAATCGGTTACTGATAACCGGTACAGTTTTGTATTCCGATACCTGTATCTGTATAAGTAGAGAATGCTAATACATCCACCTTAGAGTCGGTACCGTTACTGGTTCATTTAACAGTAGCTTGGTCGGTCTGTTCTACTCATGAGGAATCGGTTCCGTAACCTTACCGCAGTGGAGTCAATTCACGGTCTGTTCCACGATATAGTTTTTTATAACGAGATTCCTTTTCTTTTTTTTCTTTTTTGTGCCCGAAAAATTTTCCACGGGAAATTTTGAGATGTTTAAAAACAACTGTTTACGGCGCAGCCGCTCGTTGCCCATCCGCAAGCGTAGAGGGCGTTTCTGGGGTATCTTTACATGCACTAAGGTGAGGAAAAATACGTATATGGTGAGGAAAAATACGTATGAATATAGTACTTTTTTCCACCTCAGTACTTTTCTCCACCATCTTTTGCAGGAAAGGTGAGCAAAAATACGTATTTTTATTGTTTGGCTATCAGCTTACGTGATAATTTCTTCAGGTGTTATCACGAAAGTGATATCTGAAGGCAACATATACTATCACGTATACTGATATCCAGCGGTTACTTTGTTATCACGTATATTGATATCTTGTCAGCCTGCAATTATCACGAAACTGATATTCATCGTCTCAGATCCATATGTTATCACGAAAGGTGATATATTCTTGCCAATACATTATCACATATATTGATAACTTTCCGCTGAAACAAAGTTATCATGAAAGCTGATATCCAGTAATCATCAGGTTATCACGTATACTGATATCCACGGGTCAACCGTGATTATCACGGAAGCTGATAGCTTCTATGTCGTAGTTATCATGAAGCTGATATTGCTGTACCATAAGCTATCACGAAAACTGATAACATCCGGGTAAAAAACGACCTCCCGCCGAAAAATGGCAGGAGGCTGTTAGGTTCGTGCTACTGAGAAAGATCGTCATACATGGCCAGCGCGATCAGCAACAGCGTTCGCCGTCGATTGAAATTATCAATCCGCTTGAAAAACTGCCGTCCGGTTCGCGTATGGTATTCCATTCGAAGACGCTTACAAAGTTCTGAAAAACAGTCGAGTAAATCAACCAGGTCCAAGACGCTCAAAATTCTGTCCTCATTCGGTGGAGCCGGATCAGAGACAAGGAATTGCCAGCACTCATGTATCCGCGTCAGGAGCTTTTCCAACTGGTCATACAGCAATGGAAGAGCAGTATGCAGGCGTTGCAGGTTTACAGGTTCATAGAACGTGTGAATCATGGTATGTCCTCCTCTCGTAAAAGCAGGCACGGAACTGAACTCCAAATGCCTATGATTTGTACAGGAATTATGGAAATGGGTAACTTAAGAAAACATGGAAAAACAGAATGGAAAAGATCGCAAAAGATCGCGGGAAATGGATTGACACCCGACGATCGGGATATTATACTTAAAATATAAAGAAAATATTGTTACGGACACCAATAGGTGCAGTTCCTGTTTAGAGGCCATAGAATTGGCGGCAGGGGCTGTGCCTTTTTGCGTCTTTTAGGAAAAAAGAGAGGAGAAGGTGCAGATGGGAACGTTTGTGAATTTTACCGGGGATATGAGTGTGCCGGAAGAAGAGATGGAGCTTTTTAACCGGTATATGCAGAAAATCCTGGACATTGGCGGAATCATGGATCTGTCGCGTGTGGAGTTGGATTTTGATGAGATTTTCCTGCTGGAACCGGTTGATCTGTCAGATGGGGAGAAGCACAGCTTTTGCTTTAATTATTTTGAGGATTGTGTGCTGGAGACGGCTAATTATGATCCGGCGGTCTGCAAACTGGAGACAGGCAAAATCGGCAGAGGAGAATTTGGACGTGTCATGCTTGCGGCATATACCCTGTATCAGTGTATCTTACCCGATTGCGGTGATCTGGAAGTGAACGGAGAGAAAGTTGAAAGAGATTTTTCTGTTGGATGGCTCAATCACATTTTGGGGACAGGTTATACCAAATTCGGTTCCGCAGAGGCGATGCCGCCGGTGACCACCTGCAAGTTTCTGAAACGTGACGGGGCAATGGAATTTTCAAACAGCCCAGCGGAGCTGGCATTCTGGCCAAGACGTTACCTGACCGATGATGAGCGCCTTTATTGGTGGACAGAAGGTTCCGATGAGGTAAAGCTGTCTGATGAAATGGATGCCTGGCTGAAAGAGATGGCAGTAAAACATAAAGCCATATCAGAGGATATTCGCTACCGGAGAAACCCGTCAAAGGCACCGGACTTAAAGACTGTACTGGCTAAGATTGATGAGTACTATGAGCACGTGTACGCATTCTGTTCCATGTATGATGAGTTCATGGAGAATCGGCGGAAGGCTGACTATAGGGCTGCGGTTATCTTACTGTATCAGCTGCAGAAAGATGAGGCAAACCGGGCATCCGGCAGAATCATCAAGCAGCGCGGTATGTTTTGGGATCTTGGAAATCAGAATCTCATCCGCAATGATGGGCGGATGACGGTTAAGAGATTTCTGGCAGTGATGGCCAACACAAAACTGCGAATGAAATATTTCCGGTTCTGACGGAAAAGTATGAAAGGTCAAGAAAGGACGGAAGGAATATGGAAAAGAAAATGGATATTGAAAGACGAGTGTACAGCGCAGAGGAGATTTAGGAAATTCTCGGAATAAAAAGGTCAGCAACATATAATTATTTGACAAAGGTTTACAAGGACGGCGGGCCCTTTCTGGTGCATAAAATCGGTACCATGTACCGTGTGCCAAAGGAAGATTTTGATGCCTGGCTGTGTGGCGAAAAGAAATAAGAAAATTGAAAAGTCCCTTGAAAAAGCTGCGGATTATGCAGAAAAGTCGTTTGAAAAAGTTGTATGCGATGGTTAAGAGAAGAAAAATGATATCGAAAAAGCACGCTGCCGGAGCAGATTACCGTTCCGGCAGCGGGGACTCTACTGTTGATGTCGATGAGATTGAAGGAAATCCATGGTTTTTCGCACAAACTCTTTTTCCTGCCGTGTCAGGCTGAGGTAAGCCTCAATCCCGTTACGGTCCATCGGCTGTAAGCGGGACTCCGGGATGATCATGCTTTGTGGAGTCGGTTCGTCATCCACACCGCAGATATACGGAAGGCTTACGTTGAAAATATAGGAAGCGGCGATAAGGGCCGTGTCACTTGGCGTACGCTTACGGAGTTCCCACTGCTGCCAGGCACCGCGCCCTGCGCCGATGGCCTCGCCGGCCTGTGTTTGGGACCAGCCTTTTTCCTCCCGAAGTTTTTTGAGCCGTTTGGGAATCAGTTCATCATTGCGTTTTAATTTCATCATATGTGTACCTCGAAGATTCTTTATCGTCAGTAATAAGAAAAGTATAACACAGTTCCAGATTCCGGGAAACTGAATTTGCGAAGGAAAATCGCATATCAAAATGACTGTATAAAGTCAAACACACACAGTCAGTGAGAATTAATATGATGAATTTAGGTATCCGCAGTCAGAGAATACAGGATAACACAGTCACTGTATGTGCTTTTTAGAAAAATATGACGAAATACACCGTCACAGTGTGCATCAACATTAGAAACAAGATTTTCAACACAAAATGACTGCACATATCTAAAGCAAGGCATACATTATGTTTCAAAAAATGAAATCCGACTATCCGCAAAGAAAAACAGACATAAGGGCAGTCATTATGATCATGTAATTCATGGAAATTCAAAAAAGCACAGTCGGTATGAGAACCTTTTTTCAAAAAGAAAAGAGATTTTATTGCCCCATAAGCTTTCCGGCGGAAAGGACACGGATCGGTATATTCCATAATTGGAACGGAGCAAGGAGGTGAAAAATTGAAACAGAAAAGCGACGCCAAAAAACTGCGGGAGGGGCGCTGCCTGGGAGCCGGAGACCAGTATATCGGATTTATTAAGGCAAATGAAATCGGCAGTATTGGAACATCAACGGCTGTATATGACCCCATCGCAGGCCGGACAGTGGATACGTTATCCATGGGCGAGAAAGAGTTTTTTTGGCTCATGAGGTATCGGGATGATGTGGAACTGATTCAGGAACAGATGCGCCTGTCTGCGGACACGGTTCAAAAAATCTGTCTTGAACATGGCTTTCGCGTCCCACGTAATGTTTTATCCACGGATTTTCTCATTACATTTCGCGACGGCAGCAGAGTCGGATACAGCATTAAATCGGGCTCGGATGATTTCGACCCGGGTTCGCCGAAATACGGAAAACTTCTGATCCGGCAGTACATTGAGCTGGAATATTGGAAACGCTACGGCGTGGGTTTTAAGATTGTTTTACGGGAAAATCTGAATAAAACTCTGGCGGCCAACATTGAACATTGTATGGCGTACTATGATTCAGCTCATGTGACGGGAACGGAAACCATGCTGAAATACCTGGTCGCGCATAAAGCTGTATCAATCCCCATGGATGGGGAAATCGTACGGTTTGCAAGTCTGGTAAGAGGTAACGAGGACCAGATTAGAGAAGCATTCAGGAGGTATCATGATGGTAGATAACGGGCAGTTGCAGATGCAGGTGGGTGACGTGGTACAGATGCCTGACGGTTTATATCGGGTTTTGGTCATGACTCCTAATTGCGGAATTTTTATCCAAATAGAAACAACCAGATTGAACATCCTGCGTTTTTCCATGGATTTCGTAAAGTATCAGATATCCATAGGCGGTATAAAAAGATCTGATTGGAAAGATGAAGAGCTTTTGGTGAAAGATCTGACGGATGAGGAAAAGGAAGAACTGAACCGGAAAGCAGTTGCGATAGAGCGTATGCTGCAGAGCTTATACCCGGAATGGGAACGAATCCAGTCGAAGGAAACAAAGCCGGAAATAAAGGAATTGATGCAGGAGCTCGGGCGCAGCAAGGCGGTTACCCATCGAAAAATACGCAACTATCTTCAATCCGGAAGAAATCCTTATTCGCTTGTGGATGGAAGAAAGGGAGAAAAAAACAGGAAGAATGAGTACAAGGTAGGAGACCCTGTCCGTGGACATGGTGATAAGACAGTTGCCAACGATGAGCATTTGGAGGAGGTTTTCCAGGACGGCTATCAGTATTTTCTGAAAGGAAAAGAGGCTGGAGTGTCGCTTAAATCGGCATACAGATATCTGGTCGGAAAGCATTACATGACACAGGAATACAATAATGGAATTCTGGTTCAGAAAATGGCTTCGCTTGAGGAAATTCCGACATATAAGCGTTTCTGGACATACTGCAATAAACAGAATGACAGGAACGGCATTACACCGTTAAAGATGAGCGCCAAGGAGCGGAGAAACAACGCAAGGCTCCTGCGCGGCAACAGCCAATCCGGCTGCTTGGGACCGGGACATATCGTTGAGGTGGACGAAGTGGAGATCGACATGATTAACGTGTCCTCACGGGACAGCAGGCAGGTGGTCGGGCGCGCAGTCATGTACCTCGCAATCGACGTTTATTCCTGCTGTATTGTAGGCTGCTGGGTCGATTACGCAAACAATAGCTTTGTTGGAATCACAAATTTACTTATGGCGCTGTTTTTTGACGGCCGTGAGCAGTATGCAAAATACGGTCTGACCGCACCGTCAGAGGTTTGTCCGATGGGATTCATTCCGCAGGAGTTGCGCACGGACCACGGTGCCGAATACACATCAGAAGATATGAGGCGTGTCGGCCGGGAAATCGGAATGAACATTGTTCTGGCACCTCCGGCCACGGGTTCCATGAAAGGCATCGTTGAGCAGTCGTTCCATCAGTTCCAGGAGCTCGTGCGCAGCGCAGCTGGTGGAACGGGAGTCATTATGAAAACGCATGACTCGAAGCACTATGAAACGGCCTGCACCGACCTGGACGATATTCGTCGCATGGCGTATCGCTTTGTCGTTTATTTTAACCAGCACAAACGGGACGGATACCCTCTGACGAAGGAAATGATTCAGGCAGATGTTCCGCCAATCCCGGCTTCCATCTGGCAGTACGGATGTGAGTATCTGATGACACCTCGGTGGCTGACGGAGAGTACGAAAAAGACTGCATTTTTCGCACTTCTGAAAACGGACAGGAAGTTCCAGATCTCCAGGCGGGGCGTTACATACCGCGGGCTCTTTTATGAAAACGGAGAACAGTGGCTTCTGGAGAAAATGTGGAAGACAGGAAAGAAAAAAGAAGCATTACCGGGTGTGCGCTACGACCCGCGGAGCATCAATAACGTGTATTTAATGGAAGATGGTGCACTGCATGTCATCGCCCTGAACGAGATCCGGGAGGAACAGAGAACATTCAGAGACATGAGCTGGAAAGAATATGATGAGCTCTGGAAACGGAGAAAGGATACCAGCCGTAGCCTGGAGGCATATGATCTGGAACAGCAGGTCGCTGTCCAGCGTGACATGGCGGATGTCATCACAACGGCGAAAAAGCTGCAGAATGCCGGGAAAAACAGAAAGAAAAATATTCGGGAGGCCAGAAAACAGGAACAGGAAAACGGACAACTCCAGAATACGCTTGCGGAGCGCCTTACGGTAGGCGGAGAGGATGTCGTGACCGGACTGCCGGATGCGAATATCCTTCAAAAGAAGCCGGAAACGGAAAAAGAGAACGTTACGGAAAAGGTGAAAGATAAGGCACCTAAAGCAGCCGAAAAGGTACTTGAAGTGCTCCCGGACGATTTTAGCGGGATGACAAAATATTTTGGTGTGTAGAATGCAGAAAGGACGGAAAAAATCATGAAATTTGTTAAGAACATGAATCTTGATTATGTGGAACCGGCCGGCGGAAAAAATCTGTATGACGGCGTGGATCTGTCAGTGGAAGATTGTGTGGAGGCACGCTACTGGAAGCAGAACGGACATCTTGGAAATCCGGACATTTGTTCATTGCCGCGTGCAGCGGATATCACTGAACTGCTCAAACAGAACAATATCCCCATTTCCGGATATGACCCGGCAAAGGTGAAAATGGCCTCGCTGTCTGAGCGGAAACGTCAACTGATCAGTCTGAAAAAGATCCGTTATCCGATTCCGTTCCATTCGCTTATTGAATACCACTTGTCCACGGCTTTGATTTCGTCATACGCCAGCAGACGGAACGGAATAACGGCTATGGCCAGACCGATCAAAGTTGCGGGCGAGGAGATGGAGACCAATATTATTTCATATGCGAATGATATTTCTGCCAACGTACTGGGCTTCTCCATTGTCGGAACATCCGGAGTAGGCAAATCGACCGCTTTTGACCTGACATGCGCGAAGTATCCGCGGGTCATCCGCCACACCTTCCCGGATGGATTTTACACGCAGATTCCGATTATTCGTTTGACGGCATTTTCGAATTCCAACTTAACGGCATTGTTCTTATCATTCGCCAAGCAGCTTGACCGGCTGCTGGATACCGGGGAAGATCATTTGAATGTGATTTCGGGTAAGGCGAATTTAGGAAAGATTGTTTCCATCATCTGTGGGTGGATTGAACTGTATCATATTGGCGCGATTGCGATTGACGAGATCCAGTTTTTGGATTTTTCACAGAGCAGCGCGAAAAGTTTTGAGAATTTCCTGACAATCACGGCTCAGACTGGCGTTGCAATCGTGGCAATCGGAACCCCGGAAGCATGCCGGTTATGGGGAGGCATGCTGCGGATCCAGAGACGCATGGCAAGCACAATTATCCGGGCAGATTCTTACTGCAAAGACAAGAAGTTCATGAGCGAGATTATCGAGAGAATCTGGAAATACCAGTGGCTGGACGAACCGGCACCCCTGACGGAGGGAATTGAAAATAGCATGTATGAGGAAAGCTGCGGAAGCATCGATCTTCTGACAACGTTATGGATGATGATGCAGTTTGAGGTATTAAGCAATGAGGAGCAGCCGACTATTGATGAAGTGTTTGTTCATAAGGTTGCCGAGAAACACATCAAGGAAATGCGGGGGCTGTTAAAGGAATCCCTGATTGAGAATGAAGAGCGATTTCTGGAACTTCGTGAAAATATGCTGATGGATATTCAGCAGTCAGCCCTGGCGGATGAGGAAAGAAAAGTCGTGGAAGCATTCCGCCGGGAAGCGAAGGAAAATATTGATAATCATTATGACCGCGACATGATTCTTTCTCAGATGATGGGATCCATTTCAGATTGTTATCCGGAATATTCGGAGCTTCAGATTCGGAAAGCCTTTGCAAAAGCGGAGCAGGAAGACAGTTTCAAAAAGGCAGCCAAGGGAGAACGTGTTCAGAAGGTTCTTGCCGTATTAAAAAAGGTCGGAAAAGGAAAAAAGCGGACGACGGGAGTAAAACAGACAGAGACGGATGAAGGAAAAATGAAAGGAATTGAGCGTGAACTGATGAACTGCATCGCGAAGTGAAAGGAGCCTGTACCATGATCATGCCCGTATGTATGAGACCTATGCCTGATGAATTACTGTATGGGTGGCTGTCAAGGCTGTCACTGGAAAACAGATATTCTTCACTCACGGAATTTGGAAAACGGTTCCTCACCGAAAGAACCGCACTTCAGCCGCCGGAAAGGATATCTTGGTATCCACGGGTGGATTTCATCCGGGATTTGGACCGGGTCTGTGAGGAATACAAGGAGATTGGTTGCTTCCCAACAGCGGATGAAATGCTTCGGAAGATGACTCCGCTGTATACCGTTTTCCCGTTTCTTACATACGGGAACCAGTCCTGGTGGACACAGTTCATCCTGAGAGAACCAGGCACTGCCCTGACCGGGACGGGAAACCGGGGCAACATGATCTCTGAGTTCCTGTCGTGCCCAGAATGCAGGCGGCAGGATCATGAAAAGTATGGTTTTTCTTATCTGCGCACTTGGCACCATCTGCCGGGCGTGCGGGTGTGCGCTGTTCACAAGGTTCCGCTGCAGATCCTGGAATACAAAAAGCAGAAGGTTCTGGACCTGGATGAGGACGGAATCATCCTGTCGGAAAAAGAATTGGTCGGGGATTTAGAAACGGAATGGGGGATCAGTTCCTTTGCAAAAAAATTATATGAGAAACCTCTGTTTTTTGATCTTCGTGGGTTGCAGGCTTTACTTTCAGAACGTATGGAAGAATTGGACATCAGGAAGAAAATTGCGGAAGCCGTGAAATCAGCCGGATTTCTTCCTTACCTGAACGGCGAATGCGAAAAAAGGGTACAGAAAATGCTGATGGAACCGCGGAACGGAATGGATGAAATCATGGCATTCTCGGCATTCCTGTTTGGCGAATATTCCGTTCTGGAAGAAAAAGCACAGCGCTTTCTGGGCGAACTGGAGGAGCCGTTTGCGGACGTAATCCACGGACGGTTCCAATTACTGTCCGGATTCGGCAGACTTGTGCATCTGAAATGCGTAACCTGCGGAAAGGGATTCCATATCCACCCGTATTCACTCGGTCTGGGCTGCGGATGTCCTTTTTGCGAAACAAGGATGTCATTGCAGCAGCGAATCAACCGGAGACTTTCTTTTCTCGGAGACGGAAATTACGAACTGGCGGAGGATGTCAACGAAGAAGCCATGGGAGAGCGGGTCAGCATCCTCCATAAAACCTGCGGAAACGTCCGGAAGACCCGCCTCATGGAAACACTCTGGATGCAGAAGAAATGCGACTGCGAGACAAAAGTAAGTTTTTCGGATGCGGCGGAACGTGTTCGCGCTGCATCCACAGATTTTACACTGATTCGGTATATCGGAGGGAAAAAGGACCACATCGTCCGGTTAAAACATAAAGTTTGCGGTCAGACCTTTGATTGGGAGCTCGGGCGCTTTCAGAAAAGACCGACCTGCATGGTATGTGAAAGACGCCGTGCTCCAAGAGAATCAGTAGAAGACTTCATAAAAAGGATGAGTGATCTGGTCGGCGATGAATACGAGCTGGCAAGCGGGTTCACGGATTTGAGGAGTCGGATTCTGGTCAGACACCGGGCGTGCGGAACCGTTACCGAGATGATTCCAAATGATTTTCTCCGCGGCAGAAGATGCAACTTATGCCACAAAGTAATCAGACGGGCGGAACTGGAAGCGGAACTGGAATCATGTACCGGAGGGTACTACCGGATCACGGGAATGAAAAACGTCAGATACGCTATCGAGGGTGAAAACGGAGAGAGATTCTTTCGGGATCCAGGATACATCATGCAGGAATTGTCCAGACCGACAGAATCAAAGCTTTTTACGCACCGAGTGGCAAAACCGAAGCCTGCACCAAGAAAAGAAGCGTTGATTTATTTATCCGCAAAAGAAATCTGCCGACAGAAGGGATTCTGGAGCCCCAGGGACTCGGCTGACATACTGCTGCTGAAGCAGGTACAGGATCTTATGCGCTGGTTGGTTCGAAACAGTTATTTAGAGCGGATAGGCTACGGTAAATATGTCCTGTCAGAAAAGAAGCTTTCGGGAGAGCACAGCGATGAAAATCAAACTGCCGATGACGGGACTGTACAGGAGTAAGACCCAATGGTATGATAATGGTAGACTCCTTGGGGATTGGAATAGAATTATACAAAAAGGAGAAAAAAATGGGAAGAATTTACGTTACTGGAGATATTCACTCGGAGCCGGATCGGTTTAATACGGAAAATTTTCCGGAACAGAAAGAAATGACCCGGGATGATTATGTTATTATCTGCGGTGATTTTGGGCTGGTATGGTCGGAGGATCGGGAAAGTAAGAGAGAGACCTGGTGGCTCGACTGGCTGGAAAACAAAACATACACCACCCTTTTCGTGGACGGGAATCATGGTGCGACACGTTGTTAATTGAAAAGATTAACCGTTTCTTTGTTTAAAGAAAAAGAACTAATTTCTTGAATAGTCAAATGATGGAGTAACGCCCTGAAGGACTATTGCTAATACTACGACATGCGATAATAGTGATTATATATTATTGTATGAAGCTCGTTGAAGACGGCTGAAGAGACCTAAGTAAGAAAACATATGAGTATAAGTTGGTATAAAAGTGACTAGAGTCCGCCTGCTTGAAAATTTGGAAGTAATATATGGTTTACGATAGGCCGGGCATCCGAAAAAGGTGAATATGGATAGTATGTACAAGTAATGCTTGGCTGACGAATCCTCGAAGTAAAGAATCTAAATGCCGAAAATATCGAAAGATATTTAGTACTTTTGTACTATCTGCATGGGGTTTAGTAAGAATCGTGGTTATGAAAGACCTTGTTAGTTTACAGGACTAAGATATGTGGAAGGTTCATAGAGGAATCCTAAGTTCATATATGATGGATAGAGAAATTGGAACGTGGAAAGTTGGAAACCGAAATGAAAATCATATAATCAATGAGATGTTCGGTTAATGAGGAAAAGAATTTGACTATAACTCATTTTAATTCCAATGAGAGCGAAGGCACAGTACCAATGAAGCTATGGAAACACAGCTGAGGGATAGCCTTTAGTCAATTACAATTGAATAATTATTTTGGGTTAATTATAAGTTGGTTCGAGTAAGACTAAGAGAAACTATCCTTTTGAGAAGGAGGTTGACAACTTGGCTTTAGAAACAAGACTTAGAGCGGAAGAAGCGTATTATGACATGAGTAAAATCACAGATAAATTATACGCTCAAAGTAAAAATGGTAATAACTTTTATAAGCTGTATGAATTAATTATTAGTGAAGATAACATTTTATTAGCCTATAGAAATATCAAACGAAACACAGGAAGTAATACGAAGGGAACTGATGGAAAAACGGTTAAAGACTATGCCAATATTCCGATGGATGAATTGGTCAGTCTAGTCAGATCCAGATTGGCAAATTTTCAACCGATGTCAGTCAGAAGAGTGTTCATACCAAAAACTAATGGAAAGGAAAGACCCTTAGGAATACCGACATTTGAAGACAGATTGATACAGCAATGTATCAAACAGATTCTGGAACCGATATGCGAAGCCAAATTTCATCCTCACAATTATGGATTTAGGCCACTAAGAAGTACAAAGTATGCAGTGAGTAGAATGATGACATTGGCCCAAGTTAAACAATATTTTTATTGTGTAGATATAGACATAAAAGGTTTCTTTGACAACATTGACCACAATAAACTTATTAAGCAAATGTGGACTCTTGGAATTAGAGATAAAAGGCTTCTTTCAATAATATCAAAAATGTTAAAAGCTGAAATAGTAGGCGAAGGCATTCCAGAGAAAGGAACTCCTCAAGGGGGAATTTTATCACCTCTGTTAAGTAATATTGTGTTAAATGAGCTGGATTGGTGGATAAGTTCACAATATGAAACAATTAAATTTAGTGGAAATTGTAAGCCTGAAAGTGTACAAAGCAAAAAAAGCAAAACCAATCTTAAGAAAATTCATATAGTGAGATACGCAGATGATTTTAAAATTATGTGTAAAACGCATGATGATGCTGTCAGAGCATTTAATGCTACCAAAAATTGGCTTAAGGAACGATTGAATCTTGATATATCGGAAGATAAATCTAAAATAGTAAATTTGAGAAAACAGTATTCTGAATTCCTAGGATTTAAAATCAAGCTAATCAAGAGAAAGAATAAGTATGTCATCTGTAGTCATATGTCTGATAAGAGCAAGCAAAGAGCAAAAGAAATGCTCAAACGAAGTATTATCAGTATTGATAAAAATGGTGAGAATGCAATTAAGAAAATAAATCAAATCAACAGTCAAATCATGGGACTACATCAATACTACTGCACTGCAACAATGATTAACCATGATTTTGGAGATATTGCTTATGAACTTAGTTACCTCATCGAGAACAAACTTAATCCAATTGCCAAACGAGGGAAATTTAAACAATCATGTTCTAAATACATCACAGATACATATCTAAAAAGGAACAATTACACAACCTATAAAATAGGGAAGGTTGTATTGATCCCAATGGTTTATATCTCTCACAGAAAACCTATGAACTTTTCACAGGATATGAATGTTTATACCGAAGAAGGCAGAAATAAAAGTGGGTACAAGAAACTCGTTTTAGAAGGCGCACTGAAAGAACGATGGAGGGTAAGAAATAAATACGATGATGTTGAGTTCCTGGATAACTCAATTAGTAAAATATCGGCACAACAGCTGACGTGTGCAATATCAAAACTGTTTGTTACCGATGGAGAAATTCATCATATAAAGCCTAAAGAAAACGGTGGAGATAATAGCTATGATAATCTGCTATATGTAGACAAGAATGTTCATAAACTTATCCACCTAAAAGATGAAGGCAAAATCCAAATATATCTCAGTCACTTTGAGAAAATAGTTTCTGACTACAACGATTTTATTAATACATTGAACAAATTTCGGAAGTTAGCAAGAAACAAAATAATTAACCTAAGCAAGTAACTAAAGTTGATAACCACTATAATTAACAATTGTAATTGATGGAAAGCCGTATGAGGTGAAAGTCTCATGTACGGTTTGGAGCAGGGGAAAAACTGGAGACTATATCAAAAGTTTACCTATTGCTATAAAACTTTACCAGACTCAACTCACTTCCAATAGAAGAGTGGCACGGTGGCCGCGTTCATAAAATTCGGGAACACGTCATCCATTTGATGCGGGGTGAGATGTTCGATTTGGATGGGAAAATGATCTTTACTTTTGGCGGCGCACGTTCTCATGACATTGATGGTTTTGCCACAAACAGTGCTTTAAAGAAAGATTATACGGCGGGAATTTTGCAGCCGGATGATCCGCTGATTTACGAAAAATTAAAAATATTGCGAACAACAAATTGCTGTGCCAGAATCGAAGAGGTGAGCTGGTGGCGGTCAGAAATGCCGACCCGATTGGAAATGCTGCATGGACTGGAAACGTTGAAAGCTCACAATTGGAAAACGGATTTTATCTTTTCCCATGACGGACCGTCTTCCAGCCTGGAGATTCTGGGAGGCGGACTTTTGTCTCCAGATCCGCTGAATCAATATCTGGAAAAAGTGAAAAAGAAGACTTCATACAATAAATGGTTTTTCGGTCATCATCATGTGGACCGTCAAATCACGGAAAAAGACTCCGTGATTTATGAGCAGATCACAAGAATCTGCTAAACTCAAAAAGTTAATAATATCTGCTTGGAACCCCGGAGGAATGAGCCTTCCGGGGCTTTCTTTTTGCGGTAACAGGGGGCTTTTCTTCCATAATTTATGCAAAGAAGTTATGGAAAGGAAGTGCTATTTATGCTTATGCCGACATGCCTGAAACCTTATCCCGGTGAACTGCTGTACGGCTGGATTGTACGGTTATTCAGGGTCAATATGTACGATTCCATTGAGAAATTCTGTGCAGCTTATATCCCGTATGAAGATCGAAAATTTAAAATGGGGAAACCGGTTCCCGTTCGTCTGGATTACCGATTCAATCTGGACCATATATGCTCGGAGAACGAAGAATTCGAATGTTTCCCGGATGTCAGGAGCATGATTGCGGAAATGACACCGCTCACAGCCCTGTTTCCGTTTATGACCAGGGGATATCAGGCGGAATGTATGGAAATTCTGCTCCGGGAACATAGCGGCTGCAAACTGGATATCCCCGTAATGGACAGTGACATCACTGAGTTGCACGTATGCCCGGACTGCGCGCGGGAGGATATTGCCGCATATGAAAGACCGTATCTTCATACCGTCCATCATTTGCCTGGCGTTCGGATGTGTCCGAAACATCACCGGGTACTGATGCGTGTACAGATAGAACCGGACGATTGGGAACGCGGACTTGATGACGGGTCCATGGTTCCGGTGGAGCTTAGAGCAGATGAAACAACGGAACAGCGTATCAGTGAGTTTATGCGGAAATTATATGAGTGCCCGCCGGATCTGGATCTGAATGGCTTACAGGCGATGATTCTGGCGCGCATGGGAGAAGGCGGATATCCACTGGAGTCACCGTACGGAAATCTTGCGGATGATCTTTGGACTGCCGGATATGCCGGTCTGTTCGCCGGTAAAACGGATGTGCGTGTGTTCAAGGTTCTGTCACAGAAGAAAATTGTACCGGAAGACGCGATTGCACTGTTGTTATTCCTGTTCCATGATTACGAGGATTTTCAGAAGGCGGCATTGAAGGTACAGACGGATGATACGGGAACGCTTGCCGAGCTTTTCCCGGGATACATCGTGCATTCCGTGGATCACTGGATTGCGGAACTGGAGTGTCGGAAATGCGGGGAGCGGTTCCATATCCATCCTTATGCTCTTTTCCTTGGTGCCGGATGTCCAAAATGTGACCGGGAAGCGGATCCGGATGAGGTGTTTCAGCGCCAGCTTCATATGATTGGGGACGGTACCTACGAACTGGAGGAACACTTCCCGGGATATGGAAGACCCGTAAAGATCCGACATAAGACCTGTGGCAAGGAACGTAATGTGAACGCCACGGAGCTGATATGGATGGAGAAACGTTGTTACTGTGAAACATATCTCAGACAGGAAGAACTGCAGGCAAGGATCGACAGGGCCGCGCATGCGGAAAATACATACACGTTGGTGAAATACCGGGGCGGTAAGGGAATCGGACAGTTCGTGACGCTCCGGCATGAGGAATGCGGAGGCGAATTCACAGTATCTCTTCGGGAATTTGAACGGGCACCGTTCTGTCGTTGCTGCAGGAGCGGTCAGGCGGTCGTTGACCGCTTCGGAGAGAGATTTCATGAACTCATGGGCGATGAGTATGAAATGGTCACTCCCTATCAGGGACTGTCAAAGATGATGACGGTACGCCACCGCACCTGCGGAACAACAACCGAAGGATATGCCCTCAGCTTTCTGAACGGCAAGCGGTGTGCCCTGTGTACGCCGATCATACCGAAGGAAGACATGAGAGGATATGTGACGGAGTGTACCGGCGGGGAATATCGTGTGAGCAGCATTGAACGGAACACGATAACGGTATGCGGCCCGGACGGAAAGGAACTGACGAACTCGGTACAGTTTTTTATACAGGAGCTTTCGCTCGGCGAGAAATCCTCCGTGTTTAATCACGTGGTCAAAAAACCGGAAATTCCCCTGCGGGATGCCGCGGTTTTGTATTTCAAGGCGAAGGAAGTCTGCGGAAAATATGGAGTCTGGATACCGGAAGAAACGGACGCCGCCATGGAGTTTGCAAAGATTCAGTATCTGTCACGTCAGCTGCTTGCCGAAGGGCACCTGTTCCGGAAATGTCCGGGCGTATTCTCCGTGGATCTGGATGTTCCCGATGAGACTGCAATCCGGGAGATTTACCTGGAGCGTCGCGGGGAACATATCGGGGCTTATTACCATGAATCCGCCGCGTACCATGCCGGTATTCTGGATAAGAAACCGGAAACGGAATACATTCTGTGTAATGACGTGAAAACGGATGACTTCAGGAATCAGAAGGTGGGAAATACAAAGTTCAAAACCAGAGCGGCATATGCGGAAATCAATAACCGGAATTACAGGGCAATCGAGGGGATCAATCTGCTGATGTTTTCCGGCAAGCACCCGGAATATAAAAAACAGGTAGAAGACTGGCTTCTGGAGAACCGCGTGTATGTTGCAGATATGGAGCCGTATTTCCAGTATTATCCGAATATGATCAAAAAGATTGTCAAGGGACTTTTTAAATAGGAAGAACCCTTGAAAATTCCCCTATCTCTACAGGTAACGAAATAAGTTGGCTAAATGAAAAACAATCGTGTTCCATTTTTTTGTTTCCTGACCAATTCTGCGTAAATTTCTTCCATAATTCCTATATCAAACAGGAAAGGAGAAAGCCTAAGTAGAGAGGCAGTTCACATAAGAAGAAAAGTAAAATTGTAAGGTGTGGCATTAAAACCAATTTCTTCCATAATTTTTCTGTCAAAAAATCATATGATGAAATAACCAATAAGATTGGGTATGTCACATCAAACGAGAGCCTGTTCCCTGGTGGGAATGGGTTCTTTTTACGTTTTGCTAATTTATGCAGTAATTCTTCCATAATTGTTCCGCAAGAAAATTTATGGAAGGAGGTTTTCTTTTTATGAGGAAATCAAAGAAGCAGATGGTCATGGCAGCAGCAGCCTGTGCCATGATGGGAGTAATGGCCATCGGAGGAACCATGGCGTATTTAACTGACAGTGAGACCGCAACCAACACTTTTACCATTGGTCAGGTAAAGATTGATCTGGAAGAGCCGGAGTATGCAAAACTGACGGAAACCCAGAAGCAGCACCTGGTACCGAACCAGATCGTGGCAAAGGACCCGCAGGTGGAGAATACCGGTGTCAACGATGCAATCGTATTCTTAAAGGTTGAGATGCCGAAGAAGGCCGTAATTGTGGCAGAGAAAGACGGCACAAGAAAGACCACTGCGGTGACCGAGCTCTTTACCATGCTGAATACCGATATCGATCCGGCAACTGACGGCAGTACCGCTGGAAAGAACTGGGTAGAGCTTCAGGGCGATGATACCGGTGCTGATACAAATGTACATGTTTATGCTTAGCAAAGGATGCCAAGACCACGGCACTGTTTGACAGTATCCAGCTGCAGAACGTCATCGAGGGACAGATCGATACCAATACCGAAAATATCAAGGTGACCGCTTACGCGATCCAGGCAGCCGAGGTGCTGGAGGGCGAGGATACCGACCTGACCGATACCCTGACCAAAGAGAATCTGCAGAAGATCTATGATATCTACGGCAAGCAGAACAACGGTCAGACCGTCCCGGAAGCAAATACCAATAACAGCAAGAACCTGGAAGGCAATGACCTGTCAGTCTGATCATATTTTCATAAAACAAGAGCCTGTTCCTTATCGGAGCAGGTTCTTTTGCGTTCCACCAATTCTGGGTGCAAATTTTCCATAATTATACCGACAAAAAAATATGGAAGGAGGTTTTCTTTTTATGAGGAAATCAAAGAAGCAGCTGCTTCGGACACTGATTGCCTGTGGTCTGGTGGTTTCCGTGGCAGCAGGCGGCACCGTGGCCTATCTGACCGATGCCGAGACAGCCACCAACACGTTCACGGTCGGCAAGGTCAAGATCGACCTGGAGGAACCCAGCTATCCCGGAAATGACAGTGACGAGGTCAAAAACATCATCCCGAACCAGGAGATCGTGAAGGATCCGCAGATTGAAAATACCGGCAATAATGATGCTCTGGTATTTATACGGGTGGAGATACCACAGGAAACGTTTACCGACGAGGATGACGGCATAGGAGAGCAGAAGAAGCAGGATCTGTTCCGATTAAAAGGCGTCAGTGACCAGTGGGAACTGCTGCGGACGGAAACAGTGGCCGGGGAAGACGGGAAAGCAAAAACATCCTATGTGTACGGTTACAAAAAGACCCTGGGGAAAGACGCAACCACGGACAAGCTGTTCCAGAAGGTACAGATGAAAAATGCTGTGGAATCCGATTTGAGCGGAAACGTGGAAGATATCATTGTGACCGCCTGCGCCATTCAGGCAACCGATATCCCGGATGTGAACCTGACACCTGGCAGTGATGGAAATCTGAGTAAGGATGCTCTGGATCAGGTATACACCATCTTCCTGAACCAGTCCGGGAACCAGACAAGCCGACCGGCAGATGAAGGTGACCGGAACCAGTCAGGAAAACTCGGTAAGATCAGCTATGAACTGGATGGAGGCACCCTGGCAGCCGGAACACTGACGGAGTATGGAAGCGCTGATTATGGATACACGCCGCCAGCTCCAGCGAAGAAAAACTATACTTTTACGGGATGGGAACCGGAGAACATTCCGGCCGGCAGCACGGGAACCGTAACAATGACTGCGAAGTGGACTGCAGATGTGCTTGGTAGCATTTCGTACAATCTGGATGGCGGCAACATAAGCGGAGAAAAGGCTTCCTATACAGCGGATGATTACGGATATATTCCTCCAACACCGACAAAAACTGGATATAAGTTCACGGGATGGAGTCCGGCAAAAATACAGACTGACAGTACAGGAAATGTGACTTTTGCAGCATCATGGGAAGAAGAAACAGCCACCACTCTGGATGGCGAAACATTAAATGCCAGAATGAAAGTATTGGCTGGAAAGAAAAATGCAGACTGTTATGAGGTAGATACCAAAATTACAGCAATCCAACATTCTATCCAAGAACCTTCAGATGAGATAAAAACAAATCCTACTTCATTGGTATCTACAGAAGATTCCGAAGTTCCAGTATATATGTGGTTCGAGGATGGAACAATTAAGTGGTGGTCAGCAGCAAATTCAGTTGTAGCAAATTCAAATCTAAATTATTTATGTCATTACATGACAAACCTTATCGACATCAGTGGGTTATCAGATTTGGATACTAAAGACGTAACAAGCATGCGATCCACATTCTCTGCCTGTAACAATCTAACTGATTTAACAGCATTAAAACGTTGGGATACTAGAAATTTGATAGATGTCAGTTGTATATTTTCCCGTTGTACCAGCCTTTCTGATTTAACCCCACTAGCCAGCTGGAATACAAACAACATTACCAATATGGGAGATATGTTCAAAGAATGCATTAATCTTTTGAACTTAAATCCGTTAACAAATTGGAATACAAGCAATGTTACCAGTATGAATAACATGTTCTTTCAATGTGCCAGTCTTGCAAGTTTAACACCAATAGCTAACTGGGATACTGATAACCTCACAACAATGTCTGATATGTTTTATGAGTGTACCAGTCTCGTAAATCTGACGCCATTAACAAATTGGAATACAGAAAAAGTTGTGAATATGAATGGAATATTTAATAGGTGTAGTAGTATCGTTGATTTGAGTCCACTCGCAAGTTGGAATACTGGTAATGTAACAACTATGAGATATATGTTTAGTGGTTGTACGAAGTTGGCAAATCCTTCCGCCATCAACAATTGGGATATCTCAAGTGTCACTGCGTTTAAATACATGTTCCAGAACTGCCCATCGCACCCGATCTTCACCAAGCGAGCAGGTACCTGGGATAGCAAGGGCACCTTCACCCCAACAACCTGATCTAATTCTACAATCCTGCGGTGGTTGGCCGCAGGATTTTTTTTCTTCACTTTACCTCCAGGTGTTTACGAAATAAAAGGAAAATTCGCACCATTCCTCAATACGCTTGTTTAGGATATAAAAGGAAAAAACTCACCGACATGAAACTTGCTTGTTTAGGAAATAAAAGGAAAACGCATTCTGCTTGTTTAAGAAATAAAAGGAAAAAACAGGATGCAGGAAAAATCGCTTGTTTGCGATATAAAAGGAAAAAACGTACAGAAAAACAAGGGAAAAGAGGGGAGTATGTTTGCGAAATAAAAGGAAAGAAACAGATTTTTGTTTAATTCCTTTTATATCACGAACAGAAAGGGAAAAACCTGCAAATGGTTTTTCCCTTTTATTTCTCAAACCCTCTATTTATTTGTGCTGTCTGCATCAATTACAGACTGAATCTGCTTCATAAGGGCATCATAGTTGTCCTTGTTATCAATTCCGCCGAGCATTGGTTCGCCTACAATATTGCCATTTCTGTCAACAAGTATAGTTGTTGGAAAGGCCATGATTTCTGAGGCATATTTACCGGCAGCACTAGAGGAGTCAATTGACAGATTACGATATTTGACACCCTGGCTTTCAAGAACAGAGGCAGCCTCTTTGATAGCTGTTTTATTGCCATCGAAGGTCTCAGTGTTGATGCCAACAACTTCTCCGCCCATTGATTTGATAGCATCATTTAATTCGTTAAGCTTGGATAATTCAGCGACACATGGTTTGCAGCCGGTAAACCAGAAATTGACGACTGTTACTGCATTACCGGAAAACAGGCTGTCATCAACCTTATTGCCATCAAAATCCTCACCGGAAAAATCACTGAATACAGATGAGGCTTTAGAGCTGTCCTTCTTGTTATCGTCTGATGATGTATTTTTGTTTTCAAGCTCTGCTATCTGTTCCTCGATTTTTCGTATGGTTTCAATATCCTCATTAAGTGTTTTAAGCTCATCGTCTGTGAATGAATTCTTGTTTGATTCTACGGTACCGGCAAGATAATCAGCATAATTTCCGTTTGGATTGGCGGCACTTTTGTTCATCATGCCAAATGCCTTGTTCCACACATCAGCGTGATCTGCAAAAAGCTGATTTTCCTGCTGATATAAATCATCAAGCCTGGAATCTGATTTGCCGGATGCTTCTGAGCCGGCTTCAGTCTGAGTGTTCTTAGAATCTGTTGTGGAAGCTTGCTTTACGCCACATGCTGTAAGTGATAATGCTATGCAGAGTGTAAAAATAGAAATAAATGATAATTTGTTTTTCATGAGTAATTTCTCCTTTAAAATAATAGTAAAATGTTTAATAGCTATCTGTTGTCATTTTTTTGACATGATTTTCCCATAAACCGGTAGCAGATGGCGTCCTTCGGACAGGCCTTTATGCAGGCACCGCAGCGTATGCACTCGGGGTGATCCGGTGTCTTACACACATCCACATCCATCTTACATGCCTTTGAGCATTGACCGCATCCGACACATTTGCTGCTATCAACGGTGATTTTGAGCAGGCTGACCTTATTAAATAATGAGTAGATTGCTCCAAGCGGACAAATCCATTTACAGAAGGGCCTGTAAAATAAGATACTTAGTACAATCACTGCAATTAAAATCATACACTTGAAAGAAAAAAGCTTTC
>OGOY01000618.1_pt1 | contig 44625 bp, 32 predicted proteins | sample 1552811 | NCBI WGS metagenome assembly OGOY01 (sample SAMEA2580132, study PRJEB22360) | human gut metagenome | biome: human gut; feature: human-associated habitat; material: faeces | place: Denmark | collected 2008/2010 | reverse complement strand
AACGTTTCCATCGTAGGTTCGATAGAAGATGGGCAGCCCGCTTTTGGACTCAACCGACATCAGCAGATTAATTTGAGGAAGGTTGTCCTCGTCTTTATTCCTGCCTCTTTCTACGTTTGGCAGTTTATTAGCGTAGCTGGAAATGGAAGTCGAGTCTAAAGCCAATGTCAGCTCGTCACCATCTCCAACCTCTCTCTTCTGTTCTATTAAGCCTTCCTGTAGAGCTGAGAAGTACTTTTCTATCTGTTGCTTTTTGATTTTCCTAAAAATCCTGCCTATTGAAGATGGATGCAAAGGCGCTCCCCACGGCAGGCGAGTTGCCTCGGCAAAGGTCGGATATTTGGAAATATTGTTGTCTTGGTTAAGGATTATGAAGTACGCAATCGATAAAACTTTTAGATAGTCCCGGCGCTGAGGAAAGGCTGTTTTGAGAGCTTCTCCAATGGGAGATTGAACAACGAGCTGATCCAGTGCCCAGGTAGCTCCCGCGTGCAGTTGTTTGACTTCCATTGCCTGAGAAAGCGTAAAGCCGCCTTCGTTCATGGGAGTAAAGACATAATCTTTACCTTTGCGTTCACAGATAAAGTCCCTCAATTCCGGGCGCTCAGCTAAAAAATGGTCATCCCATCGGATTCTTCCCTCTTTCTCGCCTGAGGTGACAGTGCCGACTTTCTTGAAGCTGGCGCGGTAACTTCTCTTTTTCTCCGGGTCCCATTTGTTCTTGTAGGTGTAAACGTAGAAAGCCGAAGGGCTCTTTTTAATGATGAGCGGAGGAAGCTGGGGCGTTTTCATAATTAAAATAGATTATCCAGTTAGGTAATCTAGTATAACATAAAAAATCCTTTTACTCCACTGAAATAAAAGGATTTTTTTTGATTTTTAAACTTTTAGTGCCCTAGTTTCGCAATTTTTCAGCTATCCGAGCCTTCATTTCATTAGCGGGTTGCGTGGTTAGTTTAAATTCTCACTTTCAATTCTATTTGCGCGACCTAAAGCGCTCGATGCTTCCGTTCTTTCTAAAGAGACGGTTTCAGATTTGACTCTTAGTTCTCGATAATTCATGAGTATTTGGAGAGGTTAATAGCCTTTTTACGCAAATCCTTAACTTAATTTGGGGTTAATTACGGTAAAAACGCGTTCCATTATTGACGAATCGTAGGAATTCCTTAGGGTGAAAATTAATCATCCCTTCGATGATTGCCTAGCTTCTGCATGGTTCACTCAAAATTGGTACGTATCGATTGTTCAAGGTAAAAACAATGCGAACTCGACAGGAGCCATTTTTTCTAAAGTTCCGGTAATGCCTTGGATCCATCATCGCCTTCATCCGTTGATGGTGAGGATTTTCTTGAGATTAGGTCTTTCCAAAACGCTGAAAGAAGAAAGAGTATTTTCTCCGGGTGAACGTGTTGACCACGTGGTCCTCGTTACTAGAGGCGTGACTGCTCGTGCGATCGGCTCAACAAAAGGAGACAGTCCTGCAATTGCGCTTTCCACACCTGGTCATTTGGCGGCCGGTAACTTGAATTTCTTCTCCTGACGGCCCGAGCCGGACACTACTTAGCGATCACAAATGCCGAAGTCGCTTATGTTCCGCGGAATATTTTGGCGGAACTCGCCAAGCAAGACAGTCTAATCAACGAACTGCTGCAAGTTCAGTTTGAACTTGCCAGTCGGACGTCTGCTGTTTATCGCTATTGAGTAAGGAAGACAAGCTAAAGGCATTTACTTCGACTTGGGCGCTCAACTTCGGCACAAGGTTTTTAACAGAGAAGGCCGAAAGATGATTCGAATGCCGGTTCCTTTGACGAGAAAATATCAGGTTCTGGTCACTAACTGCTCTTCGGTTTGGCTCGACAAAGTACTTCATAACTGGGTTCGGGAGAAAAAATGGGAGCGAGACTGAGAATTCGTACTCGTGAGTCCCGAGCTTTTGGACCGTACTACCGCTGGCTGAGAGGATGTATGGATGAAGCGGATACCTACAACTACCCCAAAACTTTGTCTGAGCAAATCTTTTTCGAAAGTAATCCTGCTTGATCGTACTTTTTTCTGATCTGAAATACTAAAAAGCCTTGAAGACTGAGAAGTCTCCAAGGCAAAAATCACTTATCACGCTGTTTCTACGTTAGAAACGCTGAGCCAAACCGGCACCGAGACCCGAATTTTCCTGCGTCTCGTTCTAGGCGAACCGATTTCACATAGATAAAAATTGGCAAAGGAGCCGTCTTTTTGTGCCAAAGGCGCAGTCGGCAGAAACATTTCTTAAGCCGACGCTTTGTCGTTAGAATCCTTTTTCAAGTTCAGGCGGCAATACAGCCGGTCTTGATTCAACTTCAATTTTCCATGCGGTGTTTCTGTGCTTTTTCGTTATTGCGTCCCTAAGGCTGTTTCGTCGACCGAGTTTTATCCGATTCCCTATTACGAATCGGTTTATCTGGAAAACCAATGCTTCACGATTGAGGCTGATAGCCAATACCAAGCGGACGAAAAAGCTTATCGTTTTCTCGCCAATCTGCAGAAGAAACATGATTTGGCTTACGAGAAGCTTTTGGATGAACAGGGCATCCGCTTTCGTAAAAGAGAGGAAATCATTGAGCGTCGTCCGATTTATCTGAGAGATCTTCGAAGGCCCGGAGATCTGGATACTTTCGGAAGTCAAAAAGATCCCAAAGTTTGGAATGAATATCGTCTGAACGATTATTACCGGGAAACAGAGCTCCCTGAAAACTTCCAAGTCTCAGGCTACCGCTATGAACAGAATCCGTCGGGAGGCCAATACCGTTTCTTCAGGCAGTTAACGGATCATCAGTTTGCCTACGGACTGGTCTTTCTTTTGATTGTTGTTCTGTTAATTCTGCTTCTTCCCCAGTTCCGCGGACTCGGAATGCTGGATGTGCTTAATTTGGATTGATATTTTTAGTACCTGAAGGCCGAAATCAAATATCTCCACTCTGAGCGATCTTAGGACTTTGTTAGCAACCTCAGCAATTACAATCCAGCATAAATAGGATCAACATTAATTAGTTGAGGCTCAAAATTACTGCGAAGAATAAAACCACACAGAAGTCTGCGTTGACTTCTGCTAAGCCGCAGCGTGCCATCCTGGCTGCCGGAGTGGAAGCGGCTGAAAAGGCAATTGAACGGGAATTGAGGACGGCCGGATTCCCGATGGAAATGGACGACCTGAAAGAGTATGTGATGCTTTCTCATAAGGGCATCTCCTCTGAGGTCTTTGATCGCGCTTTCAATAAATTGAAAGAGGCAGGAAGAATCTTTACGAATCGGGAAGACATTGTTCTCCTGACCTCTTCTGCCAAACTTCATACCGGCGTGGTGCAGGGACACCGTGACGGATTCGGATTCCTGATTTGCGAAGAAGACGTTCCCGATATGTACATCTCTCCGGAAGAAATGACCAAAGTTCTTCCCGGAGATATTGTTGTCGCTAGAGAAGCAGGAACCGACTACAGGGGTCGAGTTTTAGCCGATATCGTCGAACTTGCCGATCGCAAGTTAAAACGCATTGTCGGCCGCTTTGAACTGAGACGCGGCGTCGGAATTGTGGTGCCTGAAGACGCAAGAATTTGCAAAACGATCTTAATTGCACCGGGCCGCTCTTTAGGCGCAACGCCTTCTCAGATCGTCGTGGCCGAACTTGAAGATAAAGGCCTTCTCACTAATAGTCCTGTCGGCCACGTAGTCGAAATTTTGGGAACGATCGACGAGCCGGGAATGGAAACAGAAATCGCGGTTCGTAAATTCGATCTTCCCTACAAGTTCTCCGAAGAAACAAAGAAAGAAATTAAGCGTTTCTCTGACTCTGTAACGAAGTCCGATCTTCGAGATAGAGTAGACCTCCGTGATATTCCGTTTGTGACGATTGACGGCGCAGATGCCAAAGACTTCGACGATGCTGTTTACTGCTTACCTGTGGAAGAAGGCAAATTCCGTCTGCTCGTAGCCATTGCCGATGTTTCTCATTACGTCAAACCCGGTTGCTCTATTGATAAGGACGCTCAGTTAAGAACAACGAGTGTCTACTTCCCGAGACGCGTTATCCCGATGCTGCCGGAAGAGCTTTCTAACGGCTTGTGTTCTTTGAATCCGCAGGTTGACCGCTGCACCATGGTGTGCGACGCGATCATTGGCGCCAACGGATTGGTAGAAGCCTACCAGTTCTACCCAGCTGTGATTCGTTCGGCGGCACGACTGATTTATGACAATGTTTGGGCCGCACTCTGCAACCCGAACGGTCCTGAAGCCAAGGTCATGGAACACGTGCTTGGCAACGTCCAGGATCTCTATGATCTTTACAAGAATCTGATCAAGAGCCGTGAATTGCGCGGCGCGATGGATTTTGAGACGGTTGAAACTTATATTGTCGCCAATGAGCAGGGCAAGATCGAACAGATTCTGCCGCGCGAACGCAATGACGCTCATCGCCTCATTGAGGAAATGATGCTGGTGGCAAACACCTGTGCAGCCGACTTCCTGCAGAAGAATAAGGCTCCGTGTCTCTACCGTGTCCATGAACCGCCCAGCCAGGATCGTCTGGAAAAAGCCAGGGCAACTTTGGCGCCGTTCGGCGTGACGCTGCCCGGCGGAGATTCCCCCACTCCGGGAGACTATGCCAAGGTGCTGGAATCGATCGCTGATCGTCCGGATAAGGCAATGATTCAGACGATTTTGCTGCGCTCCATGCAGCAGGCCGTCTACAGCCCGCATAACGTCGGTCACTTCGGCCTGGCTTATGATGCTTATACGCACTTCACCTCACCGATCCGCCGTTATCCTGACTTGCTGGTGCATCGCGCTATCCGAGGTATCTTACGGCGCCGGAAATACGTGCCGAAGATTTTGGTTGAACCCAATGAAGCGGATGTTCCGGTTCAGACAAGAGAAATCATCTGCAAGGCAAAACCCGATGACAAGAAGAAGGTTGCGCATATCGACTTGTGGGAAAAGCTCGGCCTTCTGTGTTCTGCCCATGAACGCCGTGCCGATGAAGCCAGTTACGATGTAATGGCTTGGCTGAAATGCAACTATATGCAGAAGAAACTCGGCCAGGTCTTTAAAGGCGTGATTTCGGGTGTAAGTCCCTTTGCAATCTTTGTGACGCTTGAAGACTTGTATGTCGAAGGCGCGATTCATATTTCCGGCCTTGGGGATGATTACTTCGTCTTTGACGATAAGTCCAATGAAATTTACGGCGAAGACTCCGGGTTGCGTTATCGCTTGGGCGACGAGCTCACTGTTAAGGTTGCCCGCTGCGATCTCGACGCAAGAAGAATAGAATTCGCTTTGGTTTCGAAGAATCGTCAAAGCAGGCCGAAGACCGAAGCCAAAAGGAAAACCGTAAAATCTTCTGCCGCGCCGCGTAAGCCGGCAGCGAGAAAAACGAAGAAAGCACCGTCTGTTGCAAAGAAACGCTCATGAAAAAAGAAGATACAGTCCTAGCCGGCTTCCATGCCGTGTCCTCGAGAATGAAACGCGATTCTTCGTCGATTCGCATCGTCTACTATGATCCGAAGCGCCGCGATCAGCGTATGCGCAGGATGATTGAAGAGATTGAAAAGGCCGGCATTCGTTTGATGCAGGCCGACAACAATCGCCTGGACGGCTTTTCTCATGAAGTTCCGCATCAGGGTTTGATTGCTTTAGCTGCACCGATCGATATCGGCATGTCCTTCGACACATTGATGGATAATCTCGCCGGTAATCCGCTTCTACTGCTTTTGGACGGCGTGACCGATCCGCGCAATTTCGGTGCCTGCCTCCGTGTCGCTGATGCGGCAGGAGTATCTGCCGTAATCACGCCGAAAGACCGCTCCGCCACATTAACGGCTGCGGCAGTGAAGGCCAGCGCCGGCGCATCTGAAACCGTTCCGATTGTGCGAGTTACGAATTTGGCGGGTTCGATTGTTGAGCTTGTTGACGCCGGTGTTCCGATCATCGGCACAGCCGGTGAAGCTCAAAAGACCATTTATGAATTTGATCAAAAGGGCGCTTTCGGCTGGGTACTCGGCGCCGAAGGCGACGGTCTTCGTCAATTGACGCGCCGCCGCTGCAGTGACTTGGCGAAGATTCCGATGCTGGGAACGGTCGAAAGTCTGAATGTTTCCGTTGCTGCCGGTATTTGTTTGTTTGAAACCGTGCGTCAGCGTACTGTTGGCTGATCAGTATCCGCCTTAAGCGGAATCTGAAGTTTGCTAAGTCAGAGGTCGTGCTAAATCACGGCCTCGATTTTTTGATCTGTTGCAAGTCCTTTCCTACAGATCCCGGCACGGAGCCCTATCTGATGGGAAAAGCGGCTCCTCTATGAAAGACAGGTGTAGCCAATGTGTTTTTTGCAACGATTAACGAACACCGGAGAAATAATTTCTCTTCAGGAGTACTCAAGGAAGGTTCAACTATTAGAACTAATAGGTCGATTCGAATAGTAGAAAACGCAGCACACACCATTCAACCCGGATGTTCGTAGAGTAATAGGCTAAGCAAGCAGGCATCTCATTTTCATTAAGGCTATTCCTCGACTTGTTTTTCGTAACTAATTTAGTAATCAGGATTTTTTCTACTGAAAGTGGTGTAGAATCACGCACTTTCTAGTCCTTGTCACACCGGAAGACGCTCCGGGCGACTATTTCCCATAAGGAGGTTCAATGCGTCACTATGAGATTTGCTTCATCGTCCATCCTGATCAGAGCGAACAGGTTCCGGCGATGATTGAGCGTTACAAGGCTGCTGTGGAAAGCCACGGCGGTAAGATTCACCGTCTCGAAGATTGGGGCCGTCGTCAGCTGGCTTACCCGATCGAGAAACTCGTGAAAGCCCACTATGTTCTGATGAACATCGAATGCGGCCCCGAAGTTCTTGAAGAACTCGAAAACAATTTCCGTTACAACGACGCCGTTCTTCGTCACCTCACCGTGAAAATGAAGAAGGCTGAGACAGAACCTTCTCCGATGATGAAGGCTGTCGAGAAAGAAGAAGCCCGTAAGGCTGCCAGCGCTGCTGCTGAAGCTGCTGCTCCCGCACCTCAGGCTGCTGAAGAAGCCCCGGCTGAAGCCCAGGCTTAATTTAGGACTGCGAGGTGAACTCGTTCGAACTGGACGGAATTCTTGAAAAGAAAGACGTCATCCGCTACACCTTAGCTTCTGTTCCCATTCTTGACCTGGCCATCCGCCATATGTCGGTGGTCCAAGAAGCCGGATCGGATAGAAAACTGAGCTTTTCCGCAGAAGCGGCGGCAGTCGGTCCGGCTGCTAAGGCTCTCAATGAGGTGGAGCTCGGAAGCCGTTTGAAATTCAGAGGGTTTCTGACAACATCTTCGGCGCGTTCACGCAAACTTGTCCTGCATATAACGGAATTCGAAAAGGAGTAAATCATGGCTTTTGGTGCCAAAGGAAAGGGTAGACCTCGTAACCCTAATCAGCAGAACGCGCTTTTCAAGCGTAAAAAATTCTGCCGCTTCACAGTTGATCATGTTGACCAGATCGATTACAAAGATATCGACACACTTCGCGACTTCATCCAGGAAAATGGCAAGATTATGCCGGCTCGCCTGACAGGTACGAAGGCTCACTATCAGCGTCAGCTCGACACAGCAATTAAGCGTGCTCGCTTCCTTGCTCTTCTTGCTTACACCGACAATCAGTAATCGGGGGAAATCAACATGCAAATCATTCTGCTTGAATCTATTCCTCACGTCGGTCAGCTCGGCGACGTCGTCAAAGTTAAAGACGGTTTCGCTCGTAACTACCTGATCCCGACAAAGAAGGCTAAGCGTGCTACAGCAGCTGCGATCGAAGAATTCAAAGCCCACAAGGCTGAACTCGAACGCGCTCAGGCTGAACGTCTTGCTAAGGCTGAAGAGCTCAAGGGCAAGATCGATGGTCTGACCATCACTATCGCTTCCAAGGCCGGCGTCGACGGTCGTTTGTTTGGTTCTGTGACCAACATGGACGTTGCCGAAGCCCTCGAAAAACTTGGTTACGATATCCACAAGAGCCAGGTTCGTACACCGCTGGGTGCTATCAAAGCCGTCGGCGAGTACCCGCTGCAGATCGACCTGCACCACGACATCGTTGCTAATGTCAACGTTCAGGTTGTTGCTGAAGCCTAATTGAGGAAGAAATTCCTGAAGACTTCGGTCTTCAAAATGCCTCTCAGAAATGTCACATTTTTGGGAGGCTTCTTTTTTTCATGTCTCTGCTCTTTCAGCTATAGTTTTCTCATCTGCTTTTGGAAAAAAGGAAGTTCATAAATACGATGCCCGATATTCGCAGCGAAGATCGTGAAGTCCAGCAATACCGCACTCCGCCTTACTCAAAAGAGGCTGAAGACGGTGTTTTGGGCGCACTCCTGATCGATAACAATACGTTCGACTTGATCGGCGGAAAAATCGATTCGGAGGACTTTTATGACTACGGAAACCGCTTAATTTTCGAAAACATTAAGCGCTTGCTCTCGCAGGGAAAGCCGGCCGATATTCTGACGGTCCACGACATCCTGCGTGAGGGCGGTCTCGAAAAAGAGACCGGCGGCCTCGAATATCTCAACCGACTCGCGGATTACAGTCCGGGTGCGGCTAACGTTCTGCGCTACGCGGAAATTATTCGCGACCGTTCGATTCGCCGCCGTTTAATTACAACCGGTAACGACATCATCAATGACTCCATGAATCCCGGCGCTCGCGAAGCCAAGGATTTGTTGGACGAAGCTCAGGCAAAAGTCCTTCGCATCAGTGAGGATTTGTCCCGCTCGTCCAGCGGTTTCCAAAAAATCGACGCGGTTTTGGCCGATTACACGGATCATCTTCGCGAACTCTCCGAGATTGACAACCCGAGCAATGTCTCCGGCACTAGCACGGGCTTCCCGGATCTCGACCGTATGACGAGCGGTATGCATGACGGTCAGCTCATTATCATCGCCGGTCGTCCGGCCATGGGTAAAACCGCGTTTGCTTTGAATATCGCGCTGCACGTCGGCAGCAATCAAGGCTTGCCTGTCGGGGTCTTCTCGCTGGAAATGTCAGCCGAAGAAGTTACCGGTCGTCTCCTCAGCGCCAAGGGAGAAATTCCACAGTCAGAACTCAAAACCGGTCATCTGGAAAACTGGCGCGGATTCTACGACGCCGCCGAATCTCTGGAAAAAGCGCCGATCTTCATCGACGATACCGCCGGTATTTCCATTTTGAATCTGCGCAGCCGCGCCCGTCAGCTGATGAGCCGTGTAGGCGGCAAGCTCGGTCTGATCGTGGTTGACTACCTCCAGCTGATGTCCGGCGAATCCGGCGGACGCAATGACGCGAACCGCGCCCAGGAAATTGCTGAAATTTCCCGCGGCCTCAAGGGTCTTGCACGTGAACTGAAGGTTCCCGTGATCGCGCTTTCTCAGTTAAAGCGTGAAGTGGATACCCGTCCCAACAAGCGTCCGCTGATGAGTGACTTGCGAGAGTCCGGCTCTATCGAACAGGACGCCGACGTCATCATCTTTCTGTACCGTGAAGTCGCTTATCAGCAGAAGACGGACGACATGGGGGAAGACGGTCAGCCGATGCCGGCGGTGGATTCCAATGCGCCGAGCGATGCCGAAGCAATTATCGCCAAGCAGCGAAGCGGTCCGACCGGTACCGTGAATCTGATCTTCCAAGGTATGTATACGCGTTTTGTCAGCAGAGCCACACAGGCACAAATGCACGCAGGTTATTAATCAATGCTGGATATTATTCTTTGGGTCATCGCCGCTGCCCTCATGGTCATCGGCTTTGCAGGCACTATCGTCCCGATGATTCCGGGGCTCCCGCTCATCTTTGCAGGTGCGTGGCTGGCCGCATTCATCGATCATTACAACGAAATTAGCGTGATGACGCTGGTGATTCTTGCCGTGCTGACCGTTATCGGTCTGATTGTCGACTGGATTGCACAGACGCTCGGCGCGCAGAAAGCCGGGGCAACCAAACTCGGCATTTTGGGATCCTTTATCGGTACCATTATCGGCATCTTCACCGGTTTATGGGGGTTGATTTTTATGCCGCTGCTCGGTGCAGCCATCGGCGAATTTATTGATCATCGAGACCTTCTCAAAAGCGGTAAGGTCGGTTTTGCCACATGGCTCGGAATGATGATCGGGATCGTCATCAAACTCGGACTGGCCTTTACAATGATCGGCATTGTAATTGCGGCTCTCGTAATTTGATTGAGACGGCGAGCATCAAAGAAAGAATAGATTTTTAAGCCGCTCTCCTCTAAAGAAGAGCCCGAAGGAACACATATGCCATTACCAAAAGCCCCGGTTGCTAAGGGATCTGTCCTCACCGACATTCCGGCCGAACTGCCGACACAGGCGCCGGCACCGACAGCAGCCCGCGCGCCTCGTAAAACCAAGGCGGCAGCTAAACCTGCTGTAGCAGCGAAGACTCTGCGCACGAAAACAACCGTTGAACCGATTCCCGCTAAAGAAGCCAAGCAGGAAGTTAAAGCCGCCGCGCCGGTTGAAACCAAAGAGGTTCTCAAAGAAACGACGCTGGCACACAGAAGAAACAAAAATCTCAAGCACGACGGCAAGAACAAACTTTATGTGCTTGATACCAACGTGCTGCTGCACGATCCGACGAGTATCTTCCGCTTCCAGGAACACGATATCTATCTGCCGATGATGACGCTCGAAGAGCTCGATAACCACAAGAGCGGTATGACCGACGTGGCCCGCAACGCTCGTCAGGTCAGCCGTACGCTTGACGGCATCCTGCAGAATTTGGAAGGCCCGATCGACAAAGGCATTCCGCTTGAAACACTGAACCACGGTGAAGCAACCGGCCGTCTGTTCATTCAGACCAAGCCCTTTGACGTGAAGCTTCCGATGCTGCCGCAGGGCAAAGCCGACAACCAGATTCTTTCCGTGGTGGAAGGCTTGAAGGAAAGCGTCAAAGACCGCGACGTCGTCTTGGTGTCTAAAGACATCAACATGCGTCTGAAGGCTGCCGCCCTCAACCTTGTCGCTGAAGATTATTACAACGACAAGATGATCGAGGACAGCGACATCCTTTACTCAGGAACGCTCAAGCTGCCAGCCAACTTCTGGGACGAACACGGCAGAAACCTCAAGTCTTGGCAGAAAGACGGTCGTACTTGGTATCAGATCGAAGGGTCTCTCGTTCCGAGCTTCCTTGTGAACCAATTCATTTGGTACGAGCAGGAAGGTGCTACACCGTTCTATGCCCAGGTTATGTCGGTCGAAGGCAACCGCGCTACCGTACGTTTGATCGACGACTATCTCAATCCGAAGCACACCGTTTGGGGCATCAACGCCAGAAACAGAGAGCAGGCTTTCGCGCTCAATCTCCTGATGGATCCGAACATCGACTTTGTGACGCTGCTCGGCCAAGCCGGAACCGGTAAGACGCTGCTCACGCTGGCAGCAGGTCTGACTCAGACGATGGAGCAGAGACGCTTCAACGAAATCATCATCACGCGTGCTACCATTTCCGTGGGCGAAGATATCGGCTTTCTGCCGGGCACGGAAGAAGAGAAGATGGCTCCGTGGCTCGGTGCCATTGACGATAACCTCGAAGTTCTGAACCGCGGCAGCGGCAACGGATCCGACTGGGGCCGCAGAGCTTCTGAAGATTTGATTCGCTCCAGAATCCGCATCAAGTCTATGAGCTTCATGCGCGGCCGTACCTTCCTGAATAAGTTCGTCATCATTGACGAAGCTCAGAACTTAACGCCGAAACAGATGAAGACGCTGATCACGCGTGCCGGTCCCGGTACCAAGATCGTCTGCTTGGGCAACATCGCTCAGATCGATACACCTTACCTGACGGAAGGCTCCTCCGGTCTGACCTATGTGGTAGACCGCTTCAAAGGCTGGCCGCACTCGGGGCACATCACGATGCAGCGCGGCGAAAGATCCCGCCTGGCGGATTTTGCGAGCGACGCCCTCTAACCCAAAACTTTCCAAGAAAACCTCTGCGAGTCGGAGGTTTTTTTGTGCCTATTGACAGAACGTCCAGCAAAAACTGTTTGATTCATCTTTAAATCGAAATGTTTCAATTAAACTCAAAAGATTACTGATAACAAACAAGTGAAGGTCCGCATGAATAACGATTTTCCCCGCATTAAACGACTCCCGCCTTACGTCTTTAACATTACCAACGAACTGAAGATGGCGGCCCGTCATCGCGGAGAGGACATCATTGATTTGAGCATGGGCAACCCCGACGGCGACACACCGAAGCACATCGTCGACAAGATGGTCGAAGTGGCGCAGCGCCCCGGAACCCACGGCTATTCCGCTTCCCGTGGTATCCCTCGTCTTCGCAAGGCCATCAGCGATTGGTACAAGAGACGCTGGGACGTCGATATTGATCCGGACAAAGAAGCCATCGTTACGATCGGCTCCAAGGAAGGTATCGCTCACCTGATGCTCGCAACCTGCGACCGCGGCGACACGGTCCTCGTTCCGAATCCGAGCTACCCGATTCATATTTACGGTTCCATCATCGCCGGTGCCGACGTCCGCAGCGTCCGCATGGGCCCCGGCATCGATTTCTTCAGCGAATTCGAAAGAGCCGTGACGGAAACGACCCCCAAACCCAAACTCATGATTCTGGGTTTCCCGAGCAACCCGACCGCTCAGTGTGTAGATCTCGACTTTTTTGAAAAACTCGTCGCCCTGGCTAAGAAGCACGGCGTCTACATCGTTCACGACTTGGCCTACGCCGACATCGTCTACGACGGATTCAAGGCGCCTTCCATCATGCAGGTCCCGGGCGCTAAAGACGTGGCCGTCGAGTTCTTTACGATGAGTAAGAGCTACAACATGGCCGGCTGGCGTATCGGCTTCATGGTCGGAAACCGTGAACTTGTCGGCGCACTGACTCGTATCAAGAGCTATCACGACTACGGCACTTTCACACCGATTCAGGTCGGCGCGATCGAAGCCTTGAACGGTCCTCAGGAATGCGTCGAAGAAGTCAGAAAAGAATACGAACACCGTCGCGACGTGATGGTCAAAGGCCTGCATGACTTAGGCTGGATGGTAGAAAAACCCAAGGCCTCCATGTACATCTGGGCTGAGCTCCCCGAGTTCTACAAGTCCATGGGCAGCGTGGAATTCTCCAAACGCCTGTTGGAGAAAGCCAAGGTCGCCGTTTCTCCCGGCATCGGTTTCGGTGAATACGGTGAAGGCTTTGTGCGTATCGCCCTGATCGAAAACGCCGATCGTATTCGTCAGGCCCTGCGCGGTATTCGTCAGATGTTCAAAGAAGACGGTCTGATCCAGCCCAAGACGAAGAAATTCCATCGTCGCTGGAAGGGCGAGCCGGCCCCGGCTGCTCCGGAAAAGAAACCGGCAGCACCCAAATTCGCCAAGGTCAAGAACATTCCTACCAAGGGTTCTAAGAAACCCAAGGCAAAAGCAGCTTCCAAGAAAAAATAGTTAAACGCAAGGAGAGGAAATGGCAACGGAAATCAAAGTCGGTTTGGCCGGTTTCGGTAATGTCGGCAAAGGCACATACGACATCTTAAAAAGAAACCATTCTTTAATCAGGCAAAGAGCGGGTGCGCCGATCTCGGTCAAACGCGTGACCGTCCGCAATGTCGACCGCGTTAAACTTCTGGTCGACGAAGATGTGATCGTCACCAACGATTGGCATGATCTGGTTAATGACCCGGAAGTCAACGTTGTGGTTGAGGCCATGGGCGGCATCGAGCCTGCAAAATCTTTGATTTTGGCCGCTATCGACGCCGGCAAGCATGTCGTGACCGCAAACAAAGCTTTGCTGGCAGAACACGGCAACGAGATTTTCTCTGCCGCTCAGACCAAAGGCGTCAATGTCGCCTTTGAAGCCGCCGTTGCCGGTTCCATTCCGATTGTTAAGGCGCTGCGCGAAGGCTTAGCCGCCAACCGCGTCTCTTCGATCGCCGGCATCATCAACGGAACCTGCAACTTCATCCTCTCTACCATGCGTGATACCGGACGCAGTTTCGACGATGTGCTCAAAGAAGCTCAGCGCTTGGGTTACGCCGAAGCCGATCCGACCTTCGACATCGAAGGTACGGACTCCGCTCATAAACTGATGCTTCTCTCGGCTATTGCTTTCGGCGTTCCGGTCGATATGACTAAAGTTCATATCGAAGGCATTACACATCTGGAAGCCAAAGACATTAAGTTTGCCGAAGAACTCGGCTACCGCATCAAGCTGCTCGGCATCACCAAGTACACCGATTACGGCATCGAACTTCGCGTCCATCCGGCGCTTGTTCCCACACGCCGCCTGCTCGCCAATGTAGAAGGCGCGATGAACGCCGTCGTCGTGAAAGGCGACGCCGCCGAAAGTTCTCTTTACTACGGCAAAGGCGCCGGCTCTGAGCCGACCGGTTCTGCCGTGGTTGCAGACTTGATCGATATCGCTCGTACTGCGGAAGTGGCTGTCTCCGAGCGTCCTCGTATGCCGACCACAACGCATAACCCGAAAGCCAAATCTTTTGCTGACTTCGGCGATACGGTCTGCTCTTACTACCTGCGCATTCCCGTTGAAGACAAACCCGGCGTTTTGGCGGAAATCGCCCGTATTCTGGCCGACAACAAGATTTCTATTGAGTCTTTGATCCAGAAAGAAGCACCTTTGGAGGACGCTTCTACCGAAATCATTCTGCTGACGCACAGCACCCGTGAAGCGGATATTCAAAGAGCCATCCGTACGATGCAGCAGCTGGCCAATGTCCGCGGCGCCATCGTGCTTCTGAGAAAGGAAGAATTACAGTAATGCAATACGTGTCTACACGCGGCGGCGTGCCCGCCGCCTCTTACAGCGAAATTGTTCTTCAGGGTTTGGCGCGTGACGGCGGCTTGTTCGTGCCTAAGGTCTACCCGCAGGTTTCGAAAGAAACTCTAAAGAACTGGCGCGGCCTCTCTTACGCTCAGCTCGCGACTGCCGTGACAAGTCTTTTTGCCAAAGATATGCAGCGCTCGGATATCGCCCGTCTGTGCGAAACCACTTACACGCCCGAAGTTTACTGTCACGGCCGCGAAGGCACGGATTTCAAAAAAATCGCGCCCGTCGTTTGGCTGGAAAATGACTTCGGCATTCTCGAGCTCTCCAACGGTCCGACGCTCGCCTTTAAAGACATGGCGATGCAGTACCTGGGTTCGCTCTTTGAGTTTGTGCTCGCCCGCAAAGAAACCCGCCTGAATATTCTCGGCGCCACGAGCGGAGATACCGGCAGCGCAGCCGAATACGCTATGAAAGGCCGTGAAGGCATTCAGGTCTTCATGCTTTCGCCAGCCGGCCGCATGAGCAGATTCCAGAAAGCTCAGATGTATTCCCTGCAGGATAAGAACATTTTCAATATTGCTGTCCAAGGCAGTTTTGATGATGCTCAGGATATCGTCAAAGCCGTATCCGGCGACTTGACCTTTAAGACCGAGCATCACATCGGCGCTGTGAATTCCATTAACTGGGCACGAATTGCCGCTCAGGTCATTTACTACTTCAGCGCTTGGCTCCAAGCGACCGAATCCGAAGATGAAGAAGTCACATTCTCCGTGCCCTCCGGCAACTTCGGTGACGTTTTAGCAGGCTGGATCGCCAAGCAGATGGGGCTCCCTGTGGCTCGTCTGATCGTAGCTACCAATGAAAACGATGTCCTCTATGAATTCTTCCGCAGCGGCCGCTATCGCATTCGCGATTCTGCACATACCTTTGTGACGAGTTCTCCGTCCATGGATATTTCCAAGGCTTCCAACTTCGAACGCTATATCTACGACATCACTGGCAGAAATCCTGAGCGTGTGGTAGAGCTCTGGACCGAGCTGGCTCAGAAGAAGGAATTCCTTCTCAATGCAGAAGAATGGGCAGCTGTGAAGGCAAGCGGCTTTACCGCTTCCAGAAGCACTCACGCCGACCGTTTGGCCTGCATCAAGCGCGTTTGGGATCAGTACGGCTTCCTTGTGGATCCGCACACAGCGGACGGCATCAATGCGGCAATGAAAGAACGAATCCCGGGTGTAAAGACCATTTGTTTGGAAACCGCATTACCTGCTAAATTTGCAGCTACGATTAAAGAAGCCGTCGGCTTTGAACCTCCGGTTCCGGCCGGCTACGAAGATCTGCTCGAAAAACCGCAGAAAGTGCTGGAAATGCCTGCGGATGCGCAGTTGGTTAAAAATTTCCTCGCCGAGCATGACGTCGGGAAATAAGTTTTAATTTGAAGAGGCTTGCTTAACCGCAGGCCTTTTTGTTTTTATGAAGATTGTTAATTTTGTTGGATACTCCGGCAGCGGCAAAACTACCCTGATCGAAAAAATCATCGCGCTGCTCGCTGAGCGCGGCCTCAAAGTCTCGGCCGTTAAAAACGCCCATCACAATGTCGATATCGATAAGCCCGGGAAGGATTCTTATCGTTTTCGTGAAGCAGGTGCGACGCAGGTTATTGTGCATACCGACGAACGCTGGGCCATGCTCACCGAGACGCCGAAAGAAAAGCCCACGCTGTCGGATTTAATTCGTCATTTAGATCCTGCGGACATCGTGATTGTCGAAGGCTTTAAGACCGAAGAGCAGGAAGCGCTTCGTCTGGAGGTTTGGCGCAAGCTCGAACGGCATGAAACACCGATTTGCGCACACGACAAGCGCATCGCTGCGGTCGTGACCGATACGACACACCCGGCATTTGGAAATCTGCCGATTTTTGATATAAATGATGCCGAAACCATTACTCGCTTCATAGTTCGAGAGCTTGGTCTCGAAGACGGAGAAACACGGAAATGCTGACAGTTGAACAAGCAAAAGCAAAGATTTTGGAAGGTGCGGAGGCGGTTGCCGAAGTAGAAGATATGGTGACCCTTTATTCGGCAGGCAAGATCCTCGCCCAAGACATCGTCTCCGAAATTAAAGTCCCTCCTCTGGATAATTCTCAGATGGACGGCTATGCCGTTCGCTGCGCCGATTTTGCAGGCGGTCGCCGCAATTTCCCGGTTTCTCAGCGAATTTTTGCCGGCCACGTCGGTACTGAACTTGAACCCGACACTGTCGCCCGCATCTTCACCGGCGCCCCCATCCCTCCGGGAGCCGATGCGGTTATACCTCAGGAAGAAGCTTCCGAGATGGAAGACGGCAGCGTTGAATTCCATTGTGATCCTAAAGCCGGTGCCTGGATTCGAAGAGCAGGCTGCGATATTGATGTCGGCCAGACTGTATTGAAGAAGGGCGACCGCTTAACGCCTCCGGCGCTCGGCGTTGCCGCGAGCATCGGCGTTTCCACAGTTAAGGTTTATCGTCCGATTCGTGTTTCGCTTTTCTTCACAGGTGATGAACTCGCGATGCCGGGAGAAAAGCTTGTCGAGGGCGGCATCTACAACTCCAACCGCTTTGTCCTGCGCGGACTGCTCCATCAGCTGGGCTGCGATGTGGTGGATTACGGCAATATTCCTGATACGTTTGAAGCAACTCTGGAAGCTTTCCGTAAAGCCTCACGCAAGTCTGATTTCATTCTGACCAGTGGCGGCATGAGCGTAGGCGAAGCCGACTTTATTCGCCGAGCCGTTGAAGAGCTCGGCAAGATGCAGATGTGGCGCATCGCCATGAAGCCGGGCAAACCGGTCGCCAAAGGTGAAGTTCGCGGCGTTCCGTTTATCGGCCTTCCCGGCAATCCCGTCTCCGGCTTTGTGACCTTCCTGCTGTTTGCTCAGCCGCTGATTCTTAAACTTTCCGGTCGCGGCCAGATTGATGTGAAGGGTTATATCCTTCCGCTGGCCTTTGATTACAAGTGCGGATCCCGCCGCGAATTCATCCGTGTCCGCCGCAACGGCGCCGGAGAGCTGGAAAACTACCGAACTCAAAACTCGGCAGTGCTCAGCTCCTGCACCTGGGCAGATGGCTTAGCCGACATTCCGGCTGAAGCTGACTTGAAGAAGGGCGATTTGGTGACCTACATCCCATTCACAGAATTCAACTTATAAGAGGCGTCAATGAAGATTGCAGTTCAAACAGAAGACTTTGATGTTCAGGCTGAAGTAGCGGCACTGCATGCGTCTCCCAAAGTCGGCGCCGTCGTGATGTTTTTAGGCACGGTTCGCGACCTTAACGAAGGTGACGAGGTCGCTTCCATGACGTTGGAGCACTATCCCGGCATGACCGAAAAAGCCCTTACGGCCATTGTGGAAGAGGCAAAGAAGCGCTGGGACATTATGGATGCGACCGTGATTCATCGTGTCGGCGAATTATTCGCCACGGATCAGATCGTTTTTGTCGGCGTTTCCGGCGCCCATCGCGGGGAAGCATTTAAAGCCTGCGAGTTCATTATTGACTACTTAAAGACCGAAGCCCCGTTCTGGAAGAAGGAAAAGGTGGGCGAGGGCACCCGTTGGGTACAGGCCAAAGAGACCGACGAAGCCGCAAAATCCAAGTGGACCAAATAAGCTCAAAATAAGAGAAAAACGCACGTCCGTCTCCGCGGACTCTTCAGAATAGACGCATAGGGGAACAGGAGTTGATTCCGAATGTTTCCTTAACAAAAGGAGATTCAAACTCTTATGCGTCAAGATCAATTTACAACTCGGTTCCAAGAGTTGCTCGGAGAAGCACAATCGATGGCTGTTGAGCGTTCCCAGCAGTACATCGATCCGCTTCACTTGCTGCTTGCGGTATTAAAGGACACCGAGGGCACCGGAAGGACGCTCTTAGAGCGCTCCGGCGTGAGAGTCAGAGAACTCGAACGTAAGGTGAAGGAAGCGATCGGCAAACTGCCGGAAGTTTCCGGAGCTGCCGACAATGTCCAAATCAGCCGTGAGTTGATGGCAATCCTTAATTCGATGGAAAGGGAGGCCGAAAGACTCGGCGATAAATTCATTTCCACCGATCTCTTCCTTTTAGCCTTATGCGACAGCAAGTGTGACGCTGCACGTCTTGCGCAAGAGGAAGGCCTCAATAAACCGAGCCTAGAAAATGCAATTTTATCCGTGCGCGGAGGTGAAAAAGTGGACAATCCCGAAGCTGAGAACAATCGTGAAGCCCTAAAGAAATACACGGTTGACCTAACCGAAAAGGCCAGAGAAGGTAAGCTCGATCCTGTGATCGGGCGAGATGATGAGATTCGTCGTGCGATGCAGATTCTGCAGCGCAGAAGTAAGAACAATCCGGTTCTTATCGGCGAACCGGGTGTTGGTAAGACTGCTGTGGTCGAAGGCTTAGCACAGCGTATTGTGAACGGCGAAGTGCCTGACACGCTGCGCAACAAACGCGTCTTGAGCCTCGATATGGCCGGACTTGTTGCCGGTGCTAAATACCGCGGCGAATTCGAAGAACGTCTGAAAGCACTGCTGAAAGAAGTGGTTGCCGAAGAAGGCCGTATCATTCTGTTTATTGACGAAATCCATACAGTGGTCGGCGCCGGTAAGACAGAAGGTGCAATGGATGCCGGCAACATGCTCAAGCCCGCTCTTTCCCGCGGCGAACTGCATGTGATCGGTGCGACGACCTTGGACGAATACAGAAAGTACATCGAAAAAGATCCTGCTCTGGAACGCCGTTTCCAGAAAGTGATCGTCAACGAACCGAGCGTCGAAGACACGATTGCTATTCTGCGCGGTCTGCAGGAAAAGTATGAAGTTCACCACGGCGTCGAAATTACTGACCCGGCAATCGTGGCAGCGGCAGAACTTTCCGCCCGCTACATTACCGATCGTTTCCTTCCTGATAAAGCCATTGACCTGATTGATGAAGCGGCAGCGCGCATCAAGATGGAAATTGACTCTAAGCCTGAAGAACTCGATAAACTGGACCGCCGTCTGATTCAATTAAAGATCGAGCGTGAAGCCGTCAAGAAAGAAAAAGACGAAGCCAGTAAGAAGCGCTTAAGCGGTTTGGAAGACGAAATCGCTAAGTTAAGCCGCGAATATTCCGACCTGGAAGAAATCTGGAAGAAAGAAAAGAATGCCGCTTTGGGTTCTAAAGAAGTCCGTGACGAAATCGACAAGCTCAAGACCAAGATGGAAGAGCTTCGCCGCTCCGGTAAGTATGAAGAACTCGCAGCCATCCAGTACGGCAAACTTCCTGAACTTGAAAAACAGCTGGTGAAGGAAGAAAAAGAAGAAACCAAGCTCTACGACGAAAAACCGAAGCTCCTGCGTACTCAGGTAGGCGCTGAAGAAATCGCCGAAGTGGTTTCCCGTGCAACCGGTATTCCGGTCTCCAAGATGATGGAAGGCGAACGCCAGAAACTTTTGGATATGGCCAAGTACATCGGCAAGCGCGTTGTCGGACAGAAAGAAGCGGTTGATAAAGTCGTTGACGCCATCCTTCGTTCTCGTGCCGGCCTGTCCGACCCGAACCGTCCTTATGGTTCCTTCCTCTTCCTCGGTCCGACAGGCGTCGGTAAGACGGAGCTCACCAAGGCTTTGGCCGAATTCCTGTTCGACACTGAGGACGCCATGATCCGTATCGATATGAGCGAATTCATGGAGAAACACTCCGTGGCTCGTTTGATCGGAGCGCCTCCGGGATATGTCGGCTATGAAGAAGGCGGCTACTTAACAGAAGCCGTACGCCGTAAACCTTACAGCGTGATTCTTCTCGACGAAGTTGAAAAAGCTCACCCGGATGTCTTCAACATCCTGCTTCAGGCATTGGACGACGGCCGTATGACCGACGGTCAGGGACGCACGGTTGACTTCAAGAACACCGTCATCATTATGACTTCCAACCTCGGTTCTCAGGAAATTATGAACCGTCAGGGTGAAGATCCTGAAGTTGTGAAGGAAGCCGTAATGGACGAAGTCAAGAAGCACTTCAGACCCGAATTCATTAACCGTATTGATGAAATCGTTGTCTTCAATGCCCTTGATCAGAAGGCTATTCGCGAAATCGCCCGTATCCAGATCCGTAAGCTTGCTAAACGTATGGAGCAGCAGAATATTGGTTTGGATGTTACCGAAGCGGCTCTGGACGAAATCGGTAAGGTCGGCTTTGATCCGCTGTTCGGTGCACGTCCGCTGCGCCGTGCTGTCCAAGACTATCTGGAGAACCAGATTGCGGTGGATATCCTTAAGGGTAAATACGCTCCGGGAGACACGGTGTTTGTGGACTATGTTGACGGAAAATTCATTTTTGAAGACCGTAAAGACAATCGATAAGATCGTCTGATCAAATCTGAGTTAAGAGGCTGAGAGACCAACAATCTCTCGGCCCTAACTTATTTTGGAAGACGCGAGGGATAGAATAAGAAAAAACACTCTTAAGCCACGCCATGTACGCACAAGGAACTCGCGGTCACGACATCCTCGCGATTTTTCTCGTTTCGATCGCCCACGCCAGCTCTCATTTCTATCACTTAGTGATTCCGTCGTTGTTCCCTTGGATTCTTCCGCACTTCGGAATGAATTTCCTTCAGGGCGGAACCTTGATGACAACGTTCTTTGTCACGAGCGCAGTCGGCCAGTCGATGAGCGGCTTTCTGGTTGATAAAGTGGGCGGCCGGACCTCAATGTATACAGGCCTGGTTTTGCTGATTGCCAGTGCCGTGGCTTTAGGCATGGCAGAAAATGTGCCGATGCTTTATCTCTCGGCGATGCTGGCCGGCGCCGGCAACTCGGTGTTCCATCCGAGCGATTATTCGCTGATGAACTACAACATTCGTGATCGCTTCTTGGGTCACGCTTTTGCCTGGCATAACATCACCGGCAATATCGGCTGGGCAATTTGTCCCTTCTTTATGGTGACGACGGCCGGTTGGTTCGGCTGGAGAGGCGCAGCGTTTGCGGCTTCTTCCGTGGCGTTGATTGTTCTTGTCATTGAGCTTGTATTCAGAGGTGTTTTCTCTCGCGATTCTGTTCGCGACACTACACCGCCGACTCCGAAAGAGAAAGAAGAGGGGACTTTCGGATTTCTGCGAGTGCCGGATGTATGGTACTGCTTCATGTTTTTCTTCTTTACGTCTGGGGCCTTCGGCGTTCTTCAAAGCTTTTCTCAGACGATTTTCAAGAATGCCTATCACTTGAATCTGACCGGAGCTTCGGCGGCTCTGACAGCTTATCTCTTGGGCGCCGGCGCGGGCGCTTTGATCGGCGGGTTTTTAACGAATCAGCATAAGATCTCGAGCAATCGTGTTGTTGCTCTGTGCCTTACGTTTGCTGCCGTGATGGCAGCTATTTTGGCGTCTCAGATTCTGACCGGGTATTGGGCAGTCGTTCTAATGTGTCTGATGGGTCTGGGAACAGGTGTGGCAGCACCGAGCCGAGACATTATGATTCGCGGAGCGACGGTTGCGAAGTTAGGAAAGAAATCATTTGGCCGCGTTTACGGTTTTACTTATTGCGGAATGGATGTGGGTCAGTCTCTGACACCGATTTTGTTTGGACCGCTTCTTGACGTCGGTATGTTTACAGCCGTTCTTTTCGGTGTTGCGATTCTTCAGACCTTTGCAATTTTTACGGCGCTCCGCGTCTCGACTCAGTCAAGTCCGTCGGCGCCTTAAAGAAGCCTGGGTGTAAGCTCGTCCATATCGCCGAGATTCAACATGTTTTCGGTGTCTTCTTCCAGGCGGTTTCCAATGGCGATTCCGAGGAGGCGAACGGTCTGATGGTTGAAATCGATTTTTTCAAGCAAAGACTCAGCTGTTTTGAGGATTTGGGATTTCTCATTAAAGACTGAGTTAGACGTCTGAGTTCTTGTGATTGTCTTGAAGTTATGGAAACGTACTTTTAACGTCAGCGAGCGACCGAGGAAATCATTTTTACGCAGACGCGTCATCAGATAGTCCGTCAGTTCCGAGAGCGTATCTTCTAACTTATTGAGATTTCCTTCGTCTTTGGAGAGCGTGATCTCAGCGCTGACCTGTTTGCGGATGCGTTCGGTTCTGACAGGACGATCGTCAATACACCGGGCAAAGTTGTAATACGACAGTCCCGAACTGCCGAATTGCTCGACTAAAAATGAAAGATCTTTTTCTCGCAAATCTTTTCCGGTAAAGATGCCGAGGGCCTCCATCTTTTGCGAGGTCACCGGACCGACGCCCCAAATAGCCTTCACAGGAAGACGATCAATGAACTTAAGTGCCGCATTCGGATGGATCACGCATAAGCCGTCGGGCTTGCGCCAGTCGCTTGCGATTTTGGCGAGGAATTTGTTGTAGGAAACGCCGGCAGAAATAATGAGACCGACTTCACGACGAACATCTTCTTTGATGAGCTTTGCGATTTCCATCGCATAACCATAGTCGCGCCAGACGTCTGTGACGTCTAAGAATGCCTCATCGATAGAGACTTGTTCAATGAGATTTGTGTAGCGAGAAAAAATTTCGAAGACTTCGGCTGATGCTTTTTTGTACTCGTCCATTCGTCCGGGAACAAAAATCAAATTTGGACATAGCCTTGCGGCAACTGAGGAGGGCATTGCGGAACGTACTCCGAACTTTCTTGCTTCGTAAGAAGCAGACGCAACGACACCTCGAGCGGAATTTAATCCGACGGCAATTGCCTTCCCTTGAAGCGAAGGATTATCTCGCTGTTCAACGGAAGCGAAAAAAGCGTCGAGGTCGAGGTGAAGTATTCGGCGATAGTTATCGAAATTCATAGGCGAATTTTCGCATTATTCATGGCTTTTATCTTGCTGAAAAAAGTAAGGAATTTTCTGAAAAATAGGATTTCTTAAAAAGAGTAGGAACTCGTTCTATCCCATCACAAAACTGGCAAACTCAAGAACCAGAGGAGACGAGGATGAATAAAACATTAAAAGGCATGGCGATGGCCGGACTAGCGGCTGTTTTTTGGGGATCAATGGGTGTTGCAGGACAGTATTTACTTCAAAATTGTCACTTTACACCGATGGATTTGATCTCTATACGCATGCTCCTTGCAGGCTCGATCTTCGTTGGCATTGAGTTCTTTCTTTTAAAGAAGGGGGCTCTGAAAGTATTTGAAACCAAGCAGAACATTATCGATCTGATAATTTACACGTTAACAATTATCGGAACGCAATTAACGTTCTTTGTTTGTATTCAATACGCAAACGCACCTTTTGCCGCTGTTTTAACTGCAACTGTTCCATTGTGGATCATGATTTTCATGGTGGTATTTCAGCATAAACGGCTCACTGTGAAAGAAGTTTTTTGCGGACTTGTAGCTGTAGCCGGAGTGGTTCTAGTCGTAACCGGCGGATCATTTAAAAACTTCAACGTCTCAGGTATCGGCTTTTGGGCCGGTATCGGATCTGGAATCACAGGTGCTTTTTATGTTCTGTTGCCTCAAAAATTTATTGCGCGTGTCGGTTCCGGGTTAGCAACGAGCTGGGCACTTTTGCTTACCGGCGTTACTGTGACGTTGTTCAGTCACTTTTGGAACGAACCTTTGGACTGGACCGTCTACTCAATTTTGGCTTATGCGTTTATTGTGCTTTTCGGAACGATTGCGGCGTTTTGGCTTTTTCAAGCGGCTGCCGAAATTATCCCGGCAGATATTGCCGGCATGATGGAGACCTTCGACCCAGTAGCTGCAACTCTACTGAGCATGATATTTCTTGGGGTGAGCGTTAATTCTTGGGAGTGTATTGGCGGGGCATTGATTCTTGGCGCTGTTGCTTTTCTTGCCGTTCCCTCGAAGCATCCGTTTCTCATCCACTATTCCAGAAAGGCGAGAGCGAGTTTTTCGCAAACTGACAAAGATTAGGCAACTATCTTTTTGACGAGAGTGGCATTTGTTTACAACGTGGATGATTGTACCGAAGTGGAGTAGGGTGTAAACGAAAGTTTGTCTCGCTCTTGGACGCCGAATATTTGGTCTCAGCGACAGTTAGAAGAATGTGATTCGGAGACTTTTTAGAAAAATATTCTGGCTACGCCACTAGACAGTTCCAGTAATCCTTGGAAGAATGTAGTATTGAAACCTTAGAGTTCGAGTTCAACGCCGAGGACTGGAGTTTCAATAGTTATTGAAACGTGACAGGCGGATCTTTTAAAAACTTCAATGTATCGTTTCAGTAGTTGTTAGAAGAATGTAGTATTGAAGCACATGAGCGCCTTGTCTGTAAGCAGTTGGGAGTAGTTTCAGTAGTTGTTAGAAGAATGTAGTATTGAAGCGTCTCGGATGCTCTGATCAAGTATGCCTCCCTGAGTTTCAGTAGTTGTTAGAAGAATGTAGTATTGAAGCTTACTCCTTCGTTCTCGGTTGCTCGGTCGATCTCGTGTTTCAGTAGTTGTTAGAAAAATGTAGTATTGAAGCACAGCATTTGAGCAGAGTTGAGCGTGTATTTAGCGGTTTCAGTAGTTGTTAGAAGAATGTAGTATTGAAGCAACTAACGCGGCGCCATTGATCGGATAAAGTTTTGGTTTCAGTAGTTGTTAGAAGAATGTAGTATTGAAGCGAGAATGCAGGGTAGAAATTCCCGGCATTACTGAGTTTCAGTAGTTGTTAGAAGAATGTAGTATTGAAGCATAAACGGAAGTCTATTTACCTTTGGCAGCTCCTCAGAGTTTCAGTAGTTGTTAGAAGAATGTAGTATTGAAGCGGTGGCGTAGATGGACAATAAAGAACTGGATTATTGTTTCAGTAGTTGTTAGAAGAATGTAGTATTGAAGCTAACCGCCGTTTCGAGCGACCTGCCCGGGGAGTTTGTTTCAGTAGTTGTTAGAAGAATGTACTATTGAAGCTTCTGAACGATCTGCCTCAGCGATAACGAAAACTCGGTTTCAGTAGTTGTTAGAAGAATGTAGTATTGAAGCTTGACTGGTAATTCTGCGAAACAGCAGAAAGAGCTGAGTTTCAGTAGTTGTTAGAAGAATGTAGTATTGAAGCGTTTTTACCGAGCCGACGCCCGCAAGAGGCAAGCGGTTTCAGTAGTTGTTAGAAGAATGTAGTATTGAAGCTTTGTTTTAAGCGTCCTGCTCCAGTAAGCAGTTATTGTTTCAGTAGTTGTTAGAAGAATGTAGTATTGAAGCTTCCGCCGTCCGGTGTTTTCCTGGGCGCTCCAATGTTTCAGTAGTTGTTAGAAGAATGTAGTATTGAAGCTTGATGTTGTGCTGCTGAATCTCTAGCTCCTGTGAGTTTCAGTAGTTGTTAGAAGAATGTAGTATTGAAGCAGGCTGGCAAGTGTTTTGTTGGTAGTTCTGCTGACAGTTTCAGTAGTTGTTAGAAGAATGTAGTATTGAAGCCTCGGACTCAATTATTTGAAAACAAAGGATTTTGATAGGTTGATTTCGGAGCTGTTTTTCGAAAATGGTCGACCTGCACGAAAAGTGCCGTTATTTTCGAAAAATTGGGGTGATTGCTTGACTATTTAGAATATTTCTGGCAATATTTAATTACATTCTTTTAACAACGAAGTCGCCTTCGGGCGAGCTGAAATCAATTTGATTAAATATTAGATCCGGCTACTGAGGTCTTTGACCTTATCCGGATTAACGAAGAGCCTCCGAGGAGGCTTTTTGTGTTGCTAGAAGCGGTCCCCGCAAAAATTCAAAAATTCGCATTGCCCGCATTGTGCTGAAGTAGCGGGGGAGTCTGGAAGAAGGCCTGTTTCGAAACTACTAATAATCTTTTGAGCTATTTCTATCACTTTCTTTTTTCTTTCTTCCGTGAATTCAACGCGCAGGCTCTTGCCTTTCTTGCCGTAAAGAATGAACCCTTGCTTTACCTCTCTTTGGAATTTCTCCTCTAGAAGAATGGCATAGCCGGTTAGCTGAAGAATGTGTCCGCGAGAAGCGACAAAATTGTCCTGAGCCTTGAATTCAAGCGGAATAATCTCGCCATCCTCCATGATAAAAATACCGTCGGCGATTCCATGAATCGGATAAACAGAGCTCTTCAAATAAATGTTTGACTTGAACACTCCTTTTCCCGACAAGTTAAATTTTGACAGCTTCCTTCTTTTTTGAAGCATCGCGGCCTTTTCATGAAAGTCCACGCCGTCTTGGACCCACAAAGGTGACGGCGGTTTAATCTCCAAAAATACGGACAGAAAAGGGATTCTCGGACAAAAACAAAATTGTCGTATGTAAGAAACAGGCAGACTTTCGCGGTTAGATGAATCCATAGCTATCGGGCTCGCTGTATTCAAAATCCTCGTAACCAATTGATTTCTTGAACTCTTCAGGTTTCAGGACGCAAGGAATACAAAGACATTTATCCTCTGCTCCAAGGAGCTTTCGAGATGAGAAATCCAAAGCATGCCTTTCTGTGGCGGTAAGTGCCCCATAGAAGACAGATTTCTGTAAGGCGACAAGTCCCAGATCTTTCAGCATTTCAGCAAACTTGGTGCGTTTTGGCGTGTTGGGAATGTCGTAACAAATCAAAAAATGTGTGTACATAACTCACCATTTGAATCGAATACCACGATAGCGTTTGCCTTCTACGATAGCTCCTGCAAGTTTATAGACCTGCCGTTGAAGAGCATTCTCTAATTTGCATTGCTTCTGTGAGTAATTGATTTTTGTGCTCATCGTTTTATCGATAAGTTCCACCAATTGTTTCTTCAGCGCAGTGTCCAAAAAGTTTTGCTCAGAACCAAGCTTGCATCTCAGACTGATGACATTTCTATCGACCACCCACGCTCTGTACTCCTCAATGCAGTCAAGTACCAAAGATGGCTTTCCGGCTCGATCTGCATGGAGCAGTCCGGCGTAGATCTCCAGACCGGCGTTGCCTAGCGCATTTTGAATATAACTATGAAGAATTGCGTACCCATAGTTAAGTGCAGCGTTGGTGATTTCAGTGCTGCCTCTTCCTTCGCGTTCTTGGAACGTCTCGGGCAAAAGTCTTGCTTCTTTTAAAGCGTTCCAGTAAATGAGTGAAGCGCTTCCTTCTAGTCCCATTACCGTATTCTTCCAGTCGGGGCCTGAGGCTCGAGTGTCCAGTAAGTTACTGATCTCTTCTAATCGAGTTCCGGCATTCCGAAGTAAAAGACCGTAAGCCGTTTCTCTTTTCATGAGGTATTTGCTGAAATAAAGGAGGACGGCCCGTTGGTTTCGGATTTTCGAAAAAATGATTTCCTTAGCCAGAAGCTGGGCTTGCAAAGATTTGAGGCATTCGAATTGGGATTTTCTGACGCCGACGACGGCATGGCGGTGCATGCCGGATACTTCGACAACTCCTACGCCTTTCCAGTCGAGAAAGTAGATTCGAATACCTCTTGCTGCGCAGGCCAGGATAAGGTTAGAAGATAAGGAAACGCTTTTATCGATTCGGATGGTTCTGAGTCTGGAAAGCGCAGTTTCTAGGATTACGTTATCGCCGTTGCGTACGATCAGGCGATTTCCGTGAACACCTAGGAAATCGCCAAATCCCGAGACTGTTAGGTGTCTCATGACCTTTCCTTACCGGCCTCTGAGAAGATTTCTTTCAGCGAACTGGCTGCACCTCCGACGATGTAGTTGAAAATCACTCTTGGTCCGACTAATTCGAAGAAAATCGTTCCGTTGTGTTTATTGTCCTCCCTTGGTTTAGGGAGGAACTTCGTAAATTCTGCGTTCTCAGTATAAATTTTGTTGTCAAAAACCTCCGAGACGCTAAATTTAAAAGAACTTCCTAAAGAAATAGAATTTTCTCCGAACCAGGCCAAGAATTTTTCTCCAGGCATTTCAACGCGTAGGTAGCGGCGACTGGAAGTGCCTTGAGCAAGCTCGATCCTCATCAAGTCATCTTTGTTGTAAACCTCTCGGAATTCAGACATGGAAATACTTCTGTCGTGATCCACAAAGCGGTAACCGTAAGCGGTTAGATTGCGGTTTTGTAGTGCAGGGTGGATGATCGGAGAGCTCCAGTCTAATTTTCCATTTTTCACCGGGAAAGAGGAGTAAAGATTATTGGTATCCTGAGATTGATAAACGAAGTCTCCGAAAGCTGTTTTTCTTCTGATTCGAACTGCCCCGGATTGAGTAGCAACGACAGGTAGGCTGAATACTCTCTTCGCTTTCGAATGAAGATTTCTTGTTCCGAAAGAAGAGGGCCAAGCAGCCTCTAATGCTTTTCTCAAGGCATTCTCGTCTTTGAGTTCCTCAGCAGTATTTTCTTTGAAAACGTTCCAAAGAACCTTACCCCATTCAACGGCCGCCGGAATAATAAGAGATCCCTTAAATTTAAATTCCTTCGAAGAGTATTCAACTTTTTTGAGACAGCCTTTTTGTTTAGCTAGATTTTCAATTGAGTCTTTGGAAAGTTCTTTTTTAGACTTAATGAGATCAGAAACGGTTGCGGCAACGTCTTGTTTTACAGTAACGAAATGGAGCGCTTCTAGAATCTTCGCGGCTTTATCCTCTTCAGCGGTAAATTTGGAGCCGGCTACTTTAGAGAAAAGCTCGAACGCCTTGTTCTTAACAACTCGATAAATTGTCAGTTTTTCTTTTTCGCTGCTTGGCGCTTTATCTAAGTAAGCTCCCAGGACGCTGAGGATGCTGAAGGGATCCTTTCCTCCGATAGAAATGCGATTGGGCTTTTCCTCAAAAGGCATATTAGAAGGATAGCCGATAAAGATTTCTCCTCTAGAGACGATGATGTCCAAGAATCGTTCGGCATAGATCGTTTCTTTGAAGATGGGAGAATTGGCGATATTCGTCTTATCAGAAAAGCTTCTTGGAGTGTTTTGGATAACTTGGCATGAGCCCGTAAACAAATTGTCGAAATTAATCGGCTCATAGATAGCTAACTGCGATCCCATCCTCTTAGTTTTAAAAGGATCAGAGCACGCCGCCAAGTAAATACACATAGCGTCGATCGAGTGTGAAGCGACCGGTTGCACCTTAGGTTTACGGAATTCTGGCCGATATTCAGCAAAGCGTTTCCGCATCTCGCTCGAATCGGCAGCAGGGACTGAAATGGCATCAAAAATGAGTTCATTGCCTGTTTCCTGAGTCCAGGCTGCTAGTGCTTGTCTGACCTTAGAGAAAATCGAGCGGACGAACCAAGCTTGCGTACCATTTACAGAGGCTTTTCTTCTGGAACCTAGAACGTCTATGACTGCCCGACGGGCTTCGGAGTCTGAGTTCAGGAATAAAGCGTGACGGGCACATGCTCTTTCTTTCTCAGAAAGCAGATCGAAATAGCCAAGTCTGCCTGCAGCTTTTAGCTGGAGCACAGTGCTTTCGATCTCATTAGTAATTTGACTCAGGTCAGAGGTGCCGAAGACGGCAGCCAAATAATTTTTAGCAAGATTAGAGAGTAAGTAGATATTGTTCTTCTTCTCTTGATTTCCCTGTGCGCTGACAAAGATAAGGTTTACTTCGCTGTTATAGATGCTTTCTGACTTCTTTAATGTCAGGCTGCGAGGAATAATGTGATCGATTTCTCCGACGTCATCGAGCGGTCTTCCGGTATAAGCGCAAATTCCGTGACTGTCAGCACGGATTCTTTCTTCTTTGCTTAACCATCTCTTCTCTTGATTCTCTTCATTGCGTTGAATGTCTTCCAGTTTTTTCTTCAGTTTTTGTTCTTTAAGTTGAATGTACTTCAAGTCGGTGAGAGAGGCGGTGAAATTAAAAGAGTTGGCTTCAATGGCGACCGGGATCTTTACGGTTCCATTAGTAAAATCCACGCTCTTTTTAACTTCTTCCGCAATCCTTTTAGCAACTTCCCAAGAATTCCTGTCGATGGCTTTGCGAATAAATCCGTCGAATGGACGAACGCAATCCGCAGGGAGGCGACAGCATTGTGCCGAGCCGTCTGTCATCGTCATACGCCAGGCGTTTTCTAAGTGGGCGGCAAGAGAGACTTTAGAGAAGCCGTTTCTTTCGGTTTCGATGAGGTTATATAACTGAGCCAAAGAATACGGGTTATCAAATTTACTCTGAGCCTCATCCGACAACCGGAGTTCTTTTCCGATAAAGGGGACAACTTCGCTGACCATCTTCAGCACTTTGATAACGGCAGCAAACTTCTTGGAGAGTTCTTTTTCTGTTTTGCCTTCTTTTAGTGCTGTTTTGACGAATTTGTAGTCCTCAGAAAAATAAGGACCGTAAGTCTTTCTTTCATTCTCGATTGCATTGCAAATCGAGCGAACTGTCGAACGACCTTTGACCTTGCTGTTCCAGATCTCTTCGATAAAGTCAGTTCCTTCTGCAGGTGACACGCCGAGGGCTTGTCCGACGATCACATTAAGGATTTTGTTTTTCATCGGAGGATGCAGGTCAGCCCTTTCCAGCAAAGCGTTTTCCGGGAACCAAAGACCATTTTTTGCCTTAGCGGTTTCTTGATAGTAGCGATTGGCAAATTCAAGAAACTCTTCCAGCTGATGGCCCGAGAGAACATCTTCTAATTTTTCGTTTTTAATGACGACTCCGTTCTCGAAGTCTTCGGCGGTTCTTCTAATCGAGCATTCATCAAGAGCGATACTTCGATCAAACGCTCGCTGCAAGATATAGGCAAGCCGATAATCAGAGTCGGGCAGGACATCCGATCGGATTTTTATTCTGCTTTTACGATCCGTGTTTTTTAAGATCTCAGTCAGATCTTCTGTGAGAAGAGGGTAGGCGCCGGCAAATTTGTTCGCCCAAGACTTCCATTTCTCTCCATATTCAGAAGACAAAGCCTTCGGGTTCAGATATAACGTCTGATCTTCCGGAGGTCTTCTGTTGTTCTGATCCTCGTATGGAGGAATGGTGCGGTCGGGATCAAGACCTGCGAGCACATCCAAAACATCGCCGGACTGCTCTAAAGATTGAATGATTTGTTTTTGAGAAGCAGACCATTCTTTATCGTCTGATCGAAGATACTTCAAAGCGCGGACGAGGACATTTTTTAATTTAACCGCGTCTAATTGTTCTTGTCCTTGCTCGAATTTTGCATCATTGAAATACCAGCGAACCGCACGTTCTTGGAGATTAGAGATGTTGCCGATAATTCTCCACAAATTATCTGTCGAGCCAAATGCTTCGGATAGACGTGTAATTCTTGAATCTCGCTTCATGTCCTGAAGAATATCGCTGAGATATTTAGAGCGATGTTTGTGTCCTAAAGACTGAAGATTTGCGATGTATTTTGAGGCGTCTAGGATAGCGCGGCGTCCTTCGACGTAATTGGCAAGAATCTCCTTCGCACTGTATTCGGGGAAGCTGGTTTTAATGTACTTTTTAAAGTCTGCCTCTTTTTGTCCGGACAATTCCTTATTGAGAGCTTTGGTGGTCTCAGGAGAGTTTGCGATAGCTTCCCACTGAATATTCAGGGGTTCCGAATCATTGAAGAAATTAGTGAAACTCGGCGCGGAGGAAAATACTGAAGGGTCTAGAGTTTCCAAAACAGATGTGTCTGTTTCAGCTTCTGTACGGGCGTAACCTCTTCTTTTGAGGTAGCCGGACAAGGCGATACGGAGATTTTCGCGTTCTTCCGGAGCTAATGTCTGCTTCTTTTGGAGAAGCTGATATTCTGCAACTAAAAGCAATAATCTTCTTCTTAAATCGAATCCCTTGTATGAGCGGACCCGGTGTCGTACTGCAGTTCTGGACTTTGATGAGAAAGAAAGTTTTTCACTATTAACGACGGTAAAGGCAGACGAATGATCTCTGTGTTCAGCTTCGTCAGATGGATGAGAGGTTATAAAAGTGCCGGTATAGGTTCCTCCCAAGTCAAGACCGACGCCAATAATGTGAGTTTTCCCCATTTTCCCTCCTCAAGAATTTATTATTTAGTTACAAAATTATAGGTTGAATTAGAAAGTTTGAATATATTTATTTCAGTGAGTCCACAAATACGAGTCCATTTTTCAAAAGAATGTGGGTCGAAACAGTTTGAATGCTTTGTAGCTGCATTTCTCGACTTCTGTTGAAAGAATACGCAATTAAAGAGGAAACTATTTTCCTGACTTTGACTATCTGCTAAAAATTAGGCTGAGTTTGGTCAGGGGCGGAATTTTCCCTTTTTTGGAATGACGGAACGATCCTCTCTTTGAACTGAGATTGGAGCGAAAGAGTAAGAAGGAAAGAGGCGTAACAAAGGGAGAGGTGACTTATTGTGCGATTTTTTAAGGCATTGATAGACGGGTTGCTTAATGGCTTAGCCACTATTTTCTCGGTTGTTATGTTTTTATTGCTTCTGCTTTTAATTTCTTTTAGTTTCTACTTCGTGTTTTTGACTTGATGTCTTCGTTTACATGCAAGGGTGCTTCGACGCCCTTTTTGTGTGGATTCCGGCAATAGTATGTGCTTCAGTTATTGAAAGAATGTACGATTGAAGCCGTTTTGTCTGCCGCATAGTTTGTGACATCGAAGGTTTCAGTTGTTATTGAAAGAATGTACGATTGAAGCGTTACTGGTCATCTTTTCTTCATCGTCATCATCGAATGGTTTCAGTTGTTATTGAAAGAATGTACGATTGAAGCGTGGCGACTATGCGTCAAGAATCAGCCGCGTTTTGTTTCAGTTGTTATTGAAAGAATGTACGATTGAAGCCGGACCGTTACTCAGAGACGATAGAGACTCAGATAGTTTCAGTTGTTATTGAAAGAATGTACGATTGAAGCGGCAGGCCTCGCCGCGCTTGTTAATGCCGAAAACAAGTTTCAGTTGTTATTGAAAGAATGTACGATTGAAGCGGATACCGAGCGCGACAAACTGCTGCCCCTTAGCGGTTTCAGTTGTTATTGAAAGAATGTACGATTGAAGCATAACGAGCGCTATCAGAATCCGCCAATGCACCATTGTTTCAGTTGTTATTGAAAGAATGTACGATTGAAGCTGTAGCAGCTGGGTTACCGAATATTCGAGGAAATGTTTCAGTTGTTATTGAAAGAATGTACGATTGAAGCCTTCGAGCGGAATTTTGTGTAAGGGAGCTTCAATACGTTTCAGTTGTTATTGAAAGAATGTACGATTGAAGCAAATTGAGATCGACTGATCCTCAATCTCTGGATGTTGTTTCAGTTGTTATTGAAAGAATGTACGATTGAAGCTAAATACGTCACTAACAAAAGTAGGAAATCCAGTCTGTTTCAGTTGTTATTGAAAGAATGTACGATTGAAGCTTAATGGCGATTTTGCCAATCCTGAGGGTTTGGAGGTTTCAGTTGTTATTGAAAGAATGTACGATTGAAGCTCCGAAACCAACTGATTGAAAATAAACGATTTTTGACAGTTGGTTTCTGGTCTGTTTTTCGAAAATGGTCGATCTGCACAAAAAGTGCCATTATTTTCGAAAATTTGGGGTGATTGCTTGACTGTTTTTGATAGTTGTGGCAATATCTAGTTACATTCTTTCAACAACGAAATCGCCTTAGGGCGAGCTGAAATCAATTTGATTAAATATTAGATCCGGCTACTGAGGCCTCTTGGCCTTATCCGGATTAACAAGGAGCCTCTATTCGAGGCTTTTTGTGTTGACCGAACCGACATAGATTCAGTTAAGCCATTAGAAGGAATTTACTTTGGTTTCAAAGCAATTCCTTTTTTATCGCGTTAGCCTTACTTTCCGAAGATTTTCGAATGTTTCGAAAATTAGGTTTTATTTTTGTCTGTTGTAACGGTTTTGTTGGGAAAGTGAGAAGAATCCCCTAAATTCGCTAGGAAAAAGGTTTGGACTGTGGTCTTTCTGAAATGGTGCAGGGAGCTGTAGATGGTTCGCATTTCCCAAAAGTTTCAGGAAAATGCATAGACCAACAACGTTCAATGATTCCTGTGATGAACCAAACGGTTGAGCGACCCCAACAAATATTGTGAGGGAAGAAAATTATGATGAGGAGAAGAGGGTGATTTGGTGGCCCGAACCGGACTTGAACCGGTACAGCTTGCGCCGAGGGATTTTAAGTCCCTTGTGTCTACCAATTTCACCATCGGGCCGCCAAGAAGTCGCATTCTAATATAAATTTCAAAAAGCTGCTTTTTTCTTTCTTTAAGTCTTCGATATCAATTGTTTCTTCTCTTCGTAGAAACGAGTTCGTTTTTTACTCAGATTAGGGTTTACACATAAAGCATCACATAAAACAGGTAAAATCATAAGTAAGAAATTTGAGGAAATTAGTGATTTTCCTAGGTCGAAGGATTAACAAAATGTTCTGTCGGCCAGGTGAAAATTAAAGGAGGATCAATATGTCTGCGAATTTCTCTTCTGATTCGATCGTTTGGGTCGACGGACAGGTCACTCTGCCGAAGCATATTTTGAAAATTTTAGGCATCGAAAACGGTCATCGCTCTAATGTGACGTTTATCGTAGAAAACGGCGAAGTAAAAATCGTTAACAGCGCTGCCTATGCAATGAACAATCTGAAAAAAGCTAAAGATAAAGAAGCCGCCTAACACTTTCTACACAAAGCAGCTTGAAATCATTTTTGTTTAAAAAGCCGGTTGCATTGATGTGAACACGTCAACAGCCGGTTTGGCGTTTTTAGATTAGATCTGTCCTCAAGTTAGATGTGGATTAATACAATCCTCCTTGGTAATTACCCTTCCTCATTTCCTTCCAACTGAAATTTCTGCAAATTAAAGGGTGTCGGCCTTCTCCTCTCTCATATAATTTTTGAAGAATATCTAACAACCTCAGAAATTTACGGAGAAATAATGGATTCTCTGATATCCAATACCGCCGCTATAAACGGGCTTCTTGCGCGCTTTGGCGTGAAGTTCGGTATCTATAAAAACGGCGAGTTTCATGAGCAGCTGTTTCCCTACGATTCGCTTCCTCGAATTATTCCTGCGGATGAGTTCGCTGAAATTGAAGCCGGCTTGATTCAGCGTGTCGATGCGCTCAACGCCTTCTTGAGAGACATCTACACGGAAAAGCGAATTGTCGCTGACGGCGTGATTCCGGAAGACTTCGCTTTTTCGTCAAGCGGCTTCCTGCCGGCGTGTGACAACTTTGTTCCGCCGAACGGAATTTACTCTCATATTTCAGGCATTGACCTCGTCCAAGCTAAAGACGGAACTTGGTACGTTCTTGAAGACAACCTACGCATTCCTTCAGGCGCTTCCTATCCTTTAATTGCCAGAAAACTCGCTCGCCGTGCTTCGCCGGAGACATTTAAAAATAACTCGGTCGATCGCAACGATGATTACGGACTCCTTTTAAGAGAAGCAATGGAAAGCGTGAATCCCGGCGGCCGCTGCGTCATCATGACACCGGGAAGGTACAACGCTGCTTTCTTCGAGCATGCTTATTTGGCTGAGATGACCGGATGTCCTCTGGTTATGCACAATGACTTGTTCGTACAAGACAATAAGCTCTATTTCAAGAGCAGATCGGGTTCTCCACAGTCGGTCGGCGCTCTCTATCGCCGAATCTCCGACGACTATCTTGATCCTTTGACCTTTAAACCTGAATCACTCATCGGCGTTCCGGGCATTATGAATGCCTATCGGGCAGGGAACCTCGCGATTATCAATGCTCCCGGAAATGGCGTTGCCGACGACAAGGGTATTTATTACTTCGTTCCCAAGATGATTCGTTACTATCTGGGCGAAGAACCGATCCTCAAAAACGCACCGACTTATCTGCCTTTCTACGAAGAAGACAGAGAGTACTGTCTGGCGAACATCGAACGCTTAGTTATTAAAGATGTTGCCGAAGCAGGCGGTTACGGAGTTCTCTTTGGTAAAGATTTAAACCAAGAAGAGCTTGAAGCCTGGAAAGTAAGAATTCAGACTGAATCACGTCGCTTTATTCTTCAGGAAGTGATCGACTTTATTGACCTGCCGGTTCTCGAAGACGGAACGGTCGTAGAGCGCAAATGCGATCTTCGTGCATTTGTCATTAGTTCAACCAACGGAACGAAAGTTTGGCACAGCGGTCTTACTCGTTTTTCCCGCAAGCCGGATTCGTTCGTCGTTAACTCTTCTCAAGGCGGAGGCTTTAAAGACACATGGATTTTATCTCGATAGAAAAAGGCGAAAACTTATTTTGGCTCGGCCGCTACGTTGAACGTGTCTACCGTACGCTGAATTATCTCGAAGGCCTCTATGATGTTCTGATTGATACAGATGAGACGGCTTATAAAGAATTTTGTGTCGCTTTAAACATTCCTGATGTTTACGAAGATGCCTCTGACTTTATGACGAGTTACTTCTTCGACGAGCTCAACCCTGATTCGGTGTACAGCAATCTTTCTCGAGCCTACGACGACGGAATTTTGCTGCGGAATACCATCTCGACTCGCTCTTTGGCTTATATTCAGCTGGCACTTGATGCGATGGAAGATGCGAAGGCAGAAGGTTCCGGAGCTCTGTGTTCTTTTGAAGTCATCGATCGCTTGTTGGCTTTCTGGGGCAGTATTGACGAATATCTCTCTTCAGGTCAAGAACGCTGTCTCGTTAAAGCCGGCCGTTACCTTGAGCGCCTGGACATGCAGCTGAGATTGGGAGAAAGCTGGGAAACAATCGGCGTGACGATCGGTAAACTGGATCGCAGATTACAGGGCGCAAAGATTGCCTACAGCGGTCAAAAAATGCGTGTTCTGAAAAATTTTGCCCAGTTAGCTGATGATGATCCGGAGACCCGGCTGGTGGCTTTGGAAACAGTTCAGAAGCTCTTGAATAATTAAAAACTCGATACAATGAAAAAATTTTTGTATTCGCTTAGGGCGGATCTGTTGTTTTCCGAACCCGTTTCGAATCACACATTTGTGCTTCGCTCTGTCCCGCTCTCGGAGCCGGGACAGGAGCCGATGCGCATCTCTTTAACCTGTCAGCCGGGCTGCCGGCTGTCAGAAACCTTTGACGGACAAGGCAATAAAGTTTTCCTGGGCAGCATCGAGAATAAACATACCTTCTTTTCTTTTTGCTCGACAGGAGAAGTATTGGTCGATTCCTCGCAGCGCAGCAGTTTCGGTGCGGCTGCCTACTATCGATATCCGACTCAGCTTACGACGCTGACCGGCACGCTCAAAGATTATTTTGAAGCCAATAAAGTTGAAGGCGCACCCATCGCCCTTGCTGAATACTGGCTAACAAAAATTGGTACAGACTTCCGCTATCAAAAAGGCGTTACGACAACAGTAACTGCGGCCCATGAAGCGTGGGAGCTCGGCGCCGGAGTTTGTCAGGATTTCGCGCACATTCTTCTTGCTTTCTTACGAACTCAGAACGTTATTTGTCGCTACGTTGCCGGACTGACTACCGGTGAAGGTGCTTCTCATGCTTGGGTAGAAGTTTTTGACGGTGAAACATGGATCGGAGTGGATCCTACGCATCAGAGATTCTGTGACGATAATTACGTCAAGATTTCACAAGGACCAGACTTTAGTTTTTGCGCTTTAGAAAGAGGCGTCTTTATGGGCGCAGCGGATCAAAGTATGTCGGCAAAGTGTAAGTTGGTTGAAATTTGAGAATGATTGAAGACGTCATAAAAGTAAAGATGCCGGTCGGCGAGTCTTTGGTGATTCGCAAGAACCGCCACTTGCCTGATAACGCTGCGTCAGTAGAAGGCCTTAAAAGACTTTGCGTCGTTTCCGGAATTCACGGCGATGAGCTTGAAGGACAGTACATTTGTTATTTGCTTAATAAAGTCGTTCGTGAAAAGAGTGAGCACCTTAAAGGGGTGTTGGATGTCTATCCGGCATTGAACCCGATGGGCATCGATACGATCCAGCGAGGATTTCCCGGTTTTGATTTGGATATGAACCGGATTTTCCCGGGACGTACCGACGGAGCGGCGACGGAGTGGGTTGCAAGCAAATTGATTCAGGAATTCAAAGGCGCAGAAATGGCGATTGATATTCACGCCAGCAATATCTTCCTGCGCGAGATTCCCCAGGTTCGCGTCAATATCAATACGGCAGATAAACTCGTTAAATACGCGAGCATGCTCGATGTCGATTTTGTTTGGGTGCATCAAGCTTCTACTGTGCTCGAATCAACGTTGGCTTACAGCTTAAATTCCATCGGCGTTAAAACTCTTGTCGTAGAGGCGGGCGTCGGCATGAGAATTACTCAGGATTATTGTCAACGGCTTGTGAACGGAATTCTGAATCTTATGCAGAATCTCGGTATGTGGGACGGGCCGGTCCAGCCTGTTAAACAGCCGATCGTTTCCTTAGATCGCTCCGTGAGTTTTGTGAATGCTGAAGAGCCGGGTGTGTTTGTCCCGACGGTTCGTCACAGCGATAACGTTAGACGAGGCGAGATTTTTGGCCGAATTGTAGATGCGCTTTCAGGTGAGGTTCGTCAGGAATGCGTCTCCGAAGTCGATGGTTTGCTCTTCACGCTTCGTGAATATCCTATCGTAAATAAGGGGTCTCTGATTGCCCGAATTCTTCAGGAAGAACGTCGATGAAAGAAGAAGTTATTTTCAGAATGGAGTCGGCCTACCGCGAAGACTTTGAAGTAAAAAGTTATCACTTCGGCGGCCCTGAAAAGACCATGTGCATTATCGGCAATATGCGCGGCAATGAAATTCAGCAGCTCTATATTGCCGGCCAAATGGTTCGAACATTAAAGCGCTTTGAGGAAGAAGGGCGGTTTATCCGCCGTCACGGTGTGACGGTGATTCCGTGTGCCAATCCGTACTCCGTTAATGTCGGTAAGCGCTTCTGGGCGATGGATAACTCCGATATCAATCGAATGTATCCCGGATACAACAAAGGTGAGACTACTCAGCGAATAGCTGCCGGTATTTTTGAAAAGATTCAGGGCTACCGCTTCGGCGTGCAGTTTTCCTCTTTTTATATGCCCGGAGACTTCGTCTCTCATGTGCGCATGATGAAGACGGATTATGAGGACACCGGCTTGGCTCAGCTTTTCGGAATGCCTTTTGTCGTTCTTCGCAAACCCGTTCCCTTTGATACCACAACCTTAAACTTCAACTGGCAGGTGTGGGATACAAAAGCCTTTTCTCTTTACAGCCGTTCTACCGAGAAGATCGATAAGAAGGGTGCGGACATGGCGATTGCGGCGGTTTGCCGCTTCTTAAGCCGAATGAACGTTTTAAATTACAACGTTTACGGCGGCTATGAATCGACCGTTCTTATAGAAGAAGAGCTGGTGTCGCTGCGTTCAACCGCTTCCGGTCTTTACATTCCGCACGTGAAATCCTTTGATTCCGTTGAACGCGGACAAGTTCTTGCGGACATCATTGATCCGCTTACCGGCGTGACCGTCGCCCAAACCGAAGCACCCGAAGACGGCATTGTGTTTTTTGCTAAAGATTCTCCCCTTGTCATGGAAAACGAAACTCTCTTTAAAATAGTGAACAAGCTTCACAAGTAACACATAAAGAGAGTCCCCGGATGGCAGATGTCAGCTACAACATTCCGGACCTGCGTCCGGGAGAGGTTTTTCGTGTCGAACAGACGATAAAGCGCAGCCGCTTTATCGCTTCTGTCGGACACACTCCCGATGTCGAAGAAGCAAAAGCTTTCATCGAACAAATTAAAGCCGAATTTGAAGATGCCCGGCACAATTGCTGGGCTTATTGTGCCGGAGCCGCCGGATCTACCGATCGTATCGGCGCAAGCGATGACGGCGAGCCTCACGGAACCGCCGGACGCCCCATGCTGACGGCTGTTACGCACAGCGGCATTGGAGAAGTGACCGTTGTTGTGACTCGTTACTTCGGCGGAATTTTGCTCGGTACGGGAGGACTAGTTAAAGCCTATCAGTCTTCCGTCAAAATGGCGTTAGAGGGAGTGTCCACGCGAGTTCGTACCAAAACGAAACGCATCAAATTCAGCGTTGAACATCGATTTGTGAATCAGGTTCTGCGCAAGATCGAAGCCATAAACGGGCGAATTCTGGAAAAGAATTTTGATATGGATGCGGATTTTGATGTCGAAATCCCCGAGGATCTCGCTGAGACTTTTGCTAAAGAATTGGAAGAGCTCACGCGCGGAGCTCTTCTCATTGAATTCGTCGAAGAGTAACGGCTTATCTCGCTACGCCGATTGTTAAATTTAAGCTCTCTAAACCTGTAAACGTCTGGCTTGGGAAAGCTTCATTCTGATTTTGCTTAAGAATGACAAACTCAGGTTTGCTTCGACGGGCAAACAATTCGCTTCTTCCCAAGAGCAGAGAAAGTGCCACGAAGAAACGCTGATCGGCAGAAATTGTCTTCATGCCCGCAAGACCTGAAGCGTCCGAGAGCTCGGGTGCAAATAATTTCAAACCTTCATCACGGAGTTTGATCTTGGCGCCGGGGATGAAGGCATCAATGTCTGAAGAGCCGTAGGTGACTGCAAGCGACAAACCTAAACGCGCAATTCCCCTCGGTTCCTCAGCATTGGCGCAGAGAGATTCCCATCGCTCAAGCGAGGTCTGCAGTTTTTGGAATTCTGCTTCTTCCCGTTTTCGGCGATTTTTGTTATTCGCATTTTTTGCCATCTTCTCACGTAGGCCTGTGAGCTGAGCAGTGGCTGTGTGGAAGAGATCGGATTTTTCTAAGAGTTCTTCTTCGAGCTGTTCACGAGTGCGCGTCGTCAGGTTCTTCTCCTGAAGACTGTTTAATGCCTGCTGTTTTTCTTCGTACTGCGAATTTACGACACGATACCTTTCGAGCAGTTCATCGTTTTGACGCATGAGGTCATCTTTCTGTGCAGTCGAGATCTGAGAAGAAAGGAAGCTGGACTCGTTCGGGAAACCGGCCTTTTGAAGTTTTTGGTTGAAAGCGTCCGAAAGCGATTCAATGGATTTAATGGTTTCGCTGCGATGTGCTTCGAGAGTATTAATTTTGTTCTGCGTAGAAAGCAAGGCTTCCTCTTTGGAAGCAAGACTTAATTTAGCTTCTTCGGCAAGACGTGTGGCATTGGCCTTTTCTGTTTCAATCGCGGCAATTACTTCTTCCGGTGTCTGGCTGGCAATTGCTTCATGCCGTTCTTTTTGGAACCGTTTGATCTGTTCAGTGAGAGCCTCGATGTCCTTTTCTAAGGTTTCTGCGCTCTTCTTCTGAGCAGTCAGAGACGCGACAGTATTTCGGAGGGCTTCTTCGCTCTGCGCTGTTTCTTCTTCGATCTGTTTTTTCTCGACGCTCCAGTTGATCCACTGTTCGCGGCGTTTTTCGAGTGTTGGAAGGTTCTGCTTCATGATGGCCGGGTTAGAGGCCTTCAGGCCGAAGCGGGCAAAGGCTCGCTCGAGCAAACGCGTCAGGGAGACGCGATTAAGTTCAGAGTCTTTTTGATTCTTTTCTAGCTCGGCAGACATGTTGGCGAAGTTCTTCAAAGCCTCTTCCAAAGACGCCTGTTCTTCTTTTTTACGAGCGGTTTTAAGCGCTGCATCTTCGCGCTTTTCTTTCAGCGATTCAATCGCTTCCGTGAGCCCTTGAATTTTCTCTAATCGTGCTTCAAGGTCATCTCGACGATTGGCTAAAGAAGTTTGTTTTTGCTTGAGTACAGCCGCCCAAGTGATCGGTTTCTTTTCTCTCAAGCCGACAATATTGAGCTCGCTCGCGATATACAAAATCTCGCCCTTGGCTTCATTGAGTTCTGTCGTAAGCGTATTCAGAATGTTTTCGGCTTCTGTCTGCTGCAGCTGAAGCTGCGCAAATTCAGCTTTGCATTTTTCCGATTCGACGAGCGCGAGCTGAGCGTCTTCTTTTGCTTTAGCGAGTTTGTCTTCCAACGAACGGTCAAACGGCAGTTTGACGGAGTAGGGATGGTGAATCGCGCCACACAAGGGACACGGCTTGCCGTTGGCTAACTTTTCGCGCGGTTCATTCAGCGACAGTACTTCGAGATAGAAGGAATAAGCCTGCTGAGCTGAATTGACGACGGCTGTCTTGTCGATATAGGCCTGGCGAGCCGCATTCAAAGCAACCGTCGCGAGTCTCAAGGCGTGCTTGGTGCTCTCGAGCCCTGCTTTTACCTGATTGAATCGGTCGTGTCCTTCTGCCAAGAGGACAATTCTTCCTTGAAGCGCGTCTAGGGCATTTAAGCGTTCATTCTGATTGTCCAGTTCCGCAGCCAGCGTCTCGACGCCTTCTATTCCTAAAGACTTGGAAAGCATGCGCTCTTTCATGGAAAGTTCGCCCGTGACGGCAAGCTCCTCGTTTTTAAGAGCGGCAATGACGTTTTGAACGTCTAATAAAGCAGAGCGAGAGGACTCAATCCGTTTCTGCAGTTCCCGCTGCGTTTCTTCTGCCTCTGCGCTGCGAATGACTTCAGCGTCAATCTCATCAAGAAGACGTTTGTACTCTTCGAGCTCATCGACCAAGAGCTTATCCATAGAAAGGTCATCCATCTTCTTGTTCAGAAGTTGTGAGCGAATGGTCAGCTGGGAGAGGACGTTTTTTAATCGTGTGTTTTCTTCAGAGAGGAGACGAGCCGCGGTTTGCTCGTTGAACAACTCCTCTTTAAGGTGCTTGCTTTGAATCTGAGAATCTTCGATTTTTTCATCTAATTCGCGAACGCGTTCCAGCGTCACACACTTCTCGTTGTAGTTTTCCAGGACGCTCTTGAAATTTTTGTCTGCCTCAGCATGAGCCAGAGAGGCGGAGCGGACGCGTTCAGAAAGCATCGGGACGGATTTTTTAAGTTCCGTAATCAGCTTACCTTCTTCTTTCTCATCGACTCGAAGCTTAGAGAGGACATCGTAGTCGGGAGCTAAGGCGTCTGTTTTCAGCGCTTTTTCCAGAACGTTCTTTTTCACGTCAAAGCGAGAAAGGTCGCCGTTGACTGCCGTGAGCTGCTTAGACAAGCGGGCGGCTTCATCCTTGAGCATATTGATGCGAATGAGCCAGTCCATCGAATCTTTGAGCTGGGCAATTTCGTTTTGCAGAGCGGCGTGAGAGACGCCGGCCTTAATGAGCTGCTGATTGAGGCGTTCTTCTTCCTCATCAGAAACAACCGAAATTCCGTCTATGACAGACTTAGAAGCGGCGAGCAAGGCGGCCTTCTGCTGAGAAACTTCAATGCCCTGAGTCAGGATTGCATTTCCGAGGGACTCGGAGACATTTCCGATCAAAGATGAGGCTAAAGTATCCGCATTCTCGGTCAAAGATTCAGAAGTCGAGAGAATGTCATAGAAAAGGGTGTCTTCTAATTTATCGGCATCAAGATGCGTGATCCTAGCCATGGCGACAGGAAAGGGCGCTGCCTGCAGGTCAAACGGCATGCCGTTTTTGCGGATTTCAGTGTTTTCGTGGGACCGAAGAAGTTCAAATCGTCCCTCTTCTGTGGAGAAGACCAGGCGGACTTCGGGATTTTTTCCAAGTTTCTCGGATGAGATATCGAATAGAGCGAACTTTAGAGCGTCAAGGAATAACGCAATACTTTTCTCTCCCGTCAGGGGAATGGAAAAAACGTCGGTGCGTCCGTCAAAATCGAGATCCCATTGACCGAGGAAAGTCGGTACTCGGGAAAGACCGAAAGCATGAATCTGCATAACGAAAAATCAAAACAACAAATCAGTAAGCAACCTTGGTTAATCCGTATCCGAGCGCAAAGAAAATGGCAGAGATCACGGTCCACATGATTGTCAGAACACGGGTCACAGAGAGGATTTTTTCTCGCTGGTAGTCGTCGATGCCGGGCTTAAGCAGCATTCGGCCGAACTTGCTGTAATAGCTTCCGCAGAAGCCTCCGATAACTGCTGGGATCATGCCCCAAAGATAGCTAAAGTTGATCCAGCCGATGAACAGCCCGGAAGCGATCATGGCGGCGATGATAATGGGATAAGCGAACATATTATTTTTACTCCGAAAGGTTCACTTTACCAAATCTCGACAGAAGAAAAAACGCCGCATTGTCTGCGGCGTTTTTATGTGCGCTCGGCATGAGCGAACTCTACAGGGTGAAAG
>OGOY01000612.1_pt1 | contig 44853 bp, 31 predicted proteins | sample 1552811 | NCBI WGS metagenome assembly OGOY01 (sample SAMEA2580132, study PRJEB22360) | human gut metagenome | biome: human gut; feature: human-associated habitat; material: faeces | place: Denmark | collected 2008/2010 | reverse complement strand
CCGAGTAAAACAACGCCGATTGTTTTGGTTTCGAGATTCTGCACGATGCCGCGCAGCGAACCGGCGCTGCGCGATATGAAAGAGACGGAGTGGGAACGCCACGCCTTTGCCAACAAGTTGGCGAAGGAGCTAGGGGTTCCGCTCAACGGGGTTAAAACTGTACCGCCGGCGCAGCGCGATACCGTTATTGTTGGATTGAACAATGCCGGCTTTACAGTGCGTCAGATTGAGCGGTATACCGGGATTGGCAAAAGTACCGTCTCTCGTATCGTGCGCGCCCGCGCGCGAACGGCGATGCGGGCTGGCGGAAACGTGATGTAGGGTCGCCTGTTCACCGCAGCTGGGGTCGTCCATACGCCGCAACCAGCGTTCAAAAGCTTGGTACGGTAACTGCACTTCTTAATATGCATAGAACAATCGTCATCTTGCATAAAATAACAGCTCAGTCCGGGTTTGCCCGTGCCTACCCCCGTCTGCGCCGTGCAAAAAACGGAGTTTTCAGCATCGTGGTGCTGTCGGCACTGCCACAATCTTGCAACACACGGGCCCCTAAGCTATTGATCCCTGCCGTTGCACCCCCGGAGTATGTGCCTGCGTCCCGTCAGACCGCGATGTCTGGTCTAAAACACAATATTTATGCGCCTGGAGACGTTGATTAACGCTTCCGATGCGTATGCACACAGCTTGGCGTGCTGAATACTCGCAAAAATGCACGCAGCATCCTATGGGACCCTTCTGCGGCAGGCGCGAAGCGAGTCGGAGCTCAGCAGAACGGGGCTTGGCGCATTGCTTGGCGGGTCCGGGGCCCTGCCGCAGGCCTTTGGTGCTGTGGAAAACGCCCGTGTTCGCGTCTGCTGTGTGGTAAATGACAGACGGAGCGCCGGACGCGCGGACTTCGTGCGTCCGGCGCTCATTAGGAAAAACAGAGCCGCCCGTATCGGGCGGCTCGGCAATCAAAAACCTTGGATTCGGGGCATACGCTACTGGTTAGTTTACCCCTCGAGCATGCCGTCGAGGGTGCGCCAGGCGAGCTCGGCGCATTTGACGCGGGCGGGCATGTGCGAGATGTCCTGGAGCTGGGCAGCCTCGTCTAGGTCTTCCAGGTCTTCCTCGGAGAGCTGTTCGCCGCGGATCATGGCGAGGAAGAGCCCCGCCAGGCGGCGCGCCTCCTCGACCGTCTCGCCGGTGATGAGGTCGGCCATGATGTCGGCGCTGGCCTGGCTGATGGCGCAGCCATGACCGGTAAAGGAGGCCTCCTCGATCACGCCGTTCTCGACGCGCAGCTGCAAGGTGAGTTCGTCACCGCAGCTGGGGTTGATGCCGTCGTGCTCGTGCGTGGGAGCGTCCATCTCGTACTTATAGTCGGGGTGCGAGTTGTGCTCCATAAATGTGGTGGAGGTGTACAGATTACCCATTGAACGTGCTCCAAACGTGATGCAGACCGGCGATGAACTTGTCAATGTCGGCCTTGTCGTTGTAGAAGGCCACGCTGGCGCGGCAGCAGGCAAGGTTCTCGACGCCCAGCCAGGTGAGCAGCGGCTGTGCGCAGTGGTGACCGGCGCGGATGCAGACGCCGTCCATGTCCATGATGCTCGCGACATCGTGCGGGTGGATACCCTTGACGTTAAAGCTCACGACGCCATGGTGATTGTCCCAATAGATGGAGCCGATAATCTGGACAAAGTCGAGCTGCATGAGTTCGCCCATCAGGTAGTGGACGAGTGCCTGCTCGCGTGCCTGGATGTTTTCGTAGCCCACGGTGTTAACCAGGTAGTCAAGCGCCGCGCCCGTGGCGAAGATGCCGGCGGCGTCCTGCGTGCCGGCCTCGAACTTCTCGGGGACGGGCGCCCAGACGGCGTCCTGCTCGGTGACCGAGTCGATCATCTCGCCGCCGGTAAGCATGGGCGGCATGGCGTTGAGCAGGTCCATCTTGCCCCACAGCACGCCGATGCCCATGGGGCCCATGGCCTTGTGCGCGCTAAAGGCAAAGAAATCGGCTCCAAGGTCGGCCACATCGACCGGCATGTGCGGCAGCGACTGCGCGCCGTCGACGACCAGATAGCCGCCGTACTTGTGCACGAGCTTGCCGAGGTTCTTGACCGGGTTCTCAACGCCCAGGACGTTAGAGACCTGACCCACGGCCAAGATCTTGGTCTTGGGGCCCACCTTGGCAAGAACTTCCTCGGTGGTGAGCTGGCCGGTCTTGGTGGGGTAGAGGTAGACGAGCTTGGCGCCGGTCTCACGGCAGACCTGCTGCCACGGAATCAGGTTGGAGTGGTGCTCCATGATGGTGATGACGACCTCGTCGCCCGGTTCGAGGACCGTGGGCGCAAAGCTCTTGGCGACCAGGTTGAGCGACTCGCTCGTGTTGCGGGTGAAGACGACCTCGTTGGCCTGGGGGGCGCCGATGACGTCGGCGATCTGCTGACGCACCTTTGCGATGGCCTCGGTGGCCTCGACGGACAGCGAGTACAGGCCGCGCAGGGGGTTGGCGTTCATGCGCTGGTAGAAGTCACGCTCGGCGTCGAGCACGCAGGCGGGGCGCTGCGCGGTGGCCGCGCTATCGAGGAAGGCGATCTCGGGGTGCTGCTGGAACAGCGGGAACTGCGCCTTGTAGGGATTGGTCTCGATGTCGACGGTAGGCCAGCCGCGCGAGGCCTCGTCGCTGGCGTCGAGTTCCATGGGCTCGGGGGCAGTACAGGTATCGCATTTAACGTGCTCGGTGTCGATCATGCGAGCTCCTCCTCAAAGTTATCGATCAAGTTGTTGCCCAGGCGGACGACGGCGGCGCGGGTGCGCTCATCGGTGGCGGAAAGCGCAGCGTCCTCCAGCTTGGCGCGGATGAACAGGTCCTCGGCGGCGTTTTGGTCAAGGCCGCGGCAGGCGAGGTAGAACAGCTGCTCGTCGCGGACGTGGCCGATGGTGGCGCCGTGGTTGCCAGCGACGTCGTCCTCGTCGCAGAGGATGACGGGGACGGTTTTGTTGTCGACGCCCTTGTTGGCGAGCAGCACGGTCTCGCGCTCGGTGCCGGTTGCGCCCTTGCAGCCGTGCACGAGGTCGATGGTGCCGCGGTAGACCTTCTTGGACGTGCCAGTCAGCACGCCGTTGGCGTCGATCTCGCACTCGGTCTTACGACCGCGGTGGCGCAGCTCGTAGTTAAAGTCGCGCACCTGTTCGCGGGCACCTAGGTAATCGGTATCGATGGTCACCTTGGCGGTGTCGCCCAGCAGATCGCCGGCGAGGCCGGTGGCGCTGGCACCGGCACCCAGGACGGTGTGCTGCACGTTGACGCGCGCGCCCTCGTCTAGGAATAGACCGGTGTCATCGAGTGCGATCCAGCTGTCATCGAGCGTCTGTGTGCAGGTCACGTTGACGGTGGCGTACTCGTGAGCGCACACGCGCAGCACGGAGCCCACGACGCCTTGGCCGCTGACGGGGGAGTCCAGGGCTAGAGCGAGGTCGAGCGTTGCCTGCGGACGGGCGACGACATCGATAGCGGCGATGGCCGCCGCCGCGTCGGCGCCACTCACGCGCACGGTAACCGTGGCGTGCTGGTATGCGGGCACATCGATGACGATGCACTTGGTGGCGTGGTCGATCAGATAGGTGCAGGCAGCCTCGCCCATGCCGGTCTCGAAGGCTTCGGCAGGGGAGAGCTCCTCCTCGAGCTTGATAGCGCCGGCCTGGTAGACGGAGGTGGCGGGCACGTCGAGCTCGGTCTCGGGCGTGATGCGGGCGCGGTCGGCGGCGTCGCCGGGGGCGGAGGCACGGCGCTCGGGGAAGCGCTCGGCCATGGCGCCCATGGCGGTATCGAAGGCGTCGGCCGTGCCAGCAAACTGCTCTTCCAAGCCCTCAACCTCAACGGCCTCGGCGGGAGCGGCGGAAAGCTCGTCCGAAAGCTCGAGCTTGGTCTGGTTCATTTTGAGCCAGCCCCAAGTTGCTGCCGGCATCGCATTAACCTGCTCGAGCGTGGTAGCAGCGGTGTTGGTTTCCTGTTTCATTATCCGATCGCTCCTTCCATCTCCAGCTTGATCAGGTTGTTCATCTCGACGGCGTACTCAAGCGGCAGCTCCTTGGAGACCGGGTTGGCAAAGCCGTTGACGATCATGGTGCGGGCCTCTTCCTCCGAGATGCCGCGGCTCATCAGGTAGAACACCTTGTCGTCGCCGATGCGGCCGATGGTGGCCTCGTGGCCGATGTCGACGTTCTTGGCGCGGATGTCCATGGCCGGAATAGTGTCGGAGCGGCTCTGGTCGTCGAGCATGAGCGACTGGCAGCTCACGGTTGCCTTGGAGCCCTCGGCCTTGGGCGTGGCCACGATAGAGCTACGGAAGGTCTGGATGCCGCCGCTCTTGGAGATGCCCTTGGTCTCGACGGTTGCCGAGGTCTCGGGCGCGTTGAGTACGACCTTACAGCCGGTATCGAGGTTCTGGCCGGCGCCGGCAAAGGTGATGCCGGTAAAGCTCGAGCGGGCGCCGCGGCCGTTGAGCACGCTCATGGGGTAGAGATAACCCACATGGCTGCCGAAGGAGCCACTGATCCACTCGATGTCGCCGTCCTCGTCCACGCGCGCACGCTTGGTGTTGAGGTTGTACATGTTCTTGGACCAGTTCTCGATGGTCGAGTAGCGCAGGTGTGCACGCTTGCCCACAAAGAGCTCGACAGCACCGGCGTGGAGGTTGGCCACGTTGTACTTGGGTGCGGAGCAGCCCTCGATAAAGTGCAGGTCGGCATCGTCCTCGACAATGATGAGCGTGTGCTCAAACTGGCCGGCGCCCTTGGCGTTGAGGCGGAAGTAGCTCTGCAGCGGGAAATCGAGCTTGGTGCCCTTGGGCACGTAGACAAACGAGCCGCCCGACCACACGGCGCCGTGCAGGGCCGCAAACTTGTGGTCGGTGGGCGGGATGAGCGTCATAAACTTCTCGTGAATGAGCGGCTCCCACTGCGGGTCGTGCAGGGCCTCCTCGATGCCGGAGTAGACGATGCCCATCTTGGACGCGGTGTCCTGCATGTTGTGGTAGACGAGCTCGGAGTCGTACTGCGCGCCGACGCCCGCCAAGTAGCTGCGCTCGGCCTCGGGGATGCCCAAGCGCTCAAAGGTGCTCTTGATGTCGTCGGGCACCGACTCCCAGTCGTGCTTTTGGTCGGTGTTGGGCTTGACGTAGGTGACGATGTTGTCCATATCCAGGCCCTCGATGGAGGGGCCCCACGTCGGGTCGGGAAAACGATTGAAGATCTCGAGGGACTTTAAGCGCAGGTCGAGCATCCACTGCGGCTCGTCCTTCTTGGCGCTGATCTCGCGCACGATGTCGGGCGTGATGCCGGCGTCGAGGCGCTCGAATCCCTCCTCGCCATAGGTGAAGTCGTAGAGGCTGCGGTCGATGTCCGCGACCTCGGTGCGGTTCTTGGTCATTGCGTCGCCCCTTTACGCCTGCTGCTCGGCAACGGCGGACTCGGCCTGGGCGCGCTGCTCGGCGGCCTCGCGCTCGAAGGTCTCAAAGCCGTTCTTGTCGATCCAGGGGATCAGCGAGGCGTCGTCCTCGCGTACGATGTGGCCCTTGACCATAACGTGGACGCGGTCGACATCCAGGTGCTCCAGGATACGCGTGTTGTGCGTGATGATGAGCATGGAGCCGTCGCAGCTCTTGCGGTAGGCGTCCATGCCGTGGCTGACGGTGGAAAGGGCGTCGACGTCCAGGCCGGAGTCGGTTTCGTCCAGGATGGCGAGCTTGGGCTGCAGCAGCAGAAGCTGGAGCATCTCGACCTTCTTTTTCTCGCCGCCCGAGAAGCCCACGCCCAGCTCACGGTTGAGGTAGGCGGTGTCCATGTTGAGCTCGGCCGCGAGCTCCTTGACGCGACGGCGGAACTCCTTGCCCTTCATCTCCAGGCCGGGGCGGCCAGCGATGCTGGCACGCAAAAAGCTCGACAGCGGCACGCCCGGGATCTCGACCGGGGCCTGGAAGCTCAGAAACAGGCCGGCGCGCGAACGCTTGTCGGTGGTGAGCTCGGTGATGTCCTGGCCGTCAAAGACGATGCGGCCGTCGTTGACGGTATAGACGGAGTCGCCCATGACCAGGTGACCGAGGGTGGACTTGCCGGCGCCGTTGGGGCCCATCAGCACGTGGGTCTCACCGGCGGCGACGTTGAGGTTGACATTGTGGAGGATGGTCTTCTCGTCCACGGAGGCGGTGAGACCATCGATGGAAAGCAGCGGATTTGCGCTCATGCTGTCCCTCTCTGTATATGGTGTACTCATAGGTGTACTAAACCCTAGGAATCTTCTCGGAATAAAGTTACTATGGGTTCGGCGTTAGTCAAGGGAAAACCCGACTAATCCACTCGACTTTTCTAGATGTGGGACAAAATAACAAGGTTTGTTTGTCCCACTTACTTAAGATTTGGGACAAACAAACCTTGTTATTTTGTCCCAGATGCGATGGGAGGGTAGGTATGCTCATTTCTTCCAAGGGCCGCTATGCCCTCCGGCTGATGATCTATATCGCGGCGCTGGGCGACGCCGAGGGCAAGATTGCCTTGCGCGAGGTTGCCGACCGTGAGCATATCTCACAAAAGTATTTGGAGCAGCTGGTTCGTCCGCTTATGAAGGCGGGCCTGCTTAAGAGCGTGCGCGGCAAGGGCGGCGGCTACATGATGGCCAAGGATCCAGCCGAGGTGCGTGCCGGCGACATCCTGCGCGCCGTCGAGGGCAGCACGGCGCCCGTGGCGTGCGACGGCATCGACAACAGCTGCACCCGCAGCGATTTGTGCTCGACCGTCAAGTTCTGGCGCGGCCTGGACGACGTGATCGAAAAGTACGTCGACGGCGTGACGTTGGCCGACCTGGCCGCCGTCCCCGAAATCAACTTTGACATTAAGCTGTAGGGGTGCAAATGGCATCTCTCGACAAGGTGTACAAGCAAATCGAAGTTTTTGCTCGGGAATGTGACGCCGAGAAGGTCGTGTTGTTTGGTTCTCGTGCTCGAGGCGACAACTTGCCCAAGAGCGATATTGACATCGCCGTAGCAGGTTGCCGGGATTTCGGCCGTTTCTCATATTTGATCGAGGAACATCTTGATACTCTTTTAGATGTAGATGTCGTCAATCTCGACGAGTCCCTATCGCAGCAATTGCTCGATGAGATTGCCAAGGATGGTGTGATTCTGTATGAAAAAATATGAGAACTTTGTTAGCGCCTTGGCGAATCTTGAGGATGCGCCCAATCAGGATCTCAACAATGATTTTGTTCAGAGTGGATTGATTAATAAGTTCAATCTTCAATTTGAACTGAGCTGGAAGCTCCTTAAGCGTCTGCTCGAGTATGAGGGCGCCACGCTTGCCGCGTCGGGGTCTCCTCGTGCCATCTTGAAGGAGTCCTACCGATTCTACGACTTTATTGATGAGGCAGCCTGGCTGGATATGCTCAGAGACCGCAATACGAACGTCCATATCTACGACAACAAGCTCGCTCAAGATTTGATTCAGCGCATCTTGAACGTCTATATTCCCGCTTTCTGTCAGTTGAGAGACGGGCTGACGAAACGTTACGGCGAGCTTCTGTTGGCGCCCGACGACCAGTTTGTCTAATTCCTTAAGATTTCGCGGAGGGTTGTTGCCGTTTACCGAGGGGTTGTTGTGCAACAACGGGCGAGCTGCAATACTTATTTCTATCTTTGCAAACTGCACTTTAACTATACCAATGCAGGGAGGATCTTATGCAGCCCAAGCATTCTGCTATTGTCGCGGGCCTGACGCTGGCGCTTTCGTTTGGCGCCGTTTCCGCGCCGGCACCCGCCGCTGCCGAGGAGCCCACGCCGGGCGTTGCCTCGGATGCCACCGATATCGACAAAGGTCTCTACACCCAGCAGTCTTTCTCGGGCGTGCTGAGGTCGGTCCAGGGCGTTTCGTTTGTCAACGTGACTCCCGAGATGAAGTACTTTACCAAGTACGAGAGCCATGGTAATTACAACCAGGGCTTTTCGTATGGCGACGGTTATAACGCGCTGGGCTATTACCAGTTCGACCGTCGTTGGTCGCTCATCCCGTTTATGAAGCAGGCCTACAACTACAACCCCGAAAAATACTGCATGCTCAAGGATGCGATTGATCGCGGCAGCGAGATTTCCAACACGAGCAATGCCATGTACGAGAACGGTCAGCTCACCGAGTTGGGCCATATCGCTCAGGATGCCTTTCAAGGTGCGTACAACACCGATCCTGTTGAGTTCTCAGCACTTCAAGATGCCTATGCGTACAACTCGTACTATGCGGTGACCGAGGCGTGGCTCAAGAGCGGCCTGGCCATTGATATTTCGGGCCGCGCCGATTGCGTCAAGGGCATGGTGTGGAGCATCACCAACATGTGCGGTACCGGTGGCTGCAGAGACTTCTTCCGCTGGGCGAATCTTTCCAACGATATGTCCGACCGCGAGTTTGTGACGGCGCTCTCCAACAGCGTGGTCAATAACGTGGCGACCAAGTATTCGAGCCAGCCCCAGTATCATGAGGGCTGGAAGAACCGCTACCGCAACGAGCTAAAGGACTGCTTGGTTTATATCGCTGAGAACGAGGCAGCCGCTGCGACGCCCGTGCAGCCCGAGCCTACGCCGGCGCCCTCGCCGACACCTGATTCGAATGACGACTCGAGTGACGATGCCAACGATGACAGGATGGATGCGCCCTCGACCGATGCTGACGGTAATGGCTCTGCTGGTGGCACTACCAACGACGGCTCTACCTCGAACGGCTCCGATTCGAACGGCTCTGCTGCGGGCGATTCGTCTTCAAGCTCTGCCGGCAATACGGACAGCGACGCTTCTGGTTCGACCGACGCTGGCACCTCTAACTCATCCACCGGCTCGAGCGATTCGTCCGTTGACACCGGCTCTAACAACGGCTCCGGCTCTGACGCAACCCCTGATTCCGACGCTTCCAAGGACGACTCGAATAAGGCGCCGGACGCTCCCGTTGCTTCGCCGGACAAGAAGCCTTCTTTCTCCGCGCAGCTTGGTTCTTCGCTGGGCTCTTCGCTGATGGCTGGCGTCAATAATGGCTCGACCCAGAACAAGGACAATTCTGATCAGGTTTCCACGGAAAAGACCGAGGCCGCAAAGGGCGACTCCAAGGACAAGGCTTCCGAGAAGACCGAATCTGATAAGGGTTCTAGCTCTGAGGAGAAGGACGACAAATCCGTTCAGAAGAAGGACGAGAGCAAGACCGAGGGCGAAAAGAAACAGCCCGAAGACGACGACAAGAGCGGTGCTGACAACCAGGTCCAAGAGCAAAATGACTCCAAGACGGTGACCACTACAACCACGACGACTACAACGACCAAGTCATCTGGCGGTAACATGCCCAAGACGGGCGACCTTATCGTTATGGCGAGCCTTGCCAGTGCAAGCTTGGCCACACTGGGCGCTACGTCTATCGTAAGTGGTAAGCATAAGCTCGATCAGCAGAAGAAAGCTTCTGGGGAGGACGGCTCGGAGGAGTAGCCTCTTGGTTGCTAGATAACTAAAGAGTTGGGACGGGGTCCGGTGCGAATGCGTCGGGCCCCGTTTTGTTGTGCAACGATTAGTTGTGCCCCCTCACACCTCTTGTTGCTACCGTTGCCCGATATGTTTGCGCGGCGTCATCGGTACATGCGATGCGGTCATTACAATTGGCATCGTGCTGCGATTTAGGGGGAACGTTTTGGTGTCTGAACAGGCAAATGTTGATTGTGCTGCTGGCTTTGGCGTGCGCTTGATCGGCTGTGCCGACGATGCGGTTTTGCCCATTGGCATGCACGACTATGCGGAGGCCCTTGGTTGCTGCATGCTGGTTGACAAGACCATGTTTATTGCTGATGTGTTGGACTGCGACGCGTCCGTTGTGGTGTGCTGTCGACCCGAGGGTTTTGGCAAGAGCATGAACTTGTCGATGCTCAGGGCTTTTCTGGAGCGTCCGGCGGTCGGTCGCGCCGGTCGGATCTCGTTTGCCGATGCTCAGATTTGGGATGCGAACGGCGGGCGCTATCGGGATGAGTATGCTTGCTATCCGGTGATATCGCTGGACTTTTCTGGCGCTGCGAGGTGTGGCCCCGCTGTTGCCGGCGTCGTGCGCGATGCCCTTTCGGGCGAGTGCGCTCGCTTGTTGGCGCTCTTGGAGGCTCCGGATTTAGCTCGAGATAAGGTGCGTCACATCGAACGTGTCGCGCGTGGCGTGGCGAGCGCGGACGAGGTTGACTCGGTGCTCGGTGTGCTCATAGAGCTGCTGGAGATTGCCTGCGATGAGCAGGTTGTATTGCTCGTTGATGGGTACGATGCGGCGTGGTCTCGCCGTGCGAGCGCGAGGGACGCTTCCGACGCCGATCCGGCAGAACTACTTGACCGTGTGTTGTTCGACGCCATTGCCACTGCGCGTGATTCGTTGCGGCTGACGTGTCTGATGGGGGAGCGTCCCAGTCCTGCCGAAGTGGCGCTTTCTTCGCGCGGCTGCTCGTATTGTCTGACGACGCCGCTGTCGGCGTGGTGTGACCGATGTTTCGGTTTTTTGGATGCCGAGGTCGAGGCTCTATTGAATCATGCTGGGCGCGAGGAATACCTGGATGATGCGCGTGAATGGCTCGAGGGGTATCGGTTTGGCAGGGCCTATTGCTCGAGTCCAGAGCGTGTGATCGGTTTTCTGGGCCGAGGCTGCACGGCTCCTATGCGTGCCGATCTGTATGGATATGCCGATTGCCTGAGTAGGGTAGTTGCCGGGTGGAATCTCGACCGCCTTTCGGTCTTGTTTGATTTGCTCGAGGCCCATGGGTGCGCTGAGGTCCCGCTTTGTTTGGGCACTGCAGAGCCAGATGTCTCGCCTGACGATGGCATGTGGACAGCGCTGTATCTGTCCGGTTTTCTCACGACGGATATGACTGAGGAGCCAGAGCATGGCGATCGCCTCCGTGCTTTGCGATTGCCCAATAACGAGCTTCGTCAGGCCTTGCGTCTAGTGATTATTGAGTGGTTTGAGTGTGCCGCAGAAGACATTCGAGACGTCGATGCGTTTCGCGACGGGCTGTGCCATGGGAACGAGGATACCGTGAGGCGGGCGCTAAGCCGCATCTTGGGAGATGCGGGAATCGGTGCGACCGACCCAGATACGCCGCTGCCATATCATCTGCTCTTGCAGGGGCTCTGCTTTGGCTTGCCGGGCTATGCCAATCCTGCCTCGAGGCGAAAGTGTGGCGCGGATCGCTGGGACATCCAGGTTTTTCCCACGGGCGCCGTGTTCGACATAGCCGATACGATCGGTATGCTCGATGAACGTCCGCTGATAACGATCAACATGATGTATGACCCCGGTGTGGATGCGCTGGGCCTGGAATTGCTGGCCGTGCAGGCGCTGCTCGACATAGAGCGCGACGGCATCGACGAAATCCGTGTGCCACGCCCCGCCATTGGACGCATGCGCTGGGGGTTTGGGTTTGATGGGCAGCATGTGGCTACGGTGTGCCAGCGGCTTTAAGCGCCGAGGTGTTTCCAGCTTCCGTTACTCGGTGTCCTTCATGGGCGGCATGGGCTTCCAGTTGGGATCCTTGATGATCTTGCGGGCGTCTTTCATGCCTCGGCGCAGCGCCGGAATACCGGTCTTAAAGCACCTATCGACCGCAGCCAGGCGAATGAATTCCTTGCAGAAGGTCGCGGCGTTGCCCAGACGGAACAGCATAGGGTGGTAGTCGCCGTAGATCTGCATGTAGCGTGCCAGATAACCGCGGTTGCGCATGATGTAGTAGCGGTTGGTGTCGCTCGTGGAGTTGAGCTGGCGTTTGCCGGCGATGTCCCAGTTAGAGACGGCGCGGGCGCGCTTGAGCACCACGTCGGCAACAACGGCGGCGGGGAAGTGCTGGCTGGCCACGTAGCCATAGCAGGCATCGTCGCCGTAGATGAAGAATCGCGCATCGGGCAGGCCGATCTTGTCGACCACGCGGCGCGAGAACATGCCGCCTTCAAAGCACAGCTGGTTCATGGCGCGGTAGCCCTTGGGGCCCAGGTCCCACTTAGCGATGGGGTTGGGGATACCAAGCGAAAGGATGAGCTGGTACTGCCAAAAGAAGGCGCCGCCGTCAAAGTCCAGGCGCGAACCCTGGATGACATCGTAGCGGTCGGTCCACTTGGCAAGACGCTCGATGCCTTCGGGGATGACGAGCACGTCGTCGTCCATCACCCAGAACCACTGGGCGCCCAGGTCGTAGGCGCATTTGGTGCCGGCGGAGAAGCCACCTGCACCGCCGCCGTTTTCGAGCTGTGGTGCGTAGATGACGCGGTCGGTGCCGCCCTTCGCGTCGGGCTGTTCGATGTCGGTGCCCCACAGGTTGGCCAGGCGCTCGTTGAATGCGGTGCACATGGCCTCGGTCTCACGCGAATTCTCGTTATCGACGATCACGATGCGCCAGGGCGCTGACGTAAGCTCGGTCATGGAGTCGAACAAGTTGGCCAGGAGTTCCTGGCGCTTGTACGTAACGACGACAATGGCGAGCTTATCGATGGGAGCGGGAAGGGTTGAAGGCATGGGGCAATATATCCTTTCACGCGCGGCGGGTGAGTGCAGCGCGGAAGCTATCGAATACGTCCTTGGGACTGTCCTATTGTAAAGGCTCGGCGCACCTTGGCGGCAAGCTTTGAATAAAACGCAGGAACCTGCCACGGCTGTAGCGGCTTTAGCGTCTGACGGCAGCGTGTCTATTGCCTCTTGAGCTTGCGTTCAATAAGACTTCTAGTTGCATCGATGATGAGAAGTGCCAGAGCAAAGACGATGCTAATGACGATACCCGTGACGATACATATAGCTGCCGGGCTGTTTTGGCTGATCAGTATGTTTGCGAGCAACGTATTGAAGACGGGACGCCACAGGCTACTGGTGAGCGACTGCATCACATAGAAACCAAGCGTGGCGGTCGATAAGGTGACGATGACACCTGCGGTCCGTGGATTGCCTGAGGCCCTGCGCCGGGTCGCCGCAAAGAGCAGAGAGGCGGCAGCGAGGGCAAACGAGATCAACGAGGTTGATTTGTAGGAGAGGACTGCCATCGCCGTGAGGTTGCCGGTGAAGGAGAGTGCTCCTTCCAGGATGGTGGCGAGCGCCAAAACCGTTACGAGCGAGCGCATGCCCAAGGCGCCCGCCCTGTCCGAATCCATGGCGTCGGTTACGTCGCGGAGCAGTCCGCCGATCAAAAACGCGACTACGTACGTGGTAGCGCTCATGAGCTTTTGGAGCCAAGAAAACTCGCCGGCGCTTGTCGCACTCATGGCGGCCAAATACCCGTTAACAACGAATACGAGGATTCCAACGGCGATGACCGTCGTCGTGTAGGTTTTCTGGGAGAGTCGGCTCTTGGCCAGTCCAAACCATGGCGCCATGAAAACTGTGGCGGCATAGACCCAGATAAACTCAAGCCCAAGCGTGTACCAATAGTGCGTATTGAGGGTAACATCGGGAATGGGTGAGACGACCGTGGACCACGCGAGCGCCACGAGGCAATAAAACGCAGTGGGCATAATGACCTTGCCAAGGCGCTGCGCCGTCCGTTGCATTTGCGACTTCCACGTTGCTCCACCGTCCCAAGCACGCGCGGCCGAAGCGATGAGAAAATAGCCCGAGATCATAAAGAAGACCTCGTTGGCCCAGCAGCCAAGCAAGTTAATAAAACCGAGTACGCCGGAATAGGGGAACATCGCAAGTGGGGCATATTCCACGGCGCCGACGCAGACGGCTTGGAAGGTCCACTGAAAGGTGTGGAACACCGCGATGCCGGCGACCGCGACCAAACGCAGCGCTTCGGTGGGTATGTTGCGTGCGGCTTTGGGCTGCATGACGTCCTTTCGTATCGGTTTGCCTCTGCGGGCTCCATAGATTATATAAACGCCCGCTGGCGCGCTGACCCTTTGATACCATGAAACGACAGGTATTTCCTAAGGAGCACATTTGTCTACTAACGCCTCTGGCAGCCCTGTTCTGTCGCTGCTTATTCCCATTTACAATGTTCAGCGCTACCTGCGCGAGTGCCTCGATTCCGCCCTGGCGCAGACGCTCAAGGATATTGAGATCATCTGCATTAACGACGGGTCGACCGACAACTCGCCGGCGATTATCCGCGAGTATATGGAGCGCGATAGGCGCGTCAAGATGATCGACAAGGCCAACAGCGGCTACGGCGACTCGATGAACCACGGTCTGGAGATGGCGCGTGGCAAGTACGTTGGCATCTTGGAGTCCGATGACTTTATGGCGTCCGACGCACTCGAAAAGCTTGTCTCGGCCGCCGATAGCAATAATGCCGACTTTGCGAAGGCGAACTTTGATTTCTACTGGTCTAAGCCCGAGGAACGCCGTTCGCTGCACGAGATGTTTAGACCTCAGGATTGTGGCAAGCCAGTGCACCCGAGCGATACGACGCAGTTCTTTAAGCAAAAGCCGTCGATTTGGTCGGCAGTGTACCGTCGCGATTTTCTTGACCGCAACGGCATTACGTTCCTGCCGACTCCGGGGGCATCCTTTCAGGACACGTCATTTGCCTTTAAGGTGATCGCGTGCGCCGATAAGGCTGTTTACCTTCATGATGTCGTGTTGTCTTATCGCCAGGACAACGAGAATTCCTCGGTCAATTCTTCGGCTAAGGTCTTTTGCGTCAATACCGAGTATGCCGAGATTGAGCGTTGGATTCGAGAGGATTATGCCCGCGACCACGCAAGTGATGACGTCGCGCGCATGCTCAAGTTCAATCAGCTCATTAAGTACGATTCGTACATGTGGAACTACGTGCGCCTGGCGCCTAAGTTCTATAAGGAGTTCCTGGTTCAGATGGCCAAGGAGTTCCAAGCGGCCTTGGACGCCGGGGACTTTTCGCTTGACGACCTCAAGCCGTGGAAGCGCGCAAATCTCGCTGCCATCCTCAAAGATCCTGAGGGCTGGGTTGACGAGCATCCGAGTTTCGCGACGGATGGTGCCTTGGGGCGTGCTAAGTATTACGCCTCGGTTGGAGGCCCAGGCGTGGTCGCTGCCTTCCTCATCGAATCGCTGAGGGGGTAGGTCGACATGGGAGAGGCCTCGTGTCCTAAAGCTACCATTGTCGTCCCCGTTTACAACTCTGCGCGCTCCATTCAGCGATGCCTCGATTCGCTGTTGGCCCAGTCCGAGCGCTCGATTCAGGTTGTCTGCGTCAACGACGGTTCGACTGATGATTCGTTGAACGTGTTGCGCCAGATCGCGCAGGCCGACGATCGCGTACTGGTGATTGACCAGGAAAACGCGGGCGTCTCGTGTGCTCGAAATGCCGGTATCGATGTCGCCGAGGGCGAGACCGTCTTTTTTGTGGACGCCGACGATTACATCGATGCCCGGACGGTCGAGCACGTGCTGCATTCCATGGAGTCTGCAGATGCCGAGGCCGCCGTTTTTGGCGGCGTCTGTGAACCTGCCGATGCTGCCCCCAAGCGCGTCCAGCAACTCATGAGCCCCAAAGCTGGTACCTTCGGCGCCCGTGATCCCCAACTGCTGTTCCATTCGAATGCGCAGCCCTATGCCTGCCGTGCGGCTTTTTCGTGCGAGCTGCTCAATCGCGAAGGCATTCGCTTCGCCCCCGGTTTGGCTTTGGGCGAGGACGTCGTCTTCCAATTTGCGGCTTATGCGCTTGCCCGTAAGACCGTCGTCATGCCGGACAAGTTCTACCACTACGTGATGGAGAGCGAATCGGCGACGCACGAGTTCAACAGTGCCGAGGCTCGTGCCAAAAAGCTTGACGCCCACATGAGGATGCTCGAGGAGGTCTTGGAGGGCTGGGCGGCCTACGGTCTTTTGGACCTGTGTCCCGGCGAGCTGATAACTTGGTTTTTGGACCTAATTGTGTTCGACCTGGCGCGCTTGGATGCCGATGACTTCCATCGCGTGGCGGCTCGCGTCAACATGGACCTCGCGACGTTTTTGGGAACGGACTGGGCAGATATGCCTGCCAAGGGCGCTGTTTGCCGTGTTGCCCACAAGTTCGTTGCGACGACCTCGGGCTTTTCGATGGCAGATGCCACGCTGTTCTATCTTTCGACTCGCGGTCTCAAAGCCTGCCTGGAGCGCTTTCTCTAATTCCAAGCGCTGCCGCCCGCCGCAACTCGGCTGCTAAAATAACCCTGTTACACGCTATTCAACAGGAGGTTCTCTTGCAGAACTCTGATACCCCTAAAGTTTCGCTGCTTGTTCCCATCTGCAATGTTGAGCGCTACCTGCGCGAGTGCCTCGATTCCGCCGTGGCGCAGACGCTCAAGGACATCGAGATCATCTGCATCAACGACGGTTCTACCGATAGTTCGCCAGATATCATCCGCGAGTACATGGAGCGCGACCCCCGTGTAAAGATGATCGACAAGGCCAACAGCGGCTACGGCGACTCGATGAACCGCGGCCTGGAGATGGCGCGCGGCGAGTACGTGGGCATCCTTGAGTCCGACGACTTTATGTTTGAGGATTCGCTCCAAAAGCTGGTCGCCAAGGCCGATGCTGAGCATGCCGATGTCGTTAAGGGCGACTTTTACCTGTATTGGTCCACGCCCAGCGAGCGCCGTGAGCTGTTTGGAATTATCGACGAGCATATGACGGGCGCCGCGTATCGCCCCGTCGATCGCCCGGGCATCTTCTACCGCAAACCTTCCATTTGGTCGGCTATCTATCGGCGCGAGTTCCTCAACGACAATCAGATTCGGTTCCTTCCCACGCCGGGTGCCTCGTATCAGGACGCAGGCTTTAACTTTAAGGTTTGGGCTTGCGCCGAGCGTGCCGCGTTTATTGCGGACCCCATTTTGTGCTATCGCCAGGATAACGAGAAGAGCTCCGTTAATTCGCCCAACAAGGTGTTTTGCGTGTGCGACGAGTATGTCGAGATGCAGCGCTTTTTGGACGAGCGTCCCGAGCTCAAGGCTCAGCTTCAGGGCATTTTAATGCGCATGAAGGTCGATACGTACCGCTGGAATGATGAGCGTCTGGTCGATGAGCTGCGTGGGCAGTTTTGGGAGAAGGCTTCGCCCGAGCTGAAGGCCGATTGGGATGCCGGTCGCTTTGACCTGTCGCTGTTTGATCCGCGTGGCGAGACCGACTTGCGCCTGATGGTCAAGTCGTCTCGCGCCTATATCGATTCGCGCTTTGACTTTAAGAAGCCGGGCAAGTTGAATACGTTTAAGCATTACTTTAAGATCGGCGGCCTACCGTTGGTCTGGCGCGTGCTGACGTATCAGCGCACCTACGGCGACAACCCGCACCCTGATGACGTTCCGGCCGCACAGTAGGAGCGAGTGACTATGGCTACCCCCAAGATTTCCGTTATCGTTCCCATCTATAAAGTGGAGGAGTGCCTGGCCTGGTGCCTGGACTCCCTGCTTGCGCAGGACATGCCCGATTGGGAAGGCGTGCTGGTCAACGATGGCTCGCCGGACGGTTCGCGCGATATCGCCGTGTCTTACTGCGAGCGTGATGCGCGCTTTACGCTGGTCGATAAGGAGAACGGCGGCCTGTCGAGTGCGCGTAATGCAGGCATCGCCGCGTCCACGGCGCCTATCGTCGCGTTTTTGGATTCCGACGACCGCTTTACGCCCGATGCATGCCGCGTGATCGTCGATGCCTTTGAGCGCGAGCGCTGTGATGTTTTGACCTTTGGCGCGAACCCGTATCCGCTGGAGGCGGGGTATCCGTGGCTTAACTATGTGCTGAGCCCGCGCGATGTGTCGTTTGAAGGCTATAGCTCCAATCTGCTGTTTAAGGAAGCATCTCGCCCCTTTGCATGGCGCACCGCCTGCAAGCGTGAGTTTTTGCTGGATAACGGGATCGTGTTCGACGATACCGTTACGTATGGCGAGGACCAGGTCTTCGATTTTGCCGTGTACGGTCGTTCGCACAAGACCGCGCTTATCTCGAACAAGCTGTATGACTACCGCGTGGCGCGCAAGGGTTCGCTTATGGACGCCATGCGCTACGACGACGAGACACGTCTGCTGGAGCACGTGAAGATTTACTCTGCGGTGCTGGCTGACTGGCAGCGCGACGGTCTCGATGTCCTGCATGCCGATGACCTGGCGTACTTCCTATGCGATCTGGTGCTGTACGATGCGCTCAGGTTGCTGGGTTCGGACTGCGGCAAGGTGTTTGCTGCCGTTGCCACGGCGCTTGCCGGTTCTGCCGTGGGCAGCGATGCTGCGCTCGCACAATGCGCTTCTTCTGTTGCTGCTATGGTGCGTGCGGCGCTTACCAGCAAGGCCCCCAATGCCCGTGGGTGCAAAAAGCTCATGTTCGATTACGACGTCTTGAGGTTTGGGCGCCTGGGTGCCTGCAAACGCATGGCAGCGAACGCCCTGGGAAAGCGAGAAGTGTAGATGAGTATCAAGCGTTTGGCACTTTGCCGCAGTCAGGGCCGTCTGTTTGTGCTGCTTCGTTTTGCCGGTCAGGATGTCGCCGCGCTTATCGAGCGGGAGGGTTCTCAAGCGTTTGTCCATGCGACGACGAGCGGTTCTTGTGTGTCGTCGCTGGTGCTCCCGGTCGATCGTGGCCGTGTGCTGGCGCTTTGCCCTTCCGTTTCCGATTACGAGCGCGAGCTCGCCGTCTTGGTGCTTCCGTTTTTGGATGGCTCGTCGATGGATGTCGTTTTTGCATCCGGTGGCCAAAGGTTGGGCTCCATTCGCCTCGATAGCCGCGTGGCCAAGTTGGAATCCAAGATTAACTACAAAGCAAAGCCTGCGCTGTGTGCGCTTATCCGCGATGCGCAGCGTGGCGAACACTGCGGCCTCTACGAGATCGATGCCATTCGCTATTTGCCGGCAGACGCCGGCGCGGTGTGGCGCTATGAGGTTACGTGGGCGGGAGATCCTCAGTGCGCCCCTGAGATCCAGATCTTCGATACGCATATGAATGCGATCGATGCCACCGTGCATGTGTTTGAGTCGCAGGTCGATGTGCCGCAGCAGGACGGATGCCGCGTCAATAAAACGTATCTGAGTGTTGAGATGCCCCAGGATATACGTGATTTTGTCGCGATTGCAATCGACCCCGCGGGGCAGATCCAGAGCGGTTTTTGCGCCATGGATGGTCGCCTGTACAACGGCATGGTCGACGACAGCTGGAACCGCATGAAGGATGCACGCGCTGACGACGCAGCTTATCGACGTTGGTTTGAGCAGCATCGCGCAAAGCCGGGCGATCTGGCGTGCCAGCGTGTCGCTTCGGCGGCCTTTGCCTATAGGCCGCTCGTGAGCATTGTGGTGCCGTGCTACAAGACCGATCGAGTCTACCTGCGCGAGCTGCTGGACTCGGTGCTAGCCCAGAGCTATGACAACTGGGAATTGCTGTTCATGGACGCCTCGCCCGAATGGGATGCGGTGGCCAATCTTGCAGCAAGTGCCAACGACGAGCGCGTTCGTCGCATCGAGCTGCCCGGCAACGGCGGCATTGTGCTCAACACCAACGCTGGTATTCAGCAGGCGACTGGAGACTATATCGCGTTCTTGGACCATGACGACATTCTGGAGCCGGACGCGTTATTCCACTATGTTGCCGCGCTGAATAAGGTGGCCGAGGGCGAGCGTCCCCAGGTCCTGTTCTGCGACGAGGACATGTTCCAGAAAACGGGGGAGTGGGGCCAGCCGGTCTTTAAGACCGTACTCAACGTCGACCTGCTCTATAGCCATAACTGCGTGACGCATTTCCTGATGGTGGAGAAGGCGCTCATCGATCACATTGGTTTGTCCCCAGAAGACGTTGCGGGCGCCCAGGACTACGACTTGACGCTTCGCTGCCTTGTAGCCGGCGCGCGCTTTGAGCACGTTGCGCATGTGCTGTATCACTGGCGCGTTCATCTGGGATCGACCGCCGACGGTTCTGCCGATAGTAAGCCGTATGCTATTGAAGCCGGGCGCCTTGCGCTGCAGCGCCACTTTGACGCCTTGGGCGTTCACGGCGAGGTCGAGGAGACCGAGACGCCGTTTGTCTACCGTATGCGCTATGCGCTGCCAAAGCCTGCGCCGCTGGTGAGCATTGTGATTCCCACCAAGGATCACGTCGAGACGCTCGACGCCTGCGTGATGTCGATCGCCCAGAAGGCCACGTATGCCAACTACGAGATCGTCTTGGTGGAGAACAACAGCGAAGACCCGGAGACGTTTGCGTATTACGAAACCCTTCTGGAGCGCATAGCGGCTGCATCTGGTGGCAAGGGTATCGTGCGCGTTGTGTACTGGCCGGGTGAGTTCAATTACTCCCAGATCATTAACTTTGGCGTGGAGCATGCCAAGGGCGACTATCTGCTGCTGCTCAACAACGATACCGAGGTCATAAGCCCCGATTTTATCGAAGAGATGATGGGCTATCTGCAGCGTCCCGATGCGGGCGTGGTGGGCGCCAAACTCTATTTTGCCGATCATCTGGTACAACATGCCGGCATTTTGGTTGGCGTGCGTGGCGCACTTGCTCATGCCAACCAGGACTTCTCCGCAAAGCGCGAGGGTTATCTTGCCCGTGCCGTGCGCCCGGGCAACTTCAGCGCCGTGACGGGCGCCTGTCAGATGGTCCGCCGCGACGTATTTGAGCGCGTCGGCGGCTACAACGAGGAATTCGCCGTTGGCTTTAACGACGCAGACTTTTGCCTGCGCGTATGGGAGGCGGGCTACCGCACCATCTTTACGCCCTATGCCGAGCTGTACCACTACGAGTTCACCTCGCGCGGCAGGGAAGAGGCCAACGAAGAAAAGCTGCGCCGCTGGAAACGCGAGCAAGCGCTGTTCATGCAACGCTGGCCAGAGTTCTTCCTCAACGGCGACCCATGGCTCGGACCAAACCTATCTGCCGATAGTGAGTACTTCTCGCTTTAGCGCGAAGTAATGCCAAGTTCCGGCAAAGTATCCTCAAGAGCTGCAAGGGCGGTGGGGTTCAAGTACTCCTCGTTCAAGCAGCTCTTGTCATATCGAAAACATGCGTCAGGAGTTCTCCCTTAGGCATTTTGCGGCTATAGGGACAAGGTCGAACATCGTGTGGACGACATCACCCGTGTTTGCAACGGTTGCCGTGAACTTGCCGTTTCCAAAATCCATCAGATGGTAGAGGTTGATTGTCAGATCATGCTGCGCGGCGATTCTTAGAATCCAGTAAGCGCAATTGTCGCTACAGGTTGTGGCGTTGTATATGTTCTGAGGCATGAAGTACATGAGCAGCAGCGTCTTAGTTCCACCCGATAGCCTTTCCGGTGGGATAATGCCTAGGATCTTGGTGTTTATTGCGCCGGGTCCAACCACGCTGCCCTTATCAATGGATTTAATAATTCTCTGCGCAAAGGCATCCTGAAACCACTGGGGCGAATAGACGTTATCGAAGTACACCGACGTATTGTAGATAACGTTATCCATGTCGCCATAGTGAATCGTTAGCACGTTGGTCCCTTCGGATTGTTGGCTTTGCATTTGATGAGTTTGATTATATCGCAGCGCATGAGATGGGCGTTATTAGCCGGTAACGTATGCGACTGATGATCAAGGATCAAGGATGGGTTACGAAAGCTCGATACTTCCACGATAAGTTTATACAGGCATATATAACTCGATATAATCCGATATAAATATAAAGTTACGATTGACCGATTATTGAGTCCCTTGAAAGGCAAGCAAGTGAACGCCACGGCTGAAGTTGCCAATCAAGGGAGGTGGCGCTTTCTATGGTTGACAGCTTTAGCGCTACTGGCTTGACCATAGAGGACGATCTGCTGTCGAGGTCCGCTAAGGCTACTAAGGGCTATGCCTATCTGGTGCAACTGGTCGGTTATTCCATTTGGCAGCGCGCTAATTTGCATCGTGCCAAAAGTGCCATTGTGAGCGAGCGGGATGTCTCCGAGGGCATTGCGCTTGCAGGGGCTCGTTTTCACGATGTTGTTCACGAGCCCGCGATTTCCGGGCTGGGACTCAACGATATCAAATATCTTTTGGCCATGTGCGAGGATAAACAACAGTCCAAATCAGCCGAGTTTGCTAAGCGCATGGGTAAAAAGACCAATGAGATCAGCTCTATTCGGGCCAAGCTTCTACAAAGAGAGGTTGTTCAGGTACCGCAGAGGGGCTATGTGCAGTTTGCCGTGCCGGATCTAGATATCTATCTGCGAGAGAATGCCGAGGAGATTCTCAGGCGGTTCTAAATCGAGGCTTCCATCCAGGTCCACGACTGTCGAGGCAACCGTCGTGAGCTCCCTAAAAATGACGTTGAAGAGTGGGTTGTATTATCTTCTGCGCTTGCGGGCCGGGTGTACTGCTGGTTGCTGCCTGAGTTAGTGATTAATGATAAGGATTCGGGAGGATGAGCTAATCGAAAACCGATGGGAATGTCACTCAGAAGGACGTAGCGCCTTATGCTTCGCTTTTCATGGCGGCGCTCTGGGTGCCTGGAAAAAAGAAGGGCCCGAACTTGTCGGGCCCTCCCAGGTGTCGCCCGAAGGCTACCACCGCTGTTGTTAGCAAAGTCTACCACAACATTTTGTCCTCTACGATTCCGTGACATATATCTTCAGAAGTTTGAGCTTTTTCTGGGTTTCGGTGCGCACAAAGCTGCCGTAGATTCCAAGAGGAAGCTCCTTCTTGTAGCGAAGTAGAATACCCTCGTAATCGGAAACAAGCCGCTTCCTATTAGTCTTGGGCAGCTTCAGAAGTCCAAGAAGATAGACGACGAGAATAACGTAGTCGGTGATATCGGAGAAGTTGATTAAGCCGATGTTTGTCTCACTTTTCAAGAGCTTCCCGACGTTCTTCGAGATGTCGCCTGTTTTGAATCGAACATCCGAGACGATGGCGTTGTGAGCGATGGCGTTCCTCAGGTCCTTGAGCGCAAAGATGATGGAGAGAAGGAGGGACTCTGAATCATATTGGGAAGGCATCCCCATGTCGGTGACGATGGCGCCTTTAATGGGACGATCGAGGCAGGCGTAGAAATTGCCGAACTCTCCCAGGGTCATGGATTCGAAGATAGCCCAGATCGGGATTGTTCTCCCTCGATCGCGAAAGTGTTTGAAAAATGGCTTTTTGTCCTGCTCACGGGAAATTAGCCCGTCAACGTTTTGCCGCAGTCTGAGCCTTTTCGCCCAAGACTTCTTGTAGTCATCCGTACGGGGATTATATCCTCTGTATGCCGTCAGACAGCTCCTGTAGATATCATCGAAGTCTTCGCTTTTGGCATAGCTAAGCACTGCTTCTAGCGTGTAGTTCTTTAGGGCGGTTTCAATTGTCATGATATGTGGATAGAGCAGGGTCTTGATCTGCATATCCATGGCGTGGAGAGATATAATCTGGTTGAAATCGCTGATGGGGAGCCTATTCGACGAATCTCCCACGAACCGAAACCCTTTGTATCCATGGTAGTAGCCGATGTTCTTGAGCTTTCGTTTTTGCCCTGAACCACCGATTGAAATCCCTTGATTCCGGAGATGCTTCATAAGGGAGTTGATGGATTTGGGCGGCACGGTAGAGCCTTTCTGGCAACAGTTTAATTTGATGGGATTGTATCACGGTGGGGGTCATCGTTTCACTTTGCGTTTGCTGCCTTTGTAAGGGCTAGGCTAGGCTTTCACGTTTATGATGACAACAGGACGCCTCAATATCGGTGGCCCATGGTGCTGGATCTAGATTATGTTTGCCATGTTTGATAACGAGTAGCTAATACTAAGTGGTTTCGATTGCTACTCCAACGCAAGCGGTGCATGGTTGAATGCGTCTGGTTCTGTTTTGAGAAAATAGGCCCAGACTGGTCAATTGGCTTATGATTCGCGAAAGCGACGGCTATTACCGAGGAGCATGCTGCGGTCCATTGGCTTAATCGCGAGAACGAGAATTGCCTACTCTATCAGCAGCGCAGTATATTATCTTTGAAACTGATGCTTAGTGGTTCCGCGTTTCTGCCGTCGAGCCCTTATTCTTCCCCCACATGTGGAGGCTTGCCCTTGATAGAGATTTGGCACATTGAAAAAGACAATGCGGCGGGCATGTTCGCACAAAGCGGTGATAGTAACGGTACAGATTTGCCGCCAGCCCTCCCTTGGGTCGAGCCTTCCCTCAATAACCTATGGCTTGAGGCGTGTAGCTCTCATTTGTGCGGAAACTACCAAGCTGCAATTATTACTACCTCTGTTCTTCTTGAATTTACCTTAAGAATGGTTGTTTCGAACCTTGATGAAGTGCCATCAATACGAAAAGACCACGGTGAGATGTTCGAGAACCAAACCTTGAGGCCAGTCATCAACTCTGCGAAAAGTAAAGGGCTTTTGTCGGGCAATACAAAGAAATGGTGGGAAGCTTACTGCGAGCATATTCGAAACAAGATTTGCCATGGCGATTTGCTGCATATTCTTGACGACTGCAGAGATGTTCCTCAGTTCGTTGATTATTTTAATCCCATAGAATCGAGAGTGAATACAGAGCGGTATTCTTACGAGCAAGTTATTACACATCCTGCGGTATTTCATCATAAGACAGGCAGAAGATTCTCAAAGCATTTTCTCCACGATGCCTACGGCAAGCTATCCGAACTTATAGGGCAAACGGAATGGGATGAGTACGATGAGTGGTGGGAATCGCAAAAGGTTGCTTACGATAGCTTTTTTGCATACCGTTGGAATTATCCATCTCTTAAAAGTGGCATACAATCCGCGCGTAGGCCATTTGGATCCGAAGGCGAATGATGACTTAGCTTAGTTGCGTTTCTACTGGTTATTGCGGTTGGCGGTCGTTTGTTCCTGCTAAGATTCAACCGAATTGCATCCGCGAATACCTCAACCAAAGGATTACCTCTTGCTTTCTTGTGGTCAAACACCTAGCTAACGCGCGCCAGGAGAACCTCCTCATCGGGACGCTGCATACATTCTCGGCGCCGTGTGCGTCATTGGCTGTGCTCACCGACAACATGAGGAGCATGGTCCTCCGCCGCGGCGACGGATGCGATGGTCCTCACGAGCAATATCGCCCTGAGCGGGCGGGATGAGTTCTTCATGAGAGGCGATACGTTCCTCCGTGCCCTTGACGGACTGTTCGACAAGGAATCGGGGCTCGTGATGCGGAATCCGAACTCCGCGGCAGGGAGCTCGACCCTCGATCGGTGGAAGTTGTCCCACAGGCGACGAAGGTAGGGGGGCTAGTTCAGGGGGGGCGTAGGAAAGCACCAGGAAAGTCATAGATGCAAAAAATTTAAACCCTTTCTATTGTTTGCTCTACTATTCGGATTTGCTTCACGGAGTATTGATATTCAAAGGAAGTAACAACAATCCCCGCGCTTTAAGTAACTGGACTTCCGATGTGAGACTGATTGTTAGATAATCATTCTTCAGTAACAATTATTTGTGACGGGGGATTCGATATGAAAAACGCGTTGCGTGCCTCAACTGTTTTTTCTATGGCTACACTTTTGGCCGCCTCATCTTTGATGGGTCCTGTAACTGCTGCTTATGCTGCGAATAACGTGCAGTCTATGGATGTTGCGCCTGGTACTGTACCCGTAGATGATAGCGTGGCCTCGCGTGACGAGAGTTCCATCGACGGTGAAGACACGGCCGTTGATCGGTCGCTGCCAGCGGATGCTACGGAATCAGAGGATGAGGGTTTCAGCGTAGACGTTTCCGCGCCCGAACACGAGGTCGAATCGGTTGATTCCTCTTTCCAATATGTATATCTTGCCTACCCGAGCCTTCCCAGCGGGACTGATCAAGTTGTCGCCTTTGCTACTCCCGATGACGGCGACATCCTTGCTTCCGCAACGCTTAACTATGTAAGTGCCAATGGAGTACAGGGAACCACGGTTGCATCTGAATCCGCTGGTAATTCGGCTGCTTTTGTATTCGGCTCGACGTTGAAATCCAATACTTACTTTCTGACTTCGATAACCTATGTTTTGCAGGGTGATGGCACTGAACATGTAGTGGATCTCTCTGACAGGGATTATTCGTTTACGATTATCGATAGCTCCATGAATTCTGAGAGCACTTCTGTTTACTATGCGGACGGCGATGGCAATGCCGTTGAAGCCCAGTCGATTCAGCAGGCATTGGAATGCGCCGATTCGCCCGATGGCATTTCCACCTATGCTGAGCGCTCCGCGCGTAATGTGGGGGTTATTGCACTTGACGCGGGACATGGCGGGGTGGATTCTGGCGCTCAGGGTAATGGCAAGAGTGAAGCCGACCTTACCTGGAAGATCATGACAGCCTGCAAAAATAAACTTGAAGCTTACGGCTTTAAGATCGTTCTTGCGCGCGAGCAGTCTGGCTACTATCCCAGCAATGATTATCTTTATCGCGTACAGCGCTGCATTGATCAGGGCGCGCAGGCCTTTGTTAGCTTTCACATCAACTCTGGGTCTTCTGGAGCTCACGGCGCAGAAGTTTATGCTCCTACCGCAAATGGCACCGACTACACGCAGGTCTCTGTTGAGCTTGCCAACAAGGTCATGAACAACCTTGCTGCTATGGGACTAACATACCGCGGCGTATTTCAAATGGAGGTAGGCGACGAGTTCGCCGTTATCCGCTGCGCTCGCGAGCAGGGAATTCCAGGTATTCTTATCGAGCATGGTTTCATTTCGAATTACGGTGATGTGGCCAACTATTTCTCGGACGATGGTTGCCGTCGTCTGGGAGAGGCTGACGCTGCTGCTATCATCGCGCAGTTTCCGCATCCCTACTCCGTCAATGGAATTTCCTTCTCGGAAGAACTGGGACATGCGGGGTCAACGGTAAAAATCGGTGTAAATGTTAGCGGCAAGACTGATGGCCTTAGATATAAGTTTGTTTGGCATAGGGCTGGGTCTGATTGGAGTGATTCCAATTGGGGTGTAATCGGTCAAGACTTAACTTCGCCGTCGATTTCTTGGACCCTGCCCCAGGCTGGTGAATATGAGATCTATGCTGATGTCATTGACTCCAATGGGTATGTGACTAGCACTTCTAAATACAAAGTTGTTAATTGGTCTCTTGAGTCGCTCGAAGTCTCGGGCTCCGCCCTCTGCGGCAAGCCGGTCAAGCTGCAGGCCAAGGTGTCCGGCGACGCCTCCGGCCTCAAGTACAAGTTCGTCTGGGAGAAGGGCGGCTGGGCCAAGTGGGGCGTCGCCCAGCAGCCCTCCGCTTCCTCCTCCTGCGAGTGGACCCCGACCGAGCCGGGCGAGTACACCGTCTACCTCGACGTGATCGACGGCTCCGCCGAGAGGCACCTGACCCGCAAGGTCACGGTGGAGGGTACTCCAATTATGGGAAGTCTGCAGACTTCAGTTGATGCTATGGTGAACTTATATGAATCAACAGGACATACATATCCCTCAGACGCATTTGTTTCAAAGGGAGCACCTACTATTCGTGATTTTTGTTCATTAATTGTCGAAGCCGCTGTTTCTGAAGGGGTTCGCCCGGAAGTTGTTTTTGCTCAGGCTATGCTTGAGACTGGATGGTTGCAATTTGGAGGTTCCGTAAAGCCGAATCAGTGCAATTTCGCCGGACTGGGCGCCGTCAATCAACAATCGGGAGGCGCTAGATTTGACGATGTATATCAGGGCTTGCTTGCCCAAGTCCAGCATCTTAAAGGATATGCTACTGGTGCGGCGTTGAATAACACTTGTGTGGATCCTCGATATGAAGTCCTTCAGTCTAAGGGTTTTCTCGGAGTTGCGCCATATTTGGAAGATTTAAATGGCCGCTGGGCTGTTCCGGGTGACACATATGGTCAGAATATTGCGCGCATTATTTCTTTAATTGGCTAATATCAATATGAATTCTCTAGGTCGACTGCGCTGGTTGTAGTCGACCTTACTTGTATGGTAAATCTTGGCCTTAAATTGTTACTTGCTAGCAATATTATGTTGGAGTGAACTATCGGGGAGGTTCTATATGCATTTCTTTAGAAGTAAGGCTGTCCGTGTCGCTTTTTTCTTCTTTTATTTCTGTTTGGCCGTAACTCCTTGCTTTGGTTTGAGTGAAGCGGGCCTGTCTCCATCACAGATTGAAGATTCAACACGGGCCGATGATTTAAGTGCAACTTCGCCGGTTTCAGAGGACTACTCTGTCGACGGCCTCTCGGCCAAGGCGTCCGATGGCGGGTCTCCTCTCCTGGGCGACCGCTGCTCGCTCGGCCTGACCGCGTCCGGCAACTCGGGCTCGGTCCGCTATAAGTTCGTCTGGGAGCAGGGCGGCTGGTCCAGGTGGGGCACCATCCGCCAGCTCGGGCCCGAGGCCTCCTGCGATTGGGTGCCGGAGGTCGCCGGCGACGTCAACATCTTGGTCGACGCCGTCGATTCGGCCGGCAACGTGAGGACCTGGAGGTTCCCCGTCAGGGTGGAGAGAAATCTATCTAACTTCACTTCAATAGATTTGAAATCTGATTCATCCAATTTGTGCGTAGGGGATACGCTTTCAATTACACCTCGGATTACCATCCGAAAGAATAACCAGATTTCATACAAATATGTTTGGATGCGGAACAACTGGGCTGAATGGGGTGTGATTGACTCCGGCAGAGGTAAATCCTCAATTGACTGGAGAGTCGATAAATCTGGCGCTGTCACCGTTTTTGTTGATGTTATTGATGAGGCCAACGATCAGACGATGACCTCGAAGACTGAATGCTCGATTGGCTCCGAGAAGTGGAATTACGAGTCCTTGAGTTCTTCTGCAACGCTTGTCAGGCCTAATGAAAGCACTGAGATCGATGCCAGATGCTCGGGTGATACTAATTACTTACAGTATAAGTTCGTCTGGGATAAGAATAATTGGGCTGACTGGGGCGTTGCTCAACAGGGCGCAAGTTCACACTTGCAATGGGCTCCAAAAGACGCCGGAGACTATGAATTGATCTGTGACGTTTCGGGGTCAGATGGAGTTGTCCAAACAAAAAGAACAATCATTAGCTGTTGGGATTTCTCGAGGATTACTGCAATTTCGACTGATGGCAATAATTCTTGGGGAGTTCGAGCTGATTTGGGAACGCTTGCAGCTGAAAAATCTGGGCAATTTCAGTTTAAATTTGTTTGGGCCAAGTCCGACTGGAGTAAATGGGGTGTTCTAAAAGAATTTTCCAGTGTGAATGACGCTTATTTCAATCCCTCTGCACTTGGATTGCAAGATGGTTATTACGATCTTTACTGCGATGTCTTGCTTCCTGATGGCACTCTCCAGTCGAAGTCGACTCAGATTTACTACAGCCCATTTGGTAGCTCAACGGTTTTGGGGGTTAGTCGTATTGGACTCGTCACTTGGCTTACGTCGCATCAATTTGATGGCTATTATTTAGGAACGAGATATTCCGGTGGCTTCTCCTATGATAGTTGCCTTTACCCAAAAGGTGCCCCGAGATGGGATGGCTATACTGGCATGAATTGCACTGGCTTCGTGGCTCATGCTTATGCTGCGGTTGGTGGCGATGTCAATCGTATTGCGCAGAATAATAATCACTCTCCTTGGGCTGGGGGGCCAGGCGGTGGCGGCTATATTAACGCTTGGAGATGGTATGGCTATGCTCGAGATTTGGGATGCAAAATGTATGAGTTCCGTACTGTCCAAGATATGCTAAATAGTGGTTATGCTCAAAAGGGAGATATTATCTTCTTTAAGACTGACGGATCAATCGACTGTCATATTGGGTTCTTCTGGGGAGATAATCCGCATGACAATAAAATGTGGCATCAAATTCTGCCTGGGAATTTAATCGGACCCTGCTTTAACAATGCGAACAAAGGAGAGGTTCGGCAATCGGTTGTTCTGATTAAATAGTGCTTTAATTTCTGAATGGTATTTGAAGCAACTAATTGTGAAACGGTGATTCTGATAAGTAGCGCAAGCAGAAGACTTACTGGCATAGTAATTACATATGGTTATATACTGGCTCAGGCTTTAGTCGGCTTTGTATATGTTCCGATGTTGTTGCAAAACATTGGACAAGACGAATATGGACTCTATCAATTGATAGGTTCTATCATGTCTTATATAGTTTCCATTAATGGGATTTTGTCTGCCGGTGTTGGGCGTTTTTATTGCAAGTATATGGCAGAGGGCAAAAATGACTTAATGGAGAATACTCTCGCAATAGCTAGGCGTCTGTACTGGGTCCTATCTGTGTTCGTGATGCTAATAAGTTGCGTTCTCGCCGTGGTTGTTCGGTTTGTATATTCAGCCAGTTTTACAAACTCACAGCTTGATGAGTGTTCCGCAATGCTTGTTGTATTAGGGATCAACACAATTGTTATCATGAACAACACTATTAGCGTTGCGGCGATAACTGCTAATGAAAGGTTCGTTTTTTTGAAGGGCTCGCAATTGGCCGCCCTAATAGCTCAGCCTTTCATTGTGTATGGACTTACGACAATTTTTAAGAATGCATTAGCCGTATGTTTAGTTGTGCTTGTTACAAATGTGTTGTGCGCGGTGAGCCAGCGTTTGTTTGCTAAATATAATCTGCATATTAGTTTCAGATATCATGGCTGGGACATGAAACTGGCTAAAGGTTTGCTATTTTTTAGTGGCGCGATTGTATTGGTGACGATTGCTGACCAGATTTTCTGGAAAACCGATCAATTAATTGTCGGCTATTATTTTGGTGCTGCCGCCGTTGCGGTATATTCTGTTGGATCTCAAATCTACACGATTTATATGACAATCGGTACGGCAGCCTCTTCAGTTTTTCTTCCTCGAGTTTCAGAACTGTATTGCCAGAATAAGGATATGTCTGAAATTTCGGATCTTTTCATTAAAGTTGGTCGCATTTCCTTTATTGTCTGCGGATTTGTTCTTAGTTTATTTATTGTTCTGGGGAAAGATTTCATCATTATTTGGGCTGGTAAGGACTATATAGACGCTTTCTATATCGCCTTGATCGTAATGGTTCCATTTACCATTGACTTAATTCAGAACCTGGGACTTACCATAATGCAGGTTGCGAATGTTTACCTGTATAGGGGGTATATGTATCTTGCGATTGCGCTTGTCAACGTGGTCGTGACGATTATACTGCTCAAGCTTATGGGCATAGTGGGCGCAGCAGTTTCAACAGCCATCGCTATGGTTATAGGCAACGGTTTCTGTATGAATTGGTATTATTCTGAAAAGCTTGGGTTGAACATAAAGAAATTTTGGCTTGAAATTGCCAAACTTTCCGTCTTGGTTATTGTCGGTACGGGGGCTTTGCTGCTGCTCTATAACCTAATTAAAAGCCTTTTATCTGGCCTTGTGGTGGTTTTGGTTTCAGCAATAATTTATTTCTTTATCTATTTCTTCTTGGTTTTGATGTTTGGGCTAAACGAATCCGAAAAGACGAGCATATCTGCATTTATCAAGCGATAATCTGCGACGCTTATTAAGCAGAATAGCCTAATGTACTTTCATTACTTTTATGACCAACCGGCTTGCCTGACATTTGATTATCGAAGGCTAAGTCGGTTGGTTTTATTACTCGGTGCCAGGAAAAATGAGCGATGGCAACAGGGCGATTAGCTCAAGACTTTCAGTATCAATAGTTTTAGCTGTTCACAACAGCGTATTACTACTCGAGATAACAAATAGTGCTTATTCTTTGCCGCAAGGAACAGTAAATAGCTGTCAGGCCTGTAGGTGCTGCAAGGGACATCAGCTTTAATTGAGGGATTAAATAAGGCCTCTGAAATTGAAACAAAGTTACGTTTTTTGGTCTCATTATTGTCACTGAGCTCGTTGATCGATAGGAGATAAAGATACTGTTCCGTTCTTGTTTTCCATGCCAGCCTTTCTGTTTCTTCTCCCCAACGAGCAGCGATTTTCACTAGGCTTGAGGTGACGAAGGTTAAATCTGAAAGCTGTTTTTCCTTATAGCTGTGTGTTGCACTTTGTCCGTTTTGACAATTGTAATAATACAGCGCATCACTTATTTGTAAAACCGATCTGGCTGAATCGACTATGGGTATCATTTGCAGAAAATCTTCTGCAAAATCGATTCTCTTTGTATCGGTATTGCTTAAATCGTCAATCAGACAGTTTCTTTTGATTGCCTTTCCCCAAATTGAATTGAGTTTCCCTCGTGCCAAACATTTTCTGACTTCGGCGAGATCGTCACCTTCATAGATGCCAGACGGAAGGGCGGGATTGATAAACGGATCGTTTGAATAGTCTGGGTTTCTTGTATAGCTGAAACAGATTATGTCTGGATTGCACTTATCGATTTCGCGAGCAAGAATAGATAGGGTATCGAAGCGCAAAGAATCATCTGCATCAACAAAGACCAGGTAATCTCCGGCGCTTATCTCCGCGCCTTTTCGCCTGGCCTCATATACGCCCATATTATTTTGTCTAACGTAATGAGTATTGTTGTGAGATTCACAAAACACTTTGCAGACACTTTCAGTAGCGTCCGCTGATCCATCATTGATGAGAATAATTTCATAGCCGTCATATGTTTGTTGGTAGATGGATGATAGCGTTTCCGGCAAACTGGATGCCGCATTATATGCAGGGATAATAATTGAAAACAGCATTTAGTTCCTTTCCGTATTGGAAGAACAAGATGGTTAGTTAGAAAGCCCGTTTACAATGTCCCTGTATAAAATAAATTGACGCTTGGCAATGGCCTTCCATTGAAAGTGTTCAATTGCATACTTTCTAGCTGCATTTGCAAGTTTACAACGAAGTTCATCGTCATTGAACAGGGTGAGAATTGCGTTAGAAATGGCTTCGAGATCAGATTCTACACCGATTCCAATTCCTTTATTGTTCGCTGTTTCTTTCCATGTGGTTCCCTCGGTAACAATAATTGGGAGGCCATATGCTAGCGCTTCCAAAACAGACGTCGGGAAACCTTCAGTGCGTGAAAGTTGGATATAAAACTGCGATTTGAGAAAAGCGTCCGCTTTAGATTGACCATTAACTGGACCATTTAATAAAACAATATCGGATACTTGATTGTCGGCAATAAGTAGTTCCAGTTTGGCCATAGACCCATCTTCGTCTGGACCGTAGATGTAGATTTTAGCTCCGAGCCCTCTTAGCTCATCAGCAATTAGCGGCAGACTTTTGATCAGTAGATCAAGACCTTTGACCTCTATATCTAGGCGGCCAATAAAAAGCGCGATGCGGCTGTCTAAGTTTGAGGCTTTGGCTTTTGGGATGCTAACACCATTTGGAATAATGCTTGCTTTCCTATGTTTAAAGCCGTTTGAACTCATCGCCTCTTTTTTCGATAGAAAATGGATACAATCAGCATTGCGAATAAAGGCGTTATAGAAGAAAACATTAAGCAATTGTTTAGCTAAATGATGCTGTTCTTGCGCCACATATGTTAGAGACCCATGTGGTGTGATGATGTATGGGATCGCACGTCTTCTGAGCCAATGGCTTAGTTTAATGTGATCCGGCCTATATATCTCATGAAATATTACGAGTGACGGATTGCAAAACGGTTCAGGAAGTTTTTCTATGCATGACTGAAAGAAGACGGGATATTTCGCATCTTTAGGTCTGTAGTTTGTAAGATTTAATAGAGCTATATTCATTTCCTTTATTTCTGACTGCTCATTTAGGTATTGAGGCACCACTGTAGACACGCCAGAAGCGAAATCACTTGTAATATATGCCACATGAAGGACTATTAAACTATCGGTAGTTTTCATTAGCGTTTGCTCCCGCAGCGGTGTTGGAGGTTTTAGTTGACAGATTCACAGTTGGTTTCAGTGCTCATGCCTTGTTATAGGGAGAGCGCCAAAGATTTTACTGAGGCACTAGCGTCTATTTTAAAGCAGACCTATCATCGAATCGAGGTGGTTGTTGTTTTTGATAATCCAGATGACAACACACTTTACGATATTGCTCAAAACTATAGCTCTCATGACAGCAGGATTTGCCTCGTGAGAAATGAACGCAATCTTGGTCTTGCTGCATCTTTGGAAAGGGCGTTCAAGGTCTCACGCGGTCAGTATATCTGCCGAATGGACTCAGATGACATTTCTGAGGCGCAGCGCATTGAACGGCAGTTGTCGTATCTTGAAGAACATGAGCTTGACCTAGTGGGTTCTTATTTGAACGCCATTGACGAAGACGGTAGTCAATTATATCTCGTTGATTCAATTCCAAGTTCGAGTGAAGGCGTTAGGCGTTCTCTTATGATTAGAAATTGCGTACCTCATCCGAGTTGGTTTGGAAGAAGGTCTGTATTTGAAATGGGGTATCGGTCTGTTCCGCTAGCAGAAGATTATGACTTACTGTTGCGTGCCGAGCTGGAAGGGTTCACTATTGGAAATGTTCCAGAGCCGCTCATTCGATACAGAATGACTGTTAATAGCATTTCGCGTAGCAATTTGTATAAACAGTTCGTTGTTTCTCAGTGTTTACGTTCAGCTTTCAAAGAGGGTCGATCACTGGATGTCGATAAGATTGATACAATCGTCGCCGAGCGGTTCGATCGGCGCCGAGCTGAGAACTATCTAAAGGCAAATGCATTATTTAATAATGGGTTGAGAAATATTCATTCTGGTAATCGAGCAAAAGGTATTTTCCAATTGCTTCAAATCCCATTTTGCTCTAAGTCGTATTTAATGAATGTCATTAATATGGCGCGTGTGGTTGCAATTAAAACTATTGAGAAAACCTCGTAGTTGTGTACCTACGCTTAGAGAGACATGGCGTAACCATGCCGTTCGACACTCGTAAGATTGCTAGCTTTGAAATCTAGGGCGAGGTTTGTTGCGGGGTTCTCGATGCCGTGTGCACCATTCGTGGTTGATTTCCGATCTCAGCCGAACACGCTGCGCAGATAGTTCGTATCCGCGGCTAGCCGAACGCCCCCGTGGACCCCGGGGGCTCCGTTTCCCCAGTTGAAGGAACGGTGGATATGTGTTCGATAGGTCCGGGGGCCATTCTCCGCCCTCAGTCTGGCACCTCTTTCCAGACTCAGCTGGACGGTCGGTCCGCCTATTCCGTTTTGCCTTTGGGCTAGGCCAGCGGGGCGACGCGCCTCTCTGCGCGTGCCCTCTCGATGAGGCTCGGCGTCAGGTCGAGTCTCCCGATGGGCACGTCCTCCAGGCTGTAGGCGTCTAGCAGCGCCTCCGCATCGCCGCCGAGCATCGCCTTGGAGGCGCGCGGGCGTCCAGCTCCAGCATCTTCTGGCCCGTGTCCCTTTCGTGTCTGGTGAGCCTGCCGTAGACACTCGGGGTTGCCTTCTCGGAACCCTTTTTCTTTTTTCCGGACATGCTGTCCTTCGAGTCCCCGGGGCCAACCGGTTCGGCTCTCAGGGTAACGGGTTCCCACATTCATCCGTCCATGTACGGATGAATGTGGGAAGTGTTCTGATTAAGTTGATAATCAAGGGTGCACCATTCGTTGTGTCTATTTAACCATTTGTATATCTCTCGCTATAATAATGAGAAAAACTAGAGATCGGTTTATGTGTATATGACACCCAAAACTCTTATCGCTATTCCTGCTTATAATGAGGAGGAATGCATAGAAAAGACGATATGCGAGCTCAGGCAAATTGCACCTGAGTTTGATTTTGTTGTTATCAATGATGGGTCTCGAGATCGAACGCTAGCTATCTGCAAGGATCTTGGTTGTGACATCATTGATATGCCCATTAACTGTGGTTTGACCGTTGGGTTTCAGACGGCTGCGCGTTATGCGGTTGATCATGGATATGACTATATGGTTCAGTTTGATGCTGACGGCCAGCATTGTCCGGAATATATAAAGGTCCTTGTTGATAGGGCTCAATCTGATGGATCAGATATTGTCATTGGCTCTAGGTTTGTAAGCGTGCGCAAAGACAAGACGCTTCGCATGATCGGCTCGCGTATGATTACGGTGCTAATAAAGATTCTGACAGGCAAGAGGATCAGTGACCCAACGTCTGGATTTAGGCTATTTGGGCGGGATATTCTTAAGAAATACTATTACGACAATACCTTAAATCCGGAACCAGAATCTCTCGCTCTCTTTTTGAAGCAAGGGTATTCCATTTCAGAGGTACAGGTTAAGATGCGCGAGCGTCAAGGTGGCGAGAGCTATCTTAACCCTGTTAGGTCCATGCAGTATATGGTTCGTGTTTTCGTTACGCTCCTTGTCGTTCAGTGGTTTAGGTGATCCATTTGCCGGTCTCTCTTCGTATTTTGCTTCTTGTTTGCGCTGTTTTGGTATTCGTGTTCGTATTGCGCAAATTAAAAAAATCCCAAATGCAAGTTTTGGATTCTCTGTTTTGGCTGCTATTCAGCGTCAGTTTTGTAATTTTGGGCGTTTTTCCACAAGTTGCAATGTGGCTTTCAAGTCTATTTGGTTTCATGTCGGCTTCTAACTTCGTGTTCCTTTACGTTATTGCCGTTCTTGTGGTCCGTGATTTCTGTAATTCTCTTCGCCTCTCTCGACAGGAAGAGCGTTTAAACTCGCTTGTTCAGGCTGTTGCGTTAAGTAGGGAGAAGGAAAAGTAGGCTATGCGTTTCGCTTTAGCGTATAAATCATCTCGATGTGAATGTCCCTACTTATATTACTTTCAACAGTTGTGAACAGTGCTTGGTGCCCATACTTGTCATCCAGACGACTGGGAACGATTCTTCTAGGGCCCTTGCAGCTTGATTTGGATAAAGGTGAATTAGCTCCGTGTTGTCTCGATGCGTAAACCAAAAGCAAATAATGAAAGCCGTCTTTGTTGCTCTTCTCTTTATTGTCGAGCTTCTGTGCATGAAGCACTTTTATGCGAACCACTCTGTTTCACAGCTGTTTGTTTTAGCGCTCTATTGCGTCGTTGTAGATGTTGCCATTTGGCAATCATATTGTGTCTTCCTTTCCTCAGATGAAGAAAAAAAGCGTGACAACTGTTCTGGTCGCTGCGCTCAATTATTAGTCCTGTTGCTTGCGGCATTTGCTGTGGCGGTCATCTGGGAGGGCTGTACCGTTCTTGGCTCGCCGGCTTCTCATTTCTCGAATATTGCTGACTGGAATAAAAAGCGGCTCATATTCTTTTTTCTGATTTCCTATTGCGCAATACTCTATTTATTCCAAAGCGGCTTTTCTCTGAAAGCGTTGTTCCATTCTGCTTCGGCGAGGGTCAAGGCTACCGACTACGTTTCCCTGCTGATTATCGCATTCTTTATTGTTTTTGGCTGCTCTACGATTGCATTCATGAATGGGTTCATTAATGCTGTTGTTTATTTCCTGCTGGTAGTCATAACTTCGGTTTTCACGGCTTGCTCGGGCATTCGAAAGAGAAACTCTGCCCTTCCTGGTGCTTTCTTTATCGCTGCATTCTCAATTGGTGTTTTCCTTGTGGTGAGCACTCCGATAACGACGCGTATTTCATGGGATGATCAAATTCACTATTCCAATGCCCTTTCGACATCTTATTTATTTGAAACTCAAAAAACTGATACGGATATTAAATTTACTGACGAAGCGGTCCGTCGTGCACAGGGCTATGAAGAGCCCTCTCTTTCCCATTTTGATCGAGCGGAAATTCTTGAGCATGCTAGGCAGTTGAATGGCTCCTATAGATCTGATATCGCTTCTGGTCATGTGCAAGTTAACAAGCATGAAGAATTCGTTTATACGCTTAGCAGCATTGGGTATATTCCATCGGCAATTGGCCTTTGGCTCGCTCGCCTTCTGCATTTCGATTTTTCTTCTATGATTCAATTCGCTCGGATTTGCAATTTATTTAGTTACTGTCTTGCAATTGCCATTGCAATCAAGGTTACGCCCTCAAAAAAGGGACTATTTGCTTTTGTGGGAATGCTGCCAACTTCGATCTTTCTTGCGTCATGTTTCTCTTATGATGCATGGCTCATTTCGTTTATCATTCTCGGTTTTGCTTATTTTTTGAGGTATGCATGGGGTGATTTAAATGAATTTACAGTTCGCAATATAGCACTCGCATTTTTATTTACCTTTTTAGGACTCGCAGTCAAAGCTGTGTATTTTCCGATAATCGGTCTTTTCTTTATGGTTCCGCGTAATCGTTTTGCGGGCTCGAAGCAACGAGTTCATTACTATGCCGCCGTGTTTGTTTTGGGCTTGATTGCTTTTGCCTCATTTGCGCTTCCGTTCTTGTTTTCAACGGCCAGCGGATCTAACGTTGGCGATATGCGAGGCGGCTCCGATGTTAACTCTGGTCAGCAAATCGCTTTCATTCTCGCTGATCCATTGCGCTACGCGGAAATACTCGCCAATTATTTTTCAACTTATTATTTAAATCCGATAACCTCTTCTGGATATGCATTGAACTTTGCATACCTTGGATCGCTTGCTGCTCAGATTTCTGTAAATGCAATCCGTGGGTTGGTTCAGGTGCTTCCAGCTGTTTGCCTATTGTTGTTTGGGCTTTTTTCGGCCGATTCGATTAGCGTGAATCATATTGGTCTCGCACAATTTCTTTGGGCCTCATTTGTGTTTTTGTTTACGGTGATTTTGGTCGCTACAGCACTTTATGTATCGTTTACCCCCGTTGGCTTGGGGACGGTTAATGGTTGTCAGAGTCGTTACCTTTTGCCACTCCTGGTTCCTTGCCTCTCGTTTATTCTTAACCAGGATCGCTTGGTCTATGGGGATGGTAAACGATTCGTTTTAGTGTGCCTCGTATTGCCGTTTGTTCTGGCTGCGATTTGCGAGTTTGTATTAATTGTTGGAAAGTGTTGCTGATATGGGCATAGTTTTTAATACCGAATTTAACAATAAGCTAAATTGCCGTGGCGACGGCAAGCTATATCTACTGTATGAAGCCGCATCCGTTTTTCCTGATGCTGTTGAGTCGAAATCACCCAATGGGCAAATTCTGCCCGCAAGAATCATTCCTTTTTCAGAGACTGAATTTGTTGTTGTTCTTGCCGATTTTGGTGTCGACCAATCGCTGTCTTTCTTTAGCGGAGATAATGTAACTTACCAGCGCCGCATCAATCCTGGCAAGTTTTCGATTGAGTCGAAAGTTAACGGCTTGCTGCGCGCGGAGCATTGTGGACAATTTCGCAATATTGACCGTTCTGGCGTGCATGCGCTCGCTTCTATCCAAATTGAGAGCTTTATTCCCTGCGTTGATGGCGTAATCGTTAGAGGTGTTCTTTCAGGTACTGATTGCCTTGAGGGTGATCGTATTGTCGCCTTTAATGAAGAAGCCTGCGTTATTGGCGAATCTTTGTTATTTAATAACTTAATAGCCGATGCGAATCCTGGTTTAATAAATTTCTCTCTTCATATTCCTAAGGTCGGGGATAGCCTGTGCATTTGCATGCACAGGGCTTCTGGTCATCTAGATACGTTTATCAATCTAAAGAAAGATATGCTTAAGGAGCTTTTGGATGAGGCTGATCGGGACCATGCGTGCGCATTCGATCAACCCCGTTATTTGTCCTGGTTTTCTGGGCGCAGATTGACTGGATCCGATTCGCGGGCACAAGCACAAATAAAACTTGCATACCAGCCCTTGTTTTCAATCATCGTTCCTCTATATAAGACTCCCTTGAATTTCTTCAGGGATATGGCTGATTCTGTGATTGCTCAGACGTATTCGAATTGGGAACTCATCCTGGTTAACTCTACGCCAGATTACGATGGCCTTAGCGATTTGGTCTCCGAGTATGTGACTGCAGACTCTAGAATTAAAGTTACTGATCTTGAGGGCAATCTAGGTATCACTGAGAACACCAATGTCGGAATCAAGATGGCCAAGGGAGACTACCTTTGCTTTTTCGATCATGATGATGTTCTCGAACCGAATATCTTGTTTGAGTATGCACACGCTCTAAATCAAAATTCGGATATTAATCTTCTCTACTGTGATGAAGATAAGCTATTGCCTGACGGGTCCTTGGCTCATCCTACTTTTAAGCCCGATTTTAGTCTTGATATGGCTCGTGACAACAATTATATTTGTCACCTTCTTACTGTTAAAAGGGCATGTTTAGACAGAATTGATCTTTCTAACAGCGAGCTGGATGGCGCCCAAGACCATGCCATGGTGTTGAAGATTGCCGAACTTGGTGGGACGATCCATCACGTTCCTAAAATCTTGTATCACTGGAGAATAAGCGAGAATTCGACTGCGGGTAATTCCGATAGTAAACCCTATGCAACACTTGCCGGAATAAAAGCGGTTCAGGAGCACCTTGATAGATGCGGTATCAAGGCGACTGTGGTCAACTCTCATAACCGTGCTTTTAGATATAGCCCTATTAATGATGTTCCTTCATCTGAGTCCTGTTCATTAATCGTTACCACCCGCGGCAATCCTTCGGTTCTTTCGACTCTTGTATCTTCAATCAATGACACCGATTTTGATGATCTTGAAGTTGTTTTCGTGTGCTCACAGGATACGGAAGCCGTTGTTCAGCAATCGAGCTCTGGACTTCGTTGTCGCTATATCGTTCACGCGCTTGATGACCCGTTTAATATATCTGCATGGAGAAATGCCGGAGTTCTCGCCGCGCATGGCGAGCAACTCGTCTTTGTTCATGACGATATTCAGGCACTAGACTCCTTGTGGCTAAAGACTCTCGTTGGTTTTTCCCAGCGAGAGGATGTTGGCGTTGTTGGAACAATGACGTGCGATCTTGACGGTATTGTGCAGCAGGCAGGCCTGTCTTATGTTGGAGAATCAATCGTCAACCTATCGCAAGGCATTCATCGCTCTTCTCCTGGCTATATCTATATGCCATTGACCGTGAGGGATGTATCGGCGGTGAGTGGTGTCTGTTTAGCTATTTCACGCGAACATTTTAATCGTCTGGGTGGTTTTGACGAGTCGTATCTTCTTGACTATTCGGATGTTGATATTTGCTTCAAGTCTTCTCAAGCTGGGTTAAAAGTGATCTATACACCAGAGGCATGTCTCTACCATTTGGCATGTGTTGACAAATCCCTTGATAGTAAATCTCGCTCTCATAAGCATTTTGAGGATAAGGCACGATTGCTGCATAACTGGTCCGAGCGATTCTCTGAGGGGGATCCATGGTTCTCCGTTAACTTTTCTCGAGATCCCAAGCGCGCAGCGTTATATAAGTTCGATCCTTTTGACTACGAAGCGATTTGAGTGCTTTAAATGAAACAAATTGCCTGGATAATATCTCCGCCGGCAAAGGGTTCTGGCGGCTTTCGAACCATCTGCAGCAAGGCTTCCTTTCTAGATTCTCGCGGATATGAGAACTACTTTTACATTATGCCGGGCTGTGAAGCATACAAAAGTGCTCATAGAGTTCAGACCGAAATAAAGGATTGGTTTGGTTATTCGCCTAAAGAAGTTCTTGTGGCTCCGAGTGTGCCCGAGGATTTTTTTGCAGTAATCGCCACCGCTTGGAATACGGCGCACTTTGCATCTATGCAGAAGTGCACCCATAAGTTCTACTTCATTCAGGATTTTGAACCTTGGTTCTATCCGATGGGGGAGATGTATCTAAATGCCGAAGCAAGTTATCGTTATGAACTAAACCCATAACGATAGGCAGATGGCTTTCTAAAAAAGTTGAACCCTATTATTCGCATGAAGTCCCATATTGTGATTTTGGCGTTAGCGATATATATACTGCGCAGGAACAAAATCTAAGCAGAGAGTATGCCGTCTGTGCTATTTATCAATCCAATAAGGATCGGCGTTTGTCTGGCATGTTGCTTGATGCAATTAAATTGCTTCTCAAGCTCGACGATGCAGTTGTCGTATATTTATACGGCGAAGACGCAATGCCTCCCATTCGTGATCCACGTGTACGCAGCCTCGGCATCTTGACCGCTGATGAATGCGCCTCGCTTTATGCCAAGTGTGTTGCCGGCGTATCGTTGAGCGTGACTAATCCCTCTCGCCTGCCTTTCGAAATGCTTGCATCGAAGCTCTCGGTAATTGAAATAAACCGTGAGAATAATCTACTCGACTTTCCGGAGGGCACCATCCACCTCGCTGAGCCCTCTGCTTGCGGCATTGCTTCTTCTATTCTTGAGGCTCTTTCAGGCTCAAAATGCGATTCGCCTAATCGATTTAGCTGCACGTCGATTGAGCGTGAAAATGAAATGTTCTTCGAGGCCTTTACACGTTATCTGAATGAAGAGCCATCCTTGGTTAGCGGGAAGTCCGCCTTCGGGAATGTGCTAAAAACCGAAGAACTAAGTAAGGTCTTCTTGCTCAGCGATCATCTCGCTGATGCTCGATTGCGATCGTCTGCCATGTCTCAAACGCTCATTCAAGCTTCTTCTGTTGATATGACTGTGCGTTTTGAGTCGTCTTTGATGCCTGTGGATGTTCGCGCGGCAGTTTGGTGTGCCCTTGATCAGTCTGATATTCGCTGGATTAGTCTTGAATCTAGGGACGGTCTTTTTGCGGGGCATGTTCCGCTGTTTTTAAATGATGATGAAGAGGCCTATCTTCGCATTCATATATACTCTTTTGCGGAAGACGGCAAGAATCCGCTTTGTGTCGCCGAGCTAAGCCAACTAGTCTGTCTTTCGCCTTCTCGCAACGCTCATCCTGTTGTTCGTTCGGTTGAAAGTGGCGCATGCAGCGTGTCTGCCGTTTTTAACCTATCTGATGATTATTGTGAACCGTTTCAGCCTTCTGCTTCGACGGGCGTCGAAGGCGGTCACGTTGCTCTACTCAAACGTTTATTTCGGAGAAACTAATGGCGCGCTTTAACCAATGGACTCAGCTACTTAAAGCCTCTGCGACATCGCGCAGGCACGATGAAAAATCCGATGGCGTTAAGCAAGAACGCTATCTCCTTTTGGATACGGCTATGGGAAGCGAGAACTCTGGTGACCATGTGATCATGGATGCCTGTGGCTGTATCGCGGGTCAAATCTTTGGCGGTGCGTTGCCCCATGTGGCAACGCACTATTATTCCAAAGAGCTTGAAATGTATCCTGAATACGTAAAGCTGTTGTGCGGCACCAATATTCTGTATACGCATATGGCTGATCAGCAGCAATGGGCGCTTGCCAAGCGGTTGGGCAATAATAGAAATGTTGTTTTGTTCGGCGTGGGCATGTCTGATATTGGGGTGGACGATGCTATCGACGCCTATACAAAGAAGTTCTATAAAACCTTGCTATCCGATGAATATCTTCATAGTGTTCGAGATGAAATGACTAAGAAGAGGCTTAACTCTATTGGCATAGAGAATGTTCTTAATACCGCATGTCCGACCATGTGGTCGTTAACCCCATCTAGGCAACTTGAGATATCCTCTAAGCGTTCTAAAAACGTTGTTACGTCAATTACCGATTATTGTTTCGATGCGGAACGTGACCGTAAGATGCTGGAATTGCTGTCGTCGGAATACGAAAAGGTAACGATTTGGATTCAAGGAAGCCATGATGTTGATTGGTGTCTTGATCAAATAGTCGATCTGAAGCAATTTAATGTCATAGGCCCCAATATCGAAGAGCTTAATCGTGTAATTGAAACTGAGGAGTTTGATTATGTGGGGACGCGTCTCCATGCGGGCATCCGCTGTTTAAATGGAGGACATCGCTCTCTAATTATTGCAATTGATAATCGAGCCCGCCAGATCGGTGAAGATACGGGACTTCCCGTTCTTGAACGCGAGGACGGCTATCTCCATAAATTAGCTGATTGGGTAAACCATCCCGTTAAAACTGAGATTAATCTTCCCTGGACGAGCATCGATAAATGGAAGAAACAGTTTAATTAGCTGTATTCCTTGGCTATTGCTTTCCCTATTTCTTATCGTGTGGTGCCTTTGGCGTTTCTCCGATTATCCAACCCATATTTGTGGCTCGAATTAGATTCGTCAACATATAGGCGACTGATCCAAATCCAATCAGGTTAATTGCTGCCATCGCCATTGGGGCTATGTTGGGCCAGTAGGTAAAAGAAATGTAAACCAGTGGAGAATGAAAAAGATATATTCCCATACTGTTTTTGCTAATCTTTTCGGTTAGTAGGTTTGCCTTTTGGGGGATGACACAATAAATTGATGCAAGCGCCATGCAAGTAAGGGCGGTGGAAGCAATGGGGGGCACCACTTGTTTTAGTAAGTTTACAAGGAATAATAGTATTAGGACTATTGATATGCTTTTACGCCTTTTATAGCTCTCGAACCATTTGTTTGCTTCCAAGTAGTGGATTGTTAGGCCAAGCGCAAACCATATTGCATTTGCTTCTGCCAAATTGATATATCTGTTCGCTGATGGTATTCCAAAATGGTAAAGATAAATTGAAGCGCCGAAAACTATCGGAACCTTAAAACTTGTTAGAGGGCTCTTTTCGAGTATTTGAAAGATGCACGACGTGGCTGCTGTAATGAAAAAAAGAGTCGGGAGAAACCAAAGGTGACCGTTGTCTTCGCCCAACAGAATTGATTTAAAGATGATGTGCGGTATAGTTAGGCTATTATAAAAGGGATACTTAACGAGCATCCTGATGGGGAAGAGCCAACATATTCCAATCATGATATAGGGGATAATTAAGCGTTGGGCTTTTTTAATGATCTGACTGATAAAATCGCTTGATCGATTCCAGCTCCATAAAAAACAAAAGCCAGACAACGAAAAGAACAAGGGCATCTGGATTCCGTTTATTAAGAATTTGAGATTATCCAACAGAATTGATTTTTGTTCAGTTGGATAATATCCCCACGCACTTGAATACAGAATAATGCTGTGGCCTAGGACTACAAGGAATATTGCAAGGGCCCTCACGTTCGTTATGTCGTCTCTACGGGTTGTGTCCTTGCGGTTGTTCATCAATTGCTTCTTTCGTTAATATTGAGAAGGATTAACTTAATAGAATATCAAACTCTTACTAACCGCTCGATTTATAACTATTTTCGATTGTAGAGGACGGATTATATGAAAGGCATCATCCTCGCCGGCGGGTCCGGCACGCGCCTGTACCCGCTCACGCTCGTGACCTCCAAGCAGCTGCT
>OGOY01000598.1_pt1 | contig 45389 bp, 71 predicted proteins | sample 1552811 | NCBI WGS metagenome assembly OGOY01 (sample SAMEA2580132, study PRJEB22360) | human gut metagenome | biome: human gut; feature: human-associated habitat; material: faeces | place: Denmark | collected 2008/2010 | reverse complement strand
CTCCTCCGCTGTTGTTCCCCGAGTCTCCTCCTGCACCGCCGCCACCTGCACCCCCCGCGTTCCCGGATACGCTATGTTGTCCTTTTGTGTCATATTCGTTTGCGTAGTTCGTAGGATTGTCGGAATCGTTGTAATCGCGTGAACTTGCGGAATTGCCACCTGCGCCGCCTGTCGATTCGCCAGCGGCCCCGGCACTTCCGCCTTTTCCGCCTCTCTCTCCTGCATTGCCGCTTGTTGCGAACGTCTCGCCTGTAATAATGTCTGTGTATCCTGCACCAGAGGACGTTCCAGAACCTGACGAAACACTTCCAAATGTTGTATTTCCTCCGGCGGCACCGTTAGACTGCCCCCCAGCTCCGCAGTTGTAAGAAATCCTCTGACCCGGCGTCACTGTGATTGTTTTCCGGTAAACCTTTCCTGGCGCTCCAGCTGCACCTCCATCCCCTCCTTCCCCTGGATCTGTATTACTCTGGGATGTTGATGCGCTCGTTGAAATAGTTTTGCTGCTTCCTACAGATAGACCAGACAGACTAACACTATCGCCCTCAGTAAAATTTTCCCCCCAAGTCCCAGAGCCGCCGGGCCCAGCCTCTCCAGGATTCCCATCATAGCCAGCTCCGCCGCCGCCAATTACGACCACCTCAACCTCACTAACACCATCCGGTACAGTCCAGGTCCCAGATCCTATGAGGAGTTCGTGCTCATCGTAGGTCTGACTATTATCCTGCCTGATGGGGGTAAATCCGACTAGCATTTTTTCGTTTGCCTTAATCGTATTCGACAATATTATGTCTGCTTCTTGAATGCAAACATCCACAGATGTCTTGTCGAATGGGTCCCATGTGGATATAAGATCCCCCGGAATTTCACCCTGGTAAACTACACTAGTTTTAATTGTCCGGTTCCATTTTAGGTAATTTACAAGGTTGTTTGAAACAGCTTGTGAATTTACCAGCGATACAAGCGTAGCGTCCTTCACTGCCTTTATGTTAGGCTCAGATGCGGAAGATACGGTTTTGATGATTTCTCGGGTGTTATGTTTATATTTCCGTCCCTTTAGAGTTCCGTTACCGGCAGATAGCTTTGCAAAGTTCGCGCCCTGGCTCTGTATCGTGAACCCGGAGGCAGTAAGACCATAGACCGGTTCATCAAAGGTGATAATATCGCCGCTTTGGGTCGTGCCGCTGAACAGCTCATCAAGATCTCCACTTGCCACATATTGGTGCTCTGTCAGTGAGACTTGGGTAACTTTTGACGCGTATTCAACAGAGGCGCCTTGATACATTCGGTCTGTCCCGATGTCACCACTCAGCCCATCCCACAGCTCCTCGATCCGTAACACGCCGTTCAAGTCTGTTCGGAGAGTGGCCCCCATCGCAAACAGGACTTGGGCGAGGTTGTCTCTCGGTGTTGCAATGGGGAGCCAGCCATATAACTTTATGGGCCGCAGCTTGTTCTGGATATCATACTTTACTGACCCGCAGATGCTACCGATAATGGATTCAGCAGTCTGCCCTGTATAGATGCCGCCGTAGTGGTTACCATCACTCAATATACCGACCGCAGATGTAGCCGAAACCTTGTACAAATCAGCTGCAGTTCTCTTCACGTCCTGGACATAAAATATCCCGAGTTGACGCTCACCGTTGAACACTGTGATAGGAGCGTTTCTGGAGAAATTGGTCAGATTCTTGTTTGGGCTTTTCAAAGTCACGTTGAACGTATTGCTCTCCAGAGAGGACGAAAGCAGAGATGTAGCCAGTCTCATATTTCCGTTCTGTATCTCTGTCCCGGTGTATGTTCGTCCGTCATATACGATTTTAGTCGTGTTCGCCATCTCGTATCACCTCACGGCTTTAGCTGTGCGTCCATGGGTACAAAGCTCACTTCAATCTCGCCCCAGTAGGTCACCCCGTTTTCCACCTTCTCAATGTCCTGAGATGCACTGGTGTAGTAGGCTTGGTAGCTGATGGTCTTCTGGCCATCAGCCGCCTCCAGTAGAACAGAATCATCAATGGAGTGCTGATAGAGATAGTCCCAAAAGTCATCCAGCCCTTTATAGTCGTCTCCGCGCCGAAACACGGTGATTTTGTGACCAAGGTATGTGCCGATGATATCTCGAATCATTAGACCGGAGAGGACGCGGCCCGCATTGTCCCCATCCAGCACATTGAAGTTCCGGTTGTAGGCCGAGATAGCGATGTCCGCATCAAATTCCCGCCCATTCAGTTTGATGTAACTCAAAATTACACCTCCACCAGCTCCACACCGATTCGTTTCCCTTCCGCTTGATTGGCCCGATAGGTTACACGGCCCAGCACCTGCTTGTCCACTTCCAGAATCACAGTCTGGTTGCCTCCATGGCCGTTTATCCCGCTCCGCTGGATTCCGCGCATGACCGCAGCCTCGATTTCCGATGTAGGAGCCTCGATGTTTGTTCCGCTTTTCTGATCCCCCAATACCGCCAAGAACTCACGGTTCGGCGGAATGACAGCGCCACGGGCCAGCGCAGGGACATCCTCTAAGGCGAGACGAGGGGCCGCCATTCTGCTGCTGAAGCCTCCGCCTCTGCTACTACTTGTGCCACTGCTTCCCAATTTAAGGGCCGCACCACCACCAAGAAGCGCGATGCCAGCCAGCACCATGGGCAAGTTATACGTCATTGCGCCGATAGAAACGAGAGCGATTCCGGCAAGCAACATCGCGGTGGAAACCCATCCAGCCACTTCTTCAAGATGCAGGGTTTCAACCCAGCTTTGAAGCGTTCCACTCTCTCTCCCGACAATCAGTCCAGCAATAAGCAATGTAGCCCCACCGATAAACATGGCGGGATTCACAGTCATAAGACCTATTGCAATAAGTCCAAATGCGACAAGCAAAACTGCAGCAGTTACATATCCCATTACTTTTTCAAGGCCCAATGTTTCAACCCAGTCCTGCAAACGTCCTTCATTTACCGAAGCAACAATTCCAAGACCAAGAACGATTGCACCTGCAATCAAGAGCAAGATATTCCCAGTTGCTGCCGCAATGGCTACCATTACAATTCCGGCCAAAAGTAACGCCACAGAAATCCACTGGGCAACAGTGGTCAATTTCAATTTCTCCCACCACGCCATCAACGTTTGCTCCCCAAGTGCTTCTACCGTAATTCCAACCGCAAGCAAGACTGCCCCTGCGGCAACCATAAAAATGTTTGTCATTGCCGCTCCAATGCAAATTAGCGCAATCCCGGCAATTTGGATAGCGGCTGCTACATACTCAAACGCAGAATCAAGCCCAAGCGTCTCCGCCCATGATTTCAGTGTCCCGCTTTCAATGCCCACATACACTCCTGCAGCGAATAAAGCAATACCGGATATTACCATCAAAATGTTCCCGAGACCAGCCCCAATACAGACAAGCGCAAATCCAGCAATAAGAAGTGCAGCAGTTATAAACTGCGCTGCTCTCGAAAGTCCAAGGGTTTCTGCCCAGTCTTGCATCATACCGCTCTGTGCCGCATACCAAATAGCCACACCAATCAAAACAAGACCCGCTATCACGAGCAGTATATTTGCTGTTGCCGCTCCGATTGCTACCATCGCAATTCCGCCAAGGATAACAGCGATGACCACAAATTCCTGTACACTGTTCAGCCCGAGTGCATCGACCCACGATTGAAGTTGATCGTTTTCCTTACCAAATGCAATCCCGGCTCCAAGTAGTAGAAGCCCAGCAACAACGAGCAGTAAACTGCCCATTGATGCACCGATTGCGACAAGCGCGATTCCTCCAAGCATCAGAGCAATTGGGACCCACGCAGATACGCTTTCCATCATTTGTTGTAACCATCCGCTGTTTTGATTAACTGCGGAAAAATCGGGTGCAATTTCCTGATTTTTATTGGAACTTTTTTTGCTTCCACCTGAAAGCTGATTGATCTCATCAAATGATGCAAGGGACTTTTCTGCTTCCTCCGCTGCCTGCCCGGTTCCCTCAATGGCTTCTGTTTCATCATATAGATTTTCTGCGGACTCAGCAGCTTGTTCTGCTGTAGTCCCAAAAAGGGCCGCAGTAAGATGCGCCGCCATCGAAATAACTCTGGCCAGCATATCGACAAACTTGGTAAACGCTGGTATAATGATGTCAATTAAAGGTTGCGCCAATGTGAGCAGCGCACCCTTCAAGCGGGCAATCGCAGCACGAGCCTCGTCATTCGTCTTAATGACTTTTCCCATCCATTCGCGGAATTTTGCAAGTGCCTGTGAGATGATGGTAAAGATCAGTGCACTCCTGATGACCTCCCGCAGACGCATGGAGAACTTACTTGCACTTTTCTGCGCCTTGTCAACGGATTTTGCCATCTTTTCGGCGGATGGACCAGCTTTAGCCATATTCTGCTGGATACCTCCGGCCTCCGCCTTTGCACTGTTCAGTTTAGCCTCCAGACCTGAAATCTTAGAATCGTAAGCGGAAAGAGCCTTGTCGGCCTGTTTCCACTCCTTTTCGATAGCGTCAACTTCGGCCTGCTGCTGTTTCAGAGCGGCCTCGACCATAGGGCTATCTGAATAGGCGCGCATATAATCATCTGCGGTCGCTCCCGCTTGCATAGCGGAGTTAATGGCGTTCTGCTCATCCTGGAGCATTGCCAGCCGCTTCCGGGCCTCGTCCAGCTTTGCGTTGACCGAGTTCAGGTTATTTTCAAGGGGCAGTCGCCCCTGCTTTTTAGATGCAAGCTGATCCTCGATCGATTTGATTTGTTTATTCAGGCGGGTCAATTCCCGCTGTGCGTTTTTATCATCAATATTGGTCTCAATGACGATGGAACCGTCTGCGGACATATAAAACACCACCTTGAAGGGGAAGATTTATGTGGATGGGTATAAAGAAATCATAATCACAAGGGAGAAGTCCATGTGGGGTTGTGCGGTTGATTTTACTGTCCTTTTAGACGGTAAGGTTGTCGGGACTTTGAGGAATGGGGACACAATCTCTGTTTACACTCAAGATGGGCCGCATACGCTTTTATTTCAAAAAGGGAAAAAGATAGATTGTTCTGTTTCGATTCTTATATCGCCAGAAGACAAGGTATGGGTCGTGAATACGGAAATATCTGGTTCTCATCTTGCGGTAGATAGTCAATACGCATCAAACACGACAGAGGCCACCGCTTTCGATCGCGAGAACTCTCCAAGGAAACAAGCTAAGAGAAGCAAAGGAAATGTTGCCTTTGCGGTAGTAATTGTCGTTGCTGCACTTGCTGCTCTATCGCTTACTTTTAAGGGCCATTCTGATAATTCGTCAAACGATAGACCTAGCCCGCATCAATCAAACATTTCCACACAGCTTGACAATAACTTAACGCCGGACAGCCAGCCGGAGGAAATCACAATTTCTGCAACTGATTTGTGGGCGGCATATAAGGAGAATACAGTAAATGCAGATGCGCTATACAAAGATAAAATTTTGGTCGTGACTGGGACCATTCAAAATATTGGACAGGATATCGTGACAAAAGCCCCTTGCATTTCCATTGAAACAAATGACGGGTATGGACTTTATCCCATCCAATGTTTTTTCCCAAAGAACGGGGACCAGACAGATTTGATTGCTCAGTTAAAGGATGGAGATCAAATCGTAATTGCTGGAAAGTGTGATGGTATTCCTCTTGCGCAAGTACAATTAACAAAATGCTCCATACGATGACTTAGCCGCTCCTCCGGGGGCGGTTTTATTTTGCGCCCGTCCAGAAGCTTACAAGTTTGTTTTCTGCTTCGCTGTAGGTATGCTTGATATCAATAATGTCACGGTTTTTGCGGTAAAATTCCCGGTCAGACTTGTCTAGCGACTTTCCCTTGGCCTTCTTGTCGCGGATTCGGACGATCTGTGCGAATAAACAGTCTCCAATCTCTGAATAAGCAGAGAGAATAGTCCACCAGTGTATCCCGCCCGTGTTAGTTTCGATGTCGTAGTCCACAGCGCGGGCTTCATAGCCCAGCACACGATTGACCGGGGCGATGATGCGGGGGAAGTCCATCGGCCAGTCCACAAGGTGGGGACCTCTCTGCTCCCGTGGCTCCTCGCCGCCGTTGATGAACCGGAACACCTCTTTCATAGCCGCGTCATAGTCGGTCAGTTCGTCAAAGTCGATGTAGAAGATCTGGAGCACGTCAAGAGCGCGGTCCTCCTCGCTGGAATCCGGGTCGTTCATGGCCTCGAAGATATCAAGAATTACCCGATAATCATAGCGGATAGCAAACTCTTTCCCGTTTATCTCCACGCTTTTTGGAAGTCCATAGCTCATGGCGTGCTCCTTTGGTTACTTCTTCTGATACTTTTGATATTTTGCCGTGTACTTGCTGATGCGCGGGTTGGTCAGCTTTTGCTCTCTGGTGAATGTTGTGTCGATCTCATCCATGACCGCCATCATCAGGTTGCACCATACTGGGAGGCCGTTTGCAATGGCATAGACATTCATCCCTCCGAACACCGCCTCGCTCACAGGCGCATCAAATACGCCATCGATGATACCGCGCATCTCCGCATCCCGCTCCCTGGCAAACTCGAAGATTTCCTTCTTGTCCGCCATCTTCTCAATCTGAGCCTTGTAGCTCTCCTGCTTCTTATCCAAGTCCTCAAAAGCAGAATACAGACGCTCTACAAAATTGCTGTCAGTTGGGTTGAAAGATACTTCAAACTTTCCATTTAATGAATAGGCAACGAGTCCGCTATCAAAATTCAATTCTTTCATGTGTTAGACCCCTACTTCTTCCGTTGTAAATGTGACTGTTCCGCCGCTAATAGATGCTGTTCCAACAGTCCGTGTTCCTCCATAGGTCACATCAAGAGGCATTCCGATGGTGCCGCCCCCTTCTCCTCCAAGCCCACTAGGAAGAATGGAACAGGAAGAATACCGCTCCGCAAACACCGCCGTGTTGGCTGTTCCTGCATACAGATGAACTATCAGCATATCTTGGTTCATCAAAGCATTGACATTCTGATCTTTGATAGCCAAATTCCAAATCTTCTTCTGTGCCGCATCGTCTGCATCCAGTTCACACGGATCAAATGTCTGAGTAATTGTAGGCTTCTTTCCATTTGTGTAAGTATTTCCGAAAATATCCACTTTTGTTTCGGTTTGCCAGTCGTATTCAGAGGAGCTGTCCTCCACTCGCTTGCCGATTGGAGACCACTTAGGTGTCTCATTTTCCCCTGTGTTTAGATAAGCAATCAACATTTCTCGGCCCACGGTCTGGCCGGGCGTGGTGTTAAATGTTAAATCAGAATTAGTCATTTTGCTTCTCCTTTCACACGCCGACCTCATAGGTCAGCTTCATTAAAATCTGGTAATCCTCAATGCCCCCCTCATAGGAGGCGAATTTGGAAGATTGGGTTGTCGGCTCTACCTTCAGCGCACGAACCCCATCTCCAAGGTCGGGCAGGTTCTTCCTGGCCCAGTCCCCGAAGTGGTTCAGTAGCTCGTCTGCTTCCAATCTCCGGTCGTTGCTGTTTCCAGGCTTGATGCGGTAAATCAGTTTGAATTGATACTCCGCCTGGTATCCGCCCAAAATGTACTGCTTGGTAATATAGGTTCCCTGGATGGTGGACAGGGCCATGGCTGTCTCTTCCCCGATGGCGGTGTCCAGCGATTCGTACTTGATCATTGTGACCGGCTTCTCCGGGAAGGTGTTCACCCACACATTCATGGAGCGGGAGATCTTGTCTACCTCTTCCGCTGTTGCCAGCATCCGAGGCTTTTCTTTTTTTTCAGAGATCACGCTTCACCGCCTTGTCCGCCACACGGACCCACTTCTCTAGGTTTTCCGCCTTGCTGGCCTCGAACCAATAGGATTGAGCCTGTCCGTGCATGGCCTTGTTGAATACCAGGTTCTTGTCTGTCAGCACCTTTGTGCTGCCTTTCTGCGCGTAGCTACTGCCGGTAGCGGGGTCCACCATCAGCTTCCCAAAATACAGATATCGGGCGTATGGGCCCGGATAGATGATTTCGCCCCCATCGACGCGCGTCCGCTTGTCCAGGCTGCCTGTCAGCGCCGGAACATATGGCGATGTATCCTTGCGGACCTGCATTGCCACTATGTGGGCTGCTTTATCGCTTGCAGATGAAACTTTTTCGCGCAGTGAATCCAGGCCGGACGTATGCACATTGAATTTCAACATCAGGCTCCACCTACTTCCCAGTGGGACATCTCCCCCCCGAAGTCCTTGAAGTCAACCGTTTTCACGTCATAGACGTAGTCATAGGCGGCTGATATCTTCTGGCTACTCCAGTCCGGGTGGATGGCCTTCCCCTTGACAAAAAAGGTGTTCTGCCCGGGAGATAGGGTCCACATCCCGTCCCGGCTCTCGCCGTTCCAAAACTCCACGGGTCCAACGTAACGCTTCTTCTCGCCGGTCACACCGTCAGTGGCGGATGCGTTGGTCGGTATGTAGAGTGTTACAGCATCGGCGTCCACAAGTCCGCTCTCGTTGACGTTTTTCCCCTTCACCGCATCCAGAAGAACGCCTTCCAGCACTGTGATATGGTTGACCGTCGTTTCCTTCATAGTGGCCGGGTCAATCTCCACCGACACGTTATAGAGCGTCACAGTATGGGGGAACACAGACGCACCCCCTTCCCCGGTAGAGCAGGCCGGTCCCGGCCAGGTACATATTCGCCGCTTCCGCCAGGCCAGCTTTTACGGAGGTGGCGGAGGCGGCCGCCTGTGCCGCACTCTCGCCTCCGCTCTGGTAAGTCTTAGACCAGCTTCCCACAGTCTGGCTCTTAAGTTCTCCGCCATCCTGGGACAGTGCAGCAGACAAAGACTTCTGCGCCAGTGCCTGGGCCGTGTCGATGGCCTGATACTGTTCAGCGACAGCGCAGCAAGCCATCTTCACGGCATCCAGATCCTTGTTTTGAGCTGCCCGTCCCTGTGTATAGTAGTCCAAAAACGAACTTGCACGCAGAGACAGGCGTGGGAAATCGGATGCCATAATGGCTGTCCCAAGGTATGTGGTTGTGTAATACCCATAGTCTACATAAGCCATTATAGAGCCTCCTTTTAGACCGATTTTGTGATGGTGACGGTATAAACCTTCTGGGCTACCCCGTTTTTCACAGTGATGGTCAGGGTGTTAGCCCCCTCCGTCCAAGTTGCCGCCGTGCCGTTGTCAACAGGGCTCTCTCCGTTAAGGATGGTCACAGTTGCATCCTCGTCCTCTGGTGTGGCCGTTACAGTGTTTGTTGCGTTGGTCGTTGTGGCTGTGTACTCCGTCGTATCTGGGTCAAACGTCGGAGTGAGTGTTAGCGCGCCAATCGTCAGCCCCGAGAGGCGCGCGCTTAACCCCCCGCCGGTGCGTAAACAGCAAAAGGGAAAGCATTTTCCAGGCCCACGTTATATGCATTGATGGGATTGGGGATCTCCCAGCCTAGCCTCATAACGGCGCGGAGGGCCACCATGTCGTTCTGCATCAGGTTATACAGGATATTCCCGGTAGTGGGGTCCTGCACCACGCCGCTGTCAAAAATCTTGAAGGTCATGTCCTGCCGAATGGCGTAGACCAGCTGGCTCCAATCGCCTACGATGGCAAGGGATTCCTCCGGATCGTAAGCGCCGTTTACAGGGAAATACATACTCATGCCGTCCAGTGCGTAGCGGGTATCACCCTGCATGTCGGTCTTGAAGATGGGCTGTCCATTCTTGTCAACCAGGCCGCGCAACTTGGCACGCATCTGGATGGCGGCCATTACACCATTGGGGATGTAACCGCTCTCTTCTACCTTGGCGATCACGCCGCCCTCGCCCATGATGTCCTTGAAAATATCGCTGGTAGCAGTCACAACAGCGTTTGCAGTGGTAGCAGAAGGGACCAAGCCATCACGCCAGGAGGTGGGCTTGTCCGTTCCATACAGAATAGCGGCGTCGATGACCTTGCCGAATGCTTCCTGGAGACGGGGGCGTACTTCACCCCAGATGTCGTAGTCGCTGTCATCCAGCACCGCCTCAGGGATTGGCACGATAACTGCAATCTCCTCGGCGTAGATCTTTTTCTTGTCCCATGCCATGTTGGTGGTCTTTTTGAGGGATGCCTTGGAGTCAGACGCTCCAGTCGTAGCCTCGCCGTTCACAAAGTAGGCGGTGGGCAGTGCGTCCAGCACGTTAAGGGTCTGAGTCTTACTGGTCATGTTTGGCAGCCGTCTGGCCATTCGCAGCACGGCGGACTCCGTTACGGCTCCCTGGATAATCTCACGGGTCACGGGTTCAGGAATAAGCCCGGAAAGTTTACTTCTATCAATAATATCAACAGCCATTTAGGTTCTCCTTTCATTTCAGTGCGCCCCGAATCAGGGCATTCATCAGGTCGTTTTCTCCTGTTTTGGAGCTTCCGCCACCCACAGGAGCGGTCCAGTCAAAAGTGGTCTTTTTGCGGTCAGCGGTCAGCGCGTCCACAGCCTGCTCAAAGGTGGTCTTATCGTTCACCATCTTCCCTGCCTTGAAAGCGATAAACTCCGCCTCCTCGCCGGTCAGGCCCTTTTGGGCCAGATACAGGTCCCGCTTCAGCTGGTCCCGCTCCGCCTCTGCGGCGGTAAGCCTTCCGGCCAGCGTATCCCGCTCTCCGGTCAGCTTATCCCAGCGTTCTTTCTCACCAGCCTGACCTTCCTTCCATGTACGGAAAGCGGTCATTTCTTCCTCGCTGGGCATGCCCTTCATGGCTTTTGCAAGCCGTTTGCCAATCAAGGTGTCAACCTCCGCCTGAGTGAAGGTTTTCTCAGGGGCGGGCTCCGGCGCAGGGGCCGGGGTAGGGTTATTGATAGGTTCGCTCATAAATACCTCCGTTTTTTGTCAGGGCCGTCGCCCTGCGGTTTTACGCCTCTCGGCAAAATAGAAAGAGCCATCAAACCGTTACAGTTCGTAACCGGTTCAATGGCTCTTGGCTCACAGGCTCTTGGCTCTATGCAATATTCACTTCGATATCGTGCTTACATGCTTTGCATCGGAATGGCATGTTTTGTACCTTCGTATCTGCCCGGATTGGGAAAAGTGCTTTCCCGCAGTGCGGGCAGCAGTACCACATTCTTCCGTTGATCTTTTTTGTCATTCGCTTCCCCCGACAATTTCGATGCGTTTAATCTCATCTTCCGTAAATCCGATCAGCAAACCGTTTTCATTCTCCACATCGAACTCCAGAAACTCATTTCCATCATCGTCAAAGTCGTAATCATACCCATAGAGCTCCCCAATCGTCATGCGCCCGCTTATGGAAAAAACTTTAATTTTCTTTCCGAAGTAAATCTCAGGATTTTCAATTATCATTTTTTCCACCTCCCCGAAAATGGGACACCATGAGTGCCGCTTTTACTGTAGTGGATTTTGATGCTTCTTGCAATCATTATATCACCATTTCTGTTGATCGTATAGCCAATTTCTTTTCCAGCATCAATAATTTCTGTGTTTTTCCACTTTTTAAAATCATCTGTAAGATTGATTTTCCCGCTACCTGCCTTTGCGTTTATGATGGCTTGTAACTCCTCCATAGAAACCGTTATTACACTTCTACCCGGTATAGCCATACCAGCCATATGCCGCGCTTGTTTCTCTGGATTGATTTCCAACGGATACCCACCGCTTTGGATTGCCTGCCTGATCGGTGCTTCCGCATCGCGCTGTATTTTGAGGGCTGAAGCCATTTGCTCAGATGCCACATCGGTATAGGTAACTTTCATCCGCTCCCGCTGCAACGGCAGCCCCGCGGCCTCGCTGAACGACTTGTATTCTGCGTTTAGCCGCCGAATGCGGGCTGTCACCGCTTGGGCGTCCTCTTTCAACCCTGCGGCCTTGTATGCCGCCTGTTCCCGCTTCAGCCTGCGGACGGTCCGCTCAATTTGCCTCTGCTTCTGGGTAGCCTCATAGGCTGTATAGTGCTTACCCTCAAAGTCCACGTCGTGGCCGTCGTCAATGTGGACCAGCTGTTCGTCTGTGTATGTGCGCTCCATCACACCATCCACAAACGCCGTCCTGATATGGCGGCAGTTGGCTCCTTCCAGGCCGTCCACATAGCCCAGGCCACACACCTCGTAGATGTTCGGATACTTGTCACCGGCTCTGACAGAGTACACACGGCCTTGCCATGCCTTGTGATTCTGCCATCCAACGCCCTTGTCCCGGGCTCCGATGTGAGCTGATATCTCAAAGTATGGTGTCTCCAGATATTCCGCGCTCTGCTCGGTGTACTTGGCACAGATCTGGGATACGCCTGTCATCACTGCACGGCGGGCAGCCACGTCGATATGGTCACGGTGGCCGCTCTCATAGTCCACCATGCGGAGTCCGCTGTCTGCAAGCTGCTTGACGGCGCTCTTGATAGCCTGATTATAGGATATAGCCCCGCTCATGATCTGCATCTCCGCGCTGTCCAGCGCCCACTGGTAAGCCCTTGCATAGGGCAGCATGGTTCGCCCGTTGTCCAACAGAAAGCCCATGGAGCGGGTCAGGTTTTGCAGTTCTTTCCGGGTCTGCTCATAGATGGCCCAGGTATCCTCTACGCTCACCATCGTCTCTGGCTTGGTCACGCCTGCCAGATCAATGAGGTCGGTATAATATCGCTGGTTCCGCTCCACCACCTCGTCCAACAGCTTGTCCAGCTGCTTCCGTGAGAGATTGGAGGTTCGCTGGATGGCTTTCTCAATATCGCCCAGGTCGATACCGTGGGAGCGTAGCGCTCGGATATCCTGTACCGCCACTTCGTTCAGCTCACCGGCGATTTTCAGGCGGGAACAAATTTCATCCAGAAGTTTCAGTTCAAGGGAGCGGTACAGCTCCGCCAGCTCTTCCGGGAGGGAGTCTAATAGTTCTGGAGTGAAGGGATATTTCATTCAATCTCCTCTTCCTCCTCGTCCGTCATATCCTCCATCTTGGGGAGCATCTTCTTTGCTGTGGCCTCGTCCTCGTTATACCACTTCATGCGGTATTCCCACGGATTCATGATGCCCGCCGCAAGGTCTTGGCGGTCGTTGTTCCGTTCAGTCGTCTTGTCCTCGATGATGGAATCATCGAAGTCAATGGTGACCTCTGCATCCTCATTCAGCCCCGCCCCCATTGCCGTGTTGCCGAGGTGGAGAATGATCCGGCACAGCTCCTTGATGGCGCTCTCCAAGATAATTTCGTGCTTCTTGATGGTGCGGAACATGGTGGAATTCTCGCTGATGACCTGGGTGGCGGTGGTGATGTTCCCGCCGTCAAATCGGTAGTAGGTCTCGCCAAATCCGCACTTGCTGGACAGCAGATTAAGCTGGGTCTGCACTCCCTGAGTGTGTTCCGACGTTCGGAGTTTCATATCAATGGGCTGGATGGCGGCTCCGCTCTCGATATCCTCCGGCAACACATAATAGGCAAGATCATCAGGGTCAAAGACAGGCTCACCATCCAAATACTGCTGGGCGGACGGCTTGACCATCACCCGTTTTTTCCCAAGTACAAACTCATTGACGTAGCTGTCAAAGGCAATATCCACGCCCTTCATGCTGTCGATAGCGTTGGCGTAGACCGAAATCCCGAGTGGGATGGAGTAATCGAAGTTGTTGGCGATATTGGGCCGGTCAATGACGAATTGCCGCCGGTTACTTCCGGTGTGAACCACGGGCGGCACCCTCTCAAATCCCTGCACCGATGCCATCGGCACCTCAGCATCCACGTTCTGGTTGCGGTATGTATACAGCCGGTTCTCAATGTCATACAGGCCGTTGACCTTCCTGTGGATTTGCAGGTAGCAGTAATCGTCCCCATTGACATTGACGATATTGTCAAAGGCACACTCGGTAATAATGCCGTTCTGCCAGGCCAGGGGCCAGATATGCTCCACCGTCACATAGTCGATGATGATATCTGTGGCGCTTCCGGGAACGGGCCCCGCCTCGGTGAACCCCATGCCAACCACGCGGGGGATAAAAGCCACCGTGCCAAGAGCGAAGGCCATTTCCTGCATCTCGTTTGAGCGCACCCGGAAATTGTTCTCTTCCAGCACCCGGTCAATAAACTCCTGCTCTTTCGTTCCGTCCAGGGTAATTTCAACCCGCTCATTCATCAGGAGATTTGCCCAGTCCTCCGGGATCTTCTTCCCCATGTTGAGCGTGTACCGCTTGCACCGCACAATCCCGGCCCCATTGCGCACCCGGTAACGATGAAATCCCTTCACGTCGCCCTCATACCAGGACTTCCACTCCTGGACCTTACCGTAAAATCCCTCGTTGATGGTGGCAAAGCCCAATGATTTCAGTTTGTCTATGATGGTCATGCTATCACTCCCATGCGCCTGAATACCCGCTCCAGGGCGTACCGTGTTGCATCTATGGCGTGGTTATTTGCATCGGGGTATCCGCTGATGATCTCTCCGTCCTTGTCCCGCTCATACTCGTAACTCACAAATTCACGCGCCGCATTTGGCGTTCTTCTGCGGTCTATAACGATCTTCCGCCGCTGGAGCCATTTCATTCCGTACTCCACGCTCCCAGGCCCCTTGATGGCCTCCTTTGCAGGCAGGCCCATGGCCCGGTAGTCCGCCGCCGACTTCGGCTCAGCACTGTCGCAGGTGATATAGGCGTCGGTGTACCCCTTCTCCTTTATCTTCTGCCCGCTGGCGTCGTTGGTCAGCTTGTTCTCATAAATTTCATCCACCAAATATATCGTCTCACGCGCTCTGTCGTAGTGGACCCGGACAAACGCAAATGGGTCAGGGAACCATCCCCAGTCTACGCCCTGGTAGATATGGTCAAAGGACGCCACTTCCGCGTCCGTGATGTCCCGCAGTTCCAGATTGTCGAACACATTCCCCCCAGTGCCCACCGGGATGCCGAGGTACTCGTGCTGATAGGCCCGCTCATCCACCGCTCTCAGGTGCTCGGCTTCCGCCAGAAACTGCGTCCCAAGCCACTCTGGCGGGGCCTCCAGGTATGTACTCTTGTGGCACAGCCTGTCTGCCCTCTCTTCCAAGCTGTCCTTGTTGGCCCAGTTATCTTGACTGGTGGGTGGGTTGTAGCTCTCAAAGTTCCAGAACTTAGATCCGCCACGCATGGTTGATTGTAGGATGGTGCGAATCTCTGCCCGGCCTGCAAATTGATCTTTCTCCTCAAAATGTGTTACGGCAATATATCCAAAAGGCACTTTGATAGATTTTATTTTCATGGGATCATCAGCGCCCCGGAACATAATCTTTTGTCCGGTAGGCCGATAAATCAGCTCCATAGGCTGCACCTTTGCATCCCAGTAGGCCGCCATGCCCAGCTCTCCGATTGCCCAAAGATACTGAGCATATACGCTGTCCCGAATTGTGTTTGCCACCTTACGCAACACCAGAGCATGGGTATTGGGATTGTTCAGTAGGATGAGTGGTACGAGCAGGGACACGCAGGAAGATTTAAGCGAGCCTCGGCCACCAGACAAATCATAGTGTGTGTGTCCGTGTTGGAATACGTCCCGAGCCAGTATATGGAATGACGGGCCAAGAATGGATGATAAACGAACCTCAGACATCTATGACCACCTTGACTTCCATATCCTCACTTGTTTTTTCGATGGGCTTGTCCCTCCACCTGTCCGGTCTTCGGTTCTTCAGCCAAAAAATCTGTGCTGTGGTGTTACCATCCAATGCAGATGCCAACAAAGCGTTTTCAACCTGGTAGTCAACGACTTCTTTTCCTTTTTTTAGGGCCTCACAAATCTCACTATGAGCATTTTTCCACTCATATAATGTTTTTGCAGTAATCCCCATATTGTGGGCGATCTGTTCAACTGTCAGCCCGTCTCGTGCCCATCCTTCAAGCAGCAGAAGCCCATCCGGCTCCAGCCACCGTTGATATTTGCCTTTCGCCACAATGGGCTCACCACCTTTCGGTCCCGTCCCCGTCTCGTGCAACAGGGCGCGGTATATATACCCCTTTTGGGGTATGCTGCGGGTTTGGTCAGGCTTTCCGCGGGCCTGTTCGCCCCTGCGCTGGATTCCTCCAACACTTTAACCGGCTGGCCGCCGGGGCCTTTGTCTCACCAGAGATAGATACAAGTTATTGCCTGCATCACATTCACGCGGAATCGAACCGCGCTCCCTTCGCTCCAGCCCTCTGCCATTGATACGGATTCGAACCGTCCTTTTGGTGCCACCGCCCGCCTCGTGCGGCGAGGAGAGGCATATATCCCCGGCAGCAGGAGGCCGACTGCCGGGTGCAGGAAGGAGAAAGAGATCGGGAGCACAGGGTATGCCCCCATGCTCCCATTGTCGCATGTATTTTGTTTATGACGCCTCCAAACGGAGGCGCTTATAAAATATTATTGCGATATGCTTAAAGTTTTGGTTCTTGCTCTCCTTCGTCCCAGCAGAGATAATCCAAGCTAACATGATAGTGATTTGCTATCTTTTTCAGTTCAGTCAGCTTAGGCTCCCTTTCGCCCCGCTCATATCTGCGCAATGAATCACATCCAAGTCCTATAAGTTCAGACTTTACTCTCATGCTGATAACGGGCCGTTCTTTTTCTCTCAGTTTTCTCAGCCTATCCTTGAACTCGTTCAAGGGCTATCCCTCCTCATGCTGTCCGCCCTCCCCGTCGTGGATGGAGCCCTCCATCTCAATCAAAAACGCCGCGTTTGTAGCCAAATGCCACAGGTGAGGCAGGCCGCTTTCCTGATCGCACTTCCCCCCCTTGAGATAGGCCAGCCAGTGTCGGTAGAGAGCGTCACGGTAACGTTGCGGCTCCACTTGCCTCCAATTCTCAGGATCATGGTACTTTTCGTTTCCGTACATGCGGACCGCTGTCACAGCATCAATCAGGCTGACGGGAGTGAGCGTAGGGCGAGGCTTTCCTGCGTCAGCTTTGGCCTGCTGGTCCTTGTTTGCATCTTTTGGGTCCTGAAATCCACAAACTGGACATTCAGAATTAGGAAATTTATTGGGGTTTTCTTCTTCATGTGCGCAAATTGGACAAATCCATGAATCCCCATTATCTATCCAGTGCTTACTCATTCCGCACCTCCGATGATCTGGTCAAGGGTGACGGACTGGCCGGGCTTAATGCTGGGGAACAAGTCCTCGTTGATATACAGGTGGTCAAACACCAGGGCAGATCGCTCCCCGAGGTTGGGTGTCCGCCTGATAACCCCATCCCGCCCAAACACACGTCTGACGGTCTTAGCGTCCTCAACATCCTGCTCCGTCCATCGGGGCTTGCGGATGATGCGGTCGGGGTGGTTGATGAAATCAACAAGGCAAAGCATACCGGCAGGAATCCATTCCCTATACCCATCTCCGTTATATTTGGGCATAGCATACTCTAAAGCGACACCACCGCTTACTCTGTAAATCGCTATGTCATTTCCAGAAACAGTCCACTCTTCATCCACCTCAACCCCCAGCACCTCACAAATTCTCGGTTTGTCCATGTTGTCCTCCTCCTTTACCGGGGTACAATTTGTACCCTCATTTGATCCGTTACAATCTGAATACCGCTTAAAGACTTGGTGTATTGCAAATTGCTTCATTGTTTACACCTCACCCTGCATCAAACATGATTTCTGGCTTACACAGAATTTCCTTTTTAAGAATTCCATCTTTCTGTTCAAACGGGATGCTTATTTGAAATTCCGGGCGAAAGTCCCCGTCTCCGTCCGCATAAAACCCGACAAACGATGAGTGTCCAACGGAACCACAGTGTTCCATCCATTTTAGCATCGAGCAAAAATCATCAACCCATCTCTGGTTCATGGTTGCTGTGATTGTAAATGTAACCTTGCTCATTTTCTTTCCTCCCAACCCTCGCAACATTGGTCTGCGTCTGTAAAATCCGCACAGTTCGGAGAATCCCCGTTAAAGCACATGCCCTGATAGTCCTCGTACCAGGCGCAGGTGGCGCAGCACTTAGTCATGATCGGCCTCCTTGTTCATGCGAGCGCCGCACCACGGGCAGAAAGTAGCACCCTTGTCTCCATCGTCGCTGTACTCTTTGCACTCCGAACAATACGGGATTTTTCCAGGTTCAAAAATCCATCTTCCGTGCCTGACCTCCGCAACGTCGGCGGCGGCCTCTTTCAGCACAATATCAAACGTTGACCCAGGAAGAACATCAGCTCGCCTTTTTTCATCATACCCAAGGCTTTTTAAAATTGCCGCCCTCTCGATGTACTCCTTCATTTGTTCGTCTCCTTCACAATGTAAAACGCAATTTGAATAAGTCCGATCCCAAAAATTAAAACAGCTGCTGACCAGTTAAGCGCGGTATTCCCATCCCCTTTTAGACCGAAATAAACATTCAGTGCCGCCAGGAAGAAATTCACACCAGCGTAAAATATCATTCTGAGTCTCCTCCTTTTTCATCCTGCTTCCTCCGTAGTGCGGCCTCTGCTGGGCACATACAACATGGTTTCCCATCACCACTTGACGGAGGATTGAATCTGCAAAATGTACACGGTGAAATGCCCTCCTTGTCCGCCTGGGCCAGTTCGCGGAGGCGGTCAGGCGTAACGCCCAGAAGCTGGCCTGTCAGTTTTAGCAGTGCGTCCTCGGTGAATGTTCTCTTGAAGTCTTCCGGCTCTAGCCCCGTGTCCTCGTAGGCGGCGAGGCGGTCAACGATTTTGTCTAAGATGCCGCAGTCTCCACAATTAAACGTTTCGCAATTCCCACTACAGATGAGATAATAGCCGTTCCCATCGTAGTGCTTTTCCGTGTATCGTTCCATGTCAGTCCTCCTCGTGCCAATTTTGTAATGCATGTTTTAGGGTCTCATTCTCCCGCTTCATCTGATCCAACTTGGCCTGCGTAGCATGGCAAACCGCCTTTTCTTTCTGATACATTTCCCGCAGCTTCTCGTTTTCGGCCTTGAACCCGCTGGCCGCATTTCTAAGTGCCTGATTTTCAATCTGGAGCGTGGAGAGGGCGGTGGCGGCGGCGTGGCACATCTTAATGCCTTCTGGTCCTCCTGCGGCGCTCTTTAACTGCTCAATCAGCTTCTCAATGTCCATCAGGTGTCCTCCTCTCCCTCCGGCTAAAAATGTAGCTTTACTCCTTGCGGCAACTCTGGCATATCCCTCCAAAATAGAACCTCGAATCCGGAAAATGGCATAAATTCCGGTTCATAAACTCCGAATGGGCGTTTCCAAGCCGCGCTTGAAATTTTCCCATACATTCCCATTATCAGGCACATGGCCCCTTCTTTTGGGGGTTCATTTTTGACATCATGCCAACCGTCCTCCGGTATCGGCATCCACCATTTCACATCCTCGTTCGGCTTATATGCGTCCGGGGAAAACAATACCGGGCAGATTTTTTGTTTCCCAGTATGAAGGTAGGTTCTAAGCGCCGCGTCCGTCACAGTTCCAAATCTTGTGATAATCAAAACTTTTTCCCCTTCATCTGGCAGGAATTCTTTTGTTGATACCCACCACGGCTTATTTTGCTCCATCGCCCTCTCCCTCCGGCGGGCGGCGGTAAAATTTTGCCCCTAAAGTTTCTACGGCGGATTCATAACTTGACCATCCGCAACCATAAATCAGCGATACAGCACCCCATCTTTGCGTCCCAACTAATGCCCAATGACCGCATTGATTCCCAGTGTCTGAGGGGAAAGTCATGTAAACTGGCTCCCCATCCATCTTCCGCAGTTCCTCCAGCGTCAGCGGCTCGTTCGGCGGGGCGAGGGTGGGCATATCGTAGAGTAACTGCATTGCGCCTTGCCATGCTTTTGCCGCTTGGTTATTGCCCATAGACTTATGATGTAGATACTGCTCTTTGAGCAATTCCATGTATTTCTCTGCATCAATCGGTCGTACTTCCATCTTTCAACGCCTCCCATCTATCACCATCTCCACGGCCTCGTCCGTCATGGGATCGCCGCACCATGCGCAGAAAGGTGTTTCTACATCAGGGGTTCTCCCGCATTTTGTACATCGGCACTGTATATTTCCAGCTCCCAAAGGCGGTAAATAGTGTTTCCACACCCCCCTCCAGACCTTCTCCACCTTCTCCCGGCTGATTTTCCCCATATATCTACAAATCCTCCATTCTGTGTAGTATTATTTAACTGCGTGGAAAGTGAGGTGATTTCATGGTCATGCATCCAGTTTCCTCAACGGACATAGCCAGTATCGGATATGAAAATGGGACTCTCTACATCTCATTTCATAAGGGTGGCACCTACGCCTATTTCGGTGTCCCGCAGTCTGTATATGCTGGGCTCATGTCCGCAGGGTCCCACGGAAAATACTTCCACTCATTTATCAAGGGTAGGTATGGATATTCCAGGGTCTAATCTATAACTACCAGCACCACCGCAGGGCCGTTTACTGAGACTGTCACATCTTGGTACGGCTCTGCGATGTGTGTTTCTACGCCCTCACGCTTTCTTAGTTCGTCTACCAGATCGCAAGTTTTAAACTCAGATAGCTGCTCCCGGCTGACGGGGCGGAGGGCGGAGAGGGCCCTTTGCTCTAATTCTAGCATAGCTTTCCTCGCTTCCTCAATATGGCCTTATATCTCCTCAGTGTATCAAGCGGCATACCGCCCATCCTCTGGCAGATCTCCGCCTCTGTCATTCCGGCCCTAGCCAACAACATCACCTTGTCGATGTCATATTTGAGCCTTTGACCGCCTCTCTCTTCCGGGATATCCCGCTTTGGCTCTGGATCATACTCCGGACACGACCTTATGTAGTAGCTCTCTATGTAGCCGCCCTTTGTGCCGCTCTGTCCTCGTTTTTTCGTTTTGTTGGCCCTCCATCCCGGAACAGGGGAGAAGCTGCGGCTCCAGGAGCACCCTCCGCATGCTTTCTGACAGGTCCAACATGGATTTTCATGCATACGGCCTTCCCCCCGGCATGATCTCGACCTTGATGGCGCCCCCATCCCAGAACTCATGCGACACCATCTTGACCCATTTCCGGTTATCATCCGGTAATATGTAGCCTTTCATTGCGTCCAGAAACGCTTTCCCTAAAACCGCATGATTATCGCAGTCCAGGCCGTCATCCCAATAAAATCTCACCTTCACCGGTCGGTCTAGCATCCTGTTCCTGATCCCAGCTTTATGCATAGCTGCTCGGGCGATCATGTGGAGCTCTTCGGCATCCTTCCGCCGCTTCTGTGGATGCTTGCCCGCATAATAGGCGTTCAGGCCAAATCTTCGGTTCCATTCTGACTTCCCTTTTTTGGTCGTTGGGTAGTTGATGATAAAACTCAGCATTTCTCCGCACCCCTTACTCTAGCGATTTGGAATACGAATCTAAAACTGTTTGTAGGGCGACTGCTACCTCTTCATACATTTCCGAATATCTATCAAGACCTTCTGACCTCATAAAATCTCTCTGAGCACGCTTTCTTTTGATTTCGCCCATGACTAATTCATAGACCCTGTCCACGTTTCCGCGCCTCCTCCCATGAATAGCACTTTTTCGGCCTCCCTCCAGCTTCATATAATCTTCTGGATGGCTCGTTATATTCAAGTTTGATCCTTGCTCTAGCTCCGAACTCTCTATTTTTCAAAATAGTGAGTAGGGAGGAGTACCCAAGTTCCTGTTCTCTCTCCTCGGGTACTCGTTCAACCTTGAATACATTGTCAGCTCTGTTTGTAATGTCGCTGGAACCTCCGACATCATCTGCCTCCAAACGTCTGCCCTCTGTCTTCCTTGGGTGTGCCACAAGGTGCACATGCACGTCAAGTCTTTTGGCAAACGAAACCAGACGCCCCGTAAATGCGGACTGAGCCCTCCAGAATCCAAGGTTTGATTCATCTTTCAGCTCCGCAGTCATAATGTTATCTACGAGGAACGTATCTGCTCCATATCGGCGGTTGGCATACTCAAAAATCTTTAGAATGTTTGCTTCATCGTGCGCCTCTTTTCTTTGGATGTCTGTTAAGAAAAGGCGCTCGTTCCACCATTTGTCGATATAAGGAACGACCTCTTTATTCACGTCAAACAGGACCCGACCGCTTCTCTGATCCACTCTTCGTGTCACATTGAGATATCCAGCCGCCTGCTGCAATAGCCCGAGTTTAAACTGCTCTTTGGGCAGTTCACCGGAATAGGCACACACAACATGGTTCTGATTGACTGCATCAAGCAGGATCTGCCCCAGAAGTGTGCTCTTACCTTCTCCACGTTTCCCTGTCCAAACGGATAATTCCCCAGAAGAAAACCCACCGATCGCACTGTCTAGTTCATGTAGTCCAGATATCACACGCTTTGCATTTTTCCTCTTCTGGCAATCCACATCTGCAAGGTTGATGATCCCATGGACAGGAGCCTCTTCTCCGTTCAGCAGAAGATTATCCAAAGCTCTTATACCACGGTCTCCCACCAGGGAAAACAAGCTCTTATACCCCTGAAAACTATCTTCTGTAGGGATGATGATCGGGATAGACACTCTTGCCTCCAGCTCTGCGGCTGCTGTATCCTGTTCCAGCCCCGGTGGTATCACGATCAGGATGTATGGGAAAGAGTTGATATACTCCATCCACGGCTCGAGCTCTTTCCACTCAGCCAGAATCCCTTTGCACACAGCGTTCATTCCAACAGTCTGCATGTCTTCTGCGTCCTTACACCACCACAGCCCAGACGGCTGTGATGGGTCCATCATATCAGGTCGGAACAGCAGCGAATCACTTGCTCCAGTAGTCATCGCCATCTGATTGCTTCCTCCTCTTTTCCCAGGTCCTTACTGCGGCTTTCCAGTCCACGACCGGACGACCTGGCCCGTACTTCCAGCCTCTTGCCGCGTAATAGTCTACAAATGCTTCAGGGTCTATTCCGTTCTTCTTCCCCTCGCAATATTCCCGAACTTCGTCTACTGTGGGAGGATCAAAACTTTTTCTTTTAGACCCCGAAGGGGTCTTTTCTTTTGGATTCGGATTGGATTGGATTACGGAGACATTTGCTTGCAATTGCTTGCAAATGATTTCAGATGTACTCTCGCTGAGATCAGGAGCTGGATACTTGCTTTTCTTCGCACGGATGGTTTGGTGGACTTCCCATGTTGGGAGATATAGGTACGGCTTACTGTCACACTCGTACAGCCTCACGATGCCTATATCCGCCAGCTTCGTCAGCGCACTGGACACATCCTTCAGAGTGATCCGATCCTTCAGCGGGAAAAGCCTTGCTTTCAAAACCGCCGGTCTTGCATCAAAGCGCCCATAATCATCACAATTCACGATCAACCGAAAGAAAAAGACTTCTTCAAACCAGCTCAATCCATCAAGACTTTCACTTGTACAAATCGATTCTTTTATAATTCGGTTCGGCACACTTCATGCCCCCTTAAAAGGGCAAACTGCCATCATCATCTGTAAGCTCAGAAAACTGCTCCTGCTCATCATTTCCATATTGAGCATCGGACCCAGGATCTCGTTTGGAGTCCCCGAAGTAGACATTGTTTGCAATGACCTCAGCACTCCGGCGTTTGTTGCCGTCCTTGTCCGTCCAGTCACGGAGCTGAAGGCGGCCATCTACCACGGCCATGCGGCCTTTTGTGAAGTAGCGGCTGACAAACTCGCCGGTCTGCCGCCAAGCTACCACATCAATGAAATCGGTAGTGCAGTCTCCAGTAGCCTTATCCTTAAAGTCCCGGTCCACCGCCAGAGTGAAGGAGGCCACAGCCGTTCCGGTCTGGGTGTGCCGGAGCTCTGGATCTCGGGTCAAACGTCCCATAATAGTGATATGGTTAAGCATTTCTATTCTCCAATCTGTATTCGGCATAGCTGACACTATCGCCATACCTGTTTTTTCCTGATACCATACGGCGGGAGATAGGATGTCCAGCATGACGCAGGTCCCAGATACGGGCCCCCAGGCGGTAGCATCCAAGGTCCTGAATGGCCTGCATGGGGTTGATGGTCCCAAAGTCCTCCATATAGTGCAGCACTCGCTCACACTGTGTCAGTCCCATTTTTTGTACCTCACCTTCTCCTCGCTCCAGTCAGGGTAAAATCCTTTGAGGTAGTCGATGATATAAGTACGGATGTCCTCACGGCTGTTAAATCCCAACGGGCGAAGCCGGTCCATAAACAGCCCTTCATCAAAAGCATAGTGACATTTATCACAGAGGGTGACGATGTTCTCCTCAACCCCCATTCCGCCCTGAGATCTGCGCACCACATGACAGTGGGGACCGCCAGGAGCACCGCAGAGGATACAGGTTGCCGGTCCGTTGGTACAGTCTCTTTCGGCCACAGCAGCCTTTACCTTCACCGGAATGGATGTTGCCCTAGTCTGACGATGCACGTCCACATTCCTCCTTCATAGCCGCAAGCTTTTCAGGCGGCAACGTCTCAATGCCAAGGTCTTTGCAATCCTGCACGATGCTGTCAATGAGTCTGGACATCTGCTTTGTGTTATAGGTAGAGGAACCATAGTAGGCCCTCACCACCACCCGGTCTCCGTCTCGGCCATAGTCTACCTGTTCTGTGGGCCATCCAGTGCCAAGCTTCTCCCATGCCACTCGGAAAGTCTTTGCTTCATCCTCGGTCAATGAAAAGTCCTTATATGGACCAACTTCCCGAACCTTCTGGAGATAGAGTTCCTCCTTCGTGGAGCGGATAGCGTCCGCCAGCTTGTCCAAAAGGACCCAGCAGTAGGCATTGGCATCCAGGCTCCGCTTTTCCCGGTGCTCCTTGATCTCGCAGTCATAGAGACGATTTTTCTTGTCCAGGATGAAGGTTCTGGCTATAGCTGGCTCATTGACTTTTATACAGAGCCATACTCCGCCGTCCATCTGTATCTTGGCATCTTGAAATGTAAGATTCATTTACTTGCCGCCTTTTCAGCCGCAAGAGCCTTCTTCTGGCAGTCTGGGCACAGGCATCGATTAAACCGCCCAGTGGAATAGATAACTATTTCATTCACATGCCATGGTGTTTTATCTCGTTTATAGATTGGCAAGATCCCTTTCTTACAATCAGCGCATTTCGGGGTGTAACCTTGAAGTTCCTCCGCATATAAAGAAAGGTCCATCAATTCTTGCCTATTTGCAGTTTCTTCCGCAGAAGATACTGCTGTATCAATGCCAAAGCCACACATTCCTAACGCACGGCCAACAGCAGAGGTCTCGCAGTTTTCGAGATAAGATGTCTTATTTATATAACTGGCATCTTCGCTCTCATAGGCTGTCCCTGTACCCAATATTTTGCCTGGGTATTCCGCATAAATTGTTGCCCCAAACACACACCGTCCATTTGTGTCGTTTTTGAGTTCAGTTACAATAGCTCCCTCTGGGTAGCACATACGAAACGCCTTGATTCGCTGGTTGACTTGTGCATACTTCTTCCCTTTGATATCAGTCAGTTCAATGGAATCGTTTGCTTCCTGAAGCGCTTTGAAATCCATAATTCCTCCTAATTCAGCCATTCCCGATAATCTAGGCCGTTCATCTCAATGTATTCCTCTAAGATATCCGGGTATCCAATGCGAAGCCATCTGATAAGGAGATCGGGCCTTTCATTGATAAACTGCTCCCGATTCTCTGGGTTGTCTTGATTCTCTGGGTTCACATATTCTGGATACCCCGTCCGCATGGCAGCGGTGATGTCTGGATGTTCGATGTTCTCCATTTCATCACCCCATGACCCAAAAGGCAAATGCCATACCGCCCCAGAAGGTCAGGCAGAGCATTGCTCCTATTCCGATCATCCAGCGGACCTCTCGGGCCCTCTGGCGGCGCTCTTCTCGTGTTCTCATTTCTTCCTTCTCCTATCCCATATGTCCCAAATTATCAGCGCCATTGCTACAATAATGCAGGCGTATGCGCCCACGAGCATCCACTCACGCAAGCTGCTTCCCTCCCAACGTCATCAAATAAAACCACTGCTCCTGAGTGAGACGAACCTCCTGCTCGTCCAGGATCTTTGCACCGGTGCCGCTCCATAGCTTGCTGGGTGATGCGGCGGATGGTCTCATTTGGCGTCATCGTCACGCCTCCCCATATACCGGATCAGCTCATCAAACGTCATGCCATAGGCCGCCCGGGTCAAGCGGTCCATCAGAAGCTTAGTGTTGCTGGCCTGACGCTCAAGGTCTTTTATTGTACTTTTCTCATCCATATTCTTTCTCCTTCCTCTTGACAGGCTCGAAAGAACATGGTACATTTGTTCTATCAAGCCTGACTGCCGCTTTCAATCAGGTTTGCTAGCCTCGGTCGGCGGTGGTGCGCTGGCCGGGGCGCTTTTATTTAGCTCTGATTGGTTACTACGGTATCAGCGCCTTGCACCTCAACCCATCCATGCTTCAATCGAGCTTCAGCCTCTTTCATCTGAATTAGCTCCGGTGTGATAGACTGAGCAATAATTCGGTTTGCGTCAGCCTCGGCCTGAGCCTCGATCACCTTGACTTGCGCCTCAGATTCGGCCACTACCTTGTCAGTCTCTGCCTGGGCTTTGGCTGTCTGTTTCTCTAGTTCTGCGATTTCTGCGTCCTGCTTAGCCTGCTCCTTAGCCTGTACCTTTTGCTGGAGAGTCTCATCGAGCTGAACATCAATCACTAAAGCGCTGGAGACGTTAATACCATATTCCTCAGTAAGGCGCTCGTTGAGATATGTAGTAATGGCCTCGTTGACCTCACTCTTTTTGTCGCTGTAAATATCCATGACTGTAAACTGTGGAGTAACTTCTTTTACATATGCAATGATGCTGTTTTGGACTCGGCTTTCTACAATGGTTTCGCCAGACATACCGTTAAACTGTTTGTACACATCTACTACTCGATCCGGGAGAAAATTGTAATTGACAGTCATGTTGATTTTCACCATTCCGCCGTTAGCCGGAGCATCGATGGACCAGTCTGCGTGCTCCTTTTCGTTGTAATCTCCCGGATTGTTGCTTAGGACAAGCTGCTGCTGGGAGATGGGGAATTGTTTGACCGACTTGAAAGGACTCATAAAGTGCCACCCTTGGGAGAGTGTCTGGTCCTCCACGCCATTGGCGCTATAAACAACGCCCACATTGCCAACGGAGACACGTTCAAGGCACAGGATCATAAATATCGCACAGATAATAGCGCAGATTACAGCGCCCACAACCGCAAATACTTTCTTCATGTTTTCCTCCTATTTTCTGAAAATGAAAAACCAAAAGAATAAAAAGAATATTGATGCCACTACAATAAATGTTGAAATAATTGGTAACATATCATCCTCCTAGTTGCCCTCTCCCGTGTGCCACCACGGGCGGGGGCATCCTTATACCATCCCACGGCTCTGTACGATTGCCTTAGCCACAAGATCCGTTTCATAGCCTCGCTTTCTTGCTCCAAGGCGGACGGCTGGAACATCGTGTTCTTGGGCCCATTGGTCCCCTCTGGATGAACTTGGATAATAGCCCATCTCCCGAGCCACGTCTACAGGGGACATGATCCCGCCGTGTCTCTCATACAGTAGCCGACGCTTTTCAGCTATCTCTTTGCCCAGCGCACTTTCTGTTCGCTGGGTCTCTCTTCTTCGCATGGCTCCTCCTTTCTGCCGCAGATGCGGCGTTTTGGTTGTCCGCCTCCCCCTTCTGTGATAAAATATAAGTGGTTAGGAGGGAGGTGAGAAAATGTCTGACTTTAATACTTTCCCCAGTGCTCCTGTTGAGGCAATCGCATATCTTTATGTCCAAACACAAGATTTAACTGGGAAAACACCCGTTCAGATCTATGAAATGTATCTTGATGCCTATTATCAGATACTGAAAGACCGGAACCAAAAGAAGAACGAAGACTGGTTTAGCCAAAAGAGAGAAGAAGTGCTGAAAGACTGACCATCGCATTTGTCAATTGATAGAGGTCTCGATCCTCTGCTGATTTCTCTGAACGCTCGGAAAGTAGCTGCAACTGCTTTTCGAGCGTTTCTTTAATCTGCTGATTGTTCATCCTTTTCACCTCCTTTATTCCCGCCCCGTCAGGGGGCGGATTATTTTTCCATTTTTATGGAATAGTCCGGTTTATTGTGCTTCTGAGCTGGTATCCTGATTGCAATCCTGAATGTCCAAAATCTCGCAGATGGCCTGGACAATCTTAGGGGCATTACGCTTTCCCTTTAAAATCTTATCCATGTACCCGCTGTCTGCAAAAAGCCCCGTCCGGTTTGTGATCTCCTCCTCGAGCCACTTCTGCGTCTTGCCACGCTTCAATAGCTCCGTCTTTACGCACAAACCAAACGACGTGAATTTGCATGAATCCACGAAAATACCTCCTTCCGTACATTTAATGTTGACAAGTACGTCTTAATGTACTATCATGAAAGCGTCACCAAACAAGATAAGTACGTTGGACTGGCTGTCTATGTGAGTATTTTAGTACATTCTCACGTACAAGTCAAGCGGCAATTCTGTTCTGACGTACTTTTGTCTGCTTGTACAAACGTGGGTACGTGTAAATGTACAATTTGTACGAAAATATTTATGCACTTTGTAACGAACGTAAGATTACGCCTGGGGCTCTGTGTGGAGAGCTTGGATTCCGGCGCAGCGTTCTTTCCGACTTGAAAAATGGGAGGAAAAAATCGCTCGATACAACTACGCTTATGAAAATTGCAGAGTACTTTAATGTTTCCGTTGATTACCTTTTAACTGGCGAAGAAACAAAAAAAGCACCCACCGATGGTGAGCGCATAGTCAGCGACGACGATATTATGTTTGCCCTGTGGGGCGACTCCGACGACGTGGACGAAGACGACCTGGACGACGTAAAGCGATACGCCGCCTTTGTCCGGGAAAGGAAGAAGAAAAAATGATGGACCTGATGGGCCTATACCGTCTTGCAGAAGATAATGATATTGCGGTAGATTGCTTTGAACTGAAAAAGCGGGAGGCCCTTTCGGTCATGGATAACGATGGGGCTTGCTATATTGCAATCGATCCATTTAAATTAGCTTCGGAGCTAGATGAAAAAATGAAGCTAGGACACGAACTTGGACATAGCATGACGGGTAGTTACTATAACAAGTATGCGACTTGTGATGTAAGGCGGAGGCATGAAAATCGTGCAGACAAGTGGGCAATCAATGAATTTGTTTCGGAGCAAGAATTGGACGAAGCCATTTCTGACGGTCATACAGAGATGTGGGACTTGGCAGACTATTTCCATGTTACTGAGGACTTCATGCGAAAGGCCGTCTGTTGGTACACTTACGGAAATTTGGCAACGGAACTTTATTTTTAGTGAGCCAAGGATGAATGGTTGTAAAGCAGGGAGGAGAACGAAAAATGGTATGCCCAAATTGTGGAAAAGAAATTAGCGCATCTCGATTTTGCCCAGAATGTGGGATTGAATTGAATGGGTCTTCATATGTAGAAACCTATGAAAAGAGACCTAAGAAACCTATTTTTAAACGTTGGTGGTTCTGGGTAATTGTTTTCGTCATTCTATTAGCGAGCATAGGCTCTAAAGTTGGAGAAGATTCACAACATTCTACTGACCATAACGAGGACGATAATACTCAACAAATCGCTCCCCACACAAGAGAAGTTGCTATTGCAAATGATGGGATTATTTACACATCCATAAAGATGTCTGATTCGTATTTCTCGATACTTAAAAATTCTATTTCAGATCTTGAGTCTGGGACTAGTTTGCTTGAGACCTACGAGACTTGTGAAGATATGATGCGAGTGCTTTCTGGATTTAGAGATAGGCTTAAAGAAGTAAATGATTCAGCAGTCGAAAATTATGTGGATAAGGCGGATAGCTATATCTCAAACCTGTGGTTAATTGCAAAGGACATTTCCGATTATATAGATGACGGTAAAATGTCTGATTTAAGTGATGCAAAAGAAGGAATCGTCCTCATTCCAACCTATCAGACTAGAGTATTGGATGCTAGGAGCGAATACTTACTTGCTTCTGGATTGACGCAGGATGAAGCAGACTCTCTTTTGACCGAATATATTGACGAAAATTAAAAAGTAAAAGAAATTTCGAGGTCTTATCAATATGAACCACCCCCAAAACAAGGACATCACCTCATGGACGGTAGAGCGCATCAAGTCCCTTGACGATGACTCGTTCTGCGCTGAAGCTCGTGCGTTCCTGACCTACGCCCGATCCCGCAAGGGGGAACTGTCCGAGGAGGAGCTGCGGCATATCATCCAGCAGACTGAGCAGATCAACACCGAGCTGGACAGGAGAGAGAAGAGGAGGAAGGGGTTGTTTGGGTTTTGGGGGAAATAAAAGCCCCGCCCGAGGTGGGCGGGGTGTGAAGAAGAAAGGTTATTTCATATTTTCTCTCAGCTGTTTTTCTATTTTTAGAATGTCTACCGCAGGGCGCATCTTCCCCGCCTTCACTAGACTCAAATATCTTGACGCACGCTTTTTAATTGCCTTTATTGCATTTCTGTCTTTCACAATGTAATGGTGCTCGGTAATTGTAAATTCTCCCTTTATGTAATCTTCTGTAATTGGAATCATGTTTCCAATCAAAACAGCGCGTTCTTCGTTCATAAATTTAATAATGTGGGCTGTAATGCATTCTCCAAAAGTAGATTCATCTTTAGAGATTTTTGCCTTATATTTGTCTACCTTGCTACTTATTGGGATAAGCCACACGATTCCATCTGATTCTTGCACAGCTAAATAATACGGTCTATTTTCGCTTTTGTTGTACATGTGTCTTTTGTTTGGGAAGTCAGAAAAATATTGATCTTTAACTTTATAAAAACCGTATTGTACAAGTTCCATCCAAAACACACCTAATCTCTCTAAAATAAATCCCCCGGTGATTCCGGGGGATGGGCGCTGTGCGAGCCCACAATTTATATGTCGCCGTGGGCAAGCGGCAATTAAAAGCACGTCACACTTTTATAGGCCGCTGATGACACGCGGCAAGTAGATGGGCACAGATGACGGATACAACTTGTATCTTATCTGACCTCCAAGCATTCTACTAGGAGGCACATATATTATAGCTGAAATGTTTGAAATTTAAAACCCGCAAATTTACACAAAGAAAAACACAAATTATTGTTTACCTTTTTCAGCACCATAAATTTTAAAATCCCCACCCGGCGCTACCAACACCGGGCAGGGAAGGGGGCAGAAGCTATGATTGGCAATCTGCCCTTCTATTTTATCAGAATGGGAGGCGTTGTCAATGGGCGAATATATCAGAAAGACCGCCCGGTACAATGGAAAGAAGTACGAGGCAACAGGGAAAACAGAGCTTGAGGCCATGACCAAGCTGGCGGAAAAGCTGGCTGCGGCCAAACGTGGGGAAGAAGCCATTGGCGGTTCTATGACTGTGACTGCATGGTATAAGCAGTGGAAAGTGACCTACAAGGACCCCAAAGGGCTGACCAAGAAATCCCTTGGTATGTACGATGAAAAATTCAACGGATATATCAAGCCTGCCATCGGCTCCATGAAGCTCAAGGATGTGAAGGACGTACACCTCCAGCGTATTTTAAATGGGCAAGCGGGGAGATCCGCATCCCATGTAAAGAAGCTGCGAATGGTCATGCAGGAAATGTTTAAGAGGGCCAGACAGTCACGCCTTATTCCATACGATCCAGCTGAGCTCCTAGAGCTGCCCCATGTTCAGACGCACCAGCGGCGCTCTATAACGGACGAAGAGCGAGCAGCTATTCTTGCTGTAGCTGAGCATCACCGAGCTGGACTGTGGGTTCTTACCCTACTCTATACCGGAATGCGTCCTGGGGAGACGGCAGCCCTTACTTGGGCTGATGTGGATTTTGCAAATAATGAGATCCATGTCCACGCGGCAAAAGAAAGCGGCTCTCAGGCTATCAAAGGTCCAAAGACGGATTCCGGCGTCCGGGACATACCGATCCATTCAGACCTTCTTTGGAGGCTTCAGAACGCCAAGAAAAATTCCTTCGCTCCTGTATTCCCAACCGGGGCTGGGAACTTTCAGAATGAGAACAGCCTGCGCCGCCTTTGGACTGGCTTCAAAAGAGAATTAGACTTATACTTAGGCGCAAAGACCGAGCGGAATCGAATCGTAGAATCTGTGGTAGCTCCAGATCTCACCCCATATTGTCTGCGTCACACTTTTTGCACCGATTTGCAAAAAGCTGGTGTCCCTCTCAATGTGGCAAAAGAGCTCATGGGACACTCTGACATTCAGATGACCGCCAATATTTACACCCACAGAGACAGCTCAACACTCCATAATGGTATCGCCTTATTGGATGGGACTAGATCAATAGGCGGTGGAAATGGTGGTGGAAATAGAGAAATGTCATAAAGAAATCTCTTAGAGCCACAAGGGTTATATGGTTTTATGATATACTGCTTCCGGTTCTGAATGTTGGGGGTTCGAGTCCCTTCGGCCGTACCAAAGAAAAAAGCTCCGAAAGCCTTGATTTTAAAGGGTTTTCGGGGCTTTTTCCATTTCTAAGAGCAAAGCTCTAAATGACTAAAATAGACTATTTCAAGCCATAAGGTGGTGGAAAAGGTGGTGGAAAAATCCGCCCCCATTTCTGAGGGCGGATCTGTCATCTCACGACATACTGATAATACTTAGCGAGCTTGTCCGGTCCGGCGTCCTTGTCGTCCAGGAACGCTTTCGCCATGTCCACATAGAAGTCGATATTGCTCCCCACGTTGAACTTTTTGGCGACCTTGACGTAATCGCTGTAGATCATGTTGAGTGCGGCCCAGAACTCCGCAGGGTCGCACTCGATCCCGCGCTGGGCCATGACCTGCTTGGCCTGCTCAAACGACCAATGAGGCCCCTTTGTGCCGTCCTCATTTTCCATATTGGCGGTCCATTCCTCCGCCATGCGGCGGTCGAAGGGCATGTGCCCGGAAGCGGCTCCATAGCCACTCATTCGCTCTCCACCTCTCCGGTATTCCATTTCGTTCATGCGGTAGTCGTGTTCAAACTCCCTGGGGGTCTTCATTTCACCCTCACCAGAAATGGCGAATCCGATCTTATTCATGGGCCTAGTCATCTCCCGTCTATCAGTATAGGCCGGAGGCATATAGTATGGATAGCCATAGTGGGACTGAGGGCCCGTCATGCGGTCATCCCAGTAGTTGCTCTCCACCCACGTCCCACCATCATTGCGAGGGGCAAAACGGCCATCAGAATATCGACGATATCCCCGGTCCTCCGGCTCCATCATCTCAGAACGAGGCGCATACCGACCGTTGTCATAGTGCTCCCGGCCACGGCGGTCACGGAATTTATCATCAACATCGTAGTTTTCATAGCTGCGTCCATCGTTGTAGCGGCGATTGCTGCCACTGGACATGAGCATCATCCGTGTGGATCGTTTCATTTTGATCCCTCCTTACGCCGTAGGGGCGGGAGCAGCGCCCCCGTCAATGCTGGTTAGGTTGTTGCTGGGGGAGCAGCAGGGAGTGCCCAGCATACGGAACGAACCTCCGGTTGGGGTAGTAACGACACAGAGAGAGTATTTGGTCCGGGTACGGATGCCACAGGCGGTGACCTGAGCGCAATTCCGCTTTGTCATCGGATAGAGAGTGGTCCCGGTCCCGATAGTAAAATACACCGGAGCATTGATGGTAGTGGTGTCGGGGATGGCCTGACCCACGACCACGCAATACTTCTCTCCGTTGTTGTAGGAACCAGCAGGAAGGTTGATCTCCAGGTTTCCACCGGTAAAAGCGACCGCCTGAGAGATCACAAGCCGGTCACAGAGTCTGCATACAGGTTTACAAGACATAATTACCTCCAAAAATCAGGGGCGGCAGACACTCAGCCCACCGCCCCGAAATAGTCACGGCAGAGCCGGAAAGTTAATTGCCTCGATTTTGATGCAATTTAGTAGCCACAGCCGCAGCCATTGTTATAGGCCCCGCAGTAGGGATAGGGGGCGGGCACCTGATAGGCGGGCACAGGCATGGGGTTGATCCGGCGGATCAGCTCAGAGGTCTGGGCATCCAGAGTAGCGGTCAGGTAGCTGTTCTGGTTGGCCTGAGAGGCAGCCAGCTTGAGAGACTGATTCTCCGCCTGGAGGGAATCGATCTTGCTCTGAGTCAGGAAGTCCAGAATGGCGCGGGTGTTGGAGTTGTTATTCTCCAGGATATCGCGGGTGCTGCCCTGGATGGTGTTCTGGATGGCGCAGGTATTGGTCGCCATGTTGTAATTCACACCATCGATGGCCCGCTGGGTCTGGCAGCAGAAATCCTGAGCCTGAGCGGCCATATTGCACATCTGAGACTGGACACCGTTGAAGCCCTGAAGCAGAGCCACATTTGTGTTGTTGAAGCCGCTGGTAATGCTGTTGTTCAGGGCATAAGTGCTGTCACAGATGCCCTGCTGGATAGCAGAGATGCCGCGCTCCACACCGTTGAAGGCAATGGCCTCGTTTACATCTGCGCGGGTGGCAAGGCCCTGGAGTCCGGGATCAGTGCTGGCACCGCCACCACCGAAGCCGCCGAAACCACCGCGGCCCCAGCCGAAGATCATGGCAAAGATGATGATAGCCCACCAGCCGTCACCGCCCCAGAAGCCGCCGTTGTTACAGTTTCCGCCGTTGGAATCGCTGCCCAGCGCATAGCCAGTCGCAAAATCGTTATCCATTGTATATACTCCTTTATCAGTTATTACATCGGGGCCGTACGCTCCCCGGATGTTTCCAAAGAGCGGTTTTTATCAAGACCCGAAAACTGATAAAGAGTGCGCTATTTTATTTCATCGGAAGCCCAAGCTGTCTTGCGATCTCCTCAACTGAGGTCCCTCTCTGCTTTGCCATGTTCTCCGCAGTTTGGCGGAGCTGCTGCGGGTTTTTCCCCTGGATGAGCCGCATAGCCTGGGCGGCCTGTGGGTTTTGCCCAGCCATTTGCTGAAGCATTTGCATGGGATTTCCGCCGTTCCGTGCCATCTGGAGCATAGCCATCATGGGATTATTCATCGGAGGCATCATTCTTTTTCACTGCCTTTCCAGCGGGCTTTTTCAGTCTGTCCACCTCATCTTTTAGGTTTTGCACTGTGTCCTTCATGTCTATAAACTCGTCCAGTGGAGCAAAGGCCGCCACCTGCGCAGGGGCTTGTTCCTGTTTTTCTCTGGGTACATCGAGCTTAAACTCGAACACATCAGCTGCACCGCTGTTGGTATTGAATCGTTTCATGTAGACCACATTATGGGCTAGGTCCGGGAAGAACATTGGAGCACCCATAAAGTCCACTGGGACCCCCAGCGCCTCCTCTCTGGAGGCCACAGGACGGCAGAAAAAGTTAGGCTGTGTGTTTGTATTCCCAACCGTCTGTGCGGCCTGTACGGGTTGCGGAGAGGGCTGCTGCATAGGCTGGTAGATCTGTGGAGCGGGCGCAAACGGAGTTACTGGGTTGTATCCGCCATAAGCGGGGTATGTATAATTAGGAAATCCGGCCATTGTCCAGCGCCTCCTTTCTTGCTTCTACCTCGTCCAAGTATTTTTGGAGCCCATAGTCATCCCCCTGGGCCTGATACCACATCACACTCTCGGCGGCACAGTCCGGTCGGATGCCGGCAGCCACCAGCCTTTCTACCGGAGTCATATATCACACGTCCTTTATCGTAAAAATCAGGAGTCCGTGAGGAGGACTGCGACGTGTACAGCCCTTGTTCCCCACGTCCTCCATGGATATATTGTCGCATAAAAAAACCTCCGCTGGGGGACATTCCAGCGGAAGTTTGGTGGTGTTATGTACCTTTTTGGAGGAATCCCAACTTAGTTGCTGTAAACTCCACCTTTTCAAAAATAAACGGAAGATGCCTATGTAGTGTTTTTCGATCTATTCCACAACAGTCAGCAACGTCAATTTGCGCTTTTCGTTCCAATAAATACATTTTGGCGATATCGGTGTCTTTTGTCCCAAGGTTCGCTTCTTTAATGGATGCTTTCATTTCGGATGTAGTCAATTCCTCCAGTTTTCCAGGAAAGCGAACTTTGGCCCTTGACACCTCTACTCACGTCCTTATTACTTATTTGCAGCCGCCATCATAGCAGCCTCCAGTCGAGTACACAAACCCATGGGCCTGGACCCATCTGTAACGCCAGCCTTAACCACTCTTTCCAGCCCTTCAATTTCCCACTGCTGGGTCGGTTTCTTTTTGGCCTGCCTGGACATCCAGTTTTCCATCATTGCATCAAACTGATCCTGAGTCATATCATCCTCCTGATATTCGGGGCGATATGCGCCCACAATGAATTTCTTGTGTCTCCGGCGGCGCAGTACCGCACCTCCGTTGTCCTCACTGGCGCTTCCGGTGTTGCCGTCAATGGTGGTGATGTAGGTCCCGTCCCAGCTCTCGCAGATGCCAACATGCCCGGCGGAGCTTCTTCCGGAGAAGTTGAAGAACACGATGTCTCCCGGCCGGTAGTCAGTCACCTTCTGCTTCTTGTGGAAGGACATCAGCGTGGGGCAGTAGGCGGTCTTATCTCCGCCATAGTACAGGTCAGAGGCCCCGGCCTCCCGGAACACCCACCAGACAAACACGGCACACCAGGGATATCCACCGCCCGAGACTGCTCTGCCATAGTAGGCAGTGTTGTATTTCACATTATCACTCTTGGCAGGGGATTCTTTGGTCCCGATCTGCGACTGGGCGATCTCCAATATCTTCTCAGCGGTTGCCATAGTGCGCCTCCTCACTTCTGTGCCTTGATCCACCCCGCCTGCTCCATCAGCTGCACCAGCTTGTCATAACCGAACATCGCAGAGAAGGCCACCAGGAAGATGAGGGCGATCAGCGCCACGATCATCCAGCCGGTGATGGCAAAGCGGTAATAGGACCACAGGCCGAAGCCCGCCCCCACCGTCACTACCGCGGCCACCAGGAAGGCCAGCAGGTTGGTGGGGAGCATATCGTACAGCAGGCTCTTGAGCACCTGTACGATGATGTTGGTCACCAGGGTCAGCGCCAGCACCAGGGCCAGCAGCATAGGCAGATAGTTGGTCAGTTCATTCATGGGTCGTTTCATCCTTTCTGGCCTTATCGGGCCAATTATTATTCTTGCTCAGGTTCTCCACCAGGGATTTGATGGCGTAAGCTAGGACCACTCCAATGATCTCTGTGAGAGCTACCTGGGACAGGCTCTCAGCGATCTCTGTCCGGCCCAGGTAGGCCAGCAGATAGGAGCACCACACCCAGGCGCAGCCATTGCACAGGCACAGCCAGACGATGGCCTTCATAGTCTCTGTGCGCCCCCTTTTGGACCGGTGGGCGGACAGCCACCACAGCCCCAGACAGAACACACAGGCCAGAGAGAACGCCGCTACAACGGCCAGGATCATCTGCGTGCTCATAGGCCGATCCTTCCCAGCAGGAAAGCAATCACTGCGGCCAATACAGCCCAGATGGCCTTATCCTTGATGGAATCCCATCTCTTCTTTGGGGCCGCTTGTTCTGCCTCCTGCCAAGCGATCAACTTGTCCAGTTTCCCCATGATGTTCTCGTACTGCTCGTTCCTGGCTGCTTCCGCTTTTTCCAGGTCTCTTATTCGGTCAAACAGCTTATTGTGGGTATCTCTTGCCTGCTCCTGCATTTTCTCCATCTGCCGCTCCAGCATGTTTGCCTTTTGGAGTCCAAGGCAATCCCTCTGTGGGTCAATCAAGCATTTATCATCCATCAGGTAAGTATTGACCTCCATTTCGACAAAATTTTTGCTCTCCTCTTGCGGGCCCTCTTTTGATGTGCTATACTGGCGTTGCATCCGGCTCCCAATTCAAAAAGGTTACCCCCTTTTTCGACAATCGGATGCGCCCCCTGTAGTTAAGCTCCTACAGGGGGATTTTTTGTTATGAAAACCTTCCCCCAGAAGGGCGCAACGACCCAGCCCGCCCAGAGGGCAGACTAAAGGACAGTATAAGTTGTTGGTTCAGGCGGAACCGGGCAGGGCATCAGGTTCCCAGCCCAGTGCTTTCAGGCGTTTCAGGTAACCATGTATTTTTCTGTCCCTATTAAAAGAATCGTAATAGTCAGAGCCCAAATCACGAAATGGCACGTTGTTTCTAAGCATGTGGTATATGGCGATTAACATGGAATGAGCGACTGCAAGTGTAGCACGGTTCTTGCCTCGCCTTGCTGCGATCCGCTGGTATTGCGCCGAGAAATAAGACCCTTTTACAGAACGTGCAGATTTTGCGCATTGGGTCAAAATCGTCTTGAGCGGCTTGTTTCCTTTTGTCGTTTTTCCGTGCTTTCGCCGTCCCGCGCTCTGGCAGTTGCCAGGACAAACCCCAGCCCAGGAACAAAGATGGGCAGCACTGGGAAATCTGCTCATATCCAGACCAATTTCCGCCAGAATCACCTCGGCGCTGCGCCGGGCGATGCCAGGAATATCGCAAAGAGCAGTAATTGCCGCTTCATATTCATCCATGTAATCCTGAACTAGTTTGTCCAAGTCGGCAATACGTCTATTCAAATCGTCGATATGGTCTATGACCTGTGCCAGCAGCTTTCTTTGAAGCGGTGTAGTGATTCCCTCAATGGCCGTCACAAGTTGTCCCAGCTTGGAGCGCATCCGCCCGTGGATCATCTTGGATATTTCCTCCTCACTGGTTGGGACATCATCTTCAATGATCTTTTCCAACAGCTTTCTGGCACTCTTTCCGTTGATGTCTTTGACCACAGAGTCCAATTTGATGTTGGCGCCTTCCAGAATCTTTTGTAGACGGTTGGTTTCTCTGCACCGTTCCTCTGTCAGGCTTTTTCGGTAACGGGTAATTTCACGTAGCTCCCGCTGTTCCCGGCTGGGGATATAACTTGCTTTCAGCAGTCCGTGGCGGAGCAGATCCGCGATCCATTCTGCGTCTTTCACATCTGTCTTACGTCCGGGCAGTGCTTTCATGTGCGCCGCATTGACAACTATGGCATCCAAATCCATCAGCTCAAACAGGTTATACAGTGGTTTCCAAAATACGCCCGTGCTTTCCATGGCAATTATTTCACAGCCTGATTCTGTGAGCCAGGTTGCCAAAGACTTGATTTCGCTGGTCGTTGTGCCGAATTCACGCAGGCTCTGCTCTCCGCCCTGATTCAAACAGGCCACGATGATCTTCTTATGCACATCAATCCCACAACAACACCGATAGACAACTTCCATAGCCCTACACTCCCACAAAAGTTGTCACGGCGCGCTCTCCTAAAAGCGATTATTTTGCTATACGTCCTTTACTGCCGTTTGGCTGGGACAATTTGTGGTTCAACAGGAGAGCAAAACCAGTTTTATGCGCGCGCTCATAGCGGCAAAAAAAGCCGATCTTGTGCCGTGCATCTATATTTTACCATGCTGTCCTGCCTGCTGCACCTGGTTTTCATTCATCGTGGTGCAAGCATGTAATGCGGCATGAAGTTTTATGCCCTTTTTCAAAAACAACAGATTGGAGGTGCGCTTTTGAAAAGAATTTTTGCCTTCTTTTTAAGCCTTTTGCTTATTCTGGGCATCTGTCCCATGAGCGCCCTGGCCGATACCGGAGGCAGCGGGAATGTGGACGGCGGTGGCGGCAGCATGGGACAGGGAACCTCGCAGAACTCATGGAATCCGGGCATGGATGGAGTAAGAGTTACCGTGATTTACTCCGAAACACAGAAACCGGCATCCGCTTCTATTGACTTAACAAGCAAGACACCCGCAATTAAAATCCATTTTGGCAAGGTTTCAAAAATCCAATATAGGGACGGAAGCTCTATCTCTCCGACAACAAGTAGCTATGTTTATTACAATCCTGCGATTACAATGCCGAGGATCATCAGCACCGGCAGTAGCAAGGCGAGTATTGAAGCAATCAAGAAATATTTTTGTGATGAAATCATTGTCCGTTATATCGCAGAGCTTACGGGTATTTCTTATGACGATTTGATAACAGAAAAGTATAAATTGCTTTTGGAGCCAATCGCCTACTTCAAGCACAATGGGGTCATGTACGCCATGACCGCCCATGAAGCGGCCCTCTACGACAACCAGACGGGCGGCGCCCTGCGCAGGACCATGACGAGCCTGACCCATAAAAATCTCCCGCTGGCGATGTATCTTGAATATTCAGATTTGGGCTTTGCGGCCTATTCCGGCCCCACGAACAAAACCTGTTCCAATGATACTATCATCGCCTACCTGGGCATGGGCATTGTCCGGTTTGAGGAACAGCCCCCGGAACAGCCGGAACCAACCGACTATGACTACGAATACCGGGTGGACACCGATGTGATAACGCCGGTGACGCTCTATGCCGGTTCTGAGATTAACCCGGATGGCCCCGCCACTGTGACCTTTACCATCAAGGGCAGCACCTACCGCATGAACAATATCGTCATCCCGGAGGGGGACAGTCAGCTTGCATGGGTGAAGTGGCACACTCCATCCGAACCGCAGGATATTACCATCACGGTGCGCACAAACCGGGGAACTCTGAGCCAGACCACCATCAAGGCAAAAGTGGTTGATCTTTCCGGCAACGACCCGCCGGACCCGAAGGCCACCGACACCGCAGGAAGCTGGCGGCCCAGCAGCGTCCCCAACCGGGAGGAAAAGTCCTACGCCGCATGGAGCGTGTGGTGGGCACAGTGGCACCCATATTGGGTGTGGCACAGCACCGGCGATGATGATGGATATTGGGTGGATGAGGGCTGGTATGACTTCTTCCGGGACAATTACTCCGCATCCATGACCGCCACCACAAGGATTGAACCGGATGAGAAGGTGCCTACGGCGGCCGGGAACACCATGAAATCCGGCTACGGCGTGAGCAACACCGTCACCGCCACGGTCAGCACATCGGCGCCCATGTCCCACTACACCTACGGGCAGACAGCGGTTTCCTACTTCCCCGAATTTAACTATACGACCTACTGGCGCCTGCTGGACCGGCTCTCCAGCGGAAAAACAGCCCGGTTCCAGTTTGCCGAAAATATTTACAGCACCTACAAGCAGCGGGTCCATTTTTCTCCGGTGTGGTTCCCCGATGGGAGCTATACGGTCAATACCCATGTGATGGACATTTGGACCCCGGCTGGGATGCTCTGCGCCAATCTCACCGATTCCGTGACGATCAGCGGTTCCCTATATGACGATTGGCATATTGCGCCGGGGAACCCATGATGAGAAAGGAAAAGACGATGAATAACAATAGAGAAATCAGGGTGATGATATTTGAGCCGGGAAAGGCCCCCTATACCGCTGTGCTGGAGGATTCCCTGGAACACCGGAAGGCCCTTGTCGGCGGCGAGATCGAATGTATCTCCCTGCCCCATGAAACCGTCCTGTGCTGTAATGCCGGTGGCAAATGGATGGGCCTGCCCGTAAATCGACAGTTCGGGAGTGACACGATCCACGGGACTTTCTTTCTCTACGGCGACACCCCGGAGGGGCGCGGCGCACCGCTGACCGAGGAACAAATCGCCTGTTTCCGGGACTACTTCACAGAGCCACGGCCTTCCGTCGTGACCTTTGAGGTGCGGTCAGCAAAAGATACAGAGGAATTTCTGCGGCTGATGTTTGGAGGCCGGAAAGGTGGTGGTTCAAAATGAGCAAGATGTTTTCTGTTGTGACCCTGGCCTCTGACTCCGGCCTGCTGGAAGAATACTACGCTCCCGGAAGCCCGGACTGTGCGGAAGATCTTCTGGAGGATGAAATCATCCGGGATGATTTGAGGAGCCTGCCGAAAAGCGACCGGGTTTATGCGGAGGTTGGCACCTACCTCTACGGGGAAGGTGAAACAGAACGGGCCAGCGAAGAAGAACTGGCCTATTTCAGCAAGAACTTTGAAGAACTGTATGCCTCTGTGCAAGTGGACTGGATTGGCGGGCACAGCTTTGGATTTGTGGTTGAGGATGTGTTGCCAGACTATACCGATGAGCCGGAATCAGAACTGGAGGACGAGGATGATTTGGAACTATAAGCTGCGGCAAAGAAAGGGAGGTTGATAGGTTGCTGTTGCCAATCATTATGATTGTGGTATGCGTACTGCTGGGAGGCGGTACGCTTCTTTTTTTGAAATTCTCAGAAAAGCGCAAGAAGGCCAAGGGCAGGGATAAGGAAGAATTGGCGCAGATGACCGCCAATGAGTTTGTCAATGTCAAAGACATTCGCGGGAGTTTCCTCTACACCCGTGACGGCATGGCGCTGGCGTACCTGAAAATATTTCCCATCAGTACGGAGCTGTTCAGCAAGAATGAAAAACGCCTGATTTCCAAGCAGCTCACGGCCAGTCTGTCCAGCGGGCAATATCCGTTTCAGCTTTTGGCGGTTTCACGCCCGGTGGACATTTCTCCCCTGATGGCGGAGTTGTCCTCTACCCTCACTTCTTCATCGGATATAAAGCAGAAGGAATTGCTGAAGCATGAGATCGTGGAGATGGGCGGATTTGCCCTCTCCGGCGAGGTGGTGGAACGGCAGTTTTACATCAAAATCTGGGACAGGACGGTTGACGGAGTGGAGCGTGATCTGCTCCAAAAGCTGAAATATCTGTCGGGCTATTTTGCCGACTGCGGCATCCAGACCGAGATTTTGGAGCAGCAGGACATTGTGCGGCTGTGCAATCTGGTGAATAACCCGGCCTATGTCCATTTGGAGGACGCCGGTTTTGAAGCGGCGATCCCGATTTTAGAAAGTGTAGGTGTTGTGTAAGAATGAAGCACACCCGGCAGGATTTGAACATCATGCAGGGTTGGAGCCTCGAAAAAAAGATCAAAGTATCGCAGATGAAAATATTGGAATGGTACAGGGCGTACAACGGGCAGGTCTTTACCAGCTTTTCGGGCGGTAAGGATTCCACGGTACTCCTTGATTTGGCACGGCAGGGCTGCCCCGATATTCCCGCCGTGTATGTTGACACAGGGTTGGAATACCCTGAACTGCGCGATTTTGTAAAAACGAAAGACAATGTGATTTGGCTTCGCCCACGCTATCCGTTTACGCAGATCATTGAGAAATATGGCTATCCGGTTATTTCCAAGGAAGTGTCCGATGCCATTAGCGGCGCACGGAAGGGCCAGCCTTACCGTCTGGCCCGCCTGAACGGTGAATTGCTGGATAAGAACGGAAAGAAGTCGATTTACAACTGTGAGAAGTACAGGTATCTTCTGGACGCCCCCTTTGCGGTTTCAGCCCGGTGCTGTTACCACATGAAAAAGGCCCCGCTGAACAAGTTTGAACGGCAGTCCGGGCGGCATCCCATTACGGGGGTGCTGGCCTGCGAGAGCAAGCTGCGGGAACAGTCTTATCTTAAATTTGGCTGCAACGGCTATGAACGCAGGCGCCCCCTCAGCCAGCCCCTTGCCTTCTGGCGGGAGGAAGATATTTTGCGCTACCTGAAAATGACCGGCATCCCCTATGCCCCTATCTATGGGGATATTGTGGAGGTCAAAAAGAGGACCAGCGCCCTGACTCTGAAAACCACCGGCGTTTCCAGATCGGGGTGTATGTATTGTATGTACGGCGTTCATCTGGAGCATGAGCCGAACCGTTTTCAGCTCATGGAGAAAACCCATCCCCAGCAGTACCACTACTGCATCCATGAGCTGGGGCTGGGCGCCGTGCTGGATTATACCGGTGTGCCGTACTCGTGTCACTGATTTGGAGGTGTATCATTGTTAGGAACCAAGAAGAAAGAAGAAACGCTCCCTGTCAATGAAGCGTTGTTGAATGTCATTACCCCGATGGGGCTGGAAATCAAGCGGAACAGCCTTGTGATCGGTGAAAATATGGGAAAGGTCTACGGTGCGGTCCGCTATCCGCAAAAGGTGGAGATGGGCTGGCTCTCCAAAATCACAAACATCCCCAGCACCATTGTGTCGGTGGGGATCACCCCGATTGACAACAGCACCCTGATCTCCGCCCTCTCCAAGAGCATTGTCCAGCAGCGGGGCGCCGCCGACAGCGCCAAAGACCCGCTGACCCGTCAGCGGGCGGAGAAGGCCGCCGAGGACGGGGAGCATATCATGCAGAAGATCGACCAGGAGGGCGAAACCGTCGCCATGATGTCGCTCACGGTGATGCCGGTGGCGCAGGACGAGGCGGCCTTCTCCAAAATCTGCCGCCGTGTGGAGAGCGCGTTCAGCGTTCAGAAATGCAAGGTCCGTACCCTTGCCAATCTGCAAAAGGAGGGGTTTCAGAGCATTTCGCCCACCTACCCCGCCAATGGGACGGTGGACAGCATTGTTTCCCGCATCATCCCCATGAGTACCTTTGTGGGCGGTTTCCCCTTCGCAAGCTCCGGTTACAGCGACGGCCGGGGCTATTATTTTGCCAAGGACAGCAGTGGCGGGCTGGTGATTCTGGACCCCTGGACACGCGGGAACGACCGCACCAACAGCAGCTTCGTTGTCATGGGTGTGGCCGGTATCGGCAAAAGCACCGTGGTCAAGCATATCATGCTGTCTGAGTATATGAAGGGAACCAAAATCCTCTGTATCGACCCGGAATCCGAGTACAAGGATATGTGCCGGAACCTGGGTGGGAACTGGCTGAACGCTGGCGGTGGGCGCAACGGCCGCTCCAACCTTTTGCAGATCAGACCGGCGCCCCGTGACGATGAGGACGAAACCGACAAGCTCTATACGGATGAGGGAAATGGAATGTCCGATATGGCGCTCCATATCAAAACGCTGGAAATCATTTTCTCCCTGTATCTGCCGAGCCTGACCGATATGCAGAAGGCCGTCCTGAAGCAGACGGTCATTGAACTATATCATCAGTTCGGTATCTTCTGGGACACGGACATTCGCCAGCTCAAAGCGACGGATTTTCCCATCATGGAAGATCTCCACGGCCTGATTGAAAAGAAAGCCGAGGCCAACCCGGACAATCCGGTGTTCCGTGACCTTGCCATGCTGCTGTATGACGCCGCCAAAGGCAGCGACAGCTTCCTTTGGAACGGGCACAGCACGCTGGAGGCCGACTCCCATTTTGTCTGCCTGGATACCCACAGCCTGCAAAACGCAGCGGATAACATCAAGCGGACGCAGTATTTCAATCTGCTGACCTGGTGCTGGGAGCAGATGAGCAACAATCGCGGAGAGCGTGTGCTTCTGGTATGCGACGAGGCATACCTGATGATCGACCCGCAGGTGCCGCAATCCCTGGCCTTTCTGCGGAATGTGGAGAAGCGGTCCAGAAAATATGAGTCCGCCCTGGCGATCATCTCTCATTCGGTGGTGGATTTCCTGGCACCGGAGATCAAGATGTACGGGCAGGCCCTTTTGGATATTCCCTGCTACAAAATCCTGATGGGCTGCGACGGCAAAAACCTTCAGGAAACCACAGACCTCTACAACCTGACGGACGCGGAGCAGGAATTGTTGGAGAGCAAACGGCGCGGACACGCGCTCTTTATCATTGGGTCCAAGCGGCTTCATGTAAACTTTGAGATTCCGGCTTACAAGTTTTCCTATATGGGCAAAGCTGGTGGCCGGTAATTCGGTGGCGGCCGGGAGCAATCCCGGTCGCCTTACTTATTCCACACAGGAGGTTTTCAGATGAATCATGCGGAACGATACGAATACC
>OGOY01000561.1_pt1 | contig 47119 bp, 38 predicted proteins | sample 1552811 | NCBI WGS metagenome assembly OGOY01 (sample SAMEA2580132, study PRJEB22360) | human gut metagenome | biome: human gut; feature: human-associated habitat; material: faeces | place: Denmark | collected 2008/2010 | reverse complement strand
TGGCACGGCAGGGCGTTTCCGGTGCATTCTCCAGCAATGCAGCAAGTCTGGCAGCAGACGTAGATCAGAGCGGCAGCGTAAACGGTACAGATCTCCAGCTGATTCAGGATTATCTGCTGGGAAAAATCACAGCATTCTCAAAAAGCAGTGCGGGTTCTGATGAAACGAATCCAACTGCATATATGGAACAGGTAAAAAATAGGATGACAGAATACGCCCCGGCAGGAATCACGGAAGAAAAAAATGGCGTTTCTTACGGTACTCTGAAAAAATATCAGTACTATTCCACAACACGGGAACGAAATGTCAACGTGAATGTGCTTTTGCCGGCTGACTACAATGAAAGCGAAACCTATCCAGTACTCTATGCACTGCATGGTTATTGGGAAACAGAGGATTCTTTGGCAGCTATGAGCAGTGCCCGTACCATGCTGGGCAATTTGAATGCAAATGGCGAAGCGGAAAAGATGATCGTTGTTTTTCCATATATCTACACCAGCAAAACCAAAGAGGCATGCGATGGATTAAATCTGGAGAATTCATTGAATTATGACAACTTTATCCATGATCTGACAAACGATCTGATGCCGTATATCGAAAAGAATTTCTCCGTGAAAACCGGACGGGAGAATACTGCAATTACAGGATTTTCCATGGGTGCGAGAGAATCGCTGTTCATCGGCTTGACCCGTTCAGATTTGTTTGGCTATGTGGGTGCCGCCTGTCCTGCACCAGGACTGACACCTGGAACAGATTTGAGTATGCACCCCGGTCAGCTGCAGGAAAATCAGCTGAAACCGGCATACCAGATGCCGAATCTGATCATGATTACCGGCGGTGGGAAAGATGGTACAGTTGGCTCGCAGCCTTCTGTTTATCACAATATCTTGTCTGCAAATGGAATTGAACATCTCTGGCATTCTGTTTCTGATGGAGGACATGATTCATCTAGCGTTCAGCCGCATTTTTATAACTATCTTCGTGGGATTTTTCAAAGTAAAAAATGATTTTCTCCCCAATGGGAAGAATCATTTGCAATAAATCTCTGCGGCTCTGTTCCAAGCCGCAGATGAAAAGAAGCTTCTGAAAATTCATGCTGTTCCAATGGTTTTTAGGTTTTGTTTCTTTGAAAAGCGGTGGCTTTTTGATAAGCTGCCGCTTTTTTCATAAACCTGTGTGTTAAGACAGGTTCTTATTATACTACATCATCTCTCTTTTTTTATTTTCCATTGTCAATTCTGAAAAAATATGCTATAATCATACTGACAATCAGTTGCATCGGCGGAGAATGGAGGGAAATATCTTGTGTTTCACAGTAATATTGGCGGATGATGAACCGCAGATTTTAGAGGGAATTCGGGATTCTGTGGAGTGGGAAACACTGGGATTTCGTGTCATTGCAACAGCACTGAACGGAAAGGAACTTCTGGAACAGACGGAAACGCTTCGTCCTGATTTGGTAATCAGCGACATTAAAATGCCGTTTCTGGATGGATTGGAAGTGGCGAGAATCCTGCATGAGAACATGATGCATATCAAAATTGTCCTTTTTTCCGGCTGGGACGATTTTGAATATGCACAGCTTGCCATTCGGTATGGGGTATCGGAATATGTGCTGAAACCCATCGACTTTCAGGAGATGCAAAACCTGCTGAAAAAAATCCGCGGAGAATTGGAAACGGAGTTGGAACAGCGTCAAAATCAGGAGCGTTTTGCGGAAATTTATCAAAAGAGCCTGCCGCTGCTGCAGGAGCAGTTCCTGATACAGCTGGTCAGAGGCTCACTTACCCCAGAGCAGATGCAGCGGCAGCAAAAAAATCTGTCGGTTTCGCTGGATGCCAATTGTTTTTGTGTGGTCAGTATGAAAATCACGGAGGAAAGCGATGATTATCTGTCGCAGTTTTCCGTGGCAGAATCCGTCAATGAGATGCTGCAGCAGGTCTGTCCCTTTCGGACATTTCGTTATCTGGACAAGATCATTTATCTGTTGCTGCTCTCTGCACCGTCGGAAATGATACGGATTCAGAAAGCACTGAACGAAGCCTCTCATATTTCCAAGCACTACAATCAAGTGGCATTTTCCTGCGGCATCGGCAGCATCTGTGAAAAGCTGGAAGAGCTGCCAGTTTCGTTTTCACAGGCAATGGAGGCGTTGGAATACAGCGTGGTGTCCGCAGAAGAGTCTGTGACCTCTTATCAGGATGTGGAACTGTACGAAAACCACGTGTATACCTCTATATCCACAGAGGAACTGGAAATGGCGATCAAGCTGGAAGATCAGGAAAAAGTGCAGAAAGAAGTGGAAAAGCTGGTGACACAGCTGGAAAAGAGCCACTATAATTTCAATGCTTACCAGTCAGCGATTCTGGAGATCATTTTTTCCATCTCCGGTATTTTTCGCCAGTATCACATGATGGACGACGTGATATTTGCCGATGCCAAGCGTATGACCATGAAGGTTCTGTCCCTGGAAACGGGAGAGCAGCTGAACGCATGGCTGCTGAATTACTGCGATTATATCATTTATGCGATTCACCAGAGGAAGGTGGATCGGAACAGTATCCTTGCACAAAAGGCCATGGAATATGTCCAGCAGCATTACGGCAATGCGGAGCTGTCCGTGGACGAGGTGTGTGCCTATCTGCATGTCAGCACATCTCACTTTTCCAACCTCTTCCGAAAGGAAACCGGCATGAGTTTTCTGGCGTTCCTGACGAAGAAGCGAATGGACGAGGCAGTTCGCCTGCTGAAGACAACGGACGAAAAAAGCAGAGTAATCGGAGAAATGGTCGGCTATCCGGAACCCAATTATTTCAGCTATGTCTTTAAGAAGAACATGGGCATGTCGCCGGCAAAATTCCGAAAAGAACTGGCAACGGAGAACTAGCATGAAGAAAATATTGCAATGGCTGCACCGGAAGATTGACGGAAAGAGCATTTGTCTGATTTTTACTGCTCTGTTTTTCCTGACCGTCAGCCTGTTCACTGCACTGATCATCTCCCTTTATTCGGAGTATACCAAGGCGCAGATTGCCGCCTTTTTGCAGGAGAAAAATACCCAGCAGCTGCGGCGTATGAGTTTCAGCATTGAGAAAGATGTGGACGACACCATTGCGCTTGCCAATACCGCCTATTATCAGATCATCAAGAGCACTGACCTGCAGGCACTTTTGACGGAACAGACGCTGTCGGATTTCTGCCAGCTTCATGAGAACAAGATTTTGTATGCCGCCATTTATGATATTGACGGGGCACTGCTCTGGCAGAATGCAGAGAATTATGATGCAGAATCTGCGGACAGTGCTGCATGGTTTCAGGCAGCAGAAACCGAAATTGACACCGTTGCATTTGATGTGCCTCATTATATCCAGACAGCAGCAGGATTTCAAAAAGCCATGACTGTTTCCCGCTATGTGGAGCTTCAGGACGGCGGAAAGAGCCGATCCGGAATTCTGCGGTTTGATGTCTGCATGGACAACATGGAGGCAGAGCTGAACATCTATCCGGCATCACAGACGGATTATTTTTACCTGATGGACAACGAAGAACATCTGATCTGCTATCCCTTTGAGAAACGACTGGAGAGCGGTGTGCGAACCGAATGGACGCTGCATGCACCGAAAAATCAGGTGGTTTTGCAGGACAAAAAGGAGTGGCTGCTCCAGCAGCAAACCATAGGATATACCGGCTGGGAACTGATCTCTGCTGCTTCTTTGACGGAAGAACTGCAAAACAGCACGCAGCTCCGAACCGGAATCGCAGTCATTGTTCTGCTGATGGCGGTGGTTTCTGTGATATTGGATTTTTTGATTCAGCGTCTGATGATCGCACCGGTTTTGCGGCTCTCCGAAACCATGAAACGGTTTGGACATGGGGAATTGCAGGTTCGTGCAAAAACAGAGAGCTGCGGAGAGATCAGAGGACTTTCCGACGGCTTTAATGACATGGCGGAAAAGACGAATCAGCTGATGGAACGAGTGCGGAAAGAGGAACGGGAAAAACAGATCACCGAGCGAAAGCTGCTGCAATCTCAGATCAATCCCCACTTTTTGTATAACACGCTGGACTCCATTATCTGGATGATACAGAGCAAAAAGTATGAGGGCGCCGGAAAAATGGTGTCCATGCTGGCAAAATTTTTCCGCATCTCCTTGAGTCAGGGAAAGGACATTATCCCGCTGCAAAAGGAACTGGAACACGCTGTCAGCTATCTTTCCATTCAAAATGTGCGGTTTCAGGATAAGTTTACATTTACGGTGGATTGGGACGAAAAACTGGCGGACTGCCTGTGTCCCAAGCTGGTGATCCAGCCGCTTTTGGAAAATGCAGTCTATCACGGCATGGAGGGCATGTATGAAGACGGGGAGATCCAACTGAAGATCTATGCGGTAAACGAACTGGTGCACATTGATGTGATCGACAACGGCGAGGGTATGACCGAAGCACAGGTGCAGAAGATGATGCAGGGCGATGTGGTGTCCAGCAAGCGAGGCTCCGGAATCGGTGTGAAAAATGTCAATGACCGAATCAAGCTGTATTTCGGTGAAGCATATGGTGTACAGATCATCAGTGCACCGGATGAGGGAACTACGGCACGCATCTATTTCCCCATGAGGAGGCAGGAAGATGAAACCGAAAAATAAGGTGCTCTGGGTCTTTGCCGGAGGGATTCTGCTGGTACTGCTGCTGTTTCTTGGGCAGCAGTTCTTTCAAACAAGGAAAAAACAGATCGCCGTGATTTTGTCGGAAGATGCAGTGTCCGGTTTCTGTTCGTTTCAGGAGGGCATCTATGACGGTGCAGAGGATTGTACGGTGTCACTTCGCATCATACATACCCCGGAGCTCTCGGAAAACGCATGGGCAGAATTGCTGTCTGCACAAAAAAAGCAGGGCTGTGACGGTGTTCTGCTGTTCTGTCCGGAACAATACTATACCGGAAGCGAAATGTTCTATGCCGAAACGCTGGAGCAGTCTAAACTCCCTGTCTTTTCTATCACCTATGCACCTGCATTTTTTCACGGTGCCTATAGCGATGGCATGGAGCAGATCTCCGAGATCCTATCCCCGCAAATCCAAGAGGCAGCACAGGGTGCGTTCGAAATTGCCGCAGATACCACGCAGACAAAGAGTGTGCGAATTGCGGAGTCTGTGGAGCAGTGCCTGAAACAAAATGATGCGGTATATGATCGGGATACCAGTTCTGAAAATGGCTCTAAAACACTGCTGGTCTGCGGAGAAACAGAGGACGCCAAAGCTTTTTCCCATGCGGCGGCAGTCATTCAGATCTGCCCCAAACAGCCGGATTATACATTGCTGACAAGCGGTGCGGTGGACATGATCGTGACAGAGAATGATTATGGGTTTGGGTATCAGGCGATCGCCTATCTGACAAAGCGGATGCAGGGGAAAAATGTGCCGTTTTCTCCGCCGGAGCTGCGTGAAATCACAAAGGAAAATCTGTTCGATGCCCAGCAGGACGCACTGCTGTTTGAATAGGAGAAGTGCCATGAAAAAGAAGAACCTTATTTTCTCTGCGGTAGGCGTTGGACTTCTGGCGGCTGCGGCGGCGGGCGGATTTGTCCACTTTCAAAGGCAGCACACGGACCGTTTTTTGAAAGTGGGAATTGCGGTATATGATCTGGACGACCCCTATATTCAGACATTGACAGATGCCATTCGCAGTCAGCTGAAAGACAAGACCATTGACGGAAAGGAGATCATCTACGACGTTTTTGATGCCTCCGGCAGTGCGGTAACACAGAACACACAGCTTTACGAAATTTTGCAGCAGGAATATGACGTGATCCTCTGGAATCCGGTTTCGCCCACCAATGTCATGGGGATACTGGAGGACGCACAGGAACAGGATGTGCCGGTGATTCTGTTCAACCGTGAACCGGCGAAAGCCGATCTGGAGGAGCAGGACAATGTGTGGTACGTCGGCACAGAGGCGAAAGAAGCCGGAAATATGCAGGGAGAAATGCTGATTCAGGCTTGGAATACCTGTGAGATGGACAAGAACCGGAATGGCATGCTGGATTATATTCTGGTAGAGGGAGAACAGGCACATACCGATGTCATCAACCGTACCGATGCGTTTCTGCAAACGGCTTCTGCTGCACTTCCTCTGAATCAGCTCCATGTGATCTCTGCGGACTGGGCGAGAACCTCTGCACTGCGGGAGATGCAGAACCTCTCCGCAGAGGAGGTAACGGAAGTCGAGGCGGTCATTTGCAGCAATGACAGCATGGCGTTGGGTGTCGCAGATTTTTATGCAAAGCAGAAGCTGCCGCCGCCGGTCATCATTGGCATCAATGGGATTCAGGACATGCAGGATGCCATTGATGCCGGCGTGATTTACGGGACGGTAGATCTGAATGTTCCGGAACAGGCAAAAACCATTTTTGCAATCATTCAGGGAAATTTCGATGCCGGAGCAGAAATGCCGAAAGAAAAAGTCTGCTATCTTCCGCAATCTCCTTATACAAAATAAAATAAACATTCTTGAATTGTGTTGGAATTTGTATCTTTTGCACAGGATAATGTATTCCTTTTGGGGACGTCCTGTGGTATGATAAAGATGCAAACAAAACAGGGACCGGAACGAAAACAGGTCCCGATTTAAGGAGGTTTTTCTTATGTTAAAAAACAGCACACAACCCGCCGGCGGCGGAAACGTCATGTATCCCGGGAAAGTTCCAGGGAAAGTCAAGTATACCTTTGCATTTGGTGCATTGGGCAAGGATATGATCTATGGCATGATCGCAACGTTCTCCATGATCTATTTCACCGACATCATTAAGGTTGCACCGGCATTTATCGGCATCATGTTCTTTGCCGCAAAAATCTGGGACGCCTTCAACGACCTGTTTATGGGAATGCTGGTGGACAACACCAGAAGCCGTTTCGGAAAGTTTGTCCCGTGGCTGGCAGTCGGAACACTGATTAACGCATTTGTTTTTATTATTTTGTTCACCGACTTCCATCTGAGCGGCATCGGACTTTGCGTATTTGCTGCCGTTGCCTATATCCTCTGGGGCATGACCTATACCATTATGGATATTCCGTATTGGTCTATCGTTCCGAATCTGACTTCAGATCCTCATGAGAGAGAAAAGGTTTCTGTACTGCCCCGTATTTTTGCCAGCATCGGTCAGTCCCTGATCATCGCCGGATTTGGCGTACAGATCATCAAGGGACTGGGCGGCGGTTATACAGGATACCACCGTTTTGCACTGATCATTGCCGCAACCTTTATCTTTACCATTGCAGTTACCGTCATCAATCTGCCGAAAAAGCAGGTGGGCAAAAAGGCAGAAAAGGTTTCTTTCAAGGACATCTTCTCCATCATCAAGAGAAATGACCAGCTTCGCTGGGCAGTGGCTCTGATCCTCCTGTACAACGTGGGAATCCAGTTCATTATGGGTGTTGCAACCTATTATTTCGCTTATGTCTGCAACAACAGCGGTATGCTCTCTGCATTTATGATCAGTGCCTCCATCGCAGAAGTGGTTGGTCTGATTATCTTCCCGAAGGTCACCAAAATGCTCTCCAGAAAGAAAGCATTCCTGCTGGCATGTATTCTTCCGGCAATCGGACTGATGATCCTGCTGCTTACCGGTATTTTTGCACCGCAGAACATTGTGCTCACTGTCATTGCAGGTGTGATCGTCAAGACTGGTACTGGTCTGGAACTGGGCTGTGCGACAGTCTTTCTGGCAGACGTGGTGGACTACGGCGAATATAAGCTGGGCGTTCGGAATGAGGGTGTCGTATTCTCCCTCCAGACACTGATCGTGAAGCTGACCGCCGCATTTACCTCTCTGTCCATCGGTTTTGCACTGGACCTGACCGGATATGTACCGAACCAGATCCAGTCCCTCGCAACCCAGAACTCCATTCGTGTGCTGATGTGTGTCATTCCGGCAGTGGGAATGCTGCTGGCATATGTGGTATATCGCAGGAAGTATAAGCTGAACGATGCGTATATGAAAAAGGTGGTTTCCGCCATTTCCAGTCCCCAGACTGAATTGACATCCGAAAAGACGACAGAGGAGGCAGCATGACCATGAAACTGAAACAATTTCAGGCAGACTTGACCGCAGGAAAATATGATGAAAAGCTTTGCAGGCTCTACGGCAGCTCCGATGCCGTACTTGCTGCACAGCGTGCACGCTATTTGCAGGCGGCAGAGAACTTTTCCCGCCTGTATCCGGAACGGGAGGAGATCGCCGTATTTTCTGCACCCGGCAGAACCGAGATCGGCGGAAACCACACCGATCACCAGCATGGCTGTGTTCTGGCGGCCTCTGTTGATCTGGACGTCATTGCCATTGTGGCATTTCACGATGAGCATGTGATTCGGCTGCAATCTGCCGGATATTCGCAGGATTATGTGGATTTGTGTGACCTTACGGTACAGCCGGAGGAAAAGGGAAAGTCCGCTGCACTGATTCGTGGTGTGGTTTCCAGATTTCAGGAAATGGGCGTTGCTGTAGGTGGCTTTGATGCCTACACCACCTCCAATGTCCTGAGCGGCAGCGGGCTCTCGTCCTCGGCAGCCTTTGAGGTACTCATCGGCACTATCATCGACCAGCACTATCATGCAGGTGCTGCCGGAGCAGTAGAAATTGCCAAAATCGGACAGTATGCGGAAAATCGGTACTTCGGAAAAAAGAGCGGGCTGATGGATCAGATGGTAAGCTCTGTAGGCGGATTTGTGTTCATTGATTTTGAGGACACGGACAACCCGAAAATCGAAAAACTGTCCTGTCAGTTTGAAGATGCCGGCTATGTGCTTTGTATCACAGATACCAAGGGCAGCCATGCAGATTTAACAGATGACTACGTTTCCATTCCGGCGGAGATGAATCTGGTGGCTGCACAATTCGGAAAAAATCATCTGCGAGAAGTGGACGAGAAAGCGTTCCTGCAGGCACTTCCGAAATTGCGGACTGCCTGTTCCGACCGTGCCATTTTGCGTGCTGCCCATTTCTACGGAGATAACCGGCGTGCAGCCGAGGAGGCAAAGGCACTGTCCGGCAATGATTTTCCGCAGTTTCTGAAACTGGTGAAAGAGTCCGGAGATTCCTCTGCGAAATGGCTCCAGAATCTCTACTCTTGCAGCAAACCGGCAGAGCAGGGCATTCCGCTGGGGCTCTGGGCGAGCGAGCAGATCCTCGGAGATGCAGGCGTTTCCAGAGTGCACGGCGGAGGATTTGCCGGAACCATTCAGGCATTTGTGCCGGTGCACATGGCGAAAGATTACTGCGAAAAAATGGATCAGTTGTTCGGGGCGGGCAGCTGCCAGATCCTCCAGATCCGGAACATTGGCGGTATGCAGTTTGATTGAGAAAGGGGATATGTATCACATGAAACAAGTACAGATTTCAGAATTTGAATTAACTTCCAGTGGGCAGATGGCACATTTCTACCGCATTGAGAATGCCTCCGGTGCAAGCGTGACACTTTGTGATTACGGTGCTTCGGTGATTTCCCTGCTGGTGCCAGATCGGCAGAAGCAGTTGCGGGACGTGGTGCTGGGTTATGCCCATGTGAAAGGCTATGAAACCGGCAGAGAATATTTTGGCGAAACTGTTGGAAGATACTGCAACCGTATCTGTCACGGACAGTTCGTCCTGAACGGTCAGCAGATACAGCTGAACTGCAACGAAGGAAAAAACCATTTGCACGGCGGTTACCGCAGCTTGAGCCGGCGTATCTGGCAGGCGGAATGCAGCGGGAACAGCGTTGCTTTCACCACAGAGAGTCCGGACGGCGAGGAACATTATCCGGGAAATTTGCAGGTGACTGTTACCTATACCTTTGACGATACCAATACTCTGACCATTGCCTATGACGCAGTTTGTGATAAAGATACGATCTGCAACCTGACAAACCACAGCTATTTTAATCTGGACGGACACCAAAGCGGAACACTGGCGCATCATATGCTGAAACTTTTTGCGGATTCCTACATTCCCATTGACCGTACTTCCATTCCGTTAGGGGAAATCGCACCGGTTGCAGGAACGCCCTTTGACTTTCGGGCATACAAGCCGATTCCGGCAGCATTTCAGGAGGATTGCGTGCAGATTCAGAACGCAGCTGGGGTAGATCATAGTTTTGCCGTTCGTTCCGATGCACCGATTCAGGCGGAGGCATACAGCACAGAGAGCGGAATCCGGCTCACCTGCAAAACAACGCAGCCCGCCATTCATGTGTATACTGCCAATTCCGTAGAAATTCCGGCGGATTTGGGAAAAGACGGCTGTGCTTACGGAAAACGAAGTGCCTTTTGTCTGGAAACGCAGAATTTTCCGGACGCCATCAATCATCCCAATTTTCCCTCGCCGATTTTGCGTGCAAATACCCCGTACCGGCAGAAAACACAGTTCCATTTTTCACAGAAGGGAGAAGCATAATATGCGTATTTTAGTCTTAGGAGGAGCCGGATACATCGGCTCGCATACTGCACTGGAGCTGGTAAGAGCCGGCCATGAGGTCATTGTCGCAGACAATCTGGTGACAGGGCACCGCAGCGCTGTTCCCAAGCAGGCGAAATTCTACGAGGGCGACATCCGGGATGCTGCCTTTTTGGATAAGCTGTTCGATGCGGAAAAAATCGATGCCGTGATTCACTTTGCAGCATTTTCGCTGGTGGGAGAAAGTGTTGCCAATCCGCTGAAATACTACAACAATAACCTTTGCGGAACAGAGGTACTCCTTGAGGCAATGGTACGCCATGGTTTGGATAAGATCGTCTTTTCCTCCACTGCTGCTACCTACGGCGAGCCGGAGAATATTCCGATTCTGGAGAGCGACCGGACTTGTCCCACAAACCCTTACGGGGAAACCAAACTTGCCATGGAGAAGATGTTCCACTGGACTGCCAAAGCACATGGCCTGCGGTATGTTTCTCTGCGGTATTTCAACGCTTGCGGTGCAGATGCCAGCGGTACCATCGGAGAGGCACACGATCCGGAAAGTCACCTGATCCCGCTGATTCTGCAAGTCCCCAACGGCAAACGGGATGCCATTTCCATCTATGGTACGGATTACGACACACCGGACGGAACCTGCATTCGGGACTACATCCATGTGACCGATCTGGCACAGGCACACATTCTTGCGGTACAGTATCTGATGCAGGGCGGTGAGAGCAATATCTTCAATCTGGGAAACGGAATCGGGTATTCTGTCCGTGAGGTGATTGAAACCGCACGCAGGGTGACCGGACATCCCATTCCGGCGGTGGAAACCCCACGCCGTGCCGGCGATCCTGCCAGACTGGTGGCATCCAGTGAAAAGGCAAAACGTGTGCTGGGCTGGAATCCGGTGCACGATAGTCTGGAGGAGATCATTTCCAGTGCGTGGAAGTGGCATAAGCACCACCCCAACGGATACGAGGAGTGAAACAGATGATTTGCGATGCGATTCAAAAGCTGATGGATTACGGTCTGCAAAACGATTTGATCCAACCGGAAGATCGCTATGTGGTACAGAATCAGTACATGGAGATTTTTCAGCTGAACGATTGGAAGACCAGCGGAGAAGTATCTTCAGAAACAGAGATTGATGCGATTTTGCAGCCGCTGATCGACTATGCCTGTGCACAGCATCTCATTCCGGATACCGGTGCCTCACGGGATTTGTTTGATACCAGGCTTATGGGCGTACTGACACCTATGCCCAGAGAGGTGATGGCATCTTTTCGGAAGCACTACGCTGTATCGCCGGAAGCAGCGACGGACTGGTACTATGCGCTTAGCCAGAACCTGAATTATGTGCGCCGGGGCAGAATTGCAAAGGATTTGAAGTGGACATATGCTTCCGAATACGGCACACTGGACATTACGATCAATCGTTCCAAGCCGGAGAAAGATCCCAGGGACATTGCCGCAGCAAAATCTGCCAAGGCATCTGCATATCCCAAGTGTCAGCTGTGTCCGGAAAATGCAGGGTTTTCCGGAAATTTGAAACAGCCGGCACGGCAGAATCTGCGTCCGGTTTCGCTGCAAATTCAGGGAGAACCGTGGCAGCTGCAATACTCACCCTATGGGTATTACCACGAGCACTGCATTGTGTTCAACGAAAAGCATACAGCAATGAAGATCGATGCGGCAGTGTTTGAGAAGCTGTTTGATGTGCTGGATATTTTGCCCCACTATTTCATTGGCTCGAATGCAGATCTGCCCATTGTGGGCGGTTCGATTCTCAGCCATGAGCATTTTCAGGGCGGCAACTATACTTTTGCCATGGCAAAAGCACCGATTGAAAAATACTATGTGCTTCCGCAGTTTCCGGATGTGCAGGTGGGCATTGTAAAATGGCCCATGTCTGTGATACGGCTGCAGGCATCGAACCGGAGCACGCTCGCTGCGGCTTGCAGCAAGATTCTGGAAAAGTGGCGTACCTACAGCGATGCAAGTGTGCAGATATTGGCATCCACTGATGGTGTGCCGCACAATACCATCACACCGATCGCCAGAATGCATGGCAGTACCTATGAGTGTGATCTGGTTCTGCGAAACAATCGCACTACGGAAGAACGTCCGCTGGGACTATTTCATCCCAATCCGTCATTGCACCACATCAAAAAGGAAAACATCGGCCTGATCGAGGTCATGGGGCTTGCAGTGCTGCCTTCACGTCTTGCAGCGGAACTGGATGCCGTGAGAGCGGCGATGCTTTCCGGTGCAGATTTGACGGCGAATCCGCTGACCGCATCACATGCTGACTGGGCTGTTTCCATTTTGAAACAGCATCCGGAATTTTCAGCGGAAAATGCATGGGATATCTTGCACGCAGAAGTGGGGAAGGTGTTTGAGCAGGTTTTGTTAGATGCCGGTGTATTCCGGAGAAGTGAGACAGGCAAAGCAGCCTTCGTGCGATTTATGGAATCGTTGTTGGAAGAATAAACGAAAACGCATCAAAATGGAAGAAGGTTGTGAAAGCCACATCGCTTTTCTCACTGCATACAAATGAAAACCAGCCTGAGATTCCATGATTGGAATCTCAGGCTGGTTGTTTTATATAGAAAACGGCGTTCTGCGGATCAGGGGATTGTCTTTATTTTGTGGTTTCTCTGCGAATCAGAACCGGGGTAAGCACCTTGTGAATCGGTGCGGAAAGCGGCTTGGGTCTGCGCTTTTTCCGTTCGCTGATTTGCTGCGAAAGCAGTTCTACTGCTTCGTGTGCGATTTTGTCCATTTGTTGTCCGACTGTGGTGATGGGAAAGGCCGCCTCTCTGGAAACAGGAGAGTTGTCGAAACCAACGATTTTATATCGTTCCGGCAGCGTGCCGTATTTTCGGATGATAAGATTGAGCAGAATGTTGGCGTGGGTGTCATTGGGCATAAAGATTCCCGCTTTTTTTTCGGGATAAATTTCTTCGATCTCCTGTAAAAGCTTTGCGATCTCTGCATTGTTTTCTTCAAAGCTGGCACCGAAATTCCGAATCATGATGCGATGTTCCAACCCGTTTGTTTCGCAAAAATCCTGAAATCCCTGAATTCGTCCGTAAGCTGGAATGGTACTTGGAAAATTTGAATTTGCATGGATCAGAATGTCGCAGCCGCTTTTGGCGAGAACGGTTGCAGCCTGCACGCCGCCCATGTAGTTGTCTGTATTGACACTGCACACATATTCATCTTCCCGCTCAATGGTAACGATGGGAACGTGATATTCTGCCAGCTCTTTGGAAGAGAGCGTGTGACTTAAAATAATCAGTCCCTCTGTCTTATAAGCGAGAAGCTCCTGAATATATCGCCGTTCTACATCAGCATCTTCGTTCCCTGCAAATACGATGAATTTATAGCCGTATTCCTCATAAGTCGAGATGATGTGATCCAGCATATCCGAATAATAGTGCATGTATAAGTTGGGAATGATTACGCCGATCATTTCTGTTTTGCCGTTTGCCATGACTCTTGCCAGCTTATTTTCCTTATAGTCCAGCACGGCTAAGGCATTTGCGATCTTCTCCTGATTTTCCACAGTGATGGAGTCCGGATTGTTAAAATATCGGGAGATCGTTGTTTTGGAAAAACCGGTATATGCTGCAATATCTGCAAAGGTTACATTTTTTTTCGCCATTTTTTATGCCTCCTGTTTCTCTCTTCATTATAGCACACAACGGTTTTTGAATCAATGAAAGAATTGGTAAAGTAACCAGTTTCGTAGAACTGCACAAAACGTTTTCAGGATTTTTAGAAATTGCTACAAAAATCAGAAAAAATCTTGACAAGTAACCGGTTCCATGATATACTGTAATCAGTAAAGTAACCGGTTACTTAAAAAGAACGGAGGGAAACAGCGATGAAAAAGCTACCATTATTTCTGACGGCTCTTTCAATTCTGGCGAGTGCAGTTCCGCTTACAGGGTGCAGCAAAACCGTAAAGCCCGGTGATGTAAAGGGATATGATGAGGGAGAGCAGTACATCAGCATGTGGGTGCATACCATTGAGGACACACTGGAAGGCGAAGCTTATAAAGCGTCGGTGGAACGCTTCAATGAAAAGTATGACGGAACCTATTTTGCAGACATTGAATTTATTCCTCGAAATGACAGCGGCGGCGGTTATTCGGATAAGATCAATGCTTCGGTTATGTCGGGAGATCTTCCCGATGTCATCACCGTGGACGGCCCGAATATTTCTGCCTATGCAGCAAACGGCATTATTCAGCCGCTTGCCGAATTGAGCGAGGAAGAAAAATCGGCTTATCTGGATTCCATTCTGGAGCAGGGAACGGTCGATGACAAGCTGTATGCACTCGGTGCCATGGAATCCAGCGTCGGTCTCTATTATAATAAGGCGATTCTGGAGGAAGCCGGAATTGAAGTGCCCGATAAGGATCACCCTTGGACATTCTCGGAATTTCTGGACATTTTGGAGCAGCTGAAACCGATCATGGACAGCAAAAACGGGTATCCATTGGACATGACCTTTCCGGTCGGCGAATCCAGCATTTATTACTATGCTCCGTTTATCTGGTCCAATGGCGGCGATCTCATTAGTGAGGACGGTCTTACCGCAGACGGATATTTCAACTCGGACAAAAATGCGGAGGTGTTCCAGTACTTCAGAGGACTGGTGGAAAACAAGTATATGTCCGCAACACCCATTGAAAACCTGTTTGAAAGCGGACGTGCGGCGTTCAAGTTTGACGGTGCATGGGAAGTCAATACGATCTATCAGAGCTACAGCGACATCGACCTTGGCGTTGCGCCGTATATTGTCAGTGACAACTGGGACGGCGGCAGATATACGCCGACAGGTTCCTGGGCATATGCTGCCACCACAAAAACGGAACACATTGAAGCAGCTACAGAGCTGGTAAAATGGATGAGCGGTGTGGACAGCGGTGTTCTTCTCTATGAGAAAACCAAGAGTATGCCCTCCACTTATGCGGCTTATGACCAGATCACCACTTTTGAGGACGACGAAAATTATAAGGCACTTTACGAACAGCTGAGAGATTACGGTCATCCCAGACCGAAAACACCTGTTTATCCGCAGGTCAGCACATCGTTCCAGCAGGTTCTGGAGGACGTTGGATTGAGCGGCAAAAACGTCACAGACGAAATGGATAAATCTGTAGAAAGGATTAACGCAAAGCTCAAGCGTTACACAAGATAACATGAAAAAGAAATCGAATTCCATTCTCGGAATGGCTTTTTTCGGACCGGCACTGGTTTTAATGACGGTGTTCCTGTTCATTCCGATGATACTCACATTGATTTACAGCTTTACAGATTATTTTGCATTGAATCCAAAGCTGACACATTTTGTAGGAATGGAAAATTTCAGTACCATTTTTAAGGATGACCTGTTTACCACAGCTTTTGGAAATACCGTTAAGTTTGTACTGATCATTGTTCCGCTGCAAACGCTGGGAGCATTGGGGCTGGCACTGCTCATCAATAAAGTCACAGTTTGTAAGAAATATTTCAAGGTCGCATTTTTTATTCCGGTGGTCATGTCCCTGGCGGTTGTTTCGAATCTCTGGATGCAGATCTATAGTCCGGAGGGCATTCTGAACACGATTCTCTCTCACTTTGGCATTGATGCACAGCCGTTTATCTATGGTGCCAATCAGGCACTTCCCTCCATTGCACTGATGAGTGTCTGGCAGGGTGTCGGTTATCAGATGATCATCTTCCTCGGCGGATTACAGGCAATCAATCCGGCACTCTATGAGGCTGCGGAAATGGACCACGCCAGCGGATGGAGCAAATTCAAGAATATCACACTGCCGGAGCTGAAGCCGCTTTGTGTATTTGTCTTTATCACCGTAACCATTGGTGCATTCCGTATGATCGTGCAGCCGATGGTAATGACCGGCGGCGGTCCGTCTCATTCAACCTATACCATTGTCTATGATATTTACGAAACCGGCACGGTAAACTGGGAAATTGGTCTTGCTTCGGCAATGGCAATCGTCTTTACCGTATTCGTTGTCATACTCACCATGATTCAAACATTTTTGACAAAGGATAAGGAGGAGAAACATGAAAACAAAAAAGCAAAAAATCGCTAATGGAATCCTTGTTGCAGTAATGCTGGTGCTGTCCTTATTCTTCCTGTTTCCAGTCATTTGGATGATTGCAAATTCGTTTAAACCGGACGCTGCAATCACAGCAGATATGAATTCCGTCAGTGCATTTATTCCGCCCGCACCGGGAAAGGGATTTTTCGATAACTATAAGGAAATTTTGTTCAACACCAGATTCCTCCGGTTTATGGCAAATACACTGTTCTATGCAGCAATCATGATTGTGGCTGGCGTGATCGTCAACGGTCTGGCAGGCTATGCCTTGGCGAAGATCAAGTTCCCGTTTCGTGACAGATGGCTGGCGATCATCATGATGCTGATGATCATTCCGACAGAAACCATTATCACCATCAACTTTATGTTCGTTTCCAAAATGGGGCTGCTGAACACCGTTTTTGGTTATGTGCTTCCGATGATCGTCAATCCGTTTAATATTTTCCTGTTCCGGCAGGTTTTTGTCAGCCTGCCCGATGATGTCTGGGAGGCTGCACAGCTGGATCACTGCAATCCTGTGAAGTATTTCTTTACAATGGTGCTGCCGATGTCCAAAACAGTCGTTGCAACTGTCAGTGTTTTCACATTCCTGAATGTATGGAATGATTACCTCTGGCCGTCACTGGTGTTCACGTCCAGCGATCTTCTGACCGCTCAGATCGGTTTGAACTCCATCACATCCAACGACAATACAACCATGGGACAGACGCTTGCTGTCATCACCCTGATTACCATTCCGGTTATTATCATCTATGCCCTTTTCTCCAAGCAGATTGTAGAGGGCGTCGTTTCCACAGGTTCCAAGGAGGGCTAACTTATGAGCTTTATTGAAATGAAGAACATCTGTAAGAAATATGCAGGTGCAGATAAAAATTCCGTAACCGATTTCAGCCTCTCCATTGAGGAGGGAGAATTCATTGCCTTTGTCGGGCCGTCTGGCTGCGGAAAATCGACCACACTTCGTATGATTGCCGGATTTGAGGAAATCACCAGCGGTGACTTTTACATTGACGGAAAGCGTATGAATGCAGTTTTGCCGAGAGATCGTGGCATCTCTATGGTATTTCAGAACTACGCCCTCTATCCGCACATGACAGTGGAAAAGAACATTTCCTATGGTTTGAAGAATATGAAGGTGCCGGCAGCGGAAATCAAGAAGAAGGTGGACTGGGCAATCGATATTCTGGGACTTTCGGAATACCGTTATCGGAAACCGAAGAACCTTTCCGGCGGTCAGCGGCAGAGAGTGGCATTGGGACGTGCAATTGTCAAGGATCAGAAGCTGTTTCTCATGGACGAACCGCTTTCCAATCTGGATGCTAAGCTGAGAGTCAGCATGAGAAGCGAGATCAGCAAGCTGCACCGGCAGCTGGGCAGTACCACCATTTATGTGACGCACGATCAGGTGGAGGCAATGACCATGGCAGACCGCATTGTCATTATGAAAGACGGTGTGATCCAGCAGGTGGGCAAGCCGATGGACTTGTATGAGCATCCGGCAAATAAGTTTGTGGCGGGATTTATCGGTTCGCCGCAGATGAATTTCTATGAGGTAAAGGTTGCAGGGAATGCCATGACTTTCTCCGATGGCAGTAAGATGCAGCTGCCGAAATCTGTTGTGACAAAACTGAACGGCAGACAGGGAACGCTGGTTCTTGGCATTCGTGGTGAGGACATCAAGCTGGATCCGCAGAATCTGGATCTTTACAAGGAAAATATCATGTCTGCAACGGTGGACAGCGTAGAAGTTATGGGAAATGAGAACAACCTGTACTTTAACTTCGGCGGCACTGCTTCAGTGGCGAGAGTATCCAAATATGAGATCAGCAAGCCCGGAGATACCATTGATTTTGCCTTTGTTCCGTCCAGAATGCACTTTTTTGATACGCAAACCGAAGAGAGCCTTTTCTAATTGGGAGGATACTATGCAGAAAATTCATTTCAAAGCCCCGAATTGCTGGATCAATGATCCGAACGGATTTATCTGGTACAAGGGGCAGTATCATCTGTTTTACCAGTGCTTTCCCTACGCACCGCAGTGGGGCAGAATGCACTGGGGACACGCTGTCAGCAAGGATCTGGTGAACTGGGAGGAAAAGGGAATCGCCCTGTATCCTACCAAGACCGACGACCGCAGCGGCTGTTTTTCCGGCAGTGCTGTGGAGCAGGACGGAACGATGTACTTGTATTATACCGGTGTCAACTATCTGGAGGAGGATCCGGAGAACATTAACCACTGCAAGAACGATCAGTTTCTCTCGGCACAGATGATGATCTCTTCCGCAGACGGCATGACTTTTGATAATGTTCATGACAAAAAGACGATCATTCCCTCCATTGCAGAAGATAAGATCGGCAGCAAGACGCACACCCGTGACCCGAAGGTATGGCGTGGAACAGATGCATGGTATATGGTACTGGGAAGCTCTGTTGCCCAAAAGGGCAGACTGCTGATTTATCAGAGCAGGGATTTGCAGAACTGGAAGTATCTCAGCCACGTGGAAAAGGACAACTTCGGCTGGATGTGGGAGTGTCCGGACTATTTTGAGGCAGATGGCAAGGGCATCACGGTGTTTTCCCCCATGGCTTTTTTGAACGATGGAAAAACGTATGATTCCGCAGCGATCTGTCTGTTCTCCGCATTCGATGAAGCGACCGGAACGATGCAGCTTGCAGATGACGTTCAGTTTCTGGACTATGGGCTGGATCTCTATGCCCCGCAGAGTACGACTGATGAAGATGGCAATCGTATTGTTATTGCATGGATGAGAATGCCGCAGGCAGTAGACGGTAAGTGGAACGGCATGATGTGTATTCCAAGAGTGGTTTCGGTGAAGAACGATCGCATTTATTTCCGCCCTCATCCGCATATCCAAAACGCTTTTACCAAGGAGATCTCTTCGCCGGAACAGGCGGGCAAGTCTGGCTATCTGGTAAAGACCTCGCTGAAAAACGGCGCGTGTATCAGCATTGGCGGATACCGGATCTGGCGGGAACAGGACAAGCTTTTCACAGATCGCTCTGCTGTATTTGTGAAAGGCGGCAAATATCGATTGACTGCGGAAACACCGGTACTCAGGGACGGCTGTGAACTGGAGATCTATGTGGATTCCAATTTGATCGAAGTCTATGCCAATCAGGGCGAAGCGGTGATCAGCAGTGTGGTATACGGGTTGTCGGATGTAGTCACTGGCGAAGCATATACGTTGTATACGACAGAGTGAGGGGAATGCAGTGAAAAAATATGATGTAACAGCTTTGGGTGAACTGCTGATCGATTTCACCGAAAGCGGAATCAGTCCGCAGGGAAATCCCTTGCTGGAAGCGAATCCGGGCGGCGCTCCCTGTAATGTGCTTGCCATGCTTTCCAAGCTGGGAAAGCGTACTGCATTCATCGGAAAAGTCGGAGCAGATATGTTCGGCAGGCAGCTTTCCGAAACTATAAAAGAGGTTGGAATTTGTGCAGACGGCCTGGTGGCAGATGCAGGTGTTCCGACGACGCTTGCCTTTGTGCATACCTTTGCCGGTGGTGAACGGGAGTTCAGCTTTATTCGCAATCCGGGTGCGGACATGATGCTGACCAGACAGGAAGTGCGTACAGATTTGATTCAGGATTCCAGAATCTTTCACTTTGGCACGCTTTCCTCGACCCATGCAGGCGTTCGGGAAGCCACCAGATTTGCCATAGATACCGCAATAGAAAGCGGAGCGATGCTCTCCTTTGACCCGAATTTGCGGGAACCGCTCTGGAACAATCTTGAAGATGCAAGAACCGAAATCGAATACGGGTTCTCCAAATGCAATCTTTTGAAAATCTCAGACAATGAGGTGGAGTTTATGTTCGGGCATTCGGACTATGACCGGGCAGCAAGAGAACTCTTGGAAAAGTATCCGCAGATGCAGCTGATCTGCATCACACTCGGCGGAAACGGAAGCTGTGCTTATACGAGAAATGCAGCGGCAAAAGCACCAGTCTATGATGTGAAATCCGTGGAGAAAACTGGTGCGGGAGATACATTTTTCGGTTGCGTACTGAACTATGTGCTGGAGCATGAAGTGGACAAGCTCACGAAAGAGCAGCTTCTGGAGCTGCTGCATTTTGCAAATGCCGGAGCATCACTGGTAACGATGAGAAAGGGTGCGTTAAAGGTGATGCCGAATCGGCAGGAAATCCACGGCTTGATGAGATTGGAAAGCCTTTCAGAGACATAAGAAGGCTAAGAAGCACATTACTTTTTGCAGGGAATGGCTGCAAAGAGTGATGTGCTTTTTTCATGCCTGAAAGGTGTATTTGCCGGAGAAAATCAGCGGGAAACCGTTGATTTCTGAGGGCAGTGGTGGTATAATAAAAGAACAGGAACGAATGCAAAGTTCTTCGGATTATGCTGTTCCAAAAGATCTGGTAAAAAGCAGAGAGTTCAGGAGCAAGTTTGATTCCATGGATTCAGATAAAAAAATCCAACGGCAGTATTATCAGGTTGCTAAGAAAATGCTGCGTCATCGTTCTGGCACAAACGGTGAAGACTTGTATTTCTATAATACCAGAACAAAGAAATGGTATTCCTCAACAACAGGAAAGCAAGCCGGAACGCCGGACTATACGGAAGAAATCCGCAGAGCGTTGCAAGAATCTGAAAAGGGTGAAATCGTTTCGTTCCATAACCATCCACTTGGTATGCTGCCCAGTGCTGGTGATTTGAATGCCGTATTAAAAAACGGGTATCAAAAGGGCTATACAATTGGACATGACGGTACGGTATTTGAATATACAGCACCGAAATATTCGATTGATAAATCAATTTATGATACCAGAATTTCAAAATATAAGTTTTTAGGGCAAACTGAATTTGAAGCACAGTATCATGCCTTAATTGATTTGGCAGAACTGTATGATTTTTCAATTAGAAAGGTAGAATAATATGGATGCGAATGTGATGCTCTATAGGGAGCATGATGACGATTTATCTGATTTTGCAAAACGAGATGCAAAATATGCGAGCTACACGCAAAAAGATTTCGATGCAGAATTCGAGAAGTTCAAAAAGGAATTCGCAGAAAAGCACAAGAATGATGAAATCACCTCAAAATAGTACGTTTTTGAGAAGTAAAACCAAATATAACAAAAAGCATCTCAAACGAGGTGCTTTTTTCATGCCCCGACCACGGGCATAAACTGGCGGATGGACGGAAAATAAGAGCAAGACAGCCTGTGGGTACGGCGCTCTTATCTCACAAATTCAGCGTCTGAGCAATCAGGCGCTTTTTTGATACCCAAATGACGAGAGGAGGACACACCATGGACGAGGAAACTCAGACCCAGATCACGCCGCAGAACACTGAGCCGACTGCACCGGACACTGCGGCACAGGACGGCCCCAGCAGCCCAGAGCGAAAAGCACAGAAGATCGATGCCCCTATCTCATCTCCCGTTTGTTTCTATCCTAACAAGAAATATTTGACTTGAATTATCATTTCTCAATCTTCTTCAAATCTTACCGATTTGTCATTGACTTTTTGGTAAAACTGCTTTCTTTTTTTGATAAAGTATGATATGATATGGATATAAATGATATCGAATGTGCATGCTGAACAATACGTGCACAACACGAAGGAACAGGAGGGATTTCCATGAGAAAACACAGATCGATTCGTCGGATTCTGGCTTCGGCTACTGCATTTGCCACCGTTTTTTCCTGCTGCTACGCCTATGGGACATACACCGGTACCGTTGAAAACAGCAGTGTTGTATCTGCGGCATATGGCGTGCGTGGAGAGGGGACGACCGATGACAATTACCAGTACGCTGTATATTATGATTACGATGGTGTAGGAAGCGACTACTGCATAATTCAAGGGTATTCCGGAACAGACACAGAACTTGTGATTCCGTCAACCGTTACTTATGACGGCACGGAAATACCTGTCACAGAAATAAAACAGGAAGCATTCTGGGACAACACAGCAATTACCTCGGTAACCATTCCGGAAGGTGTTACAAGAATCGGACAAAAAGCGTTCAGCGGATGCACCGCTCTGACGGATGTTTCTCTTCCGAAATCGCTGCAAGAAATTGGCGTAGATGCGTTTGAGAAATGTCCTGTAAAGAGTATCCTGATCTTCGGCGATCTGACCTCCGGGCAATATGCTTTTGACAGCGACGCACTCGAAACAATTACATTTGCCGATGGCGTGACAACGATTCCGGAATACACATTTCGATACATGGAAAATCTGAAAACGGTTCATTTTTCTGATACCATCACAGAGATTGGCTCGTGTGCTTTCTGCGGGTGCAAATCCCTGACGGATCTCGTGATTCCGGACAGTGTAAAGACAATCGGGGACAGTGCCTTTGAGGGCTGCACGGGTCTGGAATCTGTTGTGATCGGAAACGGCGTTGAAACGATCGGCAATCGGGCATTTTACGGATATTCTACTGAGGTTCTTGTCAATCTCAAAAAGGTGACATTTGGAAACAGCATAAAAACAATTGGTGCTGAAGCATTCGCAAATTCCGGTATCAGCGGAGCGATTACTTTTCCGGACACGCTTGAAACCATTGGAGAAAGTGCATTCGGCTGGTGTCGCAACATTACTTCTGTCCAGTTCGGCAAGGGAATCAAGCTTATCGGTAAGACATCATTTATCAGTTGCGGTAAACTGATTGAACTCGGTTTCACGGAGGGTATGAGCGATACCGTGATCGGAGAGAGCGCATTTGAAAGCGATCCGATTCTCGGAAAAGTCGTTTTCCCCAGCGGTATCGTCAAAATTGGAGAAAGTGCATTTGACGGTTTCTGGACAACGCCGCAGATCACAGCAGTTGAACTTCCGGATACATTGGAAGAAATCGGCGACTGTGCATTCCGCAGTCAGCCGATCACAAGACTTGTCATTCCTGATTCTGTAACAAGCATTGGCGTTGCTGCGTTTGCCAGATGTTCTAAACTCAGAACGCTGAAACTTTCCGAGAATTTAACAGGCATTCCGAGAAATTGTTTTGCGAAAGATTTTGGGCTGGAAAGTGTCGTGATTCCCGACAGCGTCAGGGAAATCGGAACGGCAGCGTTTCAAAGCTGTTCCCTCAGCAATGGTCTGACACTTGGCAGCGGACTGGAATCCATCGGAACATCTGCATTCGAGTACAGCAGCTGTCCGGTTCTGCAATTCCCTGACAGCGTCAAAGAGATCGGTGACAGTGCTTTCAACGAAAACAAAGATCTTACGCAAATAGAGAACTTCCCAAAATCTCTGGAAATGCTGGGAGAGCGTGCGTTTGGAGCCTGCAGCAATCTGACGGAAATTCCGCCGATACCGGCAAAGATCGGGGAGATACCGGACAGTTTGTTCAGCGGCTGTGAAAAGCTGGACAATGTTGTTCTGGAAGATGGCATTACACAGATCGGAAACAGTGCCTTTTCGGAATGTGCACTTACGAAAATCAGAATCCCCGACAGTGTGAAAACAGTACTCAGCGGTGCATTTGCATATAACGATCTTACCGATATTACGATAGGAAAAGGCGTCGAAAAAATCGGTTCAAGAGCATTTGCTGTAAATCCGGCAATGAGCATCGCTGTTCCGGATCATGTGTCTGTCATCGGTGCGCAGGCAATCGGATACGGCATCAATCCCAGAGATCCTTACGGGGATCTGATTCCCATAGAGGGCTTCGTCCTGTATGGTGCGAGCCAGACCGTGAAGGATTATTCTGCGGATTACAACGTTGCATATGAAGAACCGGGCACGACAACTCCTATTGTAACCACGGTCACAACTGCCGAAACCGCAACGGAAACTACTGCAACCGCCGAAACAACTGCCGATACCGGCACAACGGAGGAAAGCGGAACAGCCGCTTCAGCCGGAAGTGTTACTTCAGCCGCAACGACTGCCGCAGAAGAATACTTTGCCTCCGAAGAGGAACTTGGCAAAATGGCGATGGAAGATTATCGCCAGAAAACAGGGACAATTCCGGCGAAAGCGGAAACGGCCGCAAACGCTGACGGAACGCTTTTCATTGCGCTGTATGATGCGGACGGAAAGCTTTTGGATACCTATGCCATTGACCCTGTGACGGGAACAGGAACAGACAGTGCAGGCGGTGAGGTCAGTCTTCCGCAAACTGGTTATTCCGGCATTTACAAGGTGATCGCAGGACTGGCAGCACTCATGACACTTGGCGGTACGGCAATTATGATCAGGACAAGAAAAAAACAGAAATAATTCGCCCATAGGAGTGTCGTTTTCCAAGCGGCACTACTACTTGTAAAATAAGACGATGAAAAGAAAAGTATTACGAACGCTCGGGATTCTGCTGATGGTCTGCGGGGTTTTGATTCTGGCTCTGTTTGCGTATCAAAGGATCAGCAGAGAGCGGTATCTCAAAAAGCTGTTGAACGATCACGTAAATTTTGAGATTCCCTCTCTGAACATCAAAGTTCCGGTGCTTGAAGGGACAGATTCCAAGTCGCTTCAGGTATCGGCAGGTCATTTTGAGGGGACTGGTTTGCCCGGACACGGCAACTATTGCATTGCCGGACATAACAGCACGATCTATGCCGAGATATTCAATGCTCTTGACCGAATTCAAATCGGGGATGAGATGTACCTGATTGACAATGATGAAAAGAGAACACGGTACACCTATATTGTGGCGGAATACCATGTCGTTGCACCGCAATCTGTTGAAGTATTGGATGATTACGGCGACGACAGATTGACGGTAATATCCTGTACAGATGACGGAAAACAAAGACAGGTGGTTGTTGGAATCCTCGAATCATTTCCAAAGCCATAGCCTGCCGGTACGCAAATCAAAAAAACTTAACCGCAAATGAAACCAGCCTGAAGCTCCAGTATTGGAATTTCAGGCTGGTTATTTTAGAGCTTGTATTCATAGGAAATATATGCGGATTTTCGAGCATAATTTTGTTGCAGGCAAGGCAAAAATACGCAGGCGGGCTGTCGCCCGGCAAGTATTTTTCACGCAGGATGCAGCAAAATTTGCCGAAAAGACACTTGTATACGCTTGTGAAGACAGGTTCTTATTCTTCATTCAGCACCTGCCACAGTCCGTCTTCGATTGCCTTTCTCATCTTCGGATGCCGAATGACAAAATGAATCACCGGACTTTTGTTTTTAGAGATGACCACCCGTTCGCTGTGTTTAATCCGAATCTGAATGTTTCTGAAAATGCGGGTGTGCTGTGATAAAACTGTGTAGTTCGGATTGTGTTCCGCAAATGCCATGGTCTGGTGATAATGTTCCAGATATTCGTCGTAGGTACAGCAGATCTCATGTTCGTAAAACGCTTCAGATAGAGAAAGCGCCAGCGGCATCTCTGCATATTCCTCCCGGGAAAGTGCAGGAATCCTGTCCTCTACGGAACCAGACTGGAGCGTTTGTAGAAAGTTGTCTTTCTCCCGGCGCAGTTCCTGTAAGAGCATCTGCTGTTTCTCCGCCGGAATATGATTTCGCTCCAGGATATTCTGAAACAGTTCCTCTGAAATGGTGTACAGCGGAAGTGCGGTGTACAGATTGGAAGATACGCCGTCCTTTCCGGCTTCGCCGGCGAGAAAGCGGTGGAATTCCTCCTTGGATTCTCCCGTGTAAATTTCCATTAAGGGGAGTGCTTTGGATAAAATATGATTGGTTTTGGTGCGGTAATAGGCAACTTCCTGTCTGGCGTTGGTCAGGTAGTACTTTCCGTCCTTGTGGTATCCGCTGATGCATTCTCCTGCAAGCGCCGCTGCACCCGAAACATAATTCAGATGATGATAAGTGTCGGTGCCCGGATTTTTCAGATAGTACGGAGTAATCTGTCCGGTCATATAGATGGGGATCCACGCTTCCAGCCCTAAGATCATCTCTTCCAGAGGGCGGTCAACATGGTGGATCATGTGCAGATGCAGTCCTTTTTTCAGACAGGCGGCAATGCCAAACATCCACTTTTTGTTGAATTCCATATCCTGTGCCATATCTGCCATGGGCATATCGCTGTTCATAAAAATCGGTTCCTTGGAACGGGAGAGCGCAGTTGCCCTGAAAAAGTCCAGTTCGCCCTGTTTCATCTGTTCGATGCCGTAATAGTTTCTGGAAGAGGGCAGGTGAAACGGCACAGTGGGAACCTTCAGCTGGTCAAACCGAATCAGCGTCATATATTCGTTCAGGTCAAATTCGTCCAGCTTTTTCAGATAATCCCTGATGCCCTCCGCTGCTTTCTCTTTTGGTTCGCTGCTGCAAAGATACCGGGTTATTGCAGCAGTGAAATCCGGATGGGAGAATGGATCCTTTGCGGTGCAGCAATCCAGCAGCTTGCAGATCAATTCCATTTTCTCGGATCCGCCGTATTTCCGCAGCAAAAAAGCGCTCAGGCTCTCCGCAAATTTCGTGATATCTGCCGGCATACGCTGTCCTTTTTTGATTCTCGAAAGATAAGACGGGTCATAGCCCATGCTTTTGGCAAGTTCGCTCAGATTGATTGGAATTGCATCAATAAGAAAAGAAAACTGACTGGAAAATTGCGTGTGGTCCGTTTTCACAATGCCGGCTGCCTCTGCCAGCTGTGAGAAAACCAAATCAAGATCCAGATCTGTGCCGTTCTGCGCTGCAATGCGAACGATTCCGGACGCAAGTTTTTTCAGGGTGTCGGTTTCCGGCATCCGCTGTCCGTTTCGGTATCTGCTGAGAGATGCCTGCGTCAAACCGGAGGCGTTTGCCAGTTCGCCGGCAGTACAGCGAAATATGCAGATGTATTCGTTCAGTAATTCTGAAAATGTCATGTAAATCGTCCTTTCTTGTGCGTATCTCTATTATAACACAGAAATGCTTTTTGTGAAACACAATTTCATGATTTTCTTCAAAAATTACTGATTTGCCGAAAAGGCATGCGGATGCGTTTGTGGAAACGGGTTTCGAATAAAACCGCTATTCCGCTTCTCCGTCCAGGGGCAGATTCACCGCAAAGGTCGTTCCGGCTTCTGAACTTGATTCCACACAGACATTCCCGCCATGCAATACTGCAATTTCTTTCACAAGGGCAAGCCCTAAACCGACACCGCCCATTTGCCGGCTTCTTGATTTATCCACACGAAAAAACGGCTGAAAAATACTCTCTCTGTATGCTTCCGGAATTCCGCAGCCTGTGTCTGCAACATGCAGCAAAGCCTGATGATTTTCGTTCCGGATGGAAACCGTTACACTGCCGCCCGGATGATTGTATTTGATCGCATTCTCAATGAGATTAAATAATAATCTGTAAATTAGCGTGTCGCTGCCGGTCATATGAACGTCCTCACAGTTTTGATGCAGTGTAATATTTTTCTGTTCCGCAAGCGTGGTGAGATCTGTCAGGATCTCGTCAACCAGCGGGGACAGCTCAATTTCATCCGAACGTGAAACAGACTGCAAATTGCTCATTTCCAGAAGCGTGCGGACAAGAGCAGTCAGGCGGTCTACCTGATCAATTTGAAACTGAACCAGCTCTGCGGTTTCCGCATGGGCATCCGGATGCTCTTCGGCAAACAGCTCTAATTTCGTCTGCATCATTGCCAGGGGTGTCCGCAATTCATGTGCGGCATTTCCCGCAAACTGACGCTGTAAGTCGAAGGAAAGTGCCAGACGGTCGAGCATATGATTGACCGAGCAGCTCAGCTGCTGAAATTCTGCTGCGGTATTTTCATCAAAACGGGTGCTGGTAAGATTGTCCTGATTGATGTTTTCTGTCTGCTTTGAAAATTGTTTCAGCGGTTTGAGTGCTCTGCCGCTTACAAAATATGCGATCGCTGCACTAAGCAGTGTGACTGCGGCTGTGATATACCAGCATTTTCTTCCGAATTCTGCTTTCACATCGTAAATTTCCTGCGAAAACTGATGGAGAAATGCGGACATCTGCTGATCGTCAAATTCAATTTTCAGAACATCGGAACTTTCAGGATCATATTCCATGACAAAGCCATTCAGCGAATCTATGCCGACTGTACCGGAACGATAGAGCAGAAGATTGGAACATATACAGGTTCCGGCAATTAAAATGGCAGTCAGCAATGTGATTCTCCATTGAAAGGATAGTCGTTTCATTCGCCTCATTTTGATTCTCCTTCTATTTCATAGCCCTCTCCGATCCGGTTTCGAATGGGGTCATAGCCAAGAACTGCACGGAGTTTTTTCCGGAGTGCAGAAATGTGGACACGAATCGAATTGCTGAAGCTGTCCACGCTGCTGTCCCATACATGTTCAATGAGTTCCTCCTGACTGACCGGTCTGCCCTGATGCAGCATCAGATATTCCAGTACGCCGGTTTCTTTGCGTGTCAGACTGATCGTAACGCCGTTCGCTGCTGCGGTACGGCTCTTGGTATCGTATACGATCTGTCCGCATTGCAGGCGCACATCCCGCTGAATGAACTGCCTGCGTGTCAGGCTGCGGATTCTGGCTTCCAGCTCTGCGAGGTGAAATGGCTTTGAAAGGTAATCGTTTGCACCTGCATCCAGCCCCTCTACTTTGTCGGCAATTTCACTTCGTGCCGACAAGATCAGCACCGGCGTCTCCTGATTTTCTTTCCGGAAGCTGCGGAGAAGTGTCATTCCGTCCATCTTAGGAAGATTCAGGTCTAATAATATCAAATCGTAATATTCCACAGACAGATATTCTGAGGCTGTTTCTCCATCGCCGCAGGCATCGACTTCATATCCTGAACGCTGCAATTTTTTTGTGATGTCCTCCCGCAAGGACTGTTCATCTTCTATCACGAAAAGTCTCATAGCATGCTCCCCGGAGCCTGTCCTGTATCTTTTGCTGCACGGTTTACCGTTAAGAGCTCGTGTTCATAGGCGTCTATCTACGTCTTTTCGGCAAATTTTGTTGCATACTGCGTTAAAAATTCTTGCCATACGAAAGTATGCCTGCAAATTTTTGCCTTGTCTGCAAAAAAATTTGCTCGAAAATCCGCATATATTTCCTATGAACACAAGCTCTAAAAGCCTTGCCATGGAGCAGTGTTCGGGGCAGGATACAAAACAGGCTCTTATCATTTTTACCTTTATTATAACAGACGCAGATAAAATCTGTGTTAATTTTTCCTTAACGCAGATTTTATATCGCATGATGTATACTAGTGTCATCAAAGCATTGGAGGGAAACAAATGGTATTCAAAAAAACAGCAGCGCAGATGTTTTTTCTGCTCATCGGAATGGCAATGCTGATCTTTGGCATCTGGCGGGAGGAGGCTCAGACTGTTTTTTCAAAAGCAATCCGCCTGTGTATGGAGTGTGTTGGAATTGGCTAAGAACAAACAGATCAACAAAAAAAATGTGCACCCTCTTGCACGGTTCCGCGGCTGGATTCAGGCAGCAGCAGCACTTCTGACCAACATGCATCTCCCCAATTTTTTGAATGGTTCTCTGAATCGGGGAAAGGGAAAATATGCCTGTGTGCCGGGATTGAATTGCTATTCCTGTCCGGGAGCGGCAGGCTCTTGTCCCATCGGGGCATTTCAGGCAGTTGTAGGGTCATCGAAATTCAAGTTTTCTTACTATGTCACCGGAATATTGATATTGCTTGGTGTTTTGCTGGGGAGATTTATCTGTGGATTTCTGTGTCCGTTCGGGTGGTTTCAGGAGCTTTTGCATAAGATCCCGTCGCCAAAGCTCTCTACCCGAAAGCTGAAACCGCTGCGCTATCTGAAATATGGTATTTTGCTGGTGATGGTGATTCTTCTCCCGATGGTAGTCGTCAATGAGCTGGGAATGGGGGATCCGTTCTTCTGCAAATACCTTTGTCCGCAAGGCGTGCTGGAAGGTGCGATTCCGCTGTCGATCACCAATGAGGGAATCCGCACGGCACTTGGTGTGCTTTTTTCATGGAAAGCATTTGTCCTGCTGGCTGTGATACTTGGCAGCGTGTTTTTCTACCGCCCGTTCTGCAAATGGCTGTGTCCGCTGGGCGCATTTTATGCGCTTTTGAATCGGGTATCGCTTTTTCAGATGAAGGTGGACAAAGATAAATGTGTATCCTGTGGTGCTTGTGCAAAGGCATGCAAAATGGATGTCGATGTCACCAAACAGCCCAACCATGCCGAGTGTATCCGCTGCGGTATGTGTATGAAATCCTGTCCGACCCATGCCATATGTTATCGGTATGGGTTTGGAGATCTATCAAAGGCAAAAGAAATGACAACAGAAAAAAAGGAGCTTAAAAAATGAAAATGAAAAAGAATCTGATGATCGTGTTAGCAGCCTGTCTGGCACTCTCTGTCCCGCTCAGCGGATGCAGCAGTACAGCGAAGGACGCTTCTTCGAGCGTGTCCAGTGAAGTATCCGGCGAAGCGGAAACATCCGGAAAATCTTCACAGGAGCTTTTGGATGAGGAAAATGCGATTATGGCGAAAAATGATGCTCTGTGGGAAAAGGTATTTGCATCCATGAGCAAAAATGTCACAGAGGACATGAAGAGTTCGAACTATGGCGACGTGCTGATGGCTGCGGTAGATGGCGCAAAGGATCAGTTTACCGATGCGGAATATGAAACGCTGAAATCAGATGCGGAACAGATCCGCAAAATTGAAGAGGAGATTGCAGCACTTCCGGCTGATTCTTCCGATGCGCAGACCAGCGATGCATCAGGCACTGCATTTCCGCAGTTCGAGGGAAAAGATCTGGACGGAAATAAGGTGGACAGCAGTGTTTTCGCAGAGAATGCTGTGACAGTGGTGAATTTTTGGTTCAACGAATGCAAACCCTGTGTGGAGGAACTCAGTGAAATGAATGCTCTGAATGACCGCATCAAGGAACAGGGCGGCGAAGTGCTTGGCGTGAATGTCGGTGCGCTTGACGGTGACGAGCAGAATATTGCAACAGCAAAACAAATTCTGGAAACAAAGGGCGCAAAATATCGGAACATCTATTTTGATTCTGACAGCGATGCCGGAAAATTTGCACTGGGTATCACTGCGTTCCCGACAACGTATGTTATTGACAGAAACGGCAACATCGTGGGCGAAGCACTTATGGGCGGCATTGACAATGACGAAAATCTCAATACACTTCAGAATACCATTGATGAAGTTCTCGCAAAAGATGCTCAAAAATAAGGGCATGATCCGTTGCTGAACAGACTCTTACGGAACCGCTGCATAAAGCTGCCTGACAGCTTATGCAGCGGTTTTCCGTTTCTCCTGTCCCTGCTCCGATGATACCGAAAACAGCAGAGAACGCAAACAGTCCGATCATCTTTTTGTTCTGCATAAACAGCCAGTCTGAAGTCCCGTAATCGGGAGCGCAGGCTGTCTGTCTGTTAGAACCTGTCTTCACAGGCGTATCCACGTGTCTTTTCGGTAAAGATTGCGTTTGCCAACGATTTTGATTTTTAGAGCGGGTTAGTATGAAAACAAGAAAATTTAAGAGAAAAGGCGGAATGAGAAGTTCTTGGGTGACTAGCCGGGGAACCACCAAACAGGAAGAGAAAGCTAGGCGAAACCGTGCCGCAAACCAGACCATAAGGCAGCTGGCTTCGATGGGCGCAATTGGTGCGAAGATACTTCTCCCTGCGGATCAGAAAAGGCATATATACCGGTGCAGGGCGTTGCCCATGCGGAATGCGGTGAAACAGGAAACTGCTCAAAAGCAGCTGGAAGCAGAGATGGGCATTCCGGCGCAAAATACAATCGGAGGGGATTGCATGGATGAATTGGATAGAAAAGTGATTGCGGCGTTTCCGGGTAAATCGGTTCGGAAAGACTTGACATCGCTTATGAAAAAAGGCGCAAATGTCCCCACATATGTTTTGGAATATCTGCTTGGAATGTACTGCGCTACGGATGATGACGAGGCAATCAGAGCCGGACTGGAGAAGATCAAGAAAATTCTCAGCGAGAACTACGTTCGTCCGGATCAGAGCGATTATGTAAAATCAAAAATCAAGGAAAACAGCCGAAACAGCTACATGCTCCTCTCAGATAAGCTGAAAAATGAGCTTGCTGTGGGATTTTATAAGACCCCATTGGAAGCTGCAAAGCTTGCGCTGGGTGTAGAGCCGGGGTGAAAAAAATGCGGGGAAATCATTGCCGGAGCAACACTGGAATAAGCGGGGAGAAATGAGAAACCAAGTTGCGCACTGATTGATCCGCAGCGTGTGAAAATAACGTGTTACGGGAAAAAACAGACCAGCTATAAAAAGTCAGAGCTTGTGTTCATAGGAAATATATGCGGATTTTCGAGCAAATTTTCGTATGGCAAGAATTTTTAACGCAGTATGCAACAAAATTTGCCGAAAAGACGTAGATAGACGCCTATGAACACGAGCTCTCAATGCCAAGATGATGATTATACGCTAAAAAGCGGGGGCAGCCGTATTCCAGCTGCCCCCGCTTTTCTTTATAGAGAGGTTTCGTTATTTTGAGGATTTCTTTCTGTGTTTTTGTTCGCTGCCATGGCAGTTGCAGGCGTTCGGACAGCCGCCGCAAGTACCGCCACAGGAATGCTTTCCCTTTTTGCGGTCACTCCGCATGGACAGAACAATCGCAGCAATGATTGCCGCAACAATGATTCCGACAATGACACTTCCCATAGAAATGCCTCCTTTTGAAACATCAGGTCAATTTTGTTTATGCCTTTACCTTCACGCCCAGCTTGTTGCTCTCCTTATACGGACGAACCAGCAGGTAGATCATGACGATGATCAGTGCAAATGATACGATCAGGCTGACGATGTTGACAACAGCATTTCCGGCAGTCATCAGCTGGCCGGTGAACAGGTTGCCCAGCTGGTTGACGATCAGAGCGATGACATAAGCGAAACCGCACTCGTAACCAATTGCGAACCAGAACCACTTTGCGCTGTTCATCTCACGCTTGATCGCACCCATTGCTGCGAAGCACGGTGCGCACAGCAGGTTGAAGATCAGGAAGGACATACCAGCTACGCCGGTGAATGCAGCTGCCAGATTTGCATAGGTGCCGTCGCCGCCGCCGTACAGGATACCCATAGTTGCAACAATGTTTTCCTTTGCAACCAGACCGGTGACAGCGGCAACCGTTGCCTGCCAGTTACCCCAGCCAAGCGGAGCGAAGATCCAGCAGATGCCCTTGCCGATGTAAGCCAGAATGCTGTGGCTCATCTGGTCTTCACTCAGCATCTGGAATGCGCCGTCTACCCAGCCGAAGTAAGAAGTGAACCAGACGAAGATGGTGGACAGGGTGATGATGGTACCAGCCTTCTTGATGAAGGACCAGCCGCGTTCCCACATGGAGCGGAGTACATTGCCGACAGTCGGCATGTGGTATGCCGGCAGCTCCATAACGAACGGTGCCGGATCGCCGGCGAACATCTTGGTCTTTTTCAGAATGATACCGGAAACAACGATTGCTGCCATACCCAGGAAGTAAGCACCGGTTGCGATCCATGCCGAACCGCCGAAAATTGCACCGGCGATCATTGCGATAAACGGCTGCTTTGCGCCGCAGGGGATAAAGGTGGTTGTCATAACGGTCATACGGCGGTCACGTTCGTTTTCAATGGTTCTCGAAGCCATGATACCCGGAATGCCGCAGCCTGTGCCGACCAGAATCGGGATAAAGGACTTACCGGACAGACCAAACTTCCGGAAGATACGGTCCATCACGAATGCGATACGAGCCATGTAACCGCAGGCCTCCAGAATTGCCAGCAGAATGAACAGTACCAGCATCTGCGGTACGAAGCCCAGAACTGCACCAACACCGGCAACGATACCGTCCAGAACCAGACCCTTCAGCCAGTCTACGCAGTTAACAGCGTCCAGTCCCTTTTCGATCAGTACCGGAATACCCGGAACCCATACGCCATAATCTGCCGGATCCGGTTCGCCCTTTGCGAATTCGTCTGCCGCAGTGGTCAGGTCGTCCATGGAAGCGGTTTCTGTGGTAACTTCCAGTGTTTCTTCATCTTCTATATCATAAGAGAAGTCTGCGTTGTAATCCTTTTCATAGTTCAGGATCATGTCCTTTGCCGCTTCGCCGTCAAAGGTGTCTGCTTCTGCGTCGATGTAGCTTTCCAGCTCAGCGGTATCCACGCCCTGATCGCCCAGATAAGCCACATAGCCGTCAATAATGGCATTGGTGTCGCCGTATTCGTCAGCGGCATCATTATAAGAGCTGGTGCCGATGCCAAGCAGATGCCAGCCGTCGCCGAACAGTCCGTCGTTTGCCCAGTCTGTTGCAGCAGAACCGACGGTAACCATGGAAATGTAGTAAACCAGGAACATGATGACTGCGAAGATCGGCAGACCAAGGAAACGGTTGGTGACGATCTTATCGATCTTATCCGAAGTTGTCATGCCGGTTTTCTTCTTCTTCAGGCAATCCTTGATAATGGATGCGATGTACAGGTAACGCTCATTGGTGATGATGCTCTCTGCGTCGTCGTCCATCTCCTTTTCGGCAGCCTCAATGTCCTGTTCGATGTGCTTTTTGGTAGCTTCCGGTATGTTCAGCTGTTCCAGCACCTTGTCGTCCCGTTCAAAGATCTTGATTGCATACCATCTCTGCTGCGCTTCCGGACGGTCATGCAGGCAGGCTTCTTCAATATGTGCGATGGCATGTTCCACACAGCCGCAGAACTTGTGCTGGGGAACCATGGGAATCTTGCTCTCAGCAGCTTTCATTGCCTCCCTGGCAGCCTCATCAATGCCTGTGCCCTTCAGTGCGGAAATTTCCACGACCTTGCAGCCCAGTTCCTTTGCCAGCTGGTCAATGCGGATCTGGTCGCCGTTCTTGCGGACAATGTCCATCATGTTGATGGCGACAACTACCGGAATGCCAAGCTCCACCAGCTGTGTGGTGAGGTACAGGTTACGTTCCAGATTGGTGCCGTCGATGATGTTCAGGATGGCATCCGGACGTTCCTGGATCAGATAGTTTCTGGCAACAACCTCTTCCAGGGTGTACGGAGAAAGAGAGTAGATACCCGGCAGGTCCGTGATGATGACATCTTTATGCCCCTTCAGCTTACCTTCCTTTTTTTCTACCGTTACACCAGGCCAGTTTCCCACGAACTGGTTCGAACCTGTCAATGCATTGAACAGAGTGGTCTTACCAGCGTTTGGGTTACCGGCTAATGCAATTTTGATACCCATTTGATTCAATCCTTTCGTACATTTTATCTGTTAGTGATTGCTAATTAGCGATTACTAACTTATGACCAAAAAAATAATTTACCAAAAAGCAGCGCAAATTTTCGAGCATCATTTTGCTGCAAACAAGATGCGTGCGATTCACGCAGCATGCAGCAAAATCTGCCCAAAAAACACGTGCCGATACTGACCGATTCTTAGAACCTGTCTTCACAAGAAATATATGTGGATTTTCGAGCATAATTTTGTTGCAGACAAGGCAAAAATACGCAGGCGGGCTGTCGCCCGGCAAGTATTTTTCACGCAGGATGCAGCAAAATTTGCCGAAAAGGCACGTGTATACGCTTGTGAAGACGGGTTCTTATTCTACTTCGATCAGCTCAGCATCTGCTTTCCGCAGGGACAGCTCGTAGCCTCTGACGGTAACTTCGATCGGGTCGCCCAGGGGAGCGACTTTACGGATATAGACTTCCACACCCTTTGTGATGCCCATGTCCATGATCCGGCGCTTGACAGCCCCCTCACCGGTCAGCTTCTTTACCCGGACGGTCTGTCCGATTTTGGCGTCTTTTAATGTAGCCATGTTAAATTCCTCCTCTTATATCATAATTTTTGCAGCCATTTCTTTGGTAATGGCAATACGGGTCTCTTTGACCTTGACGATAAGGTTTCCGCTGCCGGAATTCACTACCGTCAGTGTTCCGCCAACCACAAAACCCAAATCTTCCAGGTGCTTTTTGGTTTCCGCACTTCCGCCAACTTTTTTGATGATAACTTCGTCACCAGGGCTTGCAAACATCAGCGGCATCATACCAATTCCCCTCCTTTTTCTGAATGCGCCTATCGGTTCGTGCAAACACACAAACGGGCAAAAATTTGTTAGAAAAAGCAAATCTATTGAAAAACGGAAAAGTTAGAATATTCTAACTCTCTTGTTAGTATACAACTTCTGACTGCATTTGTCAAGGGGAAAACGCTTTTTTTTGAATTTTGTGGGATTGCACAAACTAAAAATAAAAATGAGAAATCAGTTCGTAAATTTTTTCACAGGAAGACGGAAGTATCGCCGGCAGGCGTGCTTTCCGCAGCGCTCGTCCTAGTCATTGCGCAGTTCCTTGAAACACCGCAGTTCCAGAAGCAGGTGCTTTCTCTGCGTAATAACAGCCTGCACAAGCCGTATCACCCAGCACACCGGCAGCAGAAATGGATACCGTTTCAGCGCCGGGAACCGTGCCTGACACACTGCCCTCGGCGGAAACACTCGCTGCACCAGATAGTGCCATTTCGTACCGCCGGTCTCCCCGGCACAGTATGCCTGCATCTGCCGCTGAATGCCTTGCTGCACCGTTCCGTAAGCGCCGGAGATCAGGCAGGACTCCAGCTGTTTCCGATCATCCGCAGACAGCGCCGGCAGTTCCACTACAGAAAACACCCGAAGACTCAGCTGCCGCATCTGCTGTTCAAATTCTGACAGTCCAAGCTGACGCAGTTCTGCTGTGAGATATGCCCAGTCCAGCACTTCACTTTTCTGCTGCAAATAGACATAGATGTCCAGCAGGGCACGCAGTCCGGTTCCACAGCCAGTGGCGTGCTTGTGGGTGTGTGCGACCATATAGAGGTAGAAGTCCTCCGCCGTCATATGGCAGCCGAAGCGATGGTCTGCGTCTTTTCTCAGCAGGCGTTCCGGATTTGCATAATACGCCTCGATCCGTTTTTCCCGTCCGGCCGGATAGAGGCTGACATGCATCTCGAAGTGATACACCGGCGGTTTCTGGTACACATCGTGGTGCGATTTCCCGAAGCTGATTGCCTGATAGCCGTTTGCCGTCAGAAACGTTCGCACCTTGTCCCGTGCGGTTTTGTCGTAGAGAATGTCGTTGTCCGCCATCTGGCGCATGCCGATTTCAGGGTACATCGGTTCCAGCACGATGCCTTTCAGTGGCAGATACCAGATCCCGTTTTGTTCCAGAAATTCGCAGAGTTTCCGGCGCTCTGCTGCCAGCAGGATGCTCTTGCGGACGGCTTTTACGTGTTCCTCCTCCCACTGGGGCGAGCGGATTCCCGCCGACCGCAGCGCTACCGCAACCATCGCCGTCAGACAGTGGAACTGGCACATGATATAGAGCTTTTCCGGATTGACCTGCGCCAGAAGTTCCTGCGACGGGACTTTGCCATGGAGCGCACATGCTGCCAGTTCCCGCATCTGGTATGCTGTTTTCCTCATTGGGGTTTCCTTTCCAAGAAAAGCAGCAACATTTCTGTCGCTGCTCTCTGCTGTTTTATTCCTTTTTTGTCCTTTGTCGTTCAACCTACGAAAGTTATTTTACACCGTAAAAAATCCCTTTTTGAAAGGAGAGATAAATGGGCAATCCCGAAGCAAAGTTTAAAAAGCCGCCGATTACGAGCCAAATGAGTTCGGATGAAGCGCCTGCATACAGCACGATTTGAAGGATTCCGATCACAGCCCCTGCCAGTCCGGCATAAACCGTCACGCCAAAGCTAAGGTTCTTTTGATATCTTGTGGCGATTTCCTTTTCATGGATTTTGTTCAAATAAATGAGATAAGCAACACCAAACACGACGGCAGCCACTGCAATGAGGGCAATGCCATCTAACACATGGTGAAATCCATTTCTGCAAAAATAAAGGATGCCTGCTATCAGGTGTATGAGTCAACCAATATCACTGAACAGCCCGAATACCAGAAACGGAATATCCGGTACCATAGCCGTATAGCGGACACCTTCTTTTCCCTCCTGCTGGAGCTGTTTGATATGGTCTTCTGTTGTTTTCCTTTTTTCATGCAAAGTTTCCTTTATCGTACTCATGAAAATCACCAGCTTCTCATTTGTTTTTTCCATTATACCACAATTTCCACCAAATTTCAATATGAGGAAAGAGGCCTTCTAAAGTTGAACTCTGCAGGATTTATTTTAGGTATTTCATAGCCAGCGCTACTTCTTCTAAAAAGTCATCTGGAATATAGATCTCCCCATTTTCGTCAAGCCACTCTCTTCTTATATACATCATTAAAGCATCCTTTAAATCTTTATCCTGAATATACTGCAATATTTTAGGAACATCAATCGTAATTTTATTATCGTCATCATACATTTTACAATGTAAAATCTGATGTGCAAAAAATAGAAGCATCTCAGTATCTTGTGGCGTTTCATATATGTACGACCAAATCGTTTCTTCAATTGTTTTAAGGTCTTCTGATGCTACAAAATCATCATCAAAACGATTAATGTCCGGTATGATCGACCATATCAAATTCTTGATAAAAATTCTTTTCTGAAATTTATCATTATAGGATTTCAATTCATCTGTTCTCTTTATAAATGTTCCCATTTTATTAATATCTTCATTTTCTTTCACCATGATGATATCCTCCTCCAAGAATAATCCGCCAATTCAACTGCACAAATCTGATGGGCAATTCCATTGACAAAGCAGCGGTTTCTTTTCGACAAAATTCGTGTTTTCTTGTTTGATATAATTATGGATTTGTGACATATCCACACTAAATGATAGCTAAGAGTGCATTGCTTTTGAGTTGTTTAAAATTTGAAAACTGTCAGAATGGTTCACACCCTCCCATTAATTTACCTTCAACGTAAACTGGTATATTAGATGCGGTTACAAAATTTTGATTTAAATTTGAACAACTGAAATCATTTGAACTATTCCAATCGCCACTTTTTGAACCAATCGTAAAAATGATTCTTGGTGCACCAACCGGGACAGAGTATTCATTCCAGTTCAACTCATAATAATATTTGCTGCCAGATACATGGACAGGCTTTGAAACTGTAACCGAACCGCTGCCGTCATAATCAAGATTGCAGTAAACATCATCTATTGAATTTAGTTCCCTTATATCAAAATAATAACGTATGGAAACGTCTTCGGTTCGTTTCGGCATACCCGTTATACAGCCAAGGTATAGTCTCAGTGTTGTATGGCTGCTATCATTTTCTGAACATTTTACAACCGTATAGTATTCGTCCGCCATAATTTCTTCTTCAAAAGAGAAATTACTGTCGATCTTCTGCCCTTCTCCGTAAAGCTCATAAAGTCCGGCAAGTGCTCCCACAAATCCCGCATTATAGTCAATTGCCACTTCATTCTGCTCATAATCACTTGTACTGTCGTTATGATTATCATTCCCATCAGGCCCTCCGACAAGAGCACCGACCAATGTATGCCTGTGCGTATTTTCATCGACATCAATAGCCAGACCTGATGCCCCACGGTGATGAAGAAATTTAACAGAGTTCTCATTAAATCCGGTTATATAGCACCGGTTCAGAGAATTGCTGCCCATAAGATATTCCATTTGTCCTTTTGCCCATTCAGAGTAAACCAGACAGCTGTTATATTTGTCATAAATCAATGCAGTCATCTGTGCGTTGCAGTTATGTCTTGCCGAACCCCAGTAAGAGAAAAATGCATATCCTTCCGGCGTGTTGTATTTTGTCATACAGTTATCCAATGTGGTCTTGATTTTATTCCAGCTTTCGGCATCCTTTGTTATCTCGGCGTATAAACATCTTGCCGCTATCCACATATTATTCCAGTCAAAATGATTCTGATTTGATGAGTAATTTTTCATATAGTTTGCTGCATCATCAAGATATTTTTTCTCACCGGTATTGATGTAAAGCCAAAGTGCAGACCATGTCAGGTCATCATAATAGCTTGATGACGTATAATATCCGTCTGAAGGTGTTGTACCAAGAGGGGAACTTACAGCAAATTCATAAAGTGATTGTGCATAAGACAAACATTTATCAGAAAATTCCTTATCATAATTTTTAAAATTATACGCATTAACAGCAAGTGCAGCGGCAGTTTCAGCTTTTATATCCGTTCCCTTATCATCAACAGTAAAAAAGTATGCACTTCTCTTGATTGAAGTATCTTGTAATTCAGGCGGCATCCATGAATCATTGTCAAAATCACCATCGCCTACCTGATAACAAAATGCTGTTGTTTTACCGTTTTCGTCTCTCAATGTGCATTTCATAAAGTATTCACTGAAATATTTCATGATTTTTAAATAATGCTCTGTCTGTTCAGTATTGATAAAAGAATCTTTAAATTCATAGAAACTCCACCCGAGAACTGCCGCACTTTGAGCCGCAGGAAGCCCCATTTTGACATGATCTCCGGCATCATGATAACCGCCGCTGAGATCAATACAGCCATCATTGTCAGGATCAAGTATACTGCGGTTTTCTTCAATGAAATCCTGTGTCAGATTTGTTTTTTCAAGAGGATAGGCGGCATCCTGAAGGTGACAGTCGCCTCTCCACGGAATATCAGTCAGCTCATCCACTTGATCACCGCACATTTCCTCATCATAAAAGTAAAGTGCGTATTGAAGTGCCTTCGCAAAGTTATAATCATCAGATACGCTTTTTTTGTCAGAATAGCAGGCAAACATATTCCGAACAAGGAATTTTGTGATATTATCCTTTAGAAAGTTTTTCTGTTCCTCTGTCTGAGTCCAGTAGTGACTGTTGCCTGAAAGCGTCTGAATTTCGCCCCGTTCACCCAACTGTTCAAGAAATGTTTCAGCATCGGAATACGGATTGATATCATCATCATCTCCATGAAGTATCAGACATTTTGTATTTTCATTACCGGAACAGGCGGAGCTGTCAAAAAACAGTCGGTTACCGCTAATAGAAATAACAGCCTTTATCCCGTCTTTATTGAATTTTGTTTCGTCTATAAGTGAATTACTGAAATACATATTATCCACTATTTCAGCACCGGAAGAATAGCCGGCAAGAGCAATATAGTCAGGATTTATGCTGTATTTATCAGCATTTTCTCTGATCCAGTCCACAGAGGAAGCAACATCTTCTGCTGCGTTTTTTAAAGTTTCATTGAACGCACCTGTTTCTTCCCATTTGAGGTACGCCGTTGTTGTTAAGAATATCATTATATCCGGACGGTGTAGAATAGACCACCGTATCGTTTAAACCAGCTGTCAGGAGCAGCAAATATGGTGATTCATCGGTATATTGAAAGTCTGATTTTGCAATCAGTCCCGGAGAAACCCCTGGTGCAGGACAAACTGCACCCACATAACCGAACAGGTCGGGACGCTTCATTGAGAACCTGTCTTCACAAGAAATATATGTGGATTTTCGAGCATAATTTTGTTGCATGCAAGGCAAAAATACGCAGGCGGGCTGTCGCCCGGCAAGTATTTTTCACGCAGGATGCAGCAAAATTTGCCGAAAAGACACTTGTATACGCTTGTGAAGACAGGTTCTGAGATATAAAGTGATTCTCTTCCTCCCATAGAAAATCCCATAATGGCTGTGTTATCTTTTCCTGTTTTAACAGAATAATGCGACTCGATGTACGGCATTAAATCGTTCGTCAACTCGTTAATAAAGTTGTCATAGGCTGTATTGTTTGCCTCGTTCATGCCACTGCATGAATCCTGTGTTTCGCTTGCATAAATATACGGAAACACAACAATCATATCTTTTGCTTCTCCCGAAGCAATGGCGTTACCGATAATCTGACGCAGACGCATACTTTTATCAGTTTCATCAATCAGTGTATCCTCTGTCTGCCAGTAACCATGCATTGCATATAAAACAGGATATTGCTTACTCTCAGAGTAATTTGCCGGAAGCAGTATATTGAAACAGCGTGTCCTTTTACAGGTTGTCGAATAATAGCTTACTTTTTGGACTGTTCCATATGTTACGCCTGATTTTTCTTCCCGTTCCTCCGCTGGTTCTGTTTCCAGAATATTGGCACTTATCAGTACAGTATATTCTTTCATAGAAACGGTAGATTTTATTGGTTTGTCCTGCTTTTCTGCATTGGAAATTCCGTGATTTTTGCAAAAAGAAAGTCCTGGATCAGTTTGAGATCTGTAACGTCGACGGTTCCACTTTGATCCACATCTGCGGCGATCTCATATCTTTTGCTGTCAAAACCGTATGATACTCCATGTTTTGCAAGACATAAATCAATTGCATTAATGACATTATCAGAATTTAAATCTCCTAATATAATGTCTTTTGACACACCTGCACCAAGTATTCCGATGCCATCTACTGCACCAATGGCTTCATCTATATAAAAATTATTGGTGGTGTTTGCAGTTTCTACATAGAGCTGCATATTCGATGCCCCCGTCGGTATCTGATAATTTGTGTTTGCAAGCTGAATCCATTCACCCTTGATACCTGTTCCTTCTGCAATTGTGTTATATTGTGTATCACCGTTTGCGTCGATGTACTGAAGCTTCAGATAAAATTTATCCGTCGCCGTACCGTCAAAATATGTCACATTGACACTGAAGCTGTATTCATTTCCCGGTAGAAAGACTCTGGGATTCAGTGCCTTGTATGCACCATTCCATGCAGCGGTTCGATTCTGTATAAGCAGTGCCTCACTTCCTACATAGGCGGTTCTGCCGCTTGTCTGAATGCTTGCGGAGCCTCTTGCCTGCCATGAACAGATATCTCCCTCAAAGCCGTCGGCAAAATACCAACCGTATTCATTCGGTTCTATCACAGTCGGTGCATTCCAGTCGGCACGCTCATAGTCAAAGTAATCAATATCCGCATAACCGCCTGTCGTTTTTGTTGCATAGCTGTAAATGCCGCTGCGGTAACCAGTAAACAGGGTCAGACTGTATACCATACTCAACTCCTCGCCGATTTTTTTCCAGTCTGCACCATTATAGGAATAATAGAAATTCGCTTTATCAATATTATAGGAACTGTTTCCGGTAGAATCCACCGTATTGAACAGAAAATCAACTTTGAGATAAATCTCATTTCCGCTGAGATTCGTCTGCTCTATGATGTTGTTATAGCTATCACCGACAGTGGCACTGTCGGAATAACCGCCATTATTTGCCATATAGATTTTCTTTGTTCCGTCATCTGATACATAAACGCCTACATTGCCATATTTAAACTGAAAAGCTGAAAGTCCTGCGTAATCACCTGCTTTCATTCCAGAAGTATCCAGCTTTATCACGCTGCTACAGGAAGGCCCTTCCGCACGCTGTGTTAAAGTGTTTTTTGCATCCAACAGATTGGTTGCAAGGGTATTGTTTTTTAATCTGAGATAGCCAGGGCGTTCTGTCACCGACCATGCAGTATTATCAGGATTGTGATTCCACTGCCATTCGAGATCAAGCTTGTTGGAGCTGTATGTGAAATCGTCGTCTTTTGTAAGTTGAGTGCCGGCATAATCACTATCAATTTCAAGTGTCAGGGGTACTTCGCCGTTTACGCCCATCATCGGCCAGTTATTTTCCCATGTCACTGGAACAAGCACAGGGATTCGTCCTACACTGCCGTGATCCTGAAACAGAAGTCCGTACCACTTTCCATCAGGCGTATCTACAATACCGCCCTGTGCAACACCACTGCCATAAGTGCCAAGTCCGGAATTCAGAATCGTTTTTCCCTCATATGTGCCAAGCAGTTCCTTACTTCGATAACAAAGCTCTATACGTTTGCTGTTTGAAGGCCATGCAATAACAAAAATGTAATAATATCCGTTTATTTTCTGGATATGCCAGCCCTCTCCGGCAAGATTGTCCAGTCCTGTGGAAAACAATGTCTGTTCCACACCGTCTTTCTTAAAGCCTGTCATATCTGAATTGAATTCCTTGATTTTTGCTGTACCACCTGAACCGTATACCAGATAATTCCGTCCGTCATCATCAAACAGAATGGAAGCATCATGATACATTCCGTTTATCTCGCTGCGTGTCCACGTTCCGTTTTCAATGTCCGAAGTCTTGTATATATAGGATTTTCCAGTGCCATAACTTCCAAAAAATACATAGAAGTTACCGTCATGGTATCTAAGACTTGCCGCCCACTGTCCATGCGAATAATCATTTTCACCATTTTTGAGAGTCTGCTTATCACCATCAGCGTAAGTGTCATAGACGTAATTGCATATCTCCCATGAAACCAAATCTTTTGATTTCATGATCGGGGCACCCGGACTGAAATACATTGTGGTGCTTACCATATAGTAGGTATCACCCACACGAATAATGTCCTCGTCAGGAACATCTGCCCATATAATCGGGTTCGATATGGTTGTTGTCTGTGCAGCGTCTGCTGTTGTCAGCTCAGATGATTGAAACGGTAAAGCTGATGCCAAAAGTACCACAGAAACAGTGGAAGCCAATATTCTCAGTATGAACTTACTTTTCATTTTCATTGCGATTCCTCCTCAAGATTTTTATTGTTCAAGCAGCATCCGCTTCAGCAGATGCAAATCAAATACATTTATAATATTATCTTCGCATAAATCCGCAGCTTTCCAGTCGGTAAGCTCTGCATCGGGTACAGCAAGAAGCCATTTCTGAAGCAGTATAGCATCGATAACACTCAGTGCACCATCTGCATTGACATCTCCTTCTATTTCTTTCACCGGCTCCAGAATGAACTTCTGCCCATTCCCGCCCCAATATTCCCATTGGCAGATATTCGCACCATCCTCTTTACTGATGTTATATACATCAAGACAGCTTTTATTGTTCGAAGCGGCTGTCAGAAGTGCATATGTCCCATCAGTATTTCGGCACAGTGTGTATTTTTGAGATGTATCTCCTTTGTGCTTTTGAAGTAAAATATTTGTGCCATTTGTATCAGCACTTTTTTCTACGGTAAGAGCTCTTCCGTCCAATGTGGTTATGTAAAAAGTGTCGTCATCATTTTTTGTGAATGTCCAGACAGTTCCATTGCTCTGGACAGCGTTCCCGTTTTTTTCCGAAATAAAAAGTTCACTGTTTACATTCTTTATTCTGTATCTGCCGTTTTCAATTACTGCCCCCTTTGGATTTAAAATCTCATTATTCTGCGGATAAATATTCCGGAATACCTGAAGAGATTTCAAAGAATTTCCCTCAAAATCAAACAAAGCCTGATTGTCATAAGAAGAACCCCCCTGCACCTGTCACCGATGCATCATACTCTGCGGCATAATCCGTAGCCCAACCGCTGCCGTATTTTTTCCACAGACTGCTTTGCTCCTCCCATGAAATGCCGTTTACTCCAAGCCATGCCGGTTCCCAGTAGAAAACGCCGATTCCCTTTTCTCCCACATTTGCTACCGCTTGGAAAACATCTGTCAGACACTGTGCCTGCCCTTCCACAGAGATGTCATACCGAAAAACAGCACTGTCTGAATCTTCGGATACTGCATTTCCGAATGTATCACCGTCTTCACTTGTGTAAGGATAAGCTGTTTCAGCAACCATAACATACTTGTTGTATGTATCAGCAATTTCTTTAAGGACAGTCGTCAGATTTTCCGTTGTTCCATGCCAGTATGGGTAATAAGAAGTTGCAAATACATCATAATCCAGATTACATTCGTCCATTACCTGTGCATACCATGCATAAGATCCGGTTGATGGATTTGCAAAATGGTGTGCAATCAGGACAGATCTGTCAAAATCACGGATCGCCTGATCTCCGCTTGCAAACAAATCACATATTTTGTACATGTCCGTTTCACCGCAAAAAAAGCAGTTGGTTTCATTCCCCACCTGAACCATGCCAATATTTCCACCGGCTTCAGAAATGGTTTCCAGTACCCATGCGGTGTATTTATAAATTTCACCCTTTAATGTTTCATGGTCATGCTGTATCCAGTATTTCGGGCGAGTCTGTTTTTCTGGATCTGCCCAGAAATCAGAATACTGAATATCAACAAGCAGTTTCATGCCATATTTGGCTGCACGTCTCCCAATTTCAGCAGCAGTGTACAAATCGCAATTTCCGCCACCGTAGCTATTTCCCCTGCTGTCATAAGGTTCATTCCAGACACGCACTCGAATATAATTGACACCATGCTCGGAAAGTGTCCGAAAAATATCCTGTTTTCTGCCATATTCATTACAGAATGTGACACCGGCATTCTCCACAGCCAATATAGAGGATATATCAACACCTCGTATCGGTTCACCACCATTTACATTCATATCAAATTGACTGAAATAAACAGTATCATTTTCAGCAGATACAAGTGGGAACTTTGTGAGATCCATCAGGATCAGAGCTGTCACAACGGATAGTATCACACATAATTTTTTAAATTTCATAGGATAATCTTCCGAGCCTTTCCTTTTATTAGCTATTTTATCAGGACAATATCGTTGCAATTATCAATTATACTGTTGTCTACTATAACACGGAAAACAGATTCTGTATATCATATTTGTCATGCTTTTTGCACATTCGTCAATGTGATCTTGTATAATAGAACTTGGCACGCAAGCTACAAAGGAATGAAATGGAAAAACTGTATGTTTCGTTGTGCAAAAGCACTATACTAAGGAAACACTGAACAAAAGCACAGTTGAAAAAGCAAATCAATAATTACGACTAAAACAGCAGTATTTTGACTAAAATACTGCTGTTTTTCAACTTTTCAAGCT
>OGOY01000545.1_pt1 | contig 47813 bp, 38 predicted proteins | sample 1552811 | NCBI WGS metagenome assembly OGOY01 (sample SAMEA2580132, study PRJEB22360) | human gut metagenome | biome: human gut; feature: human-associated habitat; material: faeces | place: Denmark | collected 2008/2010 | reverse complement strand
TTTAAATGCGAAGCCACGGCAAATTCCGTTACTGGGCACGTATGCGTGAACAGTAGCAGGAAAAGATGTTTGAAACGTTAAAATCGATCATAAGTCTGGTAAAAATAAATTCAAGCAGGTACCGCTCTTGAAAAACGAGAAGGCAAAAGTGCGGCATGAAAGAGCGAGAGAGAAAGGGAAACGAGATGCAGCAGGAAATCATTCATACATTTGCGGTCTGTGCATACAAGGATTCGCCGTATCTGGAAGAATGTCTGCGTTCGGTGACGAGCCAGACGGTCAAATCGGAGGTGATCTGCTGTACCTCGACGCCGAGCAGCTATATCCGGGAGCTGACAGCGCGGTATCAGGTGCCGCTCTATGTGCGGGACGGGGCGAGCAATATCCGTGAGGACTGGATGTTTGCCTATGGAAAAGCGCAGGGGCGTTTCGTCACGATCGCGCATCAGGACGACCGATACCGCAGCGATTATGCCGAAAAGCTTTTAAAAGCATGGAAGAAATATCCGGATCTGCTGCTGTTTGCGAGCGATTATCTCACGATCCGCATGACGGAGAAGGAGGGGAAAATGAAAGCCATTCCGGAGCCATTTAACATGGTCTGGCTGGTAAAAAAGATACTGCGCCTGCCGCTGCGTTTCCATTTTCTGGCGGACCGCACCTGGATCAAGCGGAGCAGTGTCTGGTTTGGCAATTCGATCTGCTGTCCGTCCTGCACGTACAATAAAGAACAGATTGGGGACGATATGTTCCATTCGGAGTATGATTTTGCGCTGGACTGGGACAACCTTTACGAGCTGGCGGGCAAAAAAGGGCGTTTTATCTGTTCGGAAAAACCGCTGATTGCCTACCGCGTCCATGCTGCGGCGACGACGAAAGCCTGCATCGAGGATAACCGGCGCCCGGCGGATGAGATGGCGATGTTCCGGAAAATGTGGCCGGACTGGATGGTAAAGATTCTGATGCATTTTTACAGAAAAGCCTATAAGGAGTACGAAAAATGAGAAAAGCCGATGTGATTATACCTACGTTCAAACCGGGGGATAAGCTGGAAAAACTTCTGCGGCGGCTGTTGGAACAGAGTGTGCCGGTGGGCCGTGTGATCATCATGAATACGGAAGAAAAGTACTGGGATGCTGAGCGGTTTGAGCCCTTATTTGAGGGGGAAGATACGAAGCTGACCGTGTGCCATATCCGCCAGTCGGAATTTGACCATGGAAGGACGCGCCATGAGGGAATTTTGAAATCAGATGCGGATGTCTGCATCTGCATGACGCACGACTGCGTGCCGTATGACCGGAATCTGGTGAAAGAGCTTCTGGAGGCGCTGGATGCTTCGGAACGTGTGGCGGCAGCATATGCGAGGCAGCTTCCAGCGGCGGACTGCGGTGTGATTGAACGGTATACGAGGGACTTTAATTATCCGGCGGTGAGCCGTCTGAAAGGGAAAGAGGACGAGGACGAGCTGGGAATCAAGACGTATTTCTGTTCCAATGTCTGCGCGGCATACCGGCGGGATATTTACCTGAAGCTTGGCGGATTTACGAAGAAAACCATTTTCAACGAGGATATGATTTTTGCCGGACACGCGGTGGAAGCCGGGTATCAGATTGCCTACGCGGCGGACGCTCAGGTCATCCATTCCCACAATTATACGGCGATGCAGCAGCTGCACCGGAATTTCGACCTCGGCGTATCGCAGGCGGATCACCCCGAGGTGTTTGGGCGCCTTCATTCGGAGGGAGAGGGAATCCGTCTGGTGAAGAAAACAGCGAAATGGCTGGTGGAAAATGGTTATGTGCTTCTTCTGCCGCAGCTTGTGATGGCGAGCGGAAGCAAATATGCCGGGTACTGGCTGGGAAAGCATTATAAAAAGCTGCCGGAGGGGCTGATTCGAAGCCTGACGATGAATCCGGCATACTGGGAAGGAGAAGCGGGCGATGGAAGATAAGGCGTTATTGTCCACAGAAGTAGCTTCTGGGGCGGAAAAAGCCGAACTTTTGATAGTCATACCGGCGTACAACGAAGCCGAAAATATAGAGCGGGTTGTGAACCATCTGACTGCCAATTTTCCGCAGTATGATTATGTGGTCGTCAATGACGGATCGCGCGATGAGACGGCGGCGATCTGCCAGAGAAATGGATATAATCTGTTGAACCTTCCGGTCAATCTGGGACTGGCGGGGGCATTTCAGGCGGGACTTAAATATGCCGACAAGTACGGATATCAATATGCGGTCCAGCTCGATGGAGACGGACAGCACCGTCCGGAGTATCTGGAATCCATGATCAAGAAAATGGAAGAAGGTTACGATATCGTCATCGGTTCCCGGTTTGTCGGGGAGAAAAAGCCATTTACGATGCGGATGCTTGGAAGTAATCTGATCGAGATGGCGATCCGCTTCACAACGGGTGTCAATATCAAGGATCCGACCTCGGGAATGCGGATGTTCAGCAAGCGCATGATCCGCGAATTTGCATCGGGGCTTAACTACGGTCCGGAGCCGGACACCGTTTCCTACCTGATCCGCCAGGGCGCGCGGGTGGCGGAGGTGCCGGTCATCATGGATGAACGGATTCTGGGAGTCAGTTACCTGACACCGGTCAATGCGATGCGGTATATGCTTAAAATGCTGATTTCGATTCTGTTAATCCAGAATTTCAGAAAGAGGAGGTAGCGCCATGACGCCAACACTCAGAGTTGTCCTGATCGTCGTGTCGATCCTGACAACCTTTATGATTATGAGGAAGATCCGGCAGTCAAAACTCCAGATCGAGGATTCGATTTTCTGGCTGGGATTCTCGTCCATTCTCATTGTGTTCAGTATCTTTCCGGGGCTGCCGGATCTTTTGGCGGAGCTGGCGGGAACGTACACGACTGCCAATTTTATCTATCTGGCGGTTATTTTCCTCCTGATTGTGAAAATGTTCCATATGTCGATCAAACAGTCGCAGCTGGAGACGAAGATCAAGGATCTGGCGCAGAAGATTGCGCTGGATGAAAATGAGCGGGGAAAAGAGGCACAAACATCTGTAAAAAAGGTTGTCAGCCAGAAAAACGAATGATATAGTTAAGGATGGCACAGCCGAAAAGGATGATGCCAGTTACGTATTGAAAAATGAATTGAAATACCTGCATAAGAAGGAGATAGAAAAATGGGAAAGATTAAAGTAACACCATGTGACATCAAGGGACTTTATGTAATTGAACCGACTGTTTTCAAGGACGAGCGCGGTTATTTTATGGAGACATACAATCAGAACGATTTCCATGAGGCGGGACTCGACATGGTATTTGTACAGGACAACCAGTCCATGTCAGTCAAGGGCGTTCTGCGCGGACTTCATTACCAGAAACAGTATCCGCAGGGCAAGCTGGTGCGTGCAGTGCGCGGTACCGTATTTGATGTGGCGGTAGACCTTCGTACCGGTTCTGAGACCTACGGAAAATGGTTTGGCGTGGTTCTTTCCGCGGAGAACAAGAAGCAGTTCTACATTCCGGAAGGATTTGCACACGGCTTCCTGGTACTGTCCGATGAGGCAGAATTTGCATACAAATGTACCGATTTTTATCATCCTGGCGATGAGGGCGGTATGGCATGGAACGATCCGGAGATTGGCGTTGAGTGGCCGATCGAGGAAGGCATGGAGTTGATTATTTCGGAGAAAGACCAGAAATGGGGCGGCTTCCGGGATGCATTCAAATTTTAAGAATGGAGTTAGGATAGAATGCGGGAACTGATTTCCCTGTTTCGGGAACTGATAGGAAAAAGAAAATTGGTCACCGAGCTTGCCAAGGCGGATTTCCGCAAGCGCTTTGTCGGCTCATACTTTGGAATTGTCTGGATGTTTATCCAGCCGATGGTTACGATCGCGATCTATGCGTTCATCTTCGGTGAACATGGCATGAAAAATGCGCCGCCGGTTCCGGGGGCAACCTATGTCATCTGGCTGACGCCGGGTATCATCCCGTGGTTTTATTTCAGCGAGATTTTAAATACGGGCACAAACTGCCTGCAGGAGTACCATTATCTGGTTAAAAAGGTAGTATTCCAGGTGGAGATGCTTCCGGTTATCAAGCTTATCTCCTGTTTCCTGGTACATGCCTGCTTCCTGATCATTATGGCGGGGCTGTACCTGATTGACGGGCGTATGCCGTCTGCAACCTGGATTCAGGTGTTATACTATTCCTTTGCGGCGTCGATGCTTGGACTGGCACTTACCTATTTTACCAGCGCCGTGCAGGTATTCTTTAAAGATATGGCGCAGATCGTCGGCATCTGCCTCCAGTTCGGCATGTGGCTAACCCCGATCATGTACGACGAGGCAATCTTCACCAGCCGCGCATCCTGGCTGGAGTGGGTATTCAAGCTTAACCCATTCTACTACATCGCCGCAGGCTACCGCGACAGCATGCTTACGGGAAGCTGGTTCTTCGAGCGGCCGACGATGACGATTTATTTCTGGGTGGTAACATTTATTTTGATGATAATAGGACTGAAGGTATTCAAAAAACTTCGTCCCCATTTCTCAGACGTACTGTAGATGGGAAGGGAGCTGCTGTAGATGGTGTTGACGGCTATTGGATTATCGAGATGCGAACAACGATAATCTGAGAAGCTGCCAGTGCCGCCTCCGGCAGCTCCCTTCTGCGACAACTTATCAATAGGAGTTTACATAAAATGGTTTTCAGCTCAATCATCTTCCTATGGGTTCTTCTCCCCTGCATCCTGTTCCTCTACTACGTGAGCCCCAAACCGTTCAAAAACGGCATCCTGACCGTATTCAGCCTCTTTTTCTATGCCTGGGGCGAACCGCGGTATGTGGTGCTCATGATTTTTTCGGTTCTGCTCAACTACGGTTTCGGGCGTCTGGTGGAGAAATTCGGGAAAAAGAGATGGCTTTTGGCGCTCTGCGTGACGCTCAATCTTCTGATCCTCGGCTATTTTAAATATTACAATTTCCTCGCCGAGGTGCTGAATCCGCTGCTTCGCGGGTTTGATATAGCGCTTCCGGCGATTCAGGTGACGCTGCCGATCGGAATTTCCTTCTATACCTTCCAGGCGCTTTCCTACGTGGTGGATGTGTACCGGGGCGAAAATCAGGCGCAGAAAAATCCGATCAACATGATGCTTTATATTTCTTTCTTCCCGCAGCTCATAGCGGGACCGATCGTGAAATACCATGACATCGAGGAGCAGATCGAAAACCGGACCATCACGCTGGAGGGCTTTTCTTACGGCGTGAAACGCTTTATTTTCGGTCTGGGAAAGAAGGTCATCCTGGCAAATACCTTTGCCGAGGTGGTGGACGCGGTCTACGCGTATCAGGCGGCAGATGTGAGCCAGGCGATGCTCTGGCTGACGGCGCTTCTCTATATGCTGCAGATTTATTTCGATTTTTCTGGCTATTCGGACATGGCGATTGGGCTTGGAAAAATGTTTGGCTTTACATTTATTGAAAACTTCCGGCTGCCGTACACAGCGACTTCGATCCAGGATTTCTGGCGGAAATGGCATATTTCCCTCTCCAGCTGGTTTAAAGAGTACGTGTACATTCCGCTCGGCGGAAACAGGAGGGGCACGGCGCGGACGTATGTCAACCTTTGGACGGTCTTTCTGCTGACCGGCATCTGGCACGGAGCGGGCTGGACGTTCATTTTCTGGGGCATTTACCATGGCTTTTTCAACGTGCTGGAGCGCTGTTTTCTGGGAAAATGGCTGAAGCAGGAGAAATTCCGGCCGTTGGCGCATATCTATGCGGTGTTTGTCGTGCTGATCGGCTGGATTTTCTTCCGCGCGGACACGATCGGGCAGGCATTTTCCTTTATCCGGTATATGTTTGTGCCGCACAGCGCAGTCGTTTTGATGGAACGCTACATGAACCGGAAACTCTGGATGTTTCTGGCGGCGGCGCTGCTGGCATGTGGTCCGGTGCAGTGGTTCTGGATGAAATGGAAAGGGCGCGTGCTGGCGCAGGATGGATCGGTGACGGTCACAAGCTGGATCGGCTACATGGCGATCCTGTGGTTTTCCATTTTGCTGCTCGTCAACAATACATATAATCCATTTATTTATTTCCGCTTTTGAAAGCGGTGTAGAAAGCATGCTTGCCTGTGCAATGAGAACATAAAAATGAAAGCATGGGCGGCAGGGCGTGAAAGTACAGAAAGATGGATTCATGCAGGGAGAAGAAAACGAGAGATATGAATCGAGAGACAGGGACAAAAATACTTCTGATTGGTTCCTTTGCGGCGAGCCTGGTGCTGCCGACGCTTGTCTATCCGGCGGTCAGGAGCCATCTGGACCAGCAGAATTATGAAAACAGGGAATTGGCATCCTTTCCAGAACTGTCGGCTGCCAATTTTGACAATATTCCGACGGAATTTGAAGCGTATTACAACGACCATGTTCCGTTTAAAAATCTGTTTGTCAAGGCGAAGACAAAGCTGGATCTGGAGCTTTTAAATGAAAGCTCGATTTCGGATGTGACGGTCGGAAAAGAAAACTGGCTGTTTTACACCGTTTCGGAGGACGGCGAGGATGCGCTGGCGGATTATCAGCGGACAAATCTCTATACGGCGGATGAGAAAACAGCGCTGGCGGACGCGATTACCTCGGTAAACGAGAAAATGAAAGAGCGCGGCATCCGGTTTGTGATGTTTGAGGCACCCAACAAGGAAAGTGTCTATGCGGAATATATGCCGGATTCGGTCCGGGTATACGGAAGTGAGTCGCGTCTGGATGCGGCGCTCCCGGAGCTTGCGGCGCAGGGACTTCCGGTGTATGACATGAAGCCGGAGCTTCTGAAAGAGGCGGACACGTATCAGCTTTATTACAAATATGATACGCACTGGAACCAGATCGGCTCTTTTATCGGAAGCCAGCAGATTGCACAGACTTTGCTTGGAACCTCTACACCGCTCAGTGCAGTCTCGATTGAGGCGGCAGGATCGGCGTCCGGAGACCTGGCGCGGATGCTTAACATGGCAGCAGAGTACAGCGACGATACCGAATATGTGATTCAGAATTATCTGCCGGAGGTGACGGCTACGACGGTGGATATGAACGAGGACAACAGCTTTGCAGTGTTTGAGTCGGATTCGCCGAATGATAAAACACTTCTGGTAGTAGGCGATTCCTTTAGCCAGAATCTTAAATATTTTATGCCGAAGCTGTACCGGAAAACGGTGTTTGCGACCTTTGACACGTACACGGAGGCGCTTCTGGATGAATACCAGCCGGATGATTTTGTCTATCTGACGGTCGAGCGCAACCAGGAGCTGTTTGAGGATGTAGAGACGGTTGTTTGGCGGGATGAGGTGCCGGAGAAGGACGAATAAAGTGCCGGATGTCCGGGCGGAATGGGTATTTTCCTACAAAAGTTTTTTGATCTTAAAGATCCAGATGCATAAAATAATGACGAGGACTGAGAGGAAAATCACGCCGGGATATCCATTCTGGAGCTCCGGCATGTTTTGAAAATTCATCCCGTACCAGCTGGTGATGAGTGTCAGCGGAAGGAAAATGGTCGAAATGATGGTCAGAAACTGCATGCTCCGGTTCTGCCTTGCATCCAGGCGGGACTGGTAGGCATCCTTGACCTGTTCCGCATATTCCAGAAGCTGGGCGGTCTTATTCATCAGGCGGTCGGCGCGGTCCTCGATCGTGTCAAAATAAGAAATCTGTTTTTTCCGGAAATATCCATTTTCATTTTCTTCCAGATTCTTCGCAAAATCAACCATTTCATTATAATAACTTCTAAGAGTCAGAAGCTCGCGGCGCAGCGGCATCAGCTTTTCCTGGTAATTTTCTGTTTCACGCTGGCTGGCTTCCTCCTCCATCGACATCAAAGTATGTTCCATACTGTCCAGAATCTCATAATCCCGTTCTAAAAATTCTGTGACAAAATTAAATAAAAAACGTCCTTTATTCACACCCTGATGGACTTTCCGCATCCGGATATTTTGGAGGAGGCGGATACTGAAATCGGAATCATCGGCGATGACAATAAGCTGTCTGGTGATAAAAAGGCTCATCTGATAGCGGCTGCCGGTGATGTCTAAAAAGCGGGGGATTGCCAGTGTACCATACAGGTATTCCTGCTGCGTCTCGAGCTTGCAGAAATTAATTTTGGATAGACTTATCTCATTTTCCAGAAAAATTCCGAGTTTTGCCAGCGTCTCCTGGCATTCCCGCCCGGTTACCAGAATGACTGCCTGTTTTCCATTTTCTAAAACCGTTTCCAGAGAGGACTCCTGAAGTACGTCTTCCAGCTCATAGACCACGTTAAGCCTCTCCTTTCCCTGTCTGGGCACAGTCGTAGGCAATCTGAAACAGGACTTCCTGGGAATTGAGCTGCGTATCTCCGGTCGAGACTTTGCGGTAAGTGCCGTCGGCACCCAGTTCCCGCGCCTTGACGTTGTCGCTGAGCATCAGACCAAACATTTCTTTTAATTCTTCCCGCAGTTTTGAATTAAAAATCGGTACGGAAACCTCTACTCGGCGCAGCGTATTGCGCGTCATAAAGTCTGCGGAGGAGATATAGATTTCTTCTCGATCGCCGGTTCCGAAGATGTAGATGCGCGAATGTTCCAGATAGCGTCCTACGATGCTGATAATACGGATATGATCGGTATACCCGGGGATCCCCGGCTGTAGGCAGCAGATACCGCGCACAACCATATCGATCTGCACGCCTGCCTGGGAAGCCTCAATCAGTTTGTCGATGATCCGTTTATCGGTCAGCGAATTTAATTTGAATCCCAGATAGCCTTTTTTTCCCTCTTTTGTTAGTTTGATTTCCCGGTCAATCCGATCTAAAACCTTATTCTGGAGGCAATTTGGTGCGACAAACAGTACGTCTGTCTGTTCAACCGTTTCGCCCAGCGACAGCGCCTGAAAGACCTCGAACGCTTCAAGTCCAATCTCAGAATTACTGGTGATCAGGGATAAATCGGTATACAGGCGGGATGTTTTTTCATTGTAATTGCCTGTGCCGATCTGCGTGATATATTCAATCCGGGTTCCGGATTTGCGGGTGATCAGGCATAATTTGGAATGTACCTTATATCCGTCCAGCCCATAGATCACGTGGCAGCCGGCATCCTCCAGCATCCGGGACCAGGCGATATTGTTTTCTTCATCAAAGCGCGCTTTCAGTTCGACCAGTACATCAACCTGTTTTCCGTTTTCGGCGGCTTCGACCAGAGCCTCGACCACCTTGGAGTCCTTGGCGAGCCGGTACAGCGTCATTTTGATAGAAACAACCGTTGGATCGGCTGCCGCCTCATGCAGCATCCGTAAAAATGGTTTGATACTCTCAAATGGATAGGACAGCAAAAGATCTTTTTCCAGCACCTGATCCAGTACCGGGCGGTCTTTCTGGATGGCAGGAGAGTTTTGCGGGATCCGGCGCGGGTAAAACAGTTCGCTGTGTGTCCGCAGTGTATCCTGAATCTGAAATACAAAGGACAGATCCAGAGGCGACTGCGACATAAACACCTGGTTTTCGCTCAGTTCCAGCACCCGGCACAGGCGATCGATAATTCCCGTATCCAGGGTCCGCGTCATTTCCAGGCGGACCGGGCTCAATTTGCGGCGCTGGCGGACGACCTCCTCCATATGTTCCCGGTAATTCAGATCCTCATCGTAGATACTGTCCGCGTCGATATCGGCGTTTCTGGTGATCCGGATCAGGGATTTTTCCTGTACCCGGTATTTATCAAATACCATCGGGAGAAAATGCAGGATCAGCTCCTCTGCCAGCATATAGTAGCCGCTTCGGCCTGGCACCGGAACCAAACGGTCAAATACGCGGCTGGCGCATGGAATGATTCCGATTTTCGCTTTATCGCTGCGGGTTTCCAGCACTGCCACGGCATAGATTTCACGGTTTTGAAGAAATGGGAATGGCTGCTTCTTTCCGACGATGATCGTCGAGAGGAGTGGTTTGATTTCCTGTTCAAAATAGCGTTCCAGCTGTTTCTTTTCGATATCGTTTAACGCGGAAAAGCTGACGACCCGGATCCCCTGATCGGTCAGGAGCCCCATTAAATCCATGTAGACCTGATCCTTGCGGCGCGCCATCAGGGCGGTTGTCTGTAAAATCGCTTCGATCTGTTCCTGCGGCGTCATGCCGGTTTTATTGTCGCGGACTTCCTTCTTTAAGAATTGCATATCATGCAGGGAGCCAACCCGGACCATAAAAAATTCGTCCAGATTCGTCTGGAAAATGGAGAGGAACGACAGGCGCTCACAGAGTGGATTCTCCTCATCGGCAGCTTCCTCTAAAACTCTGTCATTAAATTTCAGCCAGGACAGTTCCCGGTTGATATAGCATTTATTTTTTTCATCTGTTTCGTTTTTCATGTTTATTTTTCACACCTTCTCTTTTGCTTTAAGTTTATCCTTTAATTATAAAAGAATAAAAAAAACCGGCTATCAGCTTTTTCTATGAAATGTGTAAAAGGTATGTAAAACATGAGGTGGCAGGTAACTATTTTGCTGGCAGGCGTATTTTTTCATGGGAAATTGCGCCCTATGAAAAAAAACGCCCCGCGAGGATGTGCACTCGCGCGAAGCAGAAACATGTCGCAAGAGACCGCGCGAGACGCCCGAATGAGCCAAGGTACATTCTTTTTTAGGCGGGATGCACAAATCCGCAAATCGCCGCCGGACGTTTTTGTTTATATTTCAAATATTGATGTTTTTGTAACTTTTGTACATAGTCAGGGTGTCAAAATTGGTACTTATTACATATATTAATATATATTTATATAATTGCAAAACGCTTATAAGTTTATACCACTTCCGGGGATGGCGCTTTTTGTTTGACAGTGTTATATTATTGCCATCGAAAGAAACAAGAGATTTTCACAGACGGATATCGTAATAGTATCATAAGAATATTGCAATGGATTTCCGCCTATCATATGAAAAAATATAATTTTATTTGATGGAGGTAATTATCATGATGAAAGCAACAAGAACATTCAATAACGGTTTATATCAGGAGAATTTATATCAGGCATATTACAACACACCAGCAGAAAAGCATGTAGTTTCCGAGTCCTTAGAGCAGGAAGCAATGCCGGTACTGGTACATCGTTTAGCTGCACAGTTAGGTTATACCGAGTCTGAGGCAGAAGTAGAAAAAGAGTTTCTGTGCGAAATGTAATTGGTAATCTGCTCGCAAGCTTACAACCATCCGGCAGGACCGGATGAGTTACCACCAACCTAAAGCATTTACGACAGAACAAGGCTTCTGAAGCCAGAAAAAGAAAAACCGTCTGAGAGAGAACGAAAGGTTCTTTTACGGACGGTTTTCTTTTTTTGAACTGATGATCGTTTTTTACACCCGGATTGCATCCTTTATGGATTTTACATATTTTTCCACATACGGCACACAGTCTTTTCCATACTGTCCGCAGAGCTTCACAATCGCGCTTCCGACGATGACACCGTCGCATTTTTCCGCCATTCTGGCAGCCTGCTCAGGGGTGGAGATGCCGAAGCATTTTTTGCTAAAATTAATTTTTTTCAAAATTTCACGATTTTTTGGAAGTATGTCCCAGCTTTGCCAGCAGCAAAATAGCGAAGAAAGTGATCATTTCCGACGCCAGGAAAGACAGCCAGACACCGTTCAGCCCAAACAGGCGCGCCAGTGTGACAGCGCAGGGGATGATAGCGACGGCCCCGCGCAGCAGAGAACCGGCGATGGCTGGTTTTGGCTGCGCGACGGCGGAAAAATAGGCAACCAGCAGGATGTTGATGCCAGCAAAGAGAAAGCCCAGGAAATACAGCCGGAGCCCGCTGTGGGCGTAATGCAGAAGTTCGGCGTTCTGCTCCTGGTTGAAGATCTGGATCAGTGGATCGGTCATGCTCCAGGTCAGCACCAGAATGAGCGCTTCCACGATCAGGCAGGCGATGACGCCCCAGGTCAGGAACTGGCGGCTCTGCGTGTGATCACCTTTTCCGTAGCTCTCGCTGATGAGCGGCTGCGTGCCCTGCGCGAGTCCGTTGAACAGGCACATGGCAACGACGGAGAGATTGGCAGTGACGCCGTAAGCGGCGACACCGACATTTCCGGCGAGCCCCAGAAGCAGGAAATTAAAGACGATCGCGATCACGGCGGAGGATATTTCGCCGACAAAGGCGGATACGCCGAGCTGGCAGCAGGTGATCAGGTGGCGCAGGGATGGAGCGCGGAAATGGAATCCGACCTGATTGTGTTTTCCCAGGTAGTGCGTGCTGCAGATGATCATCGTCACTAGCGGGCAGAATGCTGTCGCCAGCGCCGCGCCGGTCAGTCCCAGACCTGCCGGAAACATGAAGACGTAGTCAAACACGATGTTGAACATACTTCCGGCGATGGAGCCGAGCATCGCGATCGCCGGAGCGCTGTCATTGCGCGCAAACGCCGTGAACGCGTAGTTGGACATAAAAAACGGCGAGGCAGCCAGAATAATGCGGAGATACTGCTTTCCGAGCGCGGTCAGCCCCGCGTCTGCGCCGAGAAGCTGCAAGATTTTATCCGGGATGAAAATGCCTGCCAGCACCAGCGGAATGCTGATGAGAATATCCCAGGTTACGGCGGAGAGAAAATAGAAGCTGGCGCTTTTGCCCCGCGCGCGGTCGATTGCATAACGGGTTGCCGATCCGATCCCGATCATGGCTCCAATCGCATAGATCAGCCCGTAAACCGGTAAAATCAGGTTTAAAACCGCCAGACCATCTGCACCGGAGTAGACCGAGATAAAATAGGTGTCTGCGAGAATGTAGACGGAAATTCCCAGCATGCCCGCCATGCTTTGGAAAATGTATTTAAAAAATTTCTGTAACATAAAAAATCTCCCTTGTATGTATTCTCATAAACGGTAACGATCATTGTACCGAAGAATGAGAATAAATACAAGGGAGAATATGTTTTTTACAGCTTCTTGGCCCGCTCTTTAATATTCTGGTGGAAGTTGATGATGTCATGCTCATACTCCTCATCCATCAGCGGCGAGGTAATCATAAAATCGGCAGTCGCTTTATTGTTGGCGATCGGGATATCGTAAACCTGGGCGATTCGAAGAAGCGCTTTGACATCTGGATCGTGCGGCTGGGCGGTCAGGGGATCGGAGAAGAAGATGATAAAATCAACCTGTCCCTCGACGACTTTTGCACCGATCTGCTGGTCGCCGCCCAGAGGACCGCTGTTATAGCCCTTGACCGGAAGCCCGGTATATTCCGTAATCATGCGGGCGGTTGTGCCGGTTCCGCATAAGAAATGTTTTTTGAGGATCTCTTTGTTCGCCTCACACCAGTCGATGAGTTCACGTTTTTTATTGTCGTGTGCGATGAGTGCAATATTTTTTTGTTTTCGAATTGTCATTGTTAAAAAATCCATAGAATCATCCTCCTTTGCCATGATTTTTGCATAGCATCTGGATATTGTCAAGAAAATACAAAACATTTCACAAAAAATACGAATGTTTTTCGTGAGTACATAGAAAGAGGTGTGTTTTTCTGCGTACAGGAATTGCAAGAAACATAGAAAACATGCTATACTACGAGAATAGTGGAACAGGAGGAACGAAAAAGATATATGTCTGCTGAAAATACAACAAACACAGGGGCACAAGAGGCGGAGAACGCAGAGAAGTACGCGGTCGAAGTGAAAAATGTGACCAAGATATACAGGCTGTATGATAAACCGATCGACCGGCTGAAAGAATCGCTGAGCGTCAGCCATAAAGAATACCACAAGGATTTCTACGCGTTGAGCGATCTTTCCTTTACGGTTGAAAAAGGTCAGACGGTCGGCATCATCGGTACGAATGGTTCGGGTAAATCGACGATTCTTAAGATCATTACCGGTGTTCTCACGCCGACGACCGGCGAGGTGACGGTGCGCGGCAAAATTTCGGCGTTGCTGGAGCTGGGAGCCGGATTTAACCAGGACTACACCGGTATCGAAAATATCTATATGAACGGTACGATGATGGGATATACCAAAAAAGAGATGGATGCAAAGCTGCCGGAGATTCTCGATTTTGCCGAGATTGGCGATTTCGTCTATCAGCCGGTCAAGACGTACTCGAGCGGTATGTTCGTGCGTCTGGCATTTGCGCTTGCGATCAACGTCGAGCCGGAGATCCTGATCGTTGATGAGGCGCTCTCGGTCGGGGATGTCTTTTTCCAGTCCAAGTGCTACCGCCGCATGGAGGAGATCCGCAAAAATGGCACGACGATCATCATGGTAACCCACGATATGGGAAGTATCATCAAATACTGCGATAAGGTAGTGCTGCTCAATAAGGGAGAATTTATCGCACAGGGTTCGGCGGGCAAGATGGTCGATCTCTACAAAAAGATTCTGGCAGGACAGATGGACGCGCTGCGCGCCGAGCTGGAAGTGATGAACGATTTTTCCGGGGACAAGGTAGTAAAAGCGGAGGAATCAGGAGCCGGAAGTGCGGAGAATGGTGCATCTGGAAATGAGGCTGGAAATAACGATGCCGGAGATGTAAACGGCTCCGGGGCAGTGGATGGCACCGCAGAAAATGGAGTTGGTTCAGCATCGGACGGCACCAGAAATCCGGCTGGTTTGAACGGAGAAACGGCGAAAAAGCCGGGCTTGATGCGCGACAAGCTGACGATCAACGCAAACCGCGAGGAGTACGGCGACGGCAGGGCGCAGATCTTCGATTTGGGACTGGTGGACGCGCGCGGCAATATTACTAACCTGCTCTTAAAAGGCGAAGAGTTTACCATCCGCGAGCGCATCCGTTTCAATGCACCGATTCAGGCGCCGATCTTTACTTATACGATCAAGGATAAGAAGGGAACCGATCTGACCGGCACGAACACCCTGTTTGAGGGAACGGATGTCCATCCGGTCAAGGAGGGCGATATTTACGATGTCGCGTTTACGCAGAAGATGACCCTGCAGGGCGGCGAATACCTGCTGTCCATGAGCTGTACCGGATTTGAGGGCGGCGAGCATGTGGTGTACCACCGTCTCTACGATGTGGCCAATATTACCGTTATTTCCAATAAGAATACGGTCGGTGTCTACGACATGGAGCCGGATGTAGCAGTCAGGTTATCGCCAGCCGGAGAGGCGGCAAAGCAGGCGGAGTCGCTTAGTGCGGACGAGGTGGCACAGGAAGATCTGCAGGTATGATAAAAGGAGATTAAGATGAAAAAAATCAATCAGGAGCTGATCGCTCTGTTTGATAAATACGGCAGTGACCGGCGTCGGGCGCTGCGGGAAAATAAGAAGCTTTCCTATCTGTACGCACTGGCAGATCTGCGGGAAAACCTGTTGGACTGGTACCAATTTGACCCGGAACAGCAGGCGCTGCAGATCGGGGCGGACGCGGGCGCGCTGACAGGGCTGCTTGCCAGACGTCTATCATCGGTAACGGTACTGGATGTTTCCGAAGAAAATCTGGAGGTAGTACGCCGTCGTTTCAAGACAGAGCCGGAGCTGGCGGCGAAGATCCGCTATGTCTGTGCGGATGTGGAGACGTATGCGAGGGAAGCGGAAAAGTGCGGCGGGACATATGGATATGTAGTGCTGATCGGGGATTTGACGGCGGCAGATAGGGCTGGACGCGCGGCGCAGATGACAGCCGCAAAACAGCTTCTTTCTGCTCATGGAACCTTGATTGCGGCGGCTTCCAACTGGTTTGGCGTGAAATACATGGCAGGCGCAGAGCGGGAGACGGGCGCACTTTCCTGGAACGAAATGAAGCAGCTGCTTCCGGGCGGGGAATTTTACTATCCGATGCCGGATTACCGGACGGCGGGAGAGATTTTTTCAGATGCCTATCTGCCGAAAAAAGGCGATCTGACCGGTGTGTTACCGGTCTATGACTGTCCGCAGTATATGCTGATGGATATGGGGGCGGCGCTCGATGCAGCCTGCGAGGACGGACGGTTCCCGGAATTTGCGAATGCATTTCTAGTTTTTTGGCAGAGACAGGCTGCGCCGGAAGCTGAGAATGCTTCACAGGACGTTATCTATGTGAAATACAACCGCACCCGCGAAGACTGCTTCCAGATCCGGACAGAGATCCGTGAAAAGAATGGAACCCGCGAGGTCTGGAAGACGGCGCTCTATCCGGAGGGAAAGGCGCACATCCAGTCCTTCGAAGAAAAATATCAGGTGCTTGACCGTCAGAATCCGTCCCTGAAACTGGCAAAATCGGAGCTTCAGGACGAGGGAATGACAGCGGTCTTTCCGTATTTAGAGGGAAAAACGCGGGCGGAACTTCTGGGAGAAATTCTGACTGCCCAGGGCGCGGATGCGGAGGTTTCCGCGATCCGGGCTGCGATGGATGAGATCTACAACATCCGCCCGGAGGAACGCAAACCATTTGCGGTGACACCGGAATTTATCAAGGTATTTAATGCGCTGGGCGAGCTGGATTCCTATCGGGATAAAGAGACAGAAAATGGCGGCGGATGGGCTTCTTTAGGGGCAGTTCTTGCGGACGAGAGCTACAGCGCCTCCAACATTGACGCCCTTTTTGAAAATATGCTGGTGACGGCGGACGGAACCTATGCGATCGACTATGAGTGGGTCTTCTTATTCCCGGTTCCGGCTGGCTTTGTGAAATACAGGACACTGGTTTATTTCTACCGCCGTTATAAGAGTCTGTTGGGCGGTCAGGCCGAGAGGGAATTTATCGGACAGTTCCCGGAGTATGTGAAGGCGGATGAGAAGCTGCTTTCGCTTTACGAGGCGATGGAACGCGGCTTCCAGGAGTACGTGCACGGGGAAAACCAGCGCACCTACCAGGAAGATTACATGGTAAAGACGAAGACATTAGCCGATCTTTCCCATGTGGACGGAGAACTTGCAAGGGCAAACGAACGTCTGGATGCGCTCCGGGCAGAAAATTCGGAAAAAGATACGGCACTCCGCAAAGTGCAGGAGGTACAGCGCCTGACGAATAACCACGTGGCGAATCTGGACGTTATCATTTCTGATCTGCGCCATGAAAATGCAGAGCTTGGCAAGACGCTGACCTACTTAAATGGTCATGAGGCGGTCATTTTCAAGGTGCGCCGCAAGCTCGGACAGGCATTTAACCGGTGCTATCCAAAGGGCACGCTACGCCGCAAGAAGCTCGGCTACTGGAAACGGACGATTCTCCATCCGGGTAAAATGATGAAGATGTACACCACCGAGGAAGGAAAGAACCTTATCAAAGGTGATTTTGAGATCGGTGAGGAGTATCTGACCTACGGAAAAATCCACCTTCCGAAGGAAGAAAATCCGACGGTTTCCATCGTAATTCCGGTATACAACCAGATTCACTATACTTATCTATGCCTGCAGTCGATTCTGGAGCATACGAAGGATGTGAGCTATGAGGTTATCATCGCAGATGACGTTTCAACCGATGCCACCGAGCATCTGGCAGAGTTTGCCGATAACCTGGTGATCTGCCGTAACCAGACGAACCAGGGCTTCTTGCGCAACTGCAACCAGGCGGCGAAGGCGGCGCGCGGCAAATACGTGATGTTTTTAAACAACGATACCCAGGTAACAGAAGGCTGGCTAAGCTCCCTGGTAAAGCTCATTGAATCTGACTCCACCATCGGTATGGTAGGGTCTAAGCTGGTATATCCGGATGGACGTTTACAGGAGGCAGGCGGCATCATCTGGAGCGATGGTTCCGGCTGGAATTACGGCCGTCTCGACGATCCGGACAAGGCAGAATATAACTACGTCAAGGATGTAGACTATATTTCCGGCGCAGCGATCCTTTTATCCACCGCACTCTGGAAGCAGATCGGCGGTTTCGACGAGCGGTTTGCCCCGGCGTACTGCGAAGATTCGGATCTGGCATTTGAGGTACGGAAAGCGGGCTACCGCGTCGTTTACCAGCCAAAATCCAAGGTCATCCATTTCGAAGGCATTTCCAACGGAACGGATGTCAACGGAACCGGCCTGAAACGGTATCAGGTGGAAAACAGCGAGAAGCTCAAAGAAAAATGGAAAGAAGAGTTTAAGAACCAGTGCGTCAACAACGGCAATCCGAATCCATTCCGTGCACGCGAGCGCAGCATGGGCAAAAAGATCATTGTCGTGATCGATCACTATGTGCCGACCTTTGACAAAGACGCTGGTTCCAAGACAACGTTCCAGTACCTGAAAATGTTCCTGAAAAAGGGGTATGTTGTTAAATTTATCGGAGATAATTACCTCCATGAGGAACCATATACGTCTACGCTGCAGCAGATGGGAATCGAGGTCCTCTACGGACAGGAATACCTGACCGGTATCTGGGACTGGCTGGTAAAAAATGGAAAAGATATCCACGTGGCATATTTGAACCGTCCGCATATCGCGACAAAATATGTGGATTTTATCAAAGAACACACGGATATCAAGATGATTTATTACGGTCACGACCTTCATTTTATGCGTGAGTTCCGCGAGTATGAGCTGACCGGCGATGTGAAGAAGCGTCAGGAATCCGAATATTGGAAATCGATCGAGTTTTCACTCTTCCACAAAGTGGCGGTGTCTTATTATCCGTCCTACGTCGAAGAAGAGGCGATCCACGCCGTTGATGAGACGATTCCGGTCAAGGCGATCACGGCATATGTCTATGAGGAGTTTTTACAGAATCTGAACAAAGACTTCGCCAAACGGGAAGGACTCCTGTTTGTCGGCGGCTTTGCGCATCCGCCGAACGCAGACGCGGTGCTCTGGTTCGCGAAAGAAGTATTCCCGAAGATCCGGGAACAGATCAAGGTCAACTTCTACATCGTAGGTTCCAAAGTAACCGACGAGATCAAAGCACTGGAACAGCCTGGAAACGGCATCATCGTCAAAGGTTTTGTAAGTGAAGAAGAACTGGCAGACCTGTATCGGAACTGCCGGATTGTAGTGGTACCTCTCCGCTACGGCGCAGGTGTTAAGGGCAAGGTGGTAGAAGCCATCTATAACGGTGCCCCCATCGTCACCACTTCCGTCGGCAGCGAGGGAATCCCGGATGTAGAAAAAGTTCTCCTTGTCAAGGATCAGCCGGACGAATTTGCCGAGACAGTCGTAGAGCTCTACAAAGACGAAAAACGCCTGGAAGACCTGGCAGAGAAAACGCAGGTTTATATCCGCGAGCATTTCAGTATTGATGCGGCTTGGGATGTGATTAAGGAAGATTTTGAATAAAAAATAGTAAAAGATAGAAAATTATATATAATAAAGAAAACGATCAGGGGGATGTGCTTCTGATCGTTTTCTTGCGTAAGGATAATTTAAAGTTATCTAAGGAAGGAAAGAGTCAGCTACGCCGGTATTCTGCAGGCTCTTTCCTGTACTACCGGGTAGAGCACTCTATATTACCGATCGTTCTTCTGCAGCGCTTCCACCCGTCCATACCTCCGATACATCAAAAGCTCAAATACCACCATACAAGCCCATCCAATCGTCGTACCAATCGCTACAGCCTGAATTCCCAGCCGTCCAAACAGCGCATAACTGATCACAACGCGGATCGGAATCTGTACCAGAGTCGCGAACAGGGTGATCATCAGGTGCCCGATTCCCCGGTAATATCCCTGAAAGGTATTGGTGATACCACTGATGAAGTAAAAACTAGCCATCGGCACCAGGTAGGACATGCCCTGACGCAGCGCCTCCGTTTCATTCGGCTTCAAGAAAATGCCGAGCAGCGGGTGACGGCAGAACAGCACGACCACCGCTGTCAAAATAATATAAATTTCTGCAATCACCAGCATTTTCCGAAGCCCTTTCGGAATCCGGTCATACTCTTTCGCGCCGAGGTTCTGTGCGGAGAACGTCGTGATAGATGCCGCGAGGCTGTCGCCCGGGGCGAGCACGTAGCTGTCGATGATGGAGACGGCATTAAAAGCGGCAACTGCATCGACACCGAGTGCATTGACGCCGGACTGGACGAGCAGGCGGCCGATGTAGAGAATCGTCTGCTGGACGGCGGAAATGGAGCTGAAATCGATCGTTTTTTTGAGCATCGAGGTTTTCAGTTTCAGATCCCGGATGCCGAGCCGTAAGAGTGGCACTTTCGACCAGATATAGACAAAGAGGGCGAGCGCAGAGACTGCCTGCGAGATGATTGTAGCGATTGCCGCACCGGGAACACCGAGGCGGCAGATGCCAACCAGGAATACATCCAGAAATACATTGACAATGGTCGTCAGGATCAGGACATAGAGCGGCGCTCTGGAATCTCCGATCGCGCGCAGGGCGGCGGAGAAAATATTGTAAAAAAAGGTAAAAATAAGACCCAGCGAGATAATCTGCAAATACAAGGATGCCTGCGCCGATATCTCTTCCGGCGTCTGCGTCAGGCGGATAAACAGGCGGCTTCCGGCCAGTGAGATTCCGGAGAGCACGATGGTCAAAAGCAGTCCGGAGAGTACAGAGGTCGCAAATTCATCTTTCAAATGCTGGTAATCTTTTGCTCCAAAGTAGCTTGCCATCAAAATCGATGCGCCGAGTGACAGTCCCACAATCAGAAAAGTCAGGATATTCATGATCGGACCCGCCGCGCCGACCGCCGCCAATGCTTCTTTTCCGTAAAATTGTCCGACAACCACCGAATCGACCGTATGGTAGAGCTGCTGAAATAAATTTCCAAAAACAAGCGGAACCGCGTAGGCAATCAGGTGTCCGGTTATATTTCCTTTTGTCATATCACGTGCCATATGTATTTCCTCCAAATCCCAATTTATAACTAAGATTGTAGCACGGAACAGAGTGTCTGCCAAATAAAAAAATCTGTCGAATCATGCCGATTTGGAATGCGAAGCATCGACAAGCTCCCGTTACTTGGCACACATGTGTGAACAGTAACAGGAGTTGGAGCAGCATAAAACCGCCCTATCTAGTGGAAATCACTAAGGAAATGTGGTAAGATATATAAGTTAAACTGGACTTAATAGCGGTTGACAGATTGACAAAAGTAAAAATTGTATCTTTCAGTATAAAAACAGTAAAATTGAGTTGGAAACAACAGACAGAAAGGAAGTACAGTATGCAGGCAATCATTCTGGCTGGCGGACTGGGGACGCGGCTTCGCAGTGTGGTAAGCGATCGTCCGAAACCGATGGCGCTGGTTGAAGGTAAGCCGTTTCTGGAGTATGTGCTTCAGGGGCTGAAAAAAAGCGGAATTGATGATATTATTTTTGCCGTCGGTTATAAGGGCGGCATGGTGGAAGAATATTTTGGAGATGGATCGCGGTTTGGCATCCGGGCGCGGTATGCGTATGAGGAAGAGCTGCTCGGCACGGCGGGCGCGATCAAGAATGCCGGGAAATATGTGACGGACGAGCAGTTTTTTGTCCTGAATGGCGATACATTTTATCAGATGGATTTCGGTGATTTGAGTCGGATTCAGCAGGAAAAAAATCTGGAGATGGCGCTGGTTCTGCGCGGTGTGCCGGATATTTCCCGTTATGGGGCGGCGCGCCTGACCGACGGGCTGCTGACCGCTTTTAATGAGAAAAACGGCAATACTGGGGCGGGCACGATCAACGGCGGTGTGTACCTGATGAAGCGGGCGCTGCTGGACGAGATTCCGGAGGGAAAAGTTTCGCTGGAAAATGAGTGCATCCCCAGGTGGATGCAGGAGGGAAGACGTCTCGGCGGCATTGTAAATGATGGCTATTTTATTGATATCGGTGTGCCGGAGGATTATTTCCGGTTCCAGGAGGACGTAAGAAAAGGAGACATTACATGGTAATCAGAGGAAGAGCGCCGCTGCGCGTGAGCTTTGGCGGCGGCGGTACGGATGTAGAACCATTCTGTGTAGAACAGGGCGGTGCCATTATCGGAAGTACTATCAATAAATATGCATATTGTTCGATCATTCCGAGGGATGATGACCAGATCACGGTTCATTCCCTGGATTTTGATATGACAGTCAAGTACAATGCGAAGGAAAATTACGTCTGCGATGGACGGCTGGATCTTGTCACGGCAGCGCTGCGGGCGATGGATATCAAGCAGGGATGCGAGGTTTATTTACAGTGTGATGCTCCGGCTGGTTCGGGACTTGGAACATCCTCGACCGTCATGGTAAGTCTTCTGACCGCGATGGCGCGTTGGAAAGGAATTACGCTGGATAATTATGCGATGGCGGATCTGGCTTACGGCGTGGAGCGGATCGATCTGGGGATTTCAGGCGGTTATCAGGATCAGTATGCGGCGACCTTCGGCGGCTTTAACTTTATCGAATTTCACGGACGCAACAACGTCGTGGTAAACCCGCTCCGTATCCGCCGCGATATTATCAATGAGCTGCAGTATAACCTGTTGTTATGCTACACGGGCAATATCCATGTATCCGCGAATATTATCAAGGATCAGGTAAGCAACTATAAGAAACCGGACGCATTTCAGGCGATGTGCGAGGTAAAGGCGCTTTCCTATGCGATGAAGGATGAGCTTTTAAAGGGAAATCTCCACAATTTTGGCCGCCTCCTGGATTACGGCTGGGAGAGCAAGAAGCGGATGAGCAGCAAGATCACAAATCCGCAGATTGATATGCTCTATGACGAGGCGAAAAAAGCGGGCGCCCTCGGCGGAAAGCTTTTAGGTGCGGGCGGCGGCGGCTTCCTTCTTGTGTACTGCCCATACAACGTTAAACATCAGGTGGCGCGCCGTCTGGAAGCGGCAGGCGGACAGCTGATGGATTGGAATTTCGAACTGCGCGGCGCTCAGAGCTGGATCTGCGATGAGGACCGCTGGGACTACCGCGATATTCAGGTGCAGATGCCGGATAAGGAGTATACATTCCATGTGTAAAAATAGCTGTAAAGTAGTATTCCTCGACCGTGATGGCACGATGAACGTGGAGGTCAATTATCTTCACCGAAAAGAAGATTTGAAGCTGATTGACGGTACCGCAGAGGCGGTCCGTCTCCTGAACGAGGCCGGATATAAGGTGATCGTCATTACCAACCAGGCGGGCGTGGCGAGAGGTTACTATACCGAGGCGGATGTAAAAATCCTTCATGATTATATGAATGAGGTGCTGGAGCGTGACGGAGCACACGTAGATGCGTTTTACTATTGCCCGCACCACCCGGAGCATGGGATTGGACTTTATAAGAAAAAATGCCATTGCCGCAAGCCGGAGACGGGAATGTTTGAGATGGCAGAGCGCGATCTGCCGGAGGGCATTGATAAGGTGCATTCCTATATGATCGGGGACAAGCGCATCGACGCGCAGGCAGGAAAAAACTTCGGCGTGACCGGAGTCCTTGTCGGAACCGGCTATGGGGCAAAAGAACATGCGGAAGATAGGGCGGCTGGACTTATAAAAGAGGACGGAAGCTGCCCGGCGGGCGGTTATGATGCGTATGCGGAGACGCTGCTGGATGCGGTGCGCGGGATTTTAGGCGGGCGTATATAGAATGCGGCTCACAAAAAGATTCCGGGAGTACATAAACTAGAAAGAGAGGAACCATCGACATGCAGAATCAGAGACAAAACGGACGACCAGACGCAGCCGTGCGCATGGCTGGTCTTTTTCTGGTGCTGTTCTGCGTGGCGGCGGTTCTGATTCCGGCGAAAACGCTGTTTACGGGAAATGGTTTTTTTGCAGATTACATTCATTTCACGGAATCGAAACGGATGTATGTGGAGATTGCGATTCTGGCAGTCTTGATCTTTGGGGGGCTGGCGCTTTTGAAGCGCGGACACAGCCGGATGTACTGGCTGACGGCGGTTGTGCTGGTGTTTTCCTGGATTCATGTGGTATTTCTGCCGATGGTGGTGTCGGCGATGTATCTGATTAGCCTGTTGGCGATCGGGCGGTTTTTGAGAAAACGGGTGTTTTTCAGGGGAACGGTCTGGGAGCGGCCTTATTTTTCTTTTTATATGGACTTCCTTTTTGGCGCCTCCTTTGCAATCGTTGTGTATTGCCTCCTTTCTGCCCTTGGCGTTGGAAAAATCGCCTGGATGCGCCTGAGCGTCTATGCTCTGGGTGTGGCGGCGCTGGGATTTGATTTTTCCTCGATTTCCTGCCAGTGCATCATGGGATGGCAGACGCTTTCCTGGATGCTGGATGGCAGGGACAAGGTGTCGGTTCATGTGATTGAGACAGGGAAACAGGCGTTACTGTTCACAGGTAGGCACTTTTGGAACCGAAAGTGCCGTAACAAACCGGCTGGCAGCGGGGCATCGCGGGAAATACCGCGCCGGGTGCGCCGGGCATGGACGCTGGCGGCTGGCTGGTGTGTCCTGATGTTCCTGATTCAGGTGGGACGCCTGAATATCGCACTCGACTTTGATACACTCTGGTATGGTGTGCGTTCCCAGTACATTGTGGCAGGCGGAACCGGGCTGTATGAGAATCCGGGGCTGGTCGGCATGGTCTATGTGTATTCGAAGGGCTTTGAGGTGCTGACTCTGCCGCTCTGCGATCTGGCGAGTCACAGCTACCTGACGTTCTTTAACCTCTGGCTGGCAGTTCTGGGAATCGGGGCGATGGTCTGGAATGCGGTGCTGCTGACGGGCAATCGAAAGCAGGAGACAGAGAAGAAACTAACGTATCACAGCGTCTTGCCGGGAATTATGGCAGCTGTTTTGACGGTTTCGGTGCCGGGCATCATGAATATGGCGCTCACAGCCAAGGCGGATTTGATTACGTGGCTGCTGCAGCTTATTATGCTGGGATGTTTCTTTCAGTATATTCATGTGTATGAAAATCATTGGATATTCCTCTCCGGGGCAGCCGGTTCCTATTTCCTGTCCCTCACGATGAAGCCGACCTCCCTGGTCTTTTCCACTGCCGTATTTGGCATGATGGGGCTGTACCTTCTGTGGTTCTGGTTTCATGAGCGCGGGGGGGCGGCTGACCTGTTTCACCATATGGTCCGCCTGATTGGCTCATTATGCCTGCCGTTTGGGGCATTGGCCGGTATCTGGGCGCGGACGATGAAGATCACGGGAATGCCGGTCACTTCGGTGTTTACTTCGATTTTTGCATGGTTTGGTTTTAAAATGAAATACCCATTTGCTACCTCGGAGCTGCCGCAGAATTATCAGGAGGAATCAACGCTTCATGTGCTGGCGCGGCGCATCTGGCAGATGCTGATGCAGCCGCAGGGTGAAGATATGGGGCATGTAATTCTGGCGTGGGGAACCTCGCTGATGGCGGTGCTGATTGTGATGCTGGTGCTTTATGGGATTTTCTCCAAAAAGGGAGATGAGCAGTCCCATATCTGGAACGCGGCATTGGTAATTTTCTTCCCATTTGTGCTCGTCAGCCTGATTAGCCTGTCGATGCTTTACCAGATCGACGGAAATTATTTCATGCTTCTGTATTCTATGCTGATTCTGGGGGCATGCCGGGCGATGGTGTATTTTAAGAAAATCGGCTTTTATCCGCTCGCGTCGAAGTGCCTGGCGCCGTTGCTGGTACTAAATCTGATTGTCACGGCGATCAGCAGCTGGGCGTGGACGGCTGGATTTTCGGAGATTCATCTTCTGAATAAAGGGCGTGTCAACCACCGGGCGCAGGAACAGGCGCGGATGGAGGAAAGGGGAAACACGCTGATCTGGCAGGAAGTGTCGCAGGATCCGGAAAACCGGGTGATCGCATTTGGAACGCATCCGTATTGTTTGCAGTTCCCGTGCAATGTGGAGTCGTATAAGGATATTACATCGCCGTGGGGCAACGTCGAACTCGTCAACTCGCAGGAGGCGTTTGAAACCTATATGGCGTATGCGAAGACAGATTATGTCTACGCGGAAGCAGGCTATCTGGGACCGGGAAGCTGGGAGTGGAGTCTGGATCTTCTGCGGGAGCTGATCCGCAGAGGCAGCCTGACCGATCTGTTTTTTGAAAATGGAAATATGCTTGCGCGGGTATCCGACACAGCGGTGCCGGAGGAAGAAGCGCAGAACAATCTGGAAATGTTTGAGCAGGAGTATTTATTTTATGATGCAGAAGCTCAATAGACATTGAAAAACCTGACAGGAGGAAATAGAAATCATGAAGGAATACGAGTACCTAGACGAGCTGATCAGCCGCTATCCGGTTCTTGCACCGGTGAAAGCGGATATTCGCACTGCGTATGAGATGCTGAAAGAGTGCTATGAGCGCGGCGGAAAACTTCTGATTGCCGGAAATGGCGGAAGCTGTGCGGATTCGGAGCACATCGTGGGCGAGCTGATGAAGGGGTTTGTGAAGAAACGCCCAGTTTCGGAAGAGATAGAAAAGGCACTGAAAACGGTGGATCCACAGATGGGAGCGGAACTTTCCGAAAAGCTGCAGCAGGGACTTCCGGCGATCGCGCTGACCGGCCATGCGGGGCTGACCACCGCATTTATGAATGATGTGGACGGCAGCATGATTTACGCGGAACAGGTGCTTGGATATGGAAAAGAGGGGGATGTGTTCCTCGGAATCTCAACCTCGGGCAATTCAAAAAATGTCCTGTATGCAGCCGTGACGGCAAAGGCAAAGGGGCTTAAGGTTATCGGGCTTCTGGGACGCGACGGCGGGCGGATCCGTGGGTACAGCGACACTGCGATTGTCGTGCCGGAGCAGGAGACATTTAAGATTCAGGAGCTGCATCTTCCGGTGTACCATGCACTGTGCCTGATGCTGGAAGAATATTTCTTTTAAGATATATTTTGTTTCATGGAAAGGAAGTAATGATTCAGCAGGTTCATGAAGAAAACTGGATGATTACAAGGGAAAAGTATGTTATTTGGAAACAGGCCGGCAGACAAAACGGCAAAATGGAGAGTCACTACCCGCAGCTTTGTAGTGCTGCTTGCCTATACGCTTTTTATCTGGTGGCTGGAAGTGCTGGATCTTCTGGCATGGCTTTTACATGTACCACAGGGAACGGTTTTGTCGCGGGCGGCAGCGCTCGTTTTATGCGGCGCTGTCATGGCGGCAATCGGAAGATTTGAATGGGACCATGCGGGAGTGAGCCCGTTTTTTATAGCGGGAAGCTTGTTCATCCTGGCTTTCTTTTCGGTCAAGGGATTTGCCCCGGATCAGAGCTATGATACGCAGAACTATCACCTGCTGTCGCAGATACCCGGATTTGTGGACAACCTTCATTATCATGTGATACCGGGACGGTTCCAGATGTTCGGTTTCCGGCTGGGCGACCGGATGTTTTATCCATTCAGGGCGATTTTGGGGCTTCGGATGGGGACATTGTTAAACGCACTGGCGATGCTTGTGGTTTATCGGCAGGTAACGGTGTTCCTGAGCATGGAGGCAGACCGGCTGGAAAGAAAATGCAGCTGGTCGAAGCATCTTGCGCCGGTACTGGCATTTCTGATTGTCAGCCGCCTGGAGTTGATTCAGGAGAGCGGCAGCGACAATGAAGAGGTTCTTGCCGTACAATCAGGTACATGGTCGAGCTTCTGGCGCTGCCGTTTCTGCTGGAAATGGTATTTCTGCTTCTGCGCGGGCTGGATGAGGCGAAGCGGGAGCGCGAGGCGGTTTTATTCTGCCTGTTTGGTGGAATCCTGTTCTGCCTCAAGATGACGAATATCGTGTATCTGGTGCCGCTGGTGCTTCTGTATCTGTGGAAAATCCGGAAGTATCTGACACCGAAGCTGTTTCTGGGGTGTCTGGTGACGGGGGTGATTCCCGTCAGCGTGTACCTGATTTACAATGGGATAGCGATGAAAAATCCAGTTTATCCTTATTATAACAGCCTGTTTCATTCGCCGTATTTTGGGGAAACGGACTTTAAGGACCCGAGATGGGGACCCAGCAATATAAAAGAGTTTCTTTTGTGGGCATATTCGATGATCCGGCATCCAGATTACCGTCTGAGTGAGATTCCGGCGAAATACAACCTGGATCTGGCGCTGATGTATCTGGGAGCGGCGGGAGCCGGGCTCTGCTGGATTTGGAAGCGGGTCAGAAGCAGGACGGGAACCCTATTTCTGCTGTATGCCGCATCCTTTATTCTCTGGGCGGCAACGACGGGACACAGCCGCTATTTTATGGGCGGAATCTTATTTGCCGGAATGCTTTGCGGGTGCCTGGTGCTGCAGGGAATGGCTTCCATTTCTCCCAGGCTGACAGGCGGCGTTGTATTTGCAATTATGTTTATAGTTGTTTACGCCGGGCGCGCTTACGATGCTTACACCTGTGTCTGGAACGGCGGGGAATGGGCGATGCGGGCGGTGAGCCGTGAGAGTATCCGCAGCAACCTGCCTTACGTATTTCACGATCATCAGCTGTTTACACCGGAAGAACGTTCCAAGATTGACCGCATTTTCCTGACCTGGTCGGATGTGGGAAGTTATGCGCGGCTTGCGGGCGAAGATGTGCCGGTCTGGAACCGGTATTCGATCGTCAATGAGCTTTCGGAGCAGAAAGACGCCTATATCGATGAAATCGAGGCGGCGATGGAGGCAGGCGAGGGCGTCTATGACATGATCCCACAGGGACTTGAGACGTTGGAAAGCTATCTGGAATGGATGAATGAGGCGGGATGGTACGTGCATGATATGGAGTATCAGGAAACAATCCTGCAGGGCAGCCAGTCCTTTACACTGGCAGGGCTTGAGATGGCGCATGGACGCGAAAACTGCTGGTACCGCACACAGGAGATTTTCATGGATGCACAGGAATCGGAAAAAGAAGTACCAGAATGGCGCTGGGAGAATACCAGCGGGGACGATCATCCGACGATCCGGGCGGTTCTGTGTGATCCGGACTACTGGGTGCTGAAGCAGCCATTTGAAGTGGAAATCATCGCCTCGGATGGGACAAACAGCCGGACGGCTGCTGTGATCCAGGTGGGACAGAAGGAATATGAACCGGTGGAAGTACAGCTTGATCTGACAGGGCTTCAGAGAGAGATAAAATTGGAATTGGTAAGTACAGCTGAGACAAAACGGGCTGTTGTGATCAATCCGGAATGGTCCGCCAAAACGGTGGAAGAGTGAAAACGGGAGGAGAAAAATGGACAAGATAGCGGTATTAATTCCGTGTTATAATGAAGGCCAGACGATTGCCAAGGTGGTCAAGGACTACCGCGAGGCATTGCCGGAGGCAACGATCTATGTATATGACAATAATTCATCGGATCACACGGATGAGATTGCCAGGGAGGCAGGCGCGGTTGTGCGCTATGAATACCAGCAGGGCAAGGGAAATGTCATTCGCAGCATGTTCCGCGACATTGACGCGGAGTGCTATGTCATGACGGACGGCGATGACACCTACCCGGCGGAGGACGCGAGAAAGCTGGCAGACCAGATTTTACAGGGAAAAGCGGATATGGTCATCGGCGACCGCCTTTCTTCGACGTATTTTACCGAAAATAAACGTCCGTTCCACAATACGGGAAATCGTCTGGTGCGTGGGCTTATCAACCTGATTTTCAAGAGCAATATCAAGGATATCATGACAGGCGCGCGCGCATTTAACTATGAATTTGTCAAGAGCTTCCCGATTCTTTCGACCGGATTTGAGATTGAGACGGAGATGAGCATCCATGCGCTGGACAAGAACTTTAAGCTGGTGGAGATCCCGGTTGGATACCGTGACCGCCCGGAGGGAAGTGTGTCAAAGTTAAATACGTTTTCGGATGGATTTAAGGTGCTGCGCACGATCGCGAGACTCTTCCGGGATTACAAGCCATTTGCGTTCTTTGGATGGCTGGGACTCATTTGTTTTGCGATTGCAACGGCATTTTTCGCGCCGGTGCTCAGCGGCTATCTGGCAACCGGCATGGTGCCGAAGTTCCCGACCCTGATCGCGTGTTCCGGGCTCTATGTGATTTCGTTCCTATTGTGGATCAGTGGTGTGATTCTGGAGGTTATTACGAAGAAACACCGTCAGTTATTTGAACTTTACTTGAACCAGCTGAGCATTTTAAAGAGGAGAAACGGATGAAACGCCGTGTATTTTTAGGGCTTCCGGTTATTTTGGGGATTTTGTTTTATATCTGGTATATATTTCATGCCTCGGACAATGTGGCGTATTCGGATTATATCCGGCTGGTCAATTCGTATCTGCCGGATGTGACAAATCCGGCGAAATTCTTTGTACCGGATATCCTGACGCGCGTTCCGATCACGTATCTGGGGCGCATCATCAATGTGAAACTATTTGGCTATAATACGTATTTTGACATGATTCTGGGTGTTTTGAGCCTGGGTGCGGGCGCGGCGGTGCTGGCGCTCTACGCAGAGCGGAACCGCTCGGTCGGCTATCTTTCCTTCCTGCTGATTCAGTTTGTATATTTCAGTCTGAATAAATGGGAAATGATGACGAACGGGACCGGCTGGGTCTGCACTCTGTCGATCTCCGGGTTTTTATTCCATTTTGCAGTCCTCGACCATGCAGCGGCGACCCGGTGCCGGAATATGTCTGACCGGGTGCTTCTGGCAATTCTGCCGATCCTGCTGGTCGTGCTGGTGGCAGGACCGTACAGCGGCGGCTATGCGGTGATTCTGGTGCTGGCATACGGCGCACTGTGGCTGCTCTGGATAATCGCCGCGGGTGCTAGAAAACAAGCAGCCGCTCCTGGAGCCGAAAGTGCCGGAGAACCTGGTGCATCGGGGCATTGACAACGGTTCTTGCGATGGTATTATATCTTTGGAGCAATTCACAGGCAGTTTACGTGCACCGTGGAGCAGTGACTGATGTTTCAATCGCTCAGGAATTTGCCGCCCAGCCGCTCTTTTTCCTGCGGTTTCTGCTGAAAGCGGTGGCATCGTCGGTGATCGGCGTGGCGCAGATTCAGGAGCTGGAGGCAGGAAGCCCCTGGTTTGTCCGGCTGCATCTGGTGTATCTGCTGGGGCTGGCAGTGTTTGTTTCGTATCTGCTGGCACTGTATCTGAATGTGCGGTTTCAGCTCTATAAAAAGACTATTTTTCCGCTTCTGCTGGTTCTCAGCGGCGGCTGTAACCATCTGCTGGTGCTGGCGGCGCGGTGGATTTTCCTGAAGGACGAGTACGGGATGTCCTCGCGGTACGAGATACAGTATCAGATGGGAATTGTAGGAATTCTGCTTACGTTTGCACTCGTCTGGAGTATGTGCCGGGAAAAGGCGCAGGAAACAGAGGCAGATAAGGCGAAAACACGCGCACCGGAGAAACGGGCAGTACGCACACCTTTAAAGGTCTGTATGCTGGCATTTACCGTGCTGACGGTCTTTGGAAATGCATGGACAACCCGGGCAGAAATCCGGACAGCGCCGTACCGGAAAGCATATTTACAGGTATCAAGGGAGCTGGGACTGAATTACCGGACGGCGAGCGATGAGGATCTGGAAACCTACCTGCATAACGACCCGGATGCAGTGCGGGATGCGATGAGAATTTTGGAAGAAAACCATTTGAATATATTTCGATAAAAACGATGGACAGAAGGAGAAGTGCAATGAAAGTTGTAATATTAGCGGGTGGATTCGGCACACGAATCAGCGAGGAAAGCCATTTAAAACCAAAGCCAATGATCGAGATCGGAGAACAGCCGATTCTCTGGCATATCATGAAGCACTATTCCCAGTATGGATTCAATGATTTTGTGATCTGCCTGGGCTACAAACAGTATGTAGTAAAAGAGTATTTTGCTGATTATTTCCTGCATACGTCGGATGTGACCTTCGATCTGGCGAAGAACGAGATGCAGGTGCATAACAATTATTCCGAGCCGTGGCGCGTGACGCTGGTCGATACCGGACTGCACACGATGACGGGCGGTCGTATCAAACGTATCCGCGATTACATTGGGGATGAGACGTTCATGCTGACCTACGGCGACGGCGTTTCCAACGTGGATCTGGACGCGCTGGTGGCATTCCACAAGCAGCACGGCAAGATCGCGACCCTGACCGGCGTCAACATCGGACAGCGTTTCGGTGTCATGGATGTTGACAGCGACGGACACATCCGCGAGTTCCGTGAGAAGAACGATGATGACGGCAAGATCGTCAACGGCGGCTTCATGGTACTCGAACCGGGCGTCTTTGACTATATCGAGGGCGATGATACCGTCTTTGAGAAAGCGCCGTTGGAGCAGCTTGCCAAGGATGGACAGCTGATGGTATACCGCCACGACGGTTTCTGGAAATGTATGGATACCCAGCGTGACAAGATGCAGCTGGAACAGATGTGGCAGGAAGGCAATGCACCCTGGAAGCTGTGGAAATAATATACTGTAAGGGAAAATTCAAGGAATAGACACAAATCCTGTAAAAAAGTATGATATAATGAGCGCAAGTGAGCCAGAAAGCTGCTTGCAGATTTATGGCGAACGGCGAATGGCGATCACGATAGCTGCGTCAGCAGCGGTAAGCATCGAAGATGCGAATCGTGATATAATGTGAACACGTAGCGAGATGTTTTAAGGAGGTATCAGCATTCATGCGGGAAATTCCAAAGCCGGGCGAGCGGTACCGGCATTTTAAAAATAAAGAATATCAGATTCTGGCGGTGGCGACCCACTCGGAAACGGGGGAAAAGATGGTTGTCTATCAGGCGCTCTATGGAGAATATGGCGTCTGGGTTAGACCGCTTTCTATGTTTATGGAAGAGGTAGATCGGGTAAAATATCCGGAGGCGGCGCAGAGATACCGGTTTGAGCGGATTGCGGCGGGTCCGTGGGAAAATTCGAAACAGCAGGAAATAAGGACAACCAGAACGACTCATGTCGTAAATGAAGGTGTACGCCGTTCGAAAATGTCTGACGCAGCTACTCATTCCTGGGACATACCGCAGGAGGAACCGGAGCTGCATCCGCTTGTGGCAGAATTTCTGGATCAGGAAACGACCGAGGGCAGGCTGGAAGTGCTCCAGAGAATGAGCGGCAAGGTGGACAAGCGGGATCTCGACAGTCTCTGCTTCTGTCTGGATATGAATCCGGTCGGTGGAAGCGTGGAGGAAGAACTGGACGCGATCCGTCAGTGCATCCGGATGCAGCAGAGGTACGATGCACCGCGCCTGCGGTATGGAAAGTGAGCGGCTGTCCGGCAGAAGAGTCTGGGTAACTGTTCACGGGTAGGCACTTTTGGAACCGAAAGTGCCGTAAGAAAACGTGGTGGCAGCAGATTAGAAAACAGGATGGTTTGAGATGTTTCAAATAGAAGAAGAACTGAAAAAACTGCCGGGGCAGCCGGGTGTTTATATTATGCACGATGCGAAGGACGCGATCATCTATGTCGGCAAGGCGATCAGCCTAAAAAACCGAGTCCGCCAATATTTCCAGAGCAGCCGGGATAAGACGGCGAAGATCAAGCAGATGGTCTCGAAGATAGCACGTTTTGAGTATATCGTGACGGATTCGGAGCTGGAAGCGCTGGTGCTGGAGTGCAACCTGATCAAAGAGCACCGCCCACGCTACAATACGATGCTCAAGGATGACAAGACGTACCCGTACATCAAGGTGACGGCTTCGGAGGAGTACCCGCGGATCTTGTTTTCACGCCAGATGAAAAAGGATAAAAATAAGTATTTTGGTCCTTTTACGAGCGCGGGGGCAGTCAAAGACACAATCGAGCTAATTCGGAAGATATACCGGATCCGGGCGTGCAGCCGGAAGCTGCCGCAGGATATGGGAAAGGACCGTCCGTGCCTCTATTACCATATTCATCAGTGCGACGCGCCATGTCAGGGGTATATTTCACAGGCAGATTATCAGAAATCGGTGAAGCAGGCGGTCGGGTTTTTAAATGGACAGTATGAGCCGGTCATGAAATATCTGGAAGAAAAGATGAGGACGGCGTCCGAGACGATGGAGTTTGAGAAGGCGATTGAGTACCGGGATCTGCTTGACAGTGTCAGAAAGGTGGCGCAGAAGCAGAAGATTACGAGCCAGAGCATGGAAGATCGGGATATTATCGCGATGGCGAAGGATGAGCGCGATGCGGTTGTGCAGGTGTTCTTCGTGCGCGATGGCAAGCTTATTGGACGGGAACATTTCCATATGAATCTGACCGGATCGGAGAGCAAGGCAGAAATCTTAAACAGCTTCGTCAAACAGTTTTACGCGGGAACGCCGTTTGTGCCGCATGAGATCTGGGTGCAGGAGGAGTTAGAGGACGCGGAGGTTATCGCCAGCTTCCTGACGGCGCGCCGGGGACAGAAGGTGCGCTTTGTCGTGCCAAAGATGGGCGAGAAAGAGCGGCTGGTCGAGCTGGCGGAGAAGAATGCGAAGATGGTGCTCTCTCAGGATAAGGAGAAGATCAAGCGCGAGGAGCTCCGGACGATCGGGGCGATGAATCAGATTGGATCGTGGATCGGGCTTTCGGGAATCAAGCGGGTAGAAGCCTACGATATTTCCAATATCAGCGGTTTTGAGTCGGTCGGTTCGATGATTGTCTACGAAAATGGACGTCCGAAACGCAATGATTACCGCAAATTCCGTATCCGGACGGTTCAGGGACCGAACGACTACGCTTCGATGCGCGAGGTGCTGCTGCGGCGGTTTTCCCATGGCCTGGAGGAGACGAAAAAAATGCAAGCCGAGGGCGGCGATCTGGCGATGGGAAGTTTTACGCGTTTTCCAGATCTGCTGATGATGGATGGCGGACGCGGACAGGTTAATATCGCGCTGGAGGTATTAAGAGAGCTTCAGCTGGAAATTCCGGTCTGTGGCATGGTAAAGGATGATAACCACCGGACGAGGGGATTGTATTATCAGAATGTGGAAATTCCAATCGATCGCCATTCGGAAGGATTTCAGCTGATCACCCGGATTCAGGACGAGGCGCACCGGTTTGCGATCGAGTACCACCGGAGTCTCCGGGGCAAGGAACAGGTGCGCTCCGTGCTGGATGATATCAAGGGCATCGGACCAGCGCGCCGTAAGTCTCTGATGCGGACGTTCAAGACAATCGAAGCAGTCCGGGAGGCGAGCGTGGAGGAGCTGGAAGCTGCCCCACAGATGAACCGGGCAGCCGCCGAGGCAGTCTATATATTTTTCCGTGATGACAAGCAGGGGAAGATGTGATAGGATGTAGACAATAGTAAAAATAAAAGGAGACAAAAGTATGGGTGGAGTGACGATAACAGAACTGATCGATAAGATGGGGCTTCGCAATATGACGCCGGAGCTGGAGACGGACAATGTTATGCTGGTGCATGCGGATGTGAACCGTCCGGCATTGCAGTTGACTGGATTTTTCGACCATTTTGACAAGGACCGTGTGCAGATTATCGGTTATGTGGAAAATGCGTACATCTCGACCCTGACTCCGCAGCGCCGCCGGGAAATGTTTGACAAACTGCTGTCTTCGGGTATACCATGTCTGGTATATAGCCGCGGCATGGCACCGGAGGAGGAAGTGCTGGAGCTGTGTAACCATTATGGGGTTCCGTGCATGGTATCGGAGAAGACGACTTCGGATCTGATGGCGGAGATCATCCGCTGGCTGAACGTCAAGATGGCGCCGATGATCAGCATTCACGGCGTACTGGTCGATGTATTTGGCGAGGGTGTCCTGATTATGGGCGAGAGCGGTATCGGCAAGAGTGAGGCAGCGCTGGAACTGATTAAGCGCGGTCACCGTCTCGTCAGCGATGATGTGGTCGAGATCCGCCGCGTCAGCGATGAAACCCTGATCGGTTCGGCACCGGATATTACCCGTCATTTCATCGAGCTTCGCGGTATCGGCATTATCGATGTCAAGACACTGTTCGGTGTAGAGAGCGTAAAGGATACACAGTCGATTGACATGGTAATCAAGCTGGAGGAGTGGGATAAGGACAAGGAGTATGACCGCCTTGGCATGGAAGATCAGTATACCGAGTTCCTTGGCAACAAGATTGTATGCCATTCAATCCCGATCCGTCCGGGACGTAACCTGGCAATCATCGTAGAGTCGGCGGCAGTCAACTATCGTACCAAGAAGATGGGATATAATGCGGCGAAAGAACTGTACAAGCGGGTACAGGCGAACCTGGCAAGAAGAGATTAATGGAACGCTTCACGCAGTCTGATTCGTGTGATTTAGTGCGGAAATCCTGACTTGCAAGGGATGGAGCCGTTATGAAATGAATAAAGGAAAATAGATATGTCTAATTTTTATCAGAAACTTTGTGATGCCATCGGCGCTGCTTCCGTGCGGGAGCAGGAGCCGATGAGTGCACATACGACCTTTCGGGCTGGTGGACCAGCCCGCTATTTTGTGACCCCGGAGGGCGAAAAAGAGCTGGCGGCAGTGCTGGCGGCGTGCCGGGAGTCAGAGAAAGCGTATTACATATTAGGAAATGGAAGCAATCTGCTTGTCAGTGATGCGGGCTATCCGGGCGTGATGATCCTTCTGGGAAGCCGGTTTATAGAGGTGGTCCGTCCGGAGGGCGAACCGGGCGTCTATGAGCTGGGCGCCGGTGTGCTGCTTTCGCGTGCCGCCAGGGAGGCGCAGAAAGATGGAATGACCGGATTTGAGTTTGCAGCCGGGATTCCTGGAACCGTGGGCGGCGCGGCGGTCATGAATGCGGGCGCTTACGGCGGAGAATTAAAGGATGTGCTGGAATCTGTGCGCGTGATGACGCCGGACGGCGAGGTAAAAGAGCTTAAAACGGAAGAACTGGATCTGGGTTACCGCCACAGCTGCATCCCGGAGCGCGGATATATCGTTTTATCGGCGCGGATCCGTCTGGAGAAAGGTGATCCGGAAGCGATCAGGGTGCGGATGGATGAACTGGCAGCCAAACGGCGGGAAAAACAGCCGCTGGAATATCCGAGTGCCGGAAGCACCTTTAAGCGCCCTGAGGGCTATTTCGCCGGAAAATTGATCGAAGATGCCGGACTTCGCGGCTATCAGGAGGGCGGCGCACAGGTGTCGGAGAAACACTGTGGTTTCGTTATCAACCGCGACCATGCGACGGCTTCGGACATCGCGGGGCTGTGTGGGACGGTGCAGAAGCGCGTGTATGAGCAGTTTGGGGTGAAACTGGAGACGGAAGTAAAGATGCTGGGCTTTTAAGATATTAAGATATATAGAGTATGGAAAAGGGAGGAACAATATGCGGCTTGTGATCGTAACCGGTATGTCGGGAGCCGGAAAGACGGCGGCACTGAAAATGCTGGAGGACATGGGATTTTACTGTGTTGACAATCTCCCGATCCCGCTGGTAGGAAAATTTGCGGAGCTGGTGCAGAGCAGCAGCGGGGAGGTAAGCTGTGCAGCGTTGGGAATCGATGTCCGCAGCGGCGACGAGCTGGCACAGCTGGAGGGAACACTGAATGACTGGAATAACATCCAGTTTCCGTATGAGATCCTGTTTCTGGATGCCAGCGATGAGGTGCTGATCAAGCGATATAAGGAAACGCGCCGTTCCCATCCGCTGGCAGGAAAAGAGCGGCTGGACCGCGGTATTGCGAAAGAGCGCCTGAAACTCGATTTCCTGAAAAAGCGGGCGGACTATATTCTGGACACCAGCACGCTTCTGACGCGGGAGCTCAAGGCGGAACTGGAACGGATTTTCATGGGGCGCGAGCGCTTTTCCAGCCTCTTTGTGACGATCTTAAGCTTTGGCTTTAAATATGGGATTCCGTCGGACGCGGATCTCGTGTTTGACGTCCGTTTTCTGCCGAATCCTTATTATGATGAGAATTTAAGAAGCCATACCGGCAATGAGAAGGCGGTGCAGGACTTTGTGCGCCGCGGCGGGACGGCAGACGTATTTTTGGATAAACTCTATGACATGATTGACTTCCTGTTTCCGTACTATGTAAAAGAAGGAAAGAATCAGCTTGTCATAGCAGTCGGATGTACCGGTGGAAAGCACCGTTCAGTTACGGTGGCGAACCGGCTCTATGAGCGCCTCAAGGAGCACTCGGAAATAGGGCTTAAACTGGAACATCGGGACATAGAGATGGATAACCGGACAAAAGGGTAAACGGAGGTAGAGGACTTTGTCATTTTCAGCCCGGGTAAAGGAAGAGCTGTCGCATCAGCTGAGCAAGGCGAGGCACTGCCAGATTGCAGAGCTGGCGGCGATTTTGAGCCTTTGCGGCAAGATTCATATCGATGAAGAGGATCATTTCAGCATACGGATCCACACGGAAAACGTAGCGGTTGCACGAAAATACTTTACATTATTGAAAAATACATTTAATATTAAGGCGGACATTTCGATCCGGCGCAATGCATTTTTAAAAAAGAGCCGTTCTTATACGCTTCTGGTGCGCGATCACGAAAATGCACTCCGGGTGCTGGAGGCGGTCAAGATGGTGGATGCGCAGGGAAATGTCGGGGAAAACCTTTCGGTGGTGCGGAATCTGGTGATTCAGAATGCGTGCTGCAAGAAGGCATTTATTCGGGGCGCTTTTCTGGCAGCCGGATCCTTAAGCGATCCGGAGAAATTTTATCATTTTGAGATCGTATGCGCGTCGCTTGAAAAGGCGGTGCAGCTTCAGAATGTGATTATGACATTCGACATCGATGCGAAAATAGTTGTCAGAAAGAAGTATTATGTGGTATATATAAAAGAAGGCAGTCAGATTGTGGAACTTCTGGGGCTGATGGAAGCGCATGTGGCATTGATGGAGCTGGAAAATATCCGGATCCTGAAAGAAATGCGAAACAGCGTCAACCGTCAGGTCAACTGCGAGACTGCCAATATCAATAAGACTGTTTCGGCGGCAGTCAAGCAGCTTGCGGATATCACATACATCCGTGATACGGTCGGGCTGGATTACTTGCCGGAGCTTCTTTCAGAGGTAGCACAGGTCCGTCTGGAGATGCCGGATGCGACCTTGAAGGAATTGGGGGAGAATCTGAGCCATCCGGTTGGAAAATCGGGAGTCAATCACAGGCTCAGAAAGATAAGTGCAGTGGCTGAAAGCCTCCGCGAAGAGCGGGGCGAGTAAAGTTAGGTTATTGTTCACAGGCAGGAATTTCCTGGATGGAAAATTCCGTGCGATACAGTAGTGGCAGCGGATTTTGCCGTTTTTTTTCGAGCGGGGCTCGATGAGGAGGATATTATGACAAGTAAGGAAATCAGAATTGGTTTGAGTTCAGGTCTGGAGGCACGTCCTGCGGCGATGCTGGTGCAGGTGGCAAGCCAGTATGAGAGCAGCATCTATGTGGAAAGTGAAGAAAAACGCGTCAATGCAAAGAGCATCATGGGCATGATGACGCTGGGACTGGCAGAGGGCGCGCACGTAAAGGTAACGGCTGATGGCAGCGACGAGGAGAGTGCGATCGAGGGAATTGAGAAATATCTGAGCAATCAGTAGAAATCCAGATTTCTGACCGTTTTTCGGAAAGAGACAGGGACGTAACAGTTACATAAAACAAGAGCTTTGATAGATGAGGGGGTGTCGTTTCGCGGGAAACGGCAGTCCCTTAAAAGATCTGAATGGGAGGAAAAAGGTGGCATTTACACATCTGCATGTGCATACAGAGTACAGTTTGCTTGACGCATCGAGTAAAATAAAAGAACTGACCGCCCGGGCGAAGGAGCTGGGGATGGACAGTCTGGCGATTACCGACCACGGCGTCATGTACGGCGTGATCGATTTTTACCGGGCAGCCAGGGAAAATGGGATCAAGCCGATCATCGGCTGTGAGATCTATGTGGCGCCCGGATCGCGTTTTGACCGGGAGGCGGGAAGCGGCGAGGATCGCTATTATCATATGATTCTGCTGGCGGAAAATAATACCGGCTATCAGAATCTGATGAAGATCGTCTCCAAGGGCTTTGTCGAGGGCTTTTATTATAAACCGCGTGTGGATGACGAGGTGCTGAGAACCTACCATGAAGGCATTATTGCACTCAGCGCGTGTCTGGCGGGCGAGATCCCGAGGTATTTGTCGAGAGGCATGTATGAGGAAGCGTGCAAGTCGGCGCAGAAATACCGTGATATCTTTGGACCGGACAATTTCTTTCTGGAATTGCAGGATCACGGCATCCCGGCGCAGCGGACGGTCAACCAGGGCTTGATGCGGATGAGCCAGGAACTGCAGATTCCGCTGGTGGCGACGAACGACTGCCACTATATTTATAAAGAAGATGTGGAATCGCACGATATTTTGCTCTGTATCCAGACGGGCAAAAAAGTCACGGACGAGAACCGGATGCGCTATGAGGGCGGGCAGTTCTATGTCAAATCCGAGGAGGAAATGCGTGCGCTGTTTCCGTATGCACAGGAAGCACTTGACAACACGCACAAGATCGCCGAGAGGTGCAATGTCGAGATCGAGTTTGGCGTGACGAAGCTGCCGCAGTATGATGTTCCGGACGGATATACGTCCTGGGAATATCTGCAGAAGCTCTGCGGGGAGGGCTTTCACAAGCGCTACCCGAACGACGATGGGACGCTGCGGGAGCGCCTGAGGTATGAGCTGGACGTTATCCATTCGATGGGATATGTCGATTATTTCCTGATTGTGTGGGATTTTATCCATTTTGCAAAATCAAACGGTATCATGGTCGGTCCGGGACGTGGTTCGGCGGCGGGCAGTATCGTCGCGTACAGTCTGGAGATCACGGACATCGACCCGATCCGCTATCAGCTGATTTTCGAGCGTTTCCTGAACCCGGAACGAGTTTCCATGCCTGATATCGACGTCGATTTCTGTTTCGAACGGCGTCAGGAGGTTATCGACTATGTCGTGCGGAAATACGGAAAAGACCGCGTCGTGCAGATTGTTACCTTCGGTACGCTGGCGGCAAAGGGTGTCGTCCGCGACGTGGGGCGCGCGCTCGATATGCCGTATGCACAGTGTGATGCGATCGCAAAAATGATTCCGGGTGATCTCGGCATGACGCTAGACAAGGCGCTCAAAGCCAGTCCGGATCTGCGTGAGGCGTATGAGTCGGATGATTCGGTCAAATATCTGATCGACATGAGTAAACGTCTGGAGGGGCTGCCGAGACATACCTCCATGCATGCGGCGGGGGTTGTCATCAGCCGTGCGGCGGTCGATGAGTATGTGCCGTTGTCCAGGGCATCTGACGGTTCGATCACGACCCAGTTTACGATGACGACGCTGGAAGAGCTGGGACTTCTGAAAATGGATTTCCTGGGTCTTAGAACCCTGACGGTTATCCAGAATGCGGTTCGCCTGGTGGAGAAAACGACCGGAAAACCGCTTGATATAGATAAGATCGATTACAACGATAAAAAGGTGCTGGATTCGATTGGAACCGGCAAAAATGACGGTGTGTTCCAGCTGGAGAGCTCCGGCATGAAAGGATTCATGAAAGAGTTAAAGCCGGAAAACCTGGAGGATCTGATCGCCGGTATTTCCCTGTATCGTCCGGGTCCGATGGATTTCATTCCACGTTATCTGAAAGGCAAAAATGACAAGGCTTCGATTGCCTATGAGTGCCCGCAGTTAGAACCGATTCTGGCGCCGACCTATGGCTGTATCGTCTATCAGGAGCAGGTTATGCAGATCGTGCGCGATCTGGCTGGCTATACCTGGGGACGAAGCGACCTGGTGCGCCGTGCGATGGCAAAGAAAAAAGCGGCAGTCATGGAGAAAGAACGCCAGAATTTTGTCTACGGCAATGCACAAGAGGGCGTAAAGGGCTGTATTGCGAATGGGATCGACGAGAAGACGGCGAACCATATTTACGATGAGATGATCGATTTTGCGAAATACGCCTTCAACAAGTCGCACGCGGCGGCGTATGCGGTTGTCTCCTACCAGACGGCATATCTGAAATATTACCATCCGGTCGAATTCATGGCGGCGCTGATGACCTCGGTCAAGGATAATGTTACGAAGGTATCGGAATATATCATGAGCTGCCGTCAGATGGGTATGAAGATCATGCCGCCGGATATCAATGAGGGCGAGGGCGGCTTCTCTGTTTCGGACGGCGCGATCCGCTATGGTTTATCGGCGATCAAGAGTATCGGTCAGTCGGTGGTGGATGAGATTGTGCGGGAGCGGACCGAACATGGAAAATTCCGCTCGCTGGAAGATTTCATTGACCGGATGTCGGGCAGGGAGGTCAACAAACGCACATTGGAAAGCTTTATCAAATCCGGTGCGATGGACGGGCTGCCGGGAACCCGCAAGCAGAAATGTATGGTCTGCGGTTCGATGGTCGATCAGAAGAATAAAGAGAAGAAAAATACGATGGAAGGGCAGATGTCACTCTTTGATTTTGCAGCGGAAGAGGACAAGAAGAGTTTTCAGATCACATTTCCGAATGTCGGAGAGTATTCGAGGGAAGAATATCTGGCATACGAGAAAGAAATGCTGGGCGTCTACGTCAGCGGGCATCCGCTGGAGGAATATATCGGCACCTGGGAGAAAAATGTGACGGCGAAGAGCTCCGATTTTGTTGTGGATGAGGAGACCGGTTCGGCGGTGGTTCACGACGGCGCGTATGTGACGATCGGCGGAATGATCACCGAGAAAACGGTTAAGACGACCCGGAATAACAAAATGATGGCGTTCCTGACGGTGGAAGATCTGGCGGGAAGTGTGGAAGTGCTGGTATTCCCGAAGGATTACGAAAAACGGCGCGATATGCTGATAAAGGATGAAAAAGTCTTTATCCGCGGGCGCGCATCGGTCGGCGATGAGCCGGTCGGAAAACTGATCTGCGAGCAGATTATCCCATTTTCGCAGGTGCCGCGCGAGCTGTGGATTCAGTATGCGGACAAGGACGCGTATCTGGCGGGAGAGAAAGAACTTCTCGACCTCTTAAAAACAAGTGATGGAAATGACACCGTGATCATTTACCTGGGACGTGAGCGCGCGAAAAAGGTTCTGCCGCGCAACTGGAATGTGCGGGCAGGCGAGGCGCTGGTGACGACGCTCAGCGAGATGCTGGGCGAGAAGAACGTCAAGGTGGTGGAGAAGCCGCTGGGGAAGATTCCTTCATAAGTGTTAAAATTTGCATTGGACATTGGAAGCTTTGGTAACTGGGCACGTATGTGTGAACAGTAACACGCTTTGGCGACATGTTAAAAAAATATCATAAAAAATCTTGAAATGACCTATAAAATGAATTACAATAAAATTGTTTGAAAATTGTGGTAGCACGCAGTGCAGAACAATTTGGTATCAGAAGGGTCAAAAGATTCGAAAATAAAACGGCTGGTTCACGGTTGGGGATGTGAAGCGGAAAGCCTTAGGACGGAGGAATAAGCGATGGCAAAAGAGGTTAAAACGATTGGTGTACTGACAAGCGGCGGCGATGCGCCGGGTATGAATGCAGCGATCCGTGCGGTGGTCCGGACTGCGATCAACAAGGGCATGAAGGTAAAAGGTATCATGCGTGGTTACGCTGGACTTTTGCAGGAAGAGATTGTGGACATGGACGGAACCAGCGTGGCAGATACGATTGGCCGTGGCGGTACGATCTTATACACAGCCCGCTGTCCGGAATTTATGACCGAGGAAGGTCAGAAGCGCGGCGCAGAAATCTGCCGCAAGCACAACATTGACGGTCTGGTCGTCATCGGCGGCGATGGTTCCTACCGCGGCGCCGGAAAGTTATCCGCGCTGGGAATCAATACGGTAGGTCTTCCGGGCACGATCGATCTGGATATTGCCTGCACCGATTATACGATCGGGTTTGATACCGCGATCAACACGGCGATGGAGGCGATCGATAAGGTAAGAGACACTTCCACCTCCCATGAGCGCTGCAGTATCATCGAGGTTATGGGACGCCACGCGGGATATATCGCCCTGTGGTGCGGTATCGCTAACGGCGCCGAGGATATTCTGCTTCCGGAGCGGTACGATGGCAATGAGCAGATGCTGATCAACCGCATCATCGATAACCGGAAACGCGGCAAGAGACATCATATTATCATTAATGCCGAGGGCATCGGACATTCCGCGTCGATGGCGAAGCGAATCGAGGCGGCAACCGGCATCGAGACACGTGCGACGATCCTTGGTTATATGCAGCGAGGCGGCGCGCCGACCTGTAAAGACCGCGTCTATGCGTCCATCATGGGCGCCAAGGCGGTGGAGCTGCTGGAAGAAGGAAAGACCAACCGCGTGGTAGCGTATAAGCACGGCGAGTTTCTGGATTTTGATATTCAGGAGGCGCTGAATATGAAGAAGGATATTCCGGAAGATCAGTATGAGATTAGTAAGCTGCTGATTCGTTAAGGAATTTGATGGCTGCTTGTGAGATGGGCTGGCATATGAACGGAGAACAGGCTTCTCAGGGATAAAGGGAGAGCCTGCTCTCCGTTCGTGCGTCAGCCCTGTTTGTGGGCAATGGAAAATGAAACAGATGGAGGTGCAAGAAAATGGCAGAAATGCAGAATCCCAATACAGATGGGGACTCCACCGTACTCTGCGGTGCGAATTCGTATGTGGAAAAATATTATCTGAATGAGCAGTTTTCGGGGCTGCCGGAGTCAATTAAGCAGGAACTGCAGATCATGTGTGTCATGTACACAGAGGACATCGGCGGTATTATTTTGCTGGAGTTTATGCCGGATGGCAGACTGCAGTTTAAGGTTGAGGCGGAGGAGAATGATTACCTCTTTGACGAGATCGGAAGCGCGCTTAAAATCAAGCAGTATCAGGCGGAGAAGCGTGAGCTGCTGGAATCGCTGGAGCTGTATTATAAGGTGAAGGTGCTGGGAATCCCGGCGGACGAACTGTTAGACGACGAGCAGATGGAACGGTATCAGGAAGATTAGAAATAAAATGAAGATTGGAAACGTAGAATTAAAAAATGCAATCGCCCTTGCGCCGATGGCAGGTGTGACGGATCTGCCGTTCCGTCTGCTCTGTAAGGAGCAGGGATGTGGTTTGATGTACACGGAGATGGTCAGCGCGAAGGCGCTTCTTTATAAGAACCGCAATACAAAGCCGTTATTAGAGACGCGGCCGGAAGAAGAGCCGGTTGCGGTGCAGCTGTTTGGCTCAGATCCGGAGATCATGAGCGAGATGGCGCTGCAGCTGGAGGAAGGACCGTATGCCATCATCGACGTCAACATGGGTTGTCCGGTGCCAAAGATTGTCAATAACGGCGAAGGTTCGGCACTGATGAAGGATCCGAAGCTGGCAGAGCAGATTTTGACGGCGATGGTAAAGAAACTTCATAAACCGGTTACGGTCAAATTCCGCAAGGGATTTAATGATTCGAATATCAATGCGGTTGAGTTTGCGAAGATGGCAGAGAGCTGCGGCGTGGCGGCGGTAGCCGTGCATGGACGGACGAGAGAGCAGTATTATTCCGGAAAGGCGGACTGGGACATTATCCGTCAGGTCAAAGAGGCGGTTTCAATCCCGGTCTGGGGAAACGGTGATGTATTTACACCGGAAGATGCCAAGAGAATGAAGGAAGAAACCGGCTGCGACGGCATCATGGTGGCGCGCGGCGCGAAAGGAAATCCATGGCTGTTTAAACGGATTCTCCACTATCTGGAAACCGGAGAACTTCTGCCGCCGCCGACTGCGGAGGAAGTAAAGAGGATGATTGTCCGCCATGGGACGCTTCAGACGGAATTTCGCGGCGAGGAGATCGCAATGCGGGAGATGCGTAAGCACGTGGCATGGTATACGGCAGGATTTCCACATTCGTCGGCGCTTCGCAATGATATAAATCAGGTGGAGACGCTGGAGGAGCTGGAACGGCTGGTGGATGAGAGAATTTAAGAGAAGGATGAATGTGTGGAATCAAAACGATGGTTGTGTTACATGGGTGGACGAAATCGGAAGGCACAGAAAAAGCACGAAAATGTAGGATTTTCCCTTGTTTTTAAAGCCATTATGGCACTTTGTGATTCTTGACATTACACCAAGAATCATGTATAATAGTGCGATGCAATTATTAGGGGATTCAATGATGAATCGATAGAAGGAAGGATAGCTGTCATGGCAGAAAAGAAGAACATTTTAACTTACACAGGATTGAAAAAGTATGAAGATGAACTTCATGATCTGAAAGTAAATAAACGCCAGGAGATCGCACAGAAGATCAAAGAGGCGAGAGAGCAGGGCGACCTGTCTGAGAACGCTGAGTATGATGCAGCAAAAGATGAACAGAGAGACATCGAGGCAAGAATCGTAGACCTTGAGAAACTGTTGAAAAACGCAGAGGTTGTTGTTGAGGATGAGATCGATCTGGATAAGATCAGCATCGGATGCCAGGTAAAGGTACTGGACGTCGAAGAGGATGAAGAGATGGAATTTAAGATCGTAGGTTCCACCGAGGCAAACAGCTTAGATGGTAAGATCTCCAACGAGTCTCCGGTTGGTCGTGCCCTGCTTGGCAAGAAAGCTGGCGAGACCGTAGACGTAGAGACACAGGCGGGCGTTATCCAGTACAAGATTCTGGACATCAGAAGAGTATCATAAGTGCGAACAGTAACAGGAATACGAAGGAGTAAGAAAAGATGGCAGATCAGAACAAGAAGAATCAGCAGGAACCGGATATCCATCAGCTGTTAAAGGTTCGTCGTGAGAAGCTGGCAGAACTTCAGAATGCAGGCAAGGATCCGTTCCAGATTACAAAATATAACCAGACCCATCATTCTCTTGAAGTGAAGAAGCTTTATGAAGAGCATGAGGCAGAGATTCTGGCAGGCAGAGCCCCGCTGAATACAGAGGGCATGGATGAGGCTCAGGCAAGAGAAGCACTGAATGCAGATTATAATGAGAGAAGAGCGATCATGGATGCACAGCTGATTCACGTATCCATCGCAGGACGTATGATGTTTAAGCGTGTCATGGGTAAAGCGTCCTTCTGCAATATCCGTGATTTACAGGGAACCATCCAGGTCTATGTGGCAAAAGATGCAATCGGCGAGGAGTCCTATGCAGACTTCAAGAAATCCGATATTGGTGATATCTACGGCGTAGAAGGATTTGCATTCCGTACCAAGACCGGTGAGATCTCCATCCATGCAGAGAAGATGACCCTGCTTTCTAAGAGCCTGCAGATTCTTCCGGAGAAATATCATGGTATTACCGATACGGATATGCGTTATCGCCAGAGATATGTGGATCTGATCATGAACGAAGATGTTAAGAAGACATTTATCAAACGTTCCCTGATCCTCAAAGAGATCCGTAACTTCCTTTCTGGAAGAGACTTTATGGAGGTAGAGACACCGACCCTGGTATCCAATGCCGGCGGTGCTGCTGCACGTCCATTTGAGACCCATTACAATGCACTGAATGAGGATGTTAAGCTCCGTATTTCCCTGGAACTGTATCTGAAGAGACTCATCGTAGGCGGACTTGAGAGAGTTTTCGAGATTGGCCGTGTATACCGCAACGAGGGCGTAGATACCCGTCACAATCCGGAGTTTACCCTGATGGAGTTATACCAGGCATATACCGATTATGAGGGCATGATGGAGCTGACCGAGAGCATGTTCCGTTATCTGGCTGAGAAAGTGTGCGGAAGCACAAAGATTTCCTACAACGGTATTGAGATTGATTTCGGTAAACCATTCGAGCGTCTGACCATGAACGATGCCATCAAGAAATATGCCGGCATTGATTTCGATGCGGTGGAAACCGATGAAGAAGCGAAACAGCTTGCAAAAGAGCATCACATCGAGTTTGAGAATCGTCATACTAAGGGCGATATCATCAACCTTTTCTTCGAGGAGTACTGTGAGAAAGAACTGATCCAGCCGACCTTTATCATGGATCATCCGCTTTCTATCTCCCCGCTGACCAAGAAGAAACCGTCCGATCCGAATAAGGTTGAGCGTTTTGAGCTCTTTATCAATACCTGGGAGATGTGTAACGCATACTCCGAGTTAAACGATCCGATTGATCAGAGAGAGCGTTTTGCACAGCAGGATGCTAATGCGGCAGCAGGCGATGATGAAGCACAGCATACAGATGAAGATTTCCTGAATGCACTGGAGATCGGTATGCCTCCGACAGGTGGTATTGGATACGGTATCGACCGTCTGG